>Ga0247842_10000132_pt1 | contig 167674 bp, 131 predicted proteins | sample LaCruzMarch2015__3_FD_192411 | JGI IMG/M metagenome (GOLD analysis project Ga0247842, IMG submission 192411) | Freshwater microbial communities from meromictic Lake La Cruz, Castile-La Mancha, Spain - LaCruzMarch2015_19m | ecosystem: Environmental > Aquatic > Freshwater > Lake | place: Spain... | reverse complement strand
CATTTTAAATAATTATTATTTTTACCGTCTTTTTACAGCGCATTTATAATCTGACATAAAATTATATGGTATGTTAAGAAATTTACTATTGTCTATTGGATTTGTACTGGCAACAAGCTTGTTAGTATTTTCACAAACCGGTTCAGGTACCATCAAGGGAAAAATTGTTGATAAACAGACCAAGGAGCCGATCTCGTTTGCCAATGTGGTTGTAGAAGTTGGGGGTGTCCAGATGGGAGGCTCTACTTCCGATTTTGACGGCAATTTCCAGATCAAGCCGGTCCCACCAGGAAAAGTAGATTTAAAAGCCAGTTTTGTTGGTTATAAGCCTTACATGATCAAAGGGATCATTATCATGCCCGATAAAATAACCTTTCAAAACCTCGAACTGGAAGTGGCAACAACAACCCTGAATGAAATAGAAATTGTTCAGTATAAAGTTCCGTTAATTTCAAAAGACCAAACAACCTCTGGCGGGACAGTCACCTCCGAAGAAATTTCGAAGATGGCCAACAAGTCTGCTGCGGCCGTAGCAACCACTGTTGGGGGCGTTACCACCGATGCCAATGGGAACATCACCAGTATCCGGGGACAACGTTCATCGGGTACGGTTTATTATATTGATGGTATGCGCGTAACAGGAAGCAACTCCCTTCCCCAATCGGCCATTGAACAAGTGGAGGTAATCCTGGGCGGCACCCCTGCCGCATACGGGGATGCAACCGGGGGCATCATCAATGTTACGACCAAAGGACCCTCCAAGGATTTTTCGGGGGGGATCGACCTTCAAACATCCCAATATTTAGATGCTTTCGGTTATAACCGGTTGGGACTGAACTTTACCGGACCGGTGGTTTCCAAAAAAGATACGGTACGGGGAACAAAAACCCCCATTATGGGTTTCTTTATTGCCGGTGATTTTATTTATCAGAAAGATGGCGCCCCTGCTGCATTTCCGTTATACAAACTGAAGGACGACGTTCAGGATTTCCTGAGGACTTCGCCCCTCCGGTTGTATGGCCAGAACCAGGCCGTTTTTTATAATGCGGAGTTTCTGACGTATGCCGATATGGAAAAAACAAAATATACCCTCAATACCACCGGTACCAATATCAATGTCTCGGGAAAACTCGATTTCAGGGTTTCATCGACCATCAATCTTTCTTTGGGAGGTACTTTTACCTGGAACGACAACCGCAATTTCAATTTTGCCAACTCCCTGATGAACTGGCAGAACAATTCGCACTCCAATGGATATACCTGGCGCGTCAACGGAAGGTTCACCCAACGTTTCCCGACTTCCTCCGAAAGCAAATCCTTTGTGAAAAATGTCTATTATTCTATCGGCGCCGACTTTACCCGCACCTTTGCCAAAACCGAAGATATTGACCACAAAGACAACTATTTCAAATATGGATATATCGGGAGTTTCACTACCAATAGCATTCGGGCTTATACCCCAACGCTTGCCTACGATTCAATTGCGAAAAAGTGGGCGCACCTGCAAAACGGTACCCGCGATACCATCGTTATTTTTCAGGGATCGGACATAAACCCGGAATCCTCCAACTGGACCCAACAATACTACGGCTTTTTTGATGACCCTACTTCCCATTATGAAAACTTAGATGAAATCATCTCGGGACGGGGTTTGGTCAATGGACAGGAACCTACGGCCCCCTATAGCGGCATGTGGGCCAACGTGGGAGACCGTCCCAATGGCTATGCCATTGCCAGCAGCGACCAGGTTGCGGTGAATGCTTCTTTTGCCGCCGACTTCGGGAACCATGAAATTCAATTGGGTTTGCAATACCAACAAAGGAACAATTCGAATTATACCAATATCGGGATCCAACTCTGGGAAACCATGCGGGGATTGACCAACGCCCAGCTTTACGACCTCGACCTTTCCAACCCCATTGAAGTTTATCGCGACGGCGTTTTCATGGATACCATTAATTATAACCGTAAGTATGTTGCCACCCTGCAAAAAACTTTTGATATCAACCTGCGTAAAAAACTGGGCTTGCCTGTCGATGGGACCGATTGGATCGATATCGACTCCTATAACTTTACCGACAACTCCATCAGTTATTACGATGGGAATATGCAGTTGCATACCGTAAAAACTTCGGGCCAGCTCTTTTCCATTGACATGTTCAGTGCCGAAGAACTCCTGAAGGATGGCGCACCTATTGTAAACTATGCGGGCTATGATTATTTGGGCAATAAAATGAGCAAGCAACCCAGCTTTGATGAATTTTTTACCGCCAAAGATGTCAATGGCAATTATACCCATCCCATTGGGTCGTACCAGCCCATTTACATGGCCGGTTTTATCCAGGACAAATTTGCATTTAAGGACCTTATTTTTAATATCGGCGTACGCGTTGACCGTTTCGATGCCAATCAGGCCGTACTTAAAGACCCCTACCTTTTTTACCCTGCCAAAACGGCTGCCGAAGTTACCCAAATCAGTGGGCAACCCGTGGTACATCCTTCGGGGATAGGCAGTGAATACGTTGTATATGTTGACGATGCCAGCAACCCCAATGCCATCACAGGGTACCGCAACAACAACAATTGGTACAATGCCGAGGGCAGCCCCATCACCGATCCGGTCCGGGTACTTGACCGCGGAAACGGAGTACAACCCTATCTGGTCGATCCTTCCAACAAAACCATCACCTCCGCCGTATTTGAAGATTATGACCCTCAGGTTAATTTTATGCCCCGTATTTCTTTCTCCTTCCCCATTTCTGACGATGCTTTGTTCTATGCCCATTACGACATATTAACCCAGCGCCCATCCACTGCCGAAGTTCAGATCGACCCAATCTCCTATTATATAGGTGTTACCGGTAGCTCAGGTACCATTAACAACCCAAACCTGAAACCGGAACGGACCATCGATTATGAATTGGGTTTCCAACAGAAAATAAACAATGCATCTTCATTAAGATTGGCCGTTTTTTATCGTGAAATGCGCGACCAAATCCAACAATACCGTCTCACAGGGGCCTATCCAAAAACCTATTATTCCTATACCAATATCGACTTCGGGACTGTCAAAGGGTTGACCCTTACCTACGACCTGCGCCGTACAGGCAACGCCCGTGTAAGGTTCAACTATACCCTGCAGTTTGCCGATGGGACTGGCTCCGACCCCAATGCGGCCCAAACCATTATCCGGTCTGACCAACCCAACCTTCGTACCCTTAACCCCCTGAATTTTGACCAACGCCATCAGTTCAACATCAGCATCGACTATCGTTGGGGGAGTGGAAAAGATTACAACGGGCCTGTGGTCAACCGTAAAAAAAGCGGTAAATCACCGGTTCAGCTCCTCTCTAATTTTGGGGCCAATTTTACCGTAACGGGAGGATCGGGCACCCCTTATACCAAAACCAGCACCATATTGCCCTATGGCGCCATGGGCCCAATCAAAGGTACCATCAACGGTGCACGTTTGCCCTGGCAGTTCCTGATCAATGCACGCGTTGACAAGGATTTCAATTTTGCCCTCAGCAAGAAAAAAATGGGGACAATCAATGTCTATTTTGAATTCTCAAACCTGTTAAATTCAAAGACCGTGACTGCGGTTTATCCGGCTACCGGAACAGCCGATGATGATGGCTATCTGTCGGCCCCCGAATGGCAGAATGCAATTAACCAGCAGGTTGACCCGGAATCCTACCGTGATTTGTATTCCATCCAGATGAACACACCATACAACTATAGTTCACCGCGAACCATCCGTTTGGGTGTTATGTTTAATTTCTAATTGAGTTTATAACCATGGTAACGAGAAGAAGTTTCGGTTTTGTAAAAAACAAGATAAATATGAAAAATATACTACGCTTTGTATTGATTGCATTCAGCATGTGGATATCAAACGCCGCTTTTACAGAGGAAGTTCACAAGAATGGCAGCAAAAGCGCCGATGTAATCAAAGAAACAGCCGCCGGGTGCGCCGCAGGTTCAAGCTATAAGTATCTCGATATTAATAATGTCAGGACCCTGATGTACTCTTATGGCAATGGATGGTTTCTTGAATTGGCCGAATATGAAATTCCCAAAGGCTCCAAGAAAACATCCATGTTTTCCACATCCCTGTGGATCGGGGGAATTGATGTAAACAATAACCTGAAATTGGCGGCCTATCGCTATGGACAGGGACCGACAACCGCTACGGCCCACTCCAAAAACGACTTCTGGCCCGGCCCGCTGACGGTCGATGGTACCGCCGCCATTGATGCAGAAACCTGTTCCAATTACGATAAATTGTACCCCATGACACGGACAGAAGTCCAGGAATTCCTTGCCTGGTGGTCCGACAAAGCCGCTTATCCCGATTATGTAATCCCAAAATCGATCCTCGACTGGCCCGCGCATGGCGACCGTTCAAAAGGACAGGCTTTTTATCTTGCCCCGTTTTATGATGTCAATGGCGATGGTATTTACGACCCCCGCCAGGGCGATTACCCCTATTATGACCTGGCCAATGTCCTTTGTCCGAAAAACCTGAAACCCGGTGAATTGATCGCCCGCGCAAAAATTAAAAATGGCGAACCTTCCGATACCATGGGGATTCTGGTTGACCAGGTACTTAAAGGCGACCAGACACTCTGGAGTGTTTACAACGATAAGGGAAACTACCACTCTGAAACAACCGGCGACCCCATCGGAATGGAAATCAGGGCCCAATATTTTGCTTTTGCGACCAACGATGAAATCAATAACATGACGTTCTATTCCTACGAAATCATCAACCGTTCTACCTACACCCTTACCGGTACCTATTTCAGCCAGTGGGTGGACCCCGATCTGGGTTATGCCAACGACGACTATGTAGGCTGTGACGTGAACCGGGGACTGGGTTATTGCTATAATGGGACACCGGTGGATGGGACGGGCCAGAGTTATGCGTATGGGCTCCATCCCCCGGCCGTTGGGGTTGACTTTTTTCAGGGGCCTTACATGGACCCCGATGGATATGATAACCCCTCCTATAAAGGCTCTACTTTAAAAGGCCCCTCCTTTAAGGGAAGTTGCGATATTGTTGGTATGAACGGTACCGTAATAAATATGTCCTATGGGCCGGATGAAATGTATCAAGCCCCGTTTATGGTGCGTTCCGATGCAATCAATGGGATTAACTTTGGCGATGGGATCAAGGACAATGAACGTTTCGGCATGCGCCGGTTTGTCTATCATAATAATAGCAATGCCGGGGTACCCAACTATATGACCGACCCGAACTATGCTTCTGAGTATTATCTTTTCCTGCGAGGGATTTGGAAAGACAACACCAAGATGTCTTATGGAGGCAATGCAAACATAAGTCAGGGAGGTGCCTATGGCCCGGACTGTGATTTTATGTTCCCCGACGAAACCGATATCTGCGATTGGGGTACCAAAGGCCAACCGCCCAACGGCCCTAAAAAATGGACAGAAGTCCTCGCCGGCAACAACCCCCAGGACCGCCGTTTTATGCAATCGGCAGGACCGTTTACCCTTCTGCCAGGTGCCTGTAACTACATTACCGTCGGTATCCCCTGGGCCCGCTCCATTTCAGGCACACCCGAAGAATCGGTTGCGCTTCTGAAAATTGTCGATGATAAATGTCAGAACCTTTTCGATAACTGTTTTGCCGTTCTCAGCGGCCCCAATGCGCCCGACCTTACATTTGAAGAGATGGACAAAGAACTTATCGTCTATATTTCAAACCGTAAAACCAACGATGCTGGAAATAATTACAATGAACGGTATGTCGAATTTGACCCGAATATCCCAAATCCCGATACCCTCCCCCACAACAACAGAAACGACTCACTTTACCATTTTGAAGGATATCAGATCTATCAACTCAAAGATGCCACCGTTTCGGCTGCCGATATTGACGACGAGAGCAAAGCGCGCTTGGTTGCCCAGGTGGACGTCCAAAACGGGGTTACAAAACTGGTGAACTGGACCTATGATCAAAACTTAGGTGGAAACAAAGGCGAAGTAATGGTAAATGGTGCTGATAAAGGGATCCGCCACTCTTTCGTATTTACCAAGGATATGTTTGCTACCGGGAACGACCGGCTGATCAACCACAAACAATATTATTATGTCGCCGTTGCTTATGCGTATAACGAGTATAAAAAATACAACGGGCTCGATCCTACAGCGCTCGACGGGCAGAAAACACCCTATCTGAGAGGCCGCAGCAATATTAAAACCTATACGGCAATCCCACATATCCCATTGGGCGAAATAATGCATTCAACCTATGGGGAAGGCCCGGTAATCACCCGGCTTCAGGGCCAGGGAAATGGAGGAATGGTCATCGAATTTACAGAAGCAACCATTACTGAAATCCTCTCAAAACCTCCTGCCGATTCACTCAACGTTTATGGCGGTCCCGATTATCCGATTTGTTATAATCCAACCTACCTCGTCAACCAGGGGCCTTTACAGGTTAAAGTAATTGATCCTTTGAATGTTGTGAATGCAGAATATACCGTAAAATTTGACTCGATGGTCGCCGTTACGCCTGGAAACCCGTTTACCAATAAAAAGAAAATCCAATTTGGCAAATGGAGTTTGACCAACAACAATACCGGGGTTACCTATCAATCGGATACAACCACCATCTATGCTTATGAACAAATATTCCTTGACCTGGGCATTGCCCTGACACTGTATCAGGTGCCCAATCCCGGCGACTCGCTCCGGGGATCGGTTACCGCCGATAACGGTTTGTTGTGGGCACCGACCGCCATTTATGAGGATAGTACAAAAATCTGGCTTGGCGGCGTGCCCGACAGCGATGTTCCGGAATCGTTCGAAAATTGGATCCGTTCGGGTACCTACAAGGGAGCCGATACCCGGTTTTATGATTGGAACATGGGCAGTGGGGCCACCGGACAGCCCTGGGACCCCAATAAAAATTTCCAGAAGATCCAAAATGGTACCTGGGCGCCATACTGTTTGACAGCCATCAACGCCGATGAACTCTATGTCGGCCCTGCTTCCGGGAAACGTTCCAAATTAATGGCAACCATGGACAATCTCTGTAGCGTCGATATTGTTATAACCCCCGATAAATCAAAATGGTCAAGATGCCCTGTGGTTGAATTGTGCCCAAAAACAGCTCTCGCCCAGGGAGGGGCCAAAATATTCGATTTCCGGAAATCGCCTTCTGTTAACGTCGATGGCGATACCGGGGTTGTAAGTATGGACCCGCTTTACGATTCGAAATATATCAATGAAACCGGAATGGGTTGGTTCCCCGGCTATGCCATCAACCTTGAAACGGGTGAACGGTTGAACATCATGTTTGGAGAAAACTCCTGGCTGGTGGCCGATAGCGGAAGGGACATGCGCTGGAACCCCTCTTCCCGGTTATACGATGCAGGCGGGATCCCGGTGTTTGGAGGGCAACATTACGTGTATGTCATGAACCATAAATCGATTGTGGTTGCCAATATTCATCTCGATTACCCTGCTTATGACGGAGGCGCCTATATACGAAAGATAATGCTGAAAACACCTTCTACAATTTATAAGGACAATACCTACGCCATGGCCCTGTATGTCACGATTCCATTGGCCATTCCCGGAAAGGAGTTCTTAAGCAATACCGTTATCAACAAAATCCGCGTTTCAAAACCCTATAAAAGGTATTATTCAGAAAAACTGCCTTACGACTCTACCGGACTGAACCCCGATACCTTAAACCGAAATTATCCGGTATATGCTTTCAGTACCGCCTCTATCGCCACTTCAAAGAACAACGTTGAAAAAGCCACTTCCGACCTCGACCTGATCAATGTCGTTCCCAATCCTTACTATGCCTATGACGACTATGAAAGAAACCAACTGGATAACCGCATCAAGATCGTAAACCTGCCAACCAAGTGTTCTGTCACCATCTTCGACATGAGCGGGACCATGATCCGTCAGTTTACCGTTGATAAATCGGGCATCCCCGAACCCCGTTCTTCTATTTCCGGTTTAGATACCGACGCTAAAACCTCTATTGACTGGGATTTGAAAAACTTTGCCGGAATCCCTATTGCAGGCGGAGTTTATCTGATACATGTGAAAGCGGATGGGCTGGGTGAACGTACCATAAAATGGTTTGGAATATTGCGACCGGTTGACCTGAACGCTTTATAATGGCTTATACGATTTATGATATGATAACAAAAAAAAATTCCAGTATTATGAAAAAAATATATAGCTGCTTCGTTGCAATATTCTTATTGGGATTGATCCTCATTCCATTGGATACGGTGACCGCCGGGAACAAAGACAGGTCGGGGCAGGCCGGCGCCGCAGAATTGCTGATCAACCCCTGGGCAAGAAGCTCCGGATGGGGATCGGTCAGCACTGCCAATGGCCAGGGATTGGAGGCCCTTTACACCAATGTTGCCGGTACCGGTTTTACAAAAGGGACCGAATTGATTTTTTCCTATACAAACTGGCTGAAAGGTTCCGATGTAAATATTATGGCTTTTGGGCTCAGTCAAAAATTGGGGACCAATGGAGGCGTAATTACTGCCGCCGTGATGTCGATGAGCTTTGGTGAAATCGATATCACTACCACCAACTCCCCGGAACCCGTCCAGGGAACCTTTAAACCCAGTTATATGAACATCAACCTGGCCTATGCAAAAGCTTTTTCCAACAGTATTTACGGCGGTATCACAATTAAGCTCATTACCGAATCCATCTCCGATGCCACCGCTACGGCCATTGCACTCGATGCCGGGATTCAATATGTAACCGGCGACAAGGAACAGGTCAAGTTTGGGATTGCTTTAAAAAATGTTGGGGCCCCGATGCGGTTTACCGGTGATGGCCTCTCTTTCCGGGGTATCATCCCCGGTCATGGCAACGATAACGACCAATTTACCGTAGAACAGCGTTCGGCACGCTATGAACTGCCGGCCACACTTCGAATTGGCGCTTCCTACGATTTCCTGATCGGCGAAGCAAACCGCATTACCCTCGCCGGGAACTTTACTTCAAATTCATTTACGAAAGATCAGTTTACCCTGGGCCTTGAATACGCCTTGAAGTATTATTTGCAAATAAGGGCAGGCTATACCTATCAGGATGGTATGTTCAATTCAAACGTTGCCGACAGAGGTACGGTCTATACCGGATTAAATGCTGGATTAACTGTTTCGATGCCTTTTAACAAAGAAAGCGAAACAGGAATTGCCATCGATTATTCTTACAGGGCATCCAATCCTTTCTCAGGAACACATAGCGTAGGAATAAAACTTAATTTTTAACGCAAAGTCCAGAAGTTTACATTAACTTCGTTGTTTTACAAAGGACCCTTTTCAAGGGTCTTTTGGCTTATTATATCAATTAACCCACGCCTGGTCATGTCAGATCTGAAATATTATACCCCCGAAGGTTTAGAAAAACTAAAGGAGGAATTGCATCACTTAACTACCGTTGAACGTCCGTCCATATCCCGGCAGATAGCAGAAGCCCGCGATAAAGGCGATTTGTCGGAAAATGCCGAATATGCCGCCGCCAAAGAAGCTCAATCCATGCTTGAATTGAAAATATCAAAAATTCAGGAAGTACTGAGCAATGCACGCCTTATTGATGAACGAAAATTAGATAATTCTAAAATCCTTATCTTTTCTACCGTAACACTTAAAAATAAACAAAATGGCGCTGTGGTTACCTATACCCTGGTGCCTGAAAGCGAAGCAAACATCAAAATTGGAAAACTCTCTGTGAGTTCCCCCATCGCCCGGGGGCTTCTTGGAAAATCAATTGGCGAATCGGCCGAAATTGCAGTCCCTGCAGGTAAAATTACTTTCGAAATAATTGAAATATCAAGATAAATCCATAACCCATGGCCTCTGTTTTTACCAAAATAGTGAAAGGGGAGATCCCTTGCTACAAAATAGCAGAAGATGAAAATTATCTTGCGTTTCTGGATATCAACCCTTTAAAAGAAGGGCATACCCTCGTGATCCCTAAAAAAGAGGTGGATTATATTTTCGACCTGGACAACCCTTCGTTTGCCGGATTATGGATATTTGCGAAAAGCGTTGCAAAAGCCATTGAAAAAGTCGTCCCCTGTGAAAGGATCGGGATTACCGTGATCGGATTAGAGGTGCCCCATGCCCATATTCACCTGATCCCCTTGCAGGGATTGTTCGATATGGATTTTAGTAAGCCCAAAATGAAATTTGCTCCGGAATTTTTCCAGGAAACAGCGAAAAAAATTCAACAGGAAATGATGAACCAATAAAAAAGCGGAAAAGAATACCTTACGAAATCAATAATAATCGCCTCCCCTTTGTTATTGTTGTTATCAATAAGCCCTTACGTCCCTTCCCTCAATATAATTGATAAAAGCCCGGTTTACTACTTTGTTCCCACCTGGGGTTGGATAATCGCCCGTAAAGTACCAGTCGCCCTGATGCCCTGGAATGGCCCGGTGCAGGTCGGAAATGGTCTGATACACAATCTGTATCCTGGCCTTACAGGAAACCGGCGTGATCAATGCCGCAATTTTTCCTGCAAGTTGTTCGGGTGAAAATGGATGGTAAATCTCTTTGACATGGTTCACTACCTTTTCTTTGGAAAAATTTTCCTGAGCTTTTGATTTTAAATAAACCTCATTGATAATGTGTTCCTGACGGGTCTCCTTCAACAATTCTATGGCTGCTTTAAAAGCAATAAAATCGCTTAGTTTCGACATATCGATACCATAACAATCGGGAAATTGTATCGGGGGTGCCGATGAAGCAATGACGATCTTTTTGGGGCCCAATTGGTCGAGGATGCGGATTATGCTCTGTTTTAGGGTCGTTCCCCTGACAATGGAATCGTCGAGGATGACCAGGTTGTCGCTGCCGGCACGGATGCTGCCATGGGTGATGTCATAGATGTGGGCCACCAGGTCGTTGCGCTGGGACTCCTGCGTTATAAAGGTCCTAAGTTTGGCATCTTTCACCGCCACTTTCTCTACCCGTGGCTTTAACTTGAAAATTTCCCCAAGGGCCTTTTCGTCCAGCGATTTCCCTGCATTGAGGATACGCTCGGTTTTAATGATATCACAAAAACTGTTGATCTCTTCGATAAGACCATAATAGGCATCGATCGCTGTATTGGGAATGTATGAAAATACCGTGTTCTCAATGTCATGGTCAATGGCTTTTAATATCCCGGGCGCTAAAAATTTGCCCAGCTTCTTTCGTTCCCTGTAAATATCTTTGTCGGTTCCCCTTGAAAAATAGATCCTCTCGAACGAACATGATTTTTTGAGTTCCGGGTTTCTGAATTCTTTTTCAGTAACCCTGCCTTCTTTTTTAATGATCAGGGCATGACCGGGCTTTATCTCCGTAACTGCGGCAAACGGAACACTGAGCGCCGTTTGGATTACCGGGCGCTCGGATGTGACAACCACTATTTCTTCGTCCTGATAGTAGAAAGCTGGACGAATCCCACAGGGGTCCCGCATCACAAATGCATCGCCATGGCCAAACATCCCGGCAATAACATAACCTCCGTCCCAGGTTTTTGCTGCCCGTTTTAAAATTTTCTGGACATTCAGGCGCCGGGCAATCTGAACCGTTATCTCCCGCTTTGGATAACCCTGGGTCTTGAATTTCTGGTACAGCTCTTCGTTTTCTTCATCAAGAAAATGTCCGATTTTTTCAAGAATGGTTACTGTATCGCTTGTTTCTATCGGATATTGCCCTAAATCGATCAGTTTTTCAAACAGTTCATCTACGTTGGTTAAGTTGAAATTTCCGGCAAGGATCAGGTTTTTTGTCATCCAATTGTTCTCCCTGACCAATGGGTGTAGGTTCAGGATGTTGTTTTTTCCAAAGGTCCCATAACGAAGATGGCCCAGGTATAATTCCCCCAACATCTCCACATTGTACTTGAGCCAATGTACATCGTTCAGGCGATGGGGGTGCCATTCCTCCAGGCTTTTTATGGTTTTACCGGCTTTCTGGAAGATATCCTGGATGGGATTTTCGACATTGGACCGGATCCGGTTTATAAATCTGTTCCCGGGTTCAAGGTCGAATTTTACCGCTGCAATTCCTGCGCCGTCCTGTCCCCGGTTGTGTTGTTTTTGTAAGAGAAGGTGTAATTTGTTCAAGCCATAAAAGGCTGTGCCATATTTGGCTAAATAGAATTCAAGCGGCTTGAGCAACCGTACCAAGGCAATACCACACTCATGATGGATGAAATCACTCATTGTGAACCTTCTTTTTAAGCGGTAAAGTTACGCATTATTTCGTATGGCAATGTCTTTCCAGAAGCCGGATGGCCTGTAAATTTCCAAGCTTTCTGGCCTGGTCCCAATCCCTGCATGCCGCTTCCATGTTATGCAGGAAAAACCAGGAAGTTCCACGGCATAACCAAGCCTCATTGAGGCCTGGGTCCAGTTCCAATGCCTTGTTAAAATCGGCAATGGCGGCTGAATTGTCATTAAAGCGAATGGCAAGGATGATTCCCCGGTTGTTGTACGCTTTTGAATATTCCGGATTATATTTGATGGCAGAATCATAAAGGGCAAGCGCCCTGCGGGGAGCAGCCAACTTCACCTGCTCGTTGGCCAGGTTGTAGAACCGTACTGCCTTTTCGATGTTTGACCTTGGGTTGGCCCCGCCCCGCATCTGATGGAAAAATAGTTCGCGGTGCATGGAATCCCTCAATGGATAATCCGTTTGTTTGTAAAATCCATCCACCCATGATCTCAATCCATGCGAAAGGGTATCTGTTTTTACGGCCATCCTGGCAGATAACAGAATATCCGGGAACCCGGTTGCATAACCCGTGTGGGCAAATACCGCCGATATCCCGTCAAGATATATTGCCCGCCAGTTCGACATGTTTTTTAACTGTTGGCTCCATGGAAAATATTTAAGATAATTGAAAACGATCATTTCCGGTTTATATCGTTCGATCAGGGTTGCCAGTTTTCCATTCCAACTTGCAACCACCTCTTTGTAAATCGGTTCCTGCATTACTTCTAACCTGCCATCAATAAAGACCGGTTGCGGAATGGTCCAGGAGAGCCAGCCTCCAAATCCGATGTTGTTCAGGATACGTCCATCCAGATGGTTGTTTACCAGAAATTCAGATGCGCCAACGGGCAGGTTTGAACCATTCAAGCCCATTCCGGTTTTATTAAATGAATGGTTGTTTACATACCAGGCATTGGTCGCTATTCTGAGAATCAATGCTGCCGGGATAAGTATCAACAGAATAAAGACGAGGGTACGGACTTTTTTTCCGAAAAGAGACAAATATTTCTTCATTTCCGAAACCGACCGGCTTAAAATCGGAAAAGCAACCAGTACAAAAAGCGGGATGTTGCGAATGGAAGAAAAAGCCATTACGGCAAATAAAAGCAACAGGATAAACTCATGCAGGCGCCGTTTTCGCCAGGTTGTTGCCATAGATATTAACGTCGCTGCCACCAATAGCAGAAACAGACAATCGCGCAGTACAAATTGGGGCTGGGAAAAAAATGTGGCAAATTCCTGGATGTGTTGGTTATATATGTTTTGTGGATGAAAGCGGCTTAAAAGTTCTAAGGGGAAAATAAATCCCCGAACCCCATAGGGATTGATGAAACAGGTTAAAAACGAGGCCCCGCTCCAGAGGAGCAACCATTTGTCGGGTTTGCGATGGTGTGCCAACTGGCTGAGGATAAATATCGCCTCTACCATTAACCCCAAAATGAACAACGCATGCATATTGCACCAGAACAACAGGATGAGCGGAAGCAAAAAGAGGTACTTATGACGGGCTTCAAGATAGGTCTCAAGAACAAAAATCATCAGGAGCAGGAAAATAAAACTGAACATCTCCGGGCGGGGGGCAATGCGGGGGTCAATCAGGATATAACTGGCAAGAAGCATCAAAACCGTCACCGGGACAGGAACCCTGAAATGTTGGTTTTGAATGACCAGGAGCAAAGCCAGGATTAGGCTGAGAAAGCAAATCAACAGGCTCAAACCGGAATAGCCCGTCAGGGTATATACATGGAACAAAAGAAGCTGAAACAACCAGTGCAGGTCCGTATAATCATGGTCGGTAACCGTATAGGTAGAAATATCTTTTTTGGGGACCTCCTGCTTTTCTGTGATCCATTTTCCGTACTTTAAGTGGAACCCGAGATCAGGATCGGAGAGCTGCCTGAGGGATAAAGCGAAAATAAATAAAAACACCAACCCCATTGGTATGATCCATTTACGGACGCTCATAACAAAGAAGCGATTAAGGGATTTCAAGTAAAAGTACGCACAAATCGCTTGATTAACCGGGAAAACAGCCTTAATTTTGACGAATCAAATGTTTTGATCGATGATACGTCAGATTGAACCGACCAAATTTTTCTTTTGGGACAACAGGAAGGCAACGATCGATGTCCGTTCTCCCGGAGAATATGCGCAGGGCCATATTCCCGGGGCCTATAACATTCCGTTGTTCGGGGATGCGGAAAGGGCCATCGTGGGAACTTTGTATTCCAAAGCAGGCACGGATGCAGCCATTCTGAAAGGATTGGAAATGGCCCTTCCCAAAAGCGCCTCTTTTCTGGAATACCTGAGAACGGTTGCCAACGATAAACATATCCTGTTGCATTGCTGGAGGGGAGGTATGCGGAGCGCCAGTATGGCAGAATTGTTTGGTAAAGCCGGCTTTGATGTCGATATCCTGACCGGTGGCTACAAAGCCTGGCGAAGGTTTATCCGGGAAGAACTTGCAAAACCTGCGAAAATTGTTGTGCTTGGCGGGGCCACCGGAAGCGGGAAAACAGAGTTGTTGCATGCGCTGGCCCAAAAAGGGGAGCAGGTTATTGACCTTGAAGGCCTTTCATGCCACAAAGGATCGGTGTTCGGGGCCCTTGGACAGAAACCCCAACCAACCAACGAACAGTTTGAAAACGATTTATTTGCAGAATGGAACAAATTAGATGTTGATAAGCCTGTCTGGATTGAAGATGAAAGCCGGATGATCGGAAAAATCACATTGCCCGACCCGGTCGTCGAAAAAATCAATCAGGGGTTGCTCATCTGTCTGGATGTCGGTAAAGCAGAACGGATCAACCGGCTAATAGAAGACTATGCAGGCTTTGACAAAGATGCTTTGACAAGGGCCGTTTTACAGATTCGCGACCGTCTGGGTGGTGCCCGTGTGAATGAAGTGCTGGCAGCCCTCAAAGAAAACCGGTTTGAAATTGTTACCGATATCCTTCTTGATTATTACGATAAGGCTTATCGGTTTGCCATCCAACGGCGCAAGAACCAATTTTGCCATGCTTTCCGCCCTGTATCGTCCGGTTTTCATGACAAAGCGTCGGAAATTATAAAATTTGCTTATAAATTTTTATAAAATGCAACCGATCTATCTTGATTATAATGCGACAACCCCGGTTGACCCTAACGTTTTTGAGGCCATCCGCCCTTACTTGGAGTCCCATTTCGGAAACCCTTCGAGTACGCACAGCTATGGGGCAACATCAAAGATAGCCATTGTCAAAGCCCGGAAACAGCTTGCTGCCCTTTTGAATGCCCAACCGGACGAAATTGTTTTTACCAGCGGCGGCACCGAATCGAACAATTATGCCATCAAAGGCGCTGTTTTCGCAAATCGGGACAAGGGAAACCACATCATTGCCACCCAAATTGAACATCCGGCTGTTTTAGAAGTGTTCCGTTATCTCGAAACATTGGGTTTTTCTGCCACGTACCTTCCTGTTGATGCCTTCGGCAGGGTCGATCCCGGGGATGTGGAACGCGCGATAACCCCTCAAACCATTCTCATTTCCGTGATGCATGCCAACAATGAAACAGGGTCTATCCAACCTATTGAAACGATTGGAAAAATTGCCCACGGTCACGGGATTCTTTTCCATACCGATGCTGCCCAGTCGGTAGGCAAAATTCCGGTAGATGTCGAATCATTGAATGTGGACCTGCTTTCGGTTGCCGGCCATAAATGTTATGCCCCCAAAGGCATTGGGGCTCTTTATGTTCGCCGGGGGGTTAAACTTGAAAAATTTGTCCATGGCGCCGATCATGAGGCGAACCGGCGTGCAGGGACCGAAAATGTGGCTGGAATTGTGGGCTTAGGATCGGCAGCAGCGCTTTTTACCGCCAATTTGCCGCAATCTCCAACCCCATTTATCAAACAAGGGATTCCTCTTACGCAGTTTGCAGATCAAAGACAGCTAAAAAAAATTCAGCATCTTCGCAATACTTTGTTTTCGGGCATTCAGGATGCCATTCCTGAAATCCGGTTAAACGGCCACCCCCAACTCCGGCTTCCAAATACACTGAGTATCGGATTTCCAGGGGTAGAGGCTGCCATTTTGTTAAATGAAATGAAAGGGATCGCCGCTTCGGCCGGTGCCGCCTGTCATTCCGACCAGCCCGATATTTCAGGTGTACTCGCCGCGATGCAGGTGCCATTTCATTACGCCATCGGGACCATTCGTTTTTCGGTGGGCAGAATGACAACAGAAGAAGAAATTGCCACTGCCATCCCGCTTATTGCGGCAGCTTACCGGAGGTTAAAGGGTGAAAACAGGCAACATTCCGTCCCCTTTCCTTATCCCCAGGGTTTGGATTCCACGACCAAACCGGTTGCAACCCTGGATATTGAATCCGCAATTTCCCCGACCAAACTGGTTGCAAACCTGGAGGTTGAATTCCAGGGTCAAGACCTTGAACCGGGAACCCTCCATGTTGGGCATCCGGACTTAGGCCCTGAACCCAAACCTTCGGTCCGGCTCACCGAATACACCCATTCCTTAGGCTGTGCCTGTAAAATAAGGCCCCAACTTTTGGAAAAAATTTTAAAGAACCTGCCATTGAAAAACAATCCGGCCATTCTTGTCGGACACGAAACTTCGGATGATGGCGCAGTTTATAAGATTGACGACACCTTGGCATTGGTCCAAACGGTCGATTTTATCCCACCGGTCGTTGACGATCCTTATGCTTTTGGGGCCATTGCGGCTGCCAATGCATTGAGCGATATATATGCCATGGGGGGAACCCCATTGTTTGCCTTGAGTATTGTTGGGTTTCCGGAGAACCGATTGCCTCTGGAAGCCCTTCAAATGATATTACAGGGAGCCAATGATAAAGTTTCGGAAGCAGGAATCCAGATTATCGGTGGCCACAGCATCGACGACAACGAACCCAAATTCGGTTTGGCCGTTACCGGCAGTGTGGACCCGGGCCATATATATCACAACAATACTGCAAAACCAGGCGATTTGTTGATCCTGACCAAACCTTTGGGAACAGGCATCATCACCACGGCCATCAAGCGGGGAGTGGCAAGCGAAGAGGATATACGGGTTGTTACCCGGTTAATGAGCGGGTTGAACAAAAAAGCGGCCGATATCCTGAAAAAGTATCCCGTGCACGCATGCACCGATGTTACCGGTTTTGGCCTGCTCGGACACCTTTCTGAAATGTTGAAGGGAGGTTCAATGGGAGTTGAATTATTTGCAGAAAAGATTCCGGTTTTACCGAGGGTATGGGATTATATTGCTGCCAATGTGTATCCGGGGGGTACGATTAACAACCTGAAACATGTAGAGAATCTAATGAAATGGGACCCGCGCTTGTCCGATGTGCTTAAGATGATCCTTGCCGATGCCCAGACTTCAGGAGGGTTGCTGATTGCCCTGTCCGCCGCAGAAGGCGCCCTGTTGCTGGAAGATTTTCACCAACAGGGATTAACCGAAGCTGCCTCAGTTGGAGTGTTCCTTGAGGGTATTCCCGGGATTCACGTTACCGGGAAACAGGTTGGGCTTTAAGTAAAATGCTTACCTGAGCCGGGTCGTAAATTTTCGCAACGGGATAAAGGTTTTTCTGGTCATCCCAATACGGGGTTTTTGAATAGAACCAGTTCATGATGGCATAGGGGTTTTTAGCAAATGCTGGGTTTTGTTCTTTTTTCTTTATAAATTCTGCTTGTAACGAAGGGTTTTCCTCAACCATTTTTAGTGCGAGGGGTTCTATGACATACCGTTCGGCATACTCTTTTTGTTCGAATATGGCATCAAAAAATCCCCAATACAGGCATGATCCATCGCCGTCGGGTTCGAGAATATGGGCGATGATGCGGGCGCCAGGCTGGTTCATGGGCACGACTGCCGATCCGGCAGGGAAGGGGCGCTCCTGGCTGAATTCCTCATAAGCGATGTGGGTCATTGTATGCCGGCCTTCAAAAGGCGGCATTTGCCATTTCGGATCGAGCATCCTATAACCTGTAACTTCAAGGGCAACCTCCCGGTCCAACCGGTACAATTGAACCCCATGCATTTCCAACAGTTGGATAACCGTTTCCCATTCCCCGGGAATGATATATGCTTCCGGTAATTTTGTTGTTTTTACCGGTTTGGTCTTGTTAAAATAAGGAAGCAAAAAGGTTGTTTTCTGGTCTCCATATTTAAACCAGGGTTCCCTGGTAAAATCACTGATAAATTCTTTGTATCCGATCCCCAGGAAAGGGACCATCATGCTGTCGGTGGTCAGTGTTTGAAATTGAAGCGGAAAATCTTTTTTCCGGAAATCAGGGCTCGAAACATAGGCATCGGCTTTCTCAATTAGGGAGTGCAGGTTTTTATGCTCTTTTGCAATAATCCCCAGGCTTATGGCCAGGCATTCGTATGTGGCTTCCACGCGTTGGTCGTAGGGTTTCAGCATGTGGGTCTCAACGAGCAGGCCGGGCCTGTTCCGGAGCGAAGTATAAGACTGGGACAACATGGGCGGCGAAACCGAACTTTTCAGACCACTTTTCGGGTTATGCCAGTTACGGAATTCGACATAAGGGAAAACCGGGATTCCGGCTTTCTCCAGCCCCGATATCAAATCCTTGAGAAATACATCTTTGCTCCACTGGGTCAACCCTGGGTCCATACTTCCCAAAATTTCCATTGCATAGGTTAATTGGTACTGATAGTCGGCGCCATTGGTTGTGTGGGTATCAATAAAAAAATCGGGCATCCAGTAATTGAACATTTTAAGCCATGCCCGCATTTCAGGACTATCGGCTTTGAGAAAATCGCGGTTAAGGTTCAGGTTGATTGCATTGGTCCTCCAACCCATTTCTTTTGGCCCATTCTGGTTGATGCGGTTGAAAGGGCCAAACCGTTCGTGGCCGTCCACGTTGAATATTGGGATAAAGAGAATGGAAACATGGTCGGTCAGTTCGGGTATGGAATGGTTTCCAGAAGAAAAAGCCTGGGTCCCCGCATCGGGGTTGTTGATTATCAGGTCACGGACCAACATCAACCCGGCGTCTTTTCCTTCTGGTTCTCCCGGATGGATACAGGCTTCGATAAGGACAATGGTTTTTCCCGCACTCCGGATGGATTCCGGGTTTGTTAGTCCCTGCTTGTCAATAATCAATAAAGGAAGATCACGGCCCTGGGGGCTTTTCCCAAAAAAAACCATGGTAACCATGGGAGAAAACGTATCCATCTGCCGGCAAAAGTCGATGGTTTCCTGGTAGCGTGGGGTCTCTTTTTTTTCTGATTTCTCATAAAAAGTGGCCCAATCGGTTTTTTGGCCAAATGTTGGGAAAATGGCCGTAAAGTATGCAATAAATATTAAAAGTCTCATGGTGTTTGAATATAACTTGTTGTCAGAGATCTTCAAAGTTACATAAATTATAGCGTTCCATACAAACCACAGGGAATCTGCGGTTAAAAAGACAATCGTAATTTGTTACGCTTTGTGCCTTTTCTTCCTACCTTTGAAAAAAACTATCCATTCATGAAGCGAATTGCATTTTTGGTCCTGTTCTTGTTAATCTCAGGAATGGTTGTCCTGGGGCAGTATCCGAATATCCTGGTTGGGAACTCCAACAGCCCCAATGAGCCCACCATCATGATCAATCCAAAAAACCCAAATCAGATGGTTGCCGGCGCCAACATATTCAATTATTATTACTCGGCGGATGCCGGTATCTCCTGGACGGAAGGCGAGTTGTCTTCGACTTACGGCGTATGGGGGGATCCCGTTGTTATTGTTGACACAACCGGTAGTTTTTATTTTTTCCATCTTTCCAATCCTTCTTCCGGAAACTGGATTGACCGGATCGTTTGCCAGAAGTCGGTAAATGGAGGCCAAACATGGTCCAATGGGAGCTTTATGGGGTTGAACGGGGCGAAGGCGCAGGATAAAGAGTGGGGCATTGTGAATCCCGAAAACAACCATATTTACGTAACATGGACGCAGTTTGATAATTATGGAAGTTCCAATCCTTTGGACAGTTCGGTTATCTTGTTTTCGCGATCGGAAAACAACGGGCTTAGCTGGAGCACAGCAAAAAGGATCAACCGGATAGCCGGCGATTGTATCGACCAGGACAATACGGTGGAGGGGGCTGTCCCGGCTGTTGGTCCCGCCGGGGAAATCTTTGTCTCCTGGGCAGGCCCTTTGGGATTGGTTTTTAACCGTTCGCTGGATGAAGGGGCAACATGGATGGATACAAATATTTTTGTGACCGGTATTCCCGGAGGATGGGATTTTATGATCCCCGGTATTTCAAGGGCCAACGGCTTGCCCATAACCTGTTGCGACCTGAGCGGCAGTCCGTATCAGGGAAATGTTTACATCAACTGGTCCGACCAGCGAAACGGCGCGTCCGACACCGATGTGTGGTTCGTAAAATCGACGGATGGTGGCTTTACCTGGTGTGAACCAAAAAGGGTAAACGATGACCCTCCCGGGAAACAGCAGTTTTTTACCTGGATGACCGTTGATCAGGTAACCGGTTTTATCTATTTTGTTTTCTATGACCGGAGAAATTATTCCGATAACCGGACCGATGTTTATATGGCCGTTTCGCGGGATGGAGGTGAAACATTTGAAAATTTTAAAGTCTCCCATACCCCTTTTACCCCAACTTCCGGAATATTTTTTGGGGATTATAATTGTATCTCGGCACACAATAACATCGTAAGGCCTATTTGGACACGACTTCATAACGGACAGCTCAGTATCTGGACGGCCAAAGTTGACAGTATTTACGTTGGGACCGGCCCCGATGTCGAACCGGTACTGCCTTTGTCATTGGACCAGAATTATCCCAATCCCGGAAAAGATTATACCTGGTTTTCTTTTAAGGTGCATACTCCAACCAAAGTCACACTGAAGGTATTTAATATCCTGGGGCAAGAGATTGCCACCTTGATTGGTGACAAAATGGTCCCGCCCGGAAAATACATTGAGTATTTTGATATCTCCCAAACCAGGGCCCCGAGGGGCATCTACTATTTTTCCCTCATCGGGGGAGATCAGGTACTAAAACGAAAAATGATCATTGATTGACCTGTTGACATTTTTTATTTTTTATTTGATATTCAGATAATTGCATGATATGCGTACAGAAACTTTTTTACTTTGTTTTGTTTCTGCTTTATCCCTTTTACTATCTTTGCACCATCCAAAACCAGGGATAAACATACGTACCTGGGGGTTTTATAAATCAAAAAATTATCCGGTTGGAAACACCCTTGATCGATATTCTTGAGCGGGTCAGAAGGCTTTTTTTTACCTATGGGGTTAGAAGCGTCTCCATGGACGATATCTGCAAAAATATTGGCATATCGAAAAAAAAATTATATCAATTGGTCACCAGTAAAAACCATTTGGTTGAAAAATTGCTGGAACTGGAGCGTCAGAATTTTGAAGTCATTTTCGACCAGAATAATTTCGAAGGGGTCAATGCCATTGATATTCTTCTTATTGTCAGCAAGGATATCGGGAACCGTTTTCAGGACATCAGCCCATCCATGACCTTTGACCTGAAAAAGTATTATCCGGATGTTTATCACAAACATATTGAAGAACGAATTGAATTCATTTATCAAAAGATACAGATCAATATGCAAAAGGGGATCAGCCAGGGAATGTACCGCGACGACCTGAGTATTGAGCTGGTAGCCAGGTTGTACATCCGGCGGTTGATCGACCTGCATAATCCGGAGTTTTTCCCTGCCGATAAATTTTCTTTTCAGACCCTCTTTGAAGTGATGTTCGATAATTTTATCCGTGGAATTGCCAATTCTGTGGGGATTGAGTATTATGAAAAACAAAAGCGAAAAGTCAATTTCAAGAAATTTAGCTAAGTTATGGAATACCGTTTTTTTTCTGTCCTCCTTTTTTTCTGGTTTTTTGTTTTGTCTTTTGGTTATCCGCAGGCATCCGGCCAGCAAATAACAAAATCTGTCAAGGCATTTTCGCTGGTTGAGGCGCAGGAATATGCTTATGAAAACAACTATGACCTGAAAAATTCGACCACCGATGTTGAAATTGCCCGTAAAATGGTGTTACAAAACACCTCCATCGGTTTACCGCAAATTAATGCTTCGGTCGATTATCTGGATTACGTTGTACAGCCAACGACCCTGATCCCTGGTGAATTTTTTGGAAAGCCTGGTACTTTTCAGGCCCTTCAGTTTGGTACAACTTTTAACATGACGTTAAAAGGGACCCTTACCCAATTGATTTATAGCGGCCAATACCTGGTCGGGTTACAAACAGCAAAGGCCTATCTGGAAACTTCCCGGCAAAAAAACCTCCGCGATAAAGTGGATATCCGCGATCAGGTTGCCGATGTTTATATCCGGCTTTTGGTGGTTGAAGAGGGAATTAAAATATTGGATTCCACCTATGTTGTGGTTACGAAACTGGTTGAGGAGGCGCGTAGGAGCTGGCAGGTTGGCCTGCTCGAAGATATTGAAGTCGATCAGGCCGATTTAAACCGGTCGAACTTAGAAGCCACCATTACCTATACAAAAAACCAACGGGACCTGATCTATGCCAGCTTAAAATTTCTGATTGGCCTCAAAGACAATGAAGAATTGGTGCAGACCGATAACCTGGCGTTTTTTTTAGCGCAGGTTAATAGGGATGCTTTGGTCAACCAGCCATTTGATTATCGTTCGAACATCGATTATACTTTATTGAAAAAAAGTGATTTTCTGACCCTGATGCAGTATAAACTTTCAAAAACTGCCTATCAGCCTACCCTCAGCGGTTTTTTATCGGCATCGACCAATGCACAACGAAATTCATGGACATTTTTTAGCTCCAGTGAAGTTTGGTATCCAACGGTTAATTTTGGCATCTCCCTGCAAATACCGATATGGAGCAGTGGAAACCGTAAATACTCAGTGGACCAGGCCAGGCTCAATGTGGCGAAAACAAAAGTGACCGACGAAAAAATGAGGGTTGGGCTGGAGCTACAGGTTGCCACTGCCAAAACCGAGTTCAGCAACGCGTATGCCATCTATCAAAATAAGGTAAAAGGGTTTCAAACCGCGCTGAAAATTTATGAAAAAACCATGACCAAGTATCAGCAGGGAATGGTAGGGAGCACCGACCTCAACCAGCGCTATCAACAATTTCTCTCTTCAAACAACGACTATATGCAGTCGATTTATGCCCTCCTCAGCCAAAAGATCAAACTAAGCAAACTTTTAGAGAAATTTTAACTATTTCCCCCGGTTCGATTTTCTCCGTTGCCATTTTATCTTCATTTGAGCGTCGATAAGGAGCAAAGCCGGTACAAGGACAAGGGTCAGGAAGGTTGCAAAACTTAAGCCGAAGATAATGGTCCACGAAAGGGGCCCCCAGAACAAAACGTTGTCGCCGCCGAAATAAATATGTGGGTTCAGTTCGGTAAAGAGGGTGACAAAATTAATGTTCATCCCAACGGCCAGGGGCACGAGGCCCAACATCGTTGCTGTAGCAGTGAGAACAACCGGGGTTATCCTGGTTTTTCCAGCCTGGATGATGGCGTCCCTGGTTTTTAAACCACGCGATTTCAACTCGTCGGCAAATTCAACGATCAAAATCCCGTTGCGTACAACAATGCCCCCTAAGGCAACAATGCCCAGCCCGGTCATAATGACGCTGATGGACATTTGGAACAAAGCAATGCCTAATAAAACACCAATAACGCTGAATATCACCTCGCTTAAAATGATAAATGATTTGCTCAGCGACCCGAATTGGGTGATAAGGATGAAAAAGATCAACCCGATGGCAATCATCATGGCTTTTAGCAGGAATGCCATGGTTTCGGCCTGGTCTTCCCGTTCGCCTGTAAGACTGATTTCGATGCCTTTGGGCATGTTGAAGGCCTGGACCGACTTGTTGATTTGTGCCACCACTTCATTTGCGGTATAACCTGAAAGTACTTCCGATGACAACGTGATTACCCGTTTAAGGTCTTTCCTTTTAATACCTCCGTAAGTGTCTTTGTATAGGATGGTTGCAACCGACGAAATGGGTATTTGCCTGAGAAGACCGGAATTCATGTCGCGGTAAGTTATTTTCGCATTGATGATTTTGTTGATGTTGGTCCGTTCCTGTTCCGAATACCTGAGTTGTATGGGGTATTCGTCTTCTTCTTCTTTATATTTTGAAACCTCTTTTCCATAAATGGCAGTTCGCAATTCGGTCCCGATTTGTCCGAGGGACAATCCCTCCCGGTTGGCCCTGACCCTGTCGATGTGGATGATGATTTCGGGCTTGTCGTTTTCGAAGTCCGATTTGAGTTGTTCGATCCCCGGAATGGCAAGGGAATCGAGATACGCTTTGAATGTCACGGAGGCAATGATGAGCTGGTCGAGGTTTTCGCCTGTTATTTCAATATTGATGGGTTTTCCGGTAGGGGGCCCCATCTTGTTTTTTTCGACACTGATGGTTGTCCCCGGAATGTTTTTAACGTTTTCACGGATCTGGTCCATGTAATCCTGGGTCGATATGCCATGGCGGAACTTGCTTTCTACAAAATTCACGGTAACTTTCCCCCGGTTGGAGGAAGCCGACCGGTCGAACATTCCATCCCCGGCCCCCAACCCCACATTGGAGATTACCGATTCAACCAATGGATTGTTTCTGCCCAACACTTTTAACAGCCTGTTTTCTACCAGAATGGTCACCGAATCGGTCACTTTCTGATCGGTTCCTTCCGGCATTTTTATATAGACTGAAATGTTCGACGGCATATTGTTGGGAAAGAAAAACACTTTTGGCCGGGTAACCGCAGTTATGAAAATTGCCAGAAAAAACAACGCAATAACGAAATAGAACAAGTACCAGGGATTCCGTGATTTCAGGAAAAATACAAGGGTCTTTTCATACAGGCGCATGGCCGATGGCCAAACCCGTGTTTGAAAAACCTGAATGGAGCTTTTGAGAAAAAGCCGGTATAGGCCATTGAGCACAAGGGCAAACATAAATATGTTTCCCAATGCAAATCCTCCGGCTACATAGCTCACCACGGCCATAAAAAACAAGATGGCGCTGATGACCAGCAACCGCTTGATATCGGTTTTGTGTTCCGGTTGATCGTATTCATGTTTCATGAAACTCACGGCAAAAACCGGATTGATGATGTAAGCGACAAAAAGGGATGCGAATAAAGTAAGTATCAGTGTAACAGGAAGATAATGCATAAAAGACCCCACAATTCCAGGCCAGAAGGCAAGCGGGAAAAAGGGCGCCAGGGTGGTCAATGTACCCGATAGGATGGGGAGAAATACTTCACCGGCAGCATTCTTGGCCGCCTTCACAATATCGGGCTGGTCGCGGTGCAAACGGTGGGTGTTTTCAATTACAACAATGGCATCGTCCACAATGATCCCAAGGGCAAAAATAAAACCGAACATCACAATCATGTTCATGGTAAACCCGATTCCGGGCATGATCAGATAAGCAACGAAAATAGAGAGGGGGACCGACAATGCAACAAAGAAAGCATTGTTAAAACCCATGAAAAACATCAGGATCAGCACGACCAATATAAACCCAATGATGATGGTATTGTTTAGTTCTTCCAACGTACTTTTGGTAAACCTTGATTGGTCGCCGGTGATAATCACAGACAAGTCGGGGGGATAAGCCGATTTTTTCAGGTTGTCCATGATGACAACGATTTCCTCAGAAGCTTTAATCAGGTTTTCCCCACTTTTTTTTATCACATTCAGGGTGATGACATTTTTCCCGTTGAGCCTGGCAAAACTCTCCTGTTCCTTGAACGAGTCCCTGATGTCGGCAATGTCTTTTATAAATACAGTCGCACCACTGGCCGATTTTACAATAATGTTTCTGATTTGGTCGGGCGATTTGAACTGGCCTGCCAGCCGTACCGTGTATTTTGTTCCGAAAGAGGTGATGGTCCCTGCCGAAATGGTTACATTTTCAGCTGCAATTGCCGATTCAAGATCGCGGAACGACACACTGGCCGCTTGCATTTTGTACATATCGACATCGACCTGGATTTCACGCTCCAGTGCCCCAACAATATCGACCCGTGTAATCTCCTTAAGGGTTTCGATTTCATCCTGGGCCTCTTCGGCAAACTGTTTCAACCGCTGAAGATCGTAATCGCCGGCCAGGTTAATGTTCATGATGGGGATTTCGGACAGATCCACTTCATTGATATCGGGCTCTTTTGGAAGGTTGTTGGGAAGGTTTGAGCGGGCTTTGTCAACAGCGTCCCGAACCCTTTGTTTGGCTTCGGAAACTTCGATTCCGGGGTTAAATTCTACAACGATGATTGAAAAATCCTGAATGGAGTTACTGGTGATCTTTTTGACATCGGATAAAGATTTGCATTCTTTTTCAATGGGACGGGTAACTAAGTTTTCCATATCTTCCGGTGATGTTCCCGGATAGATGGTATTGACAAGAATGGTAGGGATGACAATTTCCGGAAATTGTTCTTTGGGAATGTTGAAATAGGACAATAAACCAAGCGCAGTGATAATAATCGTCAATACATAAATGCTTGTTTTATTATCGATTGCCCAGCTTGTAGCAAAAAATTCTTTGAGTTTAAATTCTTTTTTTTGCATGGGGTACCTCCGTTAAAAATCAATAGGCTGACCATCGTAAAGATCTTTGTATCCTGCTGAAATGATGGTATCGCCTTCATTCAACCCTTCAACGATTTCTGTTAACCCGTTAAAGGTGATGAAGGGGATGACCGCACGTTTACGTGCCACTTCCCGGCCGTTTTCTTTGGTGGCTATAAAAACAAAATGACCCTCGTCGCGGGAGGTCTGGATATAATTTTGCGGAATGGCAATGGTTGAAGGATTGGAATAATCTTTTATCCGGAGTACCGCAATCATATTGGCCCTGAATATGATGTTTTTAACCGGTATGTCAACCTCTACCAGAAAGGTACGGTTGGTTGGGTTGATATACTTGCTGGCAAAGGTCACTTTTTCCTCCAGTTCCTGGTTTAAATCCGGAAGAAATATCCGGACGGCATCCCCGGTCTGGATTTTTGATGAATACGCTTCTCCCACATCGGCCAGCGCTTTGGCTTTTGAAAAATTCACAATTCTGAAGGCCGGGACCGGAGATGCCGAACTGGCCATCTGTCCTACCTTGATGGGAATATCTTCCACGGTGCCGTCAATGGGCGATGTGATGACCGACATGTTGATCTGGTCTTTCAGTGTGTTGATGCCGTTTTGGGCCGATTCCATGTTGAATTGGGCCTGAAGATACTGTACTTCAGAACCGATTTTTTGCTCCCACAAGGCCTTCTGACGGTTGTAAATATCGGTTACAAAGGCAAGTTTGCTTTCCAGGTCCTTCAATTGCTGCTTTAAAACATCTGCGTCAAGTTCTGCCAACACCTGCCCTTTGGTAACACGATCGCCTTCCCGCACCCGGATTTTTGTAACTACGCCCCCCTGGTTGCGTGGACTGACCCCGATATTTTCGTTGCCATCAATTCTTCCCTGAACTTCAATATAATGTTCAAAAGGGCCTTTTTTTATTTCTGAAACATTGACCGAAGTAATTGCCCCCTGCCCCAAGGGAAAAATCTCTTTTTCTAGTTTCAGGATTTCTGAAGTCAGTTTTTCACGCTCCTTTTTCAATTCTTCCAACCGCGCTTTTTTATCATCGGACTGATTGCTGCAGGAAACAAATAGTACGACCAGGCTAAGGATAAACAGGTTTTTTTTCATGGGTGAAATTATTTGGTCAAAACATACCGCTTATGGTATTGGCCTTTTATTACGAAGGTTTCTTCAAGGCACAAAGATAGTGATATTATGGACTGAAAAAACTTTTTGGGGCAATAACGTTTCCATTTGCCTATCTTTGTAAGATGGAGCAGAAAAGGTTGTTCATTCTTGATCAGGTCAGCAACCTGTACCATCGTTATGGGATTAAAAGCGTGACCATGGACGATGTTGCCTCGCATATAGGTATTTCAAAGAAAACGTTGTATGAAAATTTTACGGACAAGGAAGACCTGGTACGTCAGGTGCTCCTCCTTGAGCAGGATTCCCGGTGTGGTTTCCTGAATGCCATCGAAAGAAAAAAGCTGAATGCAATCGAAGAACTGTTTGAAGTTTATAAAATGATCCGTGGCATGTACCGCGATTATAACCCTTCAATGGAATATGATTTGCAGAAATATTATCCCGATTTATTTGTCAGGATCAAGGATTTCAGGCGTAAGCGGTTGTACGGGTCCATACACGATAACCTGTTGAAAGGAAAAAAAGAGGGTTTTTTCCGAAAGGAATTGAATGCCAAAACCATTGCGCGAATACAAGTGTTCTGGTCCGAAAGTTTCCTGAACAACGATATGTTTACTTTTGAAGAGATTACCTCTTTTGCCCTTTTTCACGAAATTTTTATTTATCATCTGCAAGGGATTTTAAGTGAAAAAGGACGCTCTTTTTTTGAACAAAATTTTGAAAAATTCAAGGACTCCCTGTAGGTACCTGGTCCCTGGTACATAATCTTTCTTTGAGCCTTCTCCCCCGTTTTTTGAAAGTATTGAAAATAGTTATTAACCAATAAGTTACAATTCATTCTATCGGATATGGCAAAGGGTTCATCATCCATGTATTTTCAGGTGTTGTTTGATATTTGCCTGGGCGAACGCAGCGATTCTGGAGATTAAAAGAAGTTTGCGGAGAGGACCCATATTTTAAATTTTTTATTGGCTGAATCTGAAAAAAAAGATTACATTTACTACCAAAATCTGAAAATTTTGCCATTGATAGATACCGACCAGGATTTGGTAGCCCGTTGTTTAAGACGGGAAATGGCTTCTCAACAATTGTTTTACAACCGTTTTGCCCCCAGGATGTTTGGAATTTGTTTGCGTTTTGCAGGCAATAGCGCCGATGCGGAAGATATTCTCCAGGAGGGGTTTTTGCGGGTTTTCGCCAAGTTGCATCATTACAGGGGCGAGGGGTCCCTGGATGGATGGATCAGGCGTACCATTGTTACCACCGCCATCAATTATTACAAAAAACAATGTAAGTTCCATCATGAAGTTGATCTCCACGAAGCAACCTACCATGCAACTATTTCAGAGGATGCCCTGTCTATGTTAACAACGGAAGAGCTGCTTGGGGTAATTCGTGAACTGCCCACAGAGTACCGAACGGTTTTTAACCTCTTTGTCATGGAAGGATACAGTCATTGTGAAATTGGCGGGATGCTTGGGATCCCCGAAAATACTTCCAAATCGCAACTGCACCGGGCAAAGGCATTGATCAGGCAAAAACTTTCAGGGATGGGGTTTACAGACAAATAGCGGCAATGGAAAAACCGGATTACATAGAAGAAAAATTCAGGCAATCGTTTTCCGAATTTACGGTTGCCCCCCCCGGCCGGGTTTGGGACGGGTTACAGAAGATCCTTCACCCTAAGCCGGTGCCTGAACGGTTTTGGGCCAGGATAAGCGATCTAAGCTGGTTTTCGCCCCCGACGGTCAAACGGCTGGTATTCATCTCCAGTGCAACGGTCGTTCTTTTTCTTTTCCTTGTTTATTTTATGACCAGTAACAATCATGCCATCAGGGGACATGCCTATGATGGGGAATCGCGCCTGTGTGGCGGCACTGCCATCCTATACCGGATACAAGATTCCACCGTCCCGCTTGATTCGGTTAACCATTATCGGACTGAAATGGTCGATGACAATGGTTTTTTTCAATTTCCCGACGTTGACCCAGGCCGTTATCTCTTGCATATTTTTCCACAAGGCCATGAAGGCCTGGATGAAAATTTGCTGCCTTCCTCGTTTGACTGGCAAAAATATGCCGAACAGGCAGAAATCATTGTCATTTCAACCGACGATGTGAATGCCGATGTTCATCTTCCGCCAAAAGAAAACCTATTGAAATAGCTACAGCTATACCGGAAGGAACAATGGTTGACCAAAACCGCGATTATTCATTGTCGGAAGCATACCACTCGGCATAAGAACTGTTGGTTTCGCGAAGCTTCAGGCTGTGGAGTGCAACCCCGCACGGTAACAATTGTTTTATCTGCTGTGAAAAATCGATCAGAAAATTCTCACTCGTTGGCTGATAGGGCAAACAAACAAGATTGGTAAAAGGTTCTCCGGAAGGGATGGTCTCAGGATTGGATTGTTGTGCATTGACTAAAAACGCGTGGTCAAACTTGTCGATGATTTGGTTTTTGATGATCTTTTTCAGGTCACCAAAATCCATGACCATGCCGAGTTTGGGCGATTCCGGGTCGCTGTTGGGCGTTCCAATGACCGTTACCGACAATTCATAGGAGTGGCCGTGAACATTTTTACACGGGCCATCGTAACCCATGAGCGCATGGGCTGCTTCAAATTTAAATTCTTTGGTAATCCGGACCTTGTTCATGCTACGGTGTAAGGGAACAAAAGTACATGATTCTTATGGATTCATGTATGTTTGGCCGGAAAATTATCGGTTAAATACCGATGAAAACAGGAACCCTGTTGGTAGCCTTATTGGCCAGTGCAGGGAGGAAGATCAAATAAATGCAAGATGTTCCAATAAAATGTTTAACCCAATACCAATAAGAACAACACCGCCAAAAAATTCGGCCCACCGGGAGGGGATAAACGTGGAACGCGCGCCCAGTTTTGCACCGGCCATCGACATCAAAAAGGTAATGGTTGCAATGACCATGGAAGCGCTCAGTATTGGGGCCCCAATCAAACCAAACCCAACCCCGGTGATCAGTGCATCGATGCTTGTGGCCAGCGCAATGGCAAGTAAAACCGAAAATTTCCGGAAATCCGGGATCTCTTTGTCTTTTTCCGGAACGACTGCTTGTTTGATCATTTTTAGTCCAATCAGCGCAAGAATCCCAAATGCGATCCAATGGTCAACAGATTCGATCAGGGTTTGAAGGCTGCTCCCGGCCAGCCATCCGATGATGGGCAGAAATCCCTGAAAAAAACCAAAGAGGGCCGACATGACCAGGATATCTTTCCATGAAAATCTGCGGGTTGCACCCAGGCTTAGTGAAACGGCAAAACAATCCATCGAAAGGCCGAAGGCAAGGATTATCAATTCGGGGAAAGTCATTGGACAGGTTTTTGGTCTAATGGTAAATCAAGGCAACCATCTTTTCAAGCCATTGTCCATCGGTTTCATCAAATGAATTTTCCGACCGGCTGTCCACATCGAGTACTCCAATGATTTCATTTTCGGAATTGGTGACCGGTACAACTATTTCCGACTTCGACCGGGAATCGCAGGCAATATGACCGGGAAAAAGATGAACATCCGGGACAATGATGGTTTTCCGGGTGTCGATAGCGGCCCAGCAGGCCCCCTGATGGGGGTTCAGGACCATGCAGGCCAGGGGGCCCTGATACACCCTGACAATAAGTTCCCCGGAATTTAAAAGATAGAACCCGGTCCAGAAAAAATATTCCATTTTATGATGGAGCAACGCTGCCAGGGTTGCCATGCGGGCATCCGGGTCCATAGATTTGGCCATCAGCGTAGGAAGTTGTTCAAAAATACGCCGGTAACGGGATTGTTTCCTGGATTTTTCCATGGCCGTGATTACACTAAATCAAGGCCAACGGTGAAATGTCGCATGATGGGGGCTTCACTCGTAATTTTCAAACCTTGGGTGATGGTGTTTCGCCGGTCCCAAAGATTTTTCAAGGCAACCGCAACCACATCCATGTGGTTGTTGGTATAAACCCGCCGTGGAATTGCCAGTCGCATCAATTCAAGCCCCGGATATCGGTTTTCGCGTGTAACCGGATCGCGGTCGGCCATTAATGCGCCAATTTCCACACCCCGTACGCCGGCTTCACGGTATAATTCCACCGCCAATGTCTGCGCCTGGAATTCTTCTTTGGGGACCTGGGGCAAGAAACGTTTGGCATCAATAAATACGGCGTGGCCCCCGATGGGTTGTTGCAAGGGTATCCCATATTCCATCAACCGGGCCCCAAGATATTCAACCTGTCTTATCCGGGTTTCAAGATAATCATATTCAGTTCCTTCATAGAGTCCCCGGGCCAGGGCGTTCATATCCCGGCCCGACATTCCCCCATAGGTTATAAAACCCTCAAACATAATATTATAAACACTGGCTTTTTGATGTAATTCCTGGCTTCTCATGGCAATAAAACCACCCATGTTGACGATGGCATCTTTTTTCGAACTCATCGTCATAATATCAGCGCAGGAAAACATTTCAAGCACAATTTCCCGGATGGTTTTTTGAGAATAACCGGGTTCCCTTTTTTTAATAAAATAGGCATTTTCTGCAAACCTTGCCGAATCAAACACGACCAGTTTGCCATATTTATCGGCCAATTGGCGGACCATTTTCAGGTTGGCTACCGAAACAGGTTGTCCGCCGGACGAATTACAGGTAACGGTTATGATGATAAAAGGAATTTTATCGCCATGACGCTTGAGTACCTGTTCAAGCTTTTCCGGGTCGACGTTCCCTTTAAAGGGGTGTTGGACCGAAGTATCGAAAGCTTCATTGATGGTACAATCTACTGCAAAGGCTTTTCGAAATTCGATATGGCCCTTGGTGGTGTCAAAATGGGAATTGCCTGGTATGATGTCACCTTCTTTGATCAATACCGAAAAAAGGACGTTTTCCGCCGCACGGCCCTGATGGGTTGGAAGAAAGTATTCAAATCCCAGAATTTCACGGATGGCATTTTTCATTTTAAAGTAAGAAGATGCCCCGGCGTAACTTTCGTCGCCCAACAACAATTCCGACCATTGTTTGTCGCTCATGGCACCGGTCCCGGAATCGGTCAGGAGGTCGATGTAAACCTGTTCGCTCTTTAACCTGAACAAGTTGTATCCGGCTTCTTTGATCCATTGGTCGCGCTCTTCACGACTACTTCTTCGGATGGTTTCAACCATCTTGGTTTTATACGATTCGGCAAAAGGGAGTTCCATAAATTCCGGTTATCAACACGCAACAAAGTTAGAAATTTTTTTAAACGCAATTTTTTTTAGTGACTTCTTGCCTGTTTGCTAAAATTCATGTAGGTTTGCCCATTCATAATCAATCGTTAACACATTCACATTTATAAAATATCAGGAGGGAAGAGCATTATGGCCACGATGAACCCCACAGGAGACACTGCTTGTTTGACTAAATTAACAGACCTTAACGCGCTGGCGATCAAATCGGGAAAGAAAAAACTGGCTGTTGCCGTTGCCCACGACGAACACTGTCTGGAAGCCATCTGTGCGGTGAACAACATGGGCTTGGTTGAAGCGGTACTGGTTGGGGATGAACGAAAAATCCATGACATTGCAAAAAAACTAAAGCTCGATGTGGGGGGGATGAAGATCATCCATGAAGAAATTGATTTGAATTCCGTAAAAATCGCAGTAAAAATGGTCCGTGACAGGCAGGCCGATATCCTGATGAAGGGCAATGTTCCAACTGCCGTATTTCTCAGGGGGGTGCTTGACAAAGAGAATGGCCTCAGAAAAGGGGAGGTGCTTTCTCATTTTGCCCTGTTCGAGTTGCCGACCTATCATAAACTGCTTGGCTTGACCGATGCTGCCATGATACCGGCCCCCGATTTTAAAACCAAGGTTGCCCTCACTTCCAATGCGGTTGGTTTTATGAACAAACTTGGGTATTCCAGGCCAAAAGTAGCTGTTCTGGCCGCAGTTGAAATGGTCAATGAAGCGATGCCTGCCACCATCGATGGGGCACTTTTGTCGAAAATGGCACAGCGGGGACAGATAAAGAACTGTATTATTGATGGACCGCTTGCTTACGACAATGCCGTGAGTTCAGCCAGCGCCAAACACAAAGGGATCGTGAGTGAAGTAGCTGGGGATGCCGATCTTTTAATCGTACCGGACATTGAAGCCGGCAACATTCTCTATAAAGCTTTTGGATTTTCAGCCAATGCCAAACTGGCCGCTGTGGTCCTTGGGGCAGCAGCGCCTATTGTATTGACTTCGCGATCCGATACCGAAGAATCAAAACAGGCGAGCATTGTGATGGCAGCAGCCATTTAGCCACCAACAACCCCAACCCCCGATTATGGCCAAAAACCTGTTTATTACCAAATCTCTTGCCGATTTACTGCAGGAAGCACACGATAACAAAGCGGGATTGAAAAGGACCCTTACCGGTCTAAATCTTACCACATTGGGGATCGGGGCCATCATTGGCGCCGGGATTTTTGTCCTTACCGGCCAGGCTGCTGCCCAATACGCCGGCCCGGGGATTGTAATCTCCTTTATTATATCGGGAATTGCCTGTGCATTTGCCGGATTGTGCTATGCGGAATTTGCCTCCATGATCCCAATTTCAGGAAGCGCTTATACCTATTCCTATGCTACTTTGGGGGAATTTCTTGCCTGGATTATTGGATGGGACCTGATTCTTGAATATCTTTTCGCGGCTGCCACGGTATCGGTGGGTTGGTCGGGATATGTAGTCAGCTTTCTGAAAGATTTTGGCATATTCATCCCTACCGCATTCACGGCCGCCACTGGGTCTGTTCTGGTGCAAGTCCCCGATTTGGGATGGCAGGAGTTGACAAACAACCTTACTTCAGGTTTAACGGCCCAGGGGATCGATGTGGGGGCATTGCCCCATGTAACTGCCATTATTAACCTGCCGGCCATGTTTATTATTGCTGTTCTGACACTTTTGCTTGTCATTGGTATCCGCGAATCGGCCAACTTCAACAATATCATGGTCATTACCAAAGTTGCGGTTATTATCCTCTTTATCGCCATTGGGTTTGCATTCGTTTATTCAGGGAACTGGCACCCATTTATCCCGAAAAATACTGGGGAATGGGGCCATTTCGGCTGGAGCGGCGTTCTGCGGGGGGCAGGGGTTATTTTTTTCGCCTATATCGGGTTCGATGCCGTGTCAACTGCCGCACAGGAAGCCCGGAACCCGCAACGCGATATGCCCATCGGTATTTTAGGTTCTTTAAGTGTTTCGACCATCTTATACATTCTGGTGGCCATTGTCCTTACCGGAATCGTAAGTTACACCACCCTGAACGTTTCCGATCCGGTGGCTGTGGGGGTGGATGCCATGGGAAAAGGGATGTTCTGGTTGCGCCCGATTGTAAAAATTGCCGCCATTGCCGGACTTAGTTCTGTGATCCTGGTCATGCTGATGGGCCAACCCCGGATATTTTATTCGATGTCGAAAGATGGGCTTTTGCCACCGCTCTTTTCAAAGGTACACCCCCGGTTTAAAACTCCTTATGTCAGTACCATCCTCACCGGGTTGGTTGCCGTTGTCCTGGCCGGCATACTGCCCATCAGCATCCTTGGGGAGCTGGTATCCATCGGGACCCTTCTTGCTTTCGCCATTGTCAGCATCAGCATTATCGTTTTGCGCAAAACCCGGCCCGATCTCCATCGTCCTTTCCGAACCCCCTTCGTTCCACTGATCCCCCTGCTTGGCGCCTTGATCTGCCTGGTACAAATGCTGGCTTTGCCATTGGATACCTGGCTCCGTTTGTTTATTTGGATGGCCATCGGGTTGATCATTTATTTTTCCTATGGGATTTACCACAGCAAACAAAGAATAACCAACAAATTGAACAATAAATAAGGAACGAATGAAAGACTTTAGGGTTCTTGCTATTAATCCGGGATCGACCTCAACCAAGATTGCAGTTTTTCAGAACACAGAACCCGTTTTTCTGAAAAACATCAAACACAGTCCGGAAGAATTGAGCGGTTTTTCAAAAATCACCGAACAGTTCCCTTTTCGGAAAGAGATTATTTTACGGCAACTCCAGATCGCCGACATTCAGTTAAACGACATTCAGGCCGTGGTTGGAAGGGGCGGTTTGCTTAAACCAATCCCATCGGGAGTTTATGAGGTAAACGACGTTATGGTCGCAGACTTAAAAAACAGCCCCTTGGGCGAACATGCCAGTAACCTGGGAGGGCTTATTGCGAGGGACATTGTGAATGCGCTTCCAAATGCAAAAGCCTATATTGTGGACCCGATCGTTGTGGATGAAATGGACGATATTGCCCGGATATCGGGACATCCTTTGTTTCAGAGGCGTTCTATATTTCATGCGTTGAACCAGAAAGCCGTGGCCCGCGAATATGCAAAACTGATCCATCGCCCATACGAAAGCCTAAACCTTATCGTGGTTCACCTTGGCGGAGGGATCACGGTGGGGGCACATCAGAAAGGCCGTGTTATCGATGTGAACCAGGGACTCGATGGCGAAGGCCCGTTCAGTCCTGAACGTTCCGGGACACTGCCTGTGGGTGAACTTGTAAAGTTCTGTTATAGCGGCAAGTATTCTTTGAAAGAAGTCCAGAAAATGGTCAAAGGCGAAGGCGGCCTGGTGGCTTATCTTGGTACCAACGATGCTTCCTTGGTCGAAAAAATGGTCAATGCCGGCGATGCCAATGCCGAACTGATCTATCATGCCATGGCTTACCAGATAGCCAAACTGATCGGGGAGATGTTTACCGTTTTAAAAGGAGATGTCGATGCAATCCTTATTACCGGTGGCGTGGCCTATGATAAAAATTTTGTCAACTGGATTCAGGAACGGGTCTATAAATTGGCCCCGGTACATATTTATCCCGGTGAAGATGAAATGAAAGCATTGGCATACAATGGATTGATGGCCTTACGAGGCGAAGTCACCGTAAAAGAATATGTTTAACGTATATCTGGGTAAATAACCAGGCCCAGGGTTGCAACTCCGTCAGGCGGTTTTTAACATCTCCCTCACCAGGTTTTCGGTTCCTTCTGCAATCTGGCTGATGGTTGCATCCAACATATAACAGGGGGTGCTAAATAGATTTTTTTCCTCGTCAATCACAACCTCACCATGAGCGGAGGGGGTAAATTTGTTGCCCATTTTCTGTATAAAAGAACCGGACTGGGGATCTTTGCCGGTTGTAAAATTTGATCCCTTAAAAATTTTTGCAAGGATAACCGGCGCAATACACATGGCCCCGATGGGTTTTTTGGCTTCGAACATGGCTAAAACAGCTTTTTCAACAGAGGGGAGCACGTTACAACGATCGCCTTCGTAAGCCCAGGTCGATAGGTTTTTCGCACAACCAAATCCCCCCGGAAAAATTAAAGCATCAAATTCATTGGCCTTAAAACGGTCGAGGGGCTCTATTTTTCCCCGGGCAATCCGGGCAGATTCAACCAATACGTTCCGTTTTTCGGGCATCTCTTTTCCTGTCAGATGGTCCACAACATGGTATTGTGACATATCGGGGGCAAAACACTGAAAAGAAGCCCCCAGCTTGTCAATAGCAAGCAATGTCAGAACGGCTTCCTGGATTTCGGCTCCATCATAAACCCCGCAACCGGATAGGATTACAGCAAACTTTTTCATTTTTTTCTCTTTTTCAAGGTTTTTTGGTTCCAAAGCCTAAAATTAAAAAAAATTAGCCCTTCATCCGCAATAATTTTAATTTTGCAACGATTTTATCCAGTAAATTTAAACAATCCAATTGTGATGAAAAAAATCCAGATGGTCGATCTGCACAGCCAATACCTGGGCATTAAGGCCGAAATTGACAAGGGGATCGGGGAAGTAATTCAATCCTGTGCTTTCATCAATGGCCCGGCAGTAAAAACATTCCAGGAAAATTTTGAGAAATATTTGGGTGTTAAGCATGTAATCCCCTGTGCCAATGGTACCGACGCGCTTCAGGTTTCCATGATGGCGTTGGGCCTTCAGCCCGGTGACGAAGTGATCACCTCCTCCTTCACCTTTATTGCAACCGCTGAAGTTATCGCCCTGCTAAAACTTACCCCGGTACTGGTGGATGTGGATCCCGATACGTACAATATTGACCCGGCTGCAATAAAACGGGCCATTACCCCTAAAACAAAAGCAATTGTACCGGTACATCTTTTCGGACAAACGGCGCCCATGGAAGAAATTATGGATATCGCCCGCGAACACAACCTTTTTGTTATCGAAGATAATTGCCAGGCCATTGGGTCCGATTACCTGTTTGACGATGGTACCAGAAAAAAATCAGGGACCATCGGCCACATCGGTTGTACCTCTTTCTTTCCGTCAAAAAACCTGGGTTGTTATGGCGACGGGGGCGCTATTTTTACCAACGACGACAACCTTGCAAAACAGATGCGCAGCATTGTCAACCATGGAATGACCGTACGGTATTATCATGACCATGTTGGCGTCAACTCCCGCCTCGACAGCATACAGGCAGCCATCTTAAACGCCAAGCTTCCACACCTTGACGAATATGCCGAAAAACGCCGCCTTGTCGCCGATTTTTATGACCAGGCTTTTTATAAGCATCCAAAATTAAAAATCCCAGGCCGGTATCCGAAATCAAACCATGTCTTTCATCAATATACCCTAATAACAAAAGATGTTGACAGGATGAAATTAATTGAGTACCTTGCAACCTGCGAAATACCGGCCATGATTTATTATCCAGTTCCCTTGCATTTGCAGAAAGCCTATCTTGACCCACGGTATAAACCGGGCGATTTCCCCGTGACCGAACATCTCTGTGCTTCTGTTTTTTCCCTTCCCATGCATACCGAAATGGAGGAGGAGCAATTGATGTATATTACACAAAACGTTCTTGATTTTTTAAACCATTGATGATGGAAAACAATTACTTTGCCCATAGTACCTCAGTTATTGATGAAGGGTGCACCATTGGGAAAGGGACAAAAATATGGCATTTTACCCACATCATGCAGGGCTGTGTCATTGGTGAAAACTGCAACCTTGGACAAAATGTCGTCGTTTCGCCGGAAGTGGTCCTGGGAAAGAACGTCAAGGTCCAGAACAATGTATCCATTTACACCGGCGTTATTTGTGAAGACGATGTATTTCTTGGCCCTTCCATGGTTTTTACCAATGTTATCAATCCTCGCAGCCAGATACTGCGGCGCGGCCAATATATGAAAACCTGGGTACGGCAGGGGGCTTCCATCGGGGCAAATGCAACCATTGTTTGTGGCAATGAAATTGGCCCGTTTTCCTTCATTGGTGCAGGAGCCGTTGTTACCAAAGATGTACCGGCCTATGCACTGATCGTGGGCAATCCAGGCCGCCTGGTTGGCTGGATGAGCGAATATGGCCACCGCTTGCATTTTGATGAAAAGGGATTGGCAACCTGCCCCGAAAGTCACGAACAATACCGGCTTACAAGTGAAGGCCGGGTCACTAAACTCACAAAATAACCCATGACGGAATCCCAAAAACCTTTAAATTTTGCCTTGATTGGCGCTGCCGGATACATTGCCCCACGGCACATGAAAGCGATCAAAGATACCGGCAACAAACTGATATGCGCACTCGATCCTTATGATGGCGTTGGAATTATCGACAGTCATTTCCCTGATGCCGATTTTTTCATCGAACCGGAACGGTTTGACCGCCATCTTGACAAACTTCACCGGTTATCCATATCAAAACCGAGATTGAACAACCTGAAAGTTGATTACGTAAGTATATGTTCCCCCAATTACATGCACGATTCCCATATCCGGCTTGCCCTGAGGAACGATGCCCATGCCATTTGTGAAAAACCCATTGTTTTGAACCCATGGAATCTCGATGCGCTCCGCGAAATTGAGAAACAAACCGATAAAAAAATCTGTACCATCCTGCAACTGCGCTTACACCCGTCGATAAAAGCATTGCGTTCAGAAATTTTAAACGGGCCACCGGATAAAATTTACAACCTTGACCTGACCTATATAACCTCCCGGGGCAATTGGTACTACCGCTCCTGGAAAGGAGATATCGCAAAATCTGGTGGAATCGCCACCAACATTGGCGTCCATTTTTTTGATATGCTTTCCTGGATTTTTGGCCCGGTAAAAGAAAACCTGGTGCATCTGTTAAAGGAAAACAAAGGGGCAGGTTTTTTGCAGTTTGAAAAGGCCCGCGTCCGCTGGTTCCTGAGCATTGATTACCACGATATACCCAAAGAAATTCAGGAAAAGGGCAAAAGGACATACCGTTCACTGACCATGGAAGGAAAGGAAATTGAGTTTAGCGATGGGTTTGCCGACCTGCATACCGAAGTTTACCGTGAAATCCTTGCAGGCCGTAGTTTTGGTTTGACCGATGCAAAACAGAGCATCATCATTGTACATCATATCCGGAATACCAAACCCAAAGGTTTAAAAGGCGATTATCATCCAATACTCAATAATATTACAATATAATGGGGCCAGTGGGGGCCCCTTCTCTGATTTTAAAAAACCAATTTATGAAGATTCTTGTTACCGGAGGAACCGGATATATCGGATCACATACCGCAGTCGAACTTCAAACCCGGGGCCATGAGGTCATCGTTGTGGACAACCTTTCCAATTCTTCCATTGAGGTGTTGGACAACATCGCAAAAATTACCGGAAAAAAACCCTTGTTCGAAAAATTTGACCTGACCGATGGTGAAAAAACAGAAGATTTTTTCAAACTGCACAACGATATCAAGGCAATCGTACATTTTGCTGCCTTTAAGGCTGTTGGGGAATCGGTTCAGTTCCCCCTGATGTATTACCGCAACAACTTAGGCTCTTTGATCAACATTCTGCAGGGAATGATCAACCATGGGATCCGGGACCTGGTGTTTTCTTCTTCCTGTACCGTTTATGGACAGCCCGAAAGTCTTCCGGCAAGGGAAGATACCCCTATTCAGAAAGCCAATTCTCCTTACGGGAACACCAAACAAATTGCAGAAGAAATCATTACGGAAACAACGGCCAACGAAAATATCCGGGCAATCCTGCTTCGTTATTTCAACCCGATAGGGGCGCACGATTCGGCCTTTATTGGCGAACTTCCCCTCGGCGTCCCAAACAACCTCATGCCCTATATCACCCAAACCGCCATTGGAAAACGCGATTTTTTAAGGGTTTGGGGCGATGATTACCAAACCCCCGACGGCACGGCAATCCGCGATTACATCCATGTGGTTGACCTTGCCAGGGCCCATGTGGTTGCCGTGGAACGAATGGTTGCCGAAAAATGTAAAAGCAATGTCGAAGTGTTTAACTTGGGAACAGGCAACGGCTTTTCCGTTCTGGAAGTTATCCGGTCGTTTGAACGTTCTACAGGAATTAAGTTGGATTTTAAAATTTTAGGGCGCCGGCCGGGCGATATTGAAAAGGTATGGGCCGATACCCGTTTTGCAAATTCAGAATTGGGATGGAAGGCCGAAAAATCATTGGATGAAATGACCGCTTCTGCCTGGAAATGGGAAAAAGCCCTGGCAACAAAAATTGGATAACAACGGATTGCCCGCCCCCCCCTTTGCGTTGGGAAACCGGGCCTATAGAATATCATGGACAAGCTAAAACCAAAAATATGAAAACAATCCTTATTACAGGTGGCGCTGGCTTTATTGGCTCTCACGTTGTTCGCCGGTTTGTTAAAAAATATCCGGAATACAAAATTGTGAATTTCGATAACCTGACCTATGCCGGGAACCTTGCCAATCTTCAGGATGTTGAAACAGAACCCAACTACGAATTTGTTAAAGCCGATATCACTGCTGGTGAGCTGATGAAAACCCTTTTCAGAAAATATCGCTTCGACGGGGTCATCCATCTTGCTGCTGAATCGCATGTTGACCGGAGCATTGCCAACCCGATGGATTTTATTTTTACCAATATAATTGGCACGGTGAACCTGTTAAATGCGGCAAAGTTGATTTGGGATGAGATGGAAGGCAAAAGGTTTTACCACATCTCAACGGATGAAGTGTATGGTTCGCTTGGAGATACCGGTTTCTTTTTTGAAGATACCGCTTATGACCCACGAAGCCCGTATTCGGCATCCAAGGCCAGCTCCGACCATCTCGTCAGGGCATATCACCACACCTATCGCCTGCCCGTTGTGATTTCCAACTGCTCCAATAATTATGGCCCTTTTCAGTTTCCCGAAAAATTGATTCCCTTGACCATCCACAATATCCGCAACAATAAGCTAATCCCTGTTTATGGGAAAGGCGAAAACATCCGGGATTGGTTGTATGTTGAAGACCACGCGGCTGCCATCGACCTTATTTTTCATCACGCAAAAATTGGTGAAACATACAATATTGGCGGCCATAACGAATGGAAAAACATCGACCTGATACGCCTGCTGTGCAAGGTCATGGATAAAAAGCTGAAACGCCCGGAAGGGACCTCCGAAAACCTGATCACTTTCGTGAAAGACCGGGCAGGTCACGATCTCAGGTATGCCATTAATTCAGAAAAAATTCAAAATGATTTGGGCTGGAAACCCTCGCTTCAATTTGAAGAAGGGCTTGAAAAAACCGTCTCCTGGTACCTTGCCAATGAAGAATGGATGAAAAATGTGACTTCGGGCGATTATCAAAAGTACTACGATATCCAGTACAACAAACGATAGGTTCGGTTCCTTTTCATGTTTGCAATGGGCAATCACGGCCAATTCCCCAATCGCAGGAAGAATGCCAGCCAATAGGGTTCACAATTAACAACAGACGTACCGGGCACAATCATTGCGGACAGCCCTTGGTTATCAGGTATTTATTAAATAGGGCAAACAACTTTTCTTTAATCAGGGGTTTCTCAATGTGATCATTGCACCCCGATTGCAGTGCAATGTTTCTCTCTTCGGGCTGAGCGTAAGCTGTTTGGGCAATAACCGGAAGGGAGGGATAATGTTTCCTGATCTCGATGGTTGCCTCCAGGCCATTCATCACCGGCATCTTCAGGTCCATCAGTATGAGGTCGTATGTGTTCTGCATCGCCATTTTTACCGCTTCTGCGCCATCATTGGCATGATCGATTCTCTTTACCTTGTTTTTTAGCAGAAAGTCCAGAAAAAGAAAATTATCAGGTTCGTCCTCTGCAATCAGGATGGCACAATCGGGCCAGTTTTGTTGAAGTTCCCGTTGCGGGGTTGCTTCAGGCGTAATCTCTGCTGTGGATTTTGCCGGGATCCTGAAGGAGAACCGCGACCCTTTGCCCTCCCGGGTAATTACTCCAATTTTACTTCCCAACAGTCCGACCAGTTCGTTTGCGATAGTCAATCCCAGGCCCGTACCTCCGATCGCTTTGGCAATGACCCTTCTTCCGCGATAAAAGTTCTCAAAGATCCTCTGCAACTCATCATCCGCCATTCCGATTCCGGTGTCTTCGACAAAGAACTCAACCGCTCCTTCTTCAATTGCAAATCCCAGCTTTATACTACCTTCCAACGTATATTTCATCGCATTCGAAGCAAATATGAGCAGTGTTTGTCTGATCTTATCGACATCCGAAATGATCGTCATGTTTTCATGCCCTGCCGGAATGTTTACCTTTAGGTCGATGGCTTTATGACGGGCGGAAAGTTCATGAATACGGTAAATCTCGTTAACGATGTCAGCCGGTCTGAATTCCATCTCTGTCAGCAGTATCTTTTCACTTTGCAAACGCGAAAGCAACACCACGTCATCGATCAGCGTGACCAGTTTTTGTGAACTTTTCTGAACGATATCGGCAAACTGTAGTTTTTCATCCGCTTCCGCATCTTTCATCAGATCAGAAAAACCCATGATGGCATTGATTGGGGTTCGCAGTTCATGGCTCATATTGGCCAGAAAGGCCGTTTTGAGCCGGCTGTTTTCTTCGGCAAGCTCCTTGGCGGCGATAAGTTCGGCTTCGGCTCTTTTTTGTTCGGAGATATCCCTGAATTCAACACTCCTCATCCAGACCCCTTTATACGGAATATTGCGGGCCTCCAGCCTCATCGGATACTCTTCGCCATTTTTCCGGGCCCCGAAGGCTTCATACGGCTTTTCATATCCCGACAGAATGTTTTTCATCACCCGATCGCGTGACTGTTCGGCAATTAAAAGCAGCCCGTCCATGCCGGTCAGTTCATCAATCGTATATCCGGTAAGCACCGACAACCCTTGGTTACAATCAAGTATCACCCCTTTATCATGAATGGCAATTCCTCCGAACGACGCATTATGCAACGCTTTGAAACGCGCTTCGCTTTCTTCGAGCGCTTTTTCGGTGAGCAGACGGTGGGTAATATCGGTCGAAATGCCGCATATGGCGATGGGTTTCCCAGCACTGTCGCGAATAACCTGGGTACGGCAATCCATAAAGTGTTTGTTGCCATCGGCTGAAAAATTGGTAACCACGAAACGCCACTCCCCATCATTTAGGGTTCTTTGAAGAATCTCGGACTGGGTGGGGCCATAACCGGGATCTTCGCCAAAAACAGTGGTAGGTTTCCCCAGGATGTCGTCTTTGTTTAACTGAAGGAGATCGACCTGAGCCTGGTTGACGAAGGAGATTACCCCGTTGAGATCGGTTATGGTCACATGATCTTTGATCTGATCGAGTACCATCGACTTCAACTGGATTTCTGCTTCGGTTTTTTTTCTGAATGATATATCTCTGATCGCATAGACCATTTCAACCGGGTTATGTCGGGCATCGTAAACCACATCACCGTTTATTTCGCAATCCAACTCAATATCTCCGGGGAATTTAAGCCGGTATTCCTGAGGGCCAAGCGGCCGGTAAATCATCTCCTTCGTATTGAGTACCGCCCTTTTGAGGTCGCGGTCAGCAATAAACGCTAACATGTTCCTGCCGATAAAATCTTCGCGCGACAGCCCAGGCAATATCTGAAAAGCAACATCATTGATAAAAAAGATGGTTCCGTCGAGATGGGTCCTGATAATCACATCGGGCAATGTCAAAACCAACTTTTTGAATATCTCTTCCTTGTTGCTCAGTTCGTTGACCATTGCGTCTTTTTCAGCCACCGATCGCTTTAGCTTTAACTGCTGATGGCCCATCAATGAAATCATTTGCGAGAAATGGGAAAAGAACCGCATGGCCTGATTCACGGTTTCACGCGAAAGAAGGGGAACCTGTTTCAATGCCTTGAGATAATCATCCGCATTGTACCCAAAATTTCTGGCCTGGGTGATAAAAAGCGCTTCGTCGATGGTTTCGTCGTCGAAAAAAAACTGACCCATAAAGATGTTGCCTATCTGCAGGTTGTCGAGCATGATCGGGGTGGCAACATCCCACATGTTGTTTTTGCAACGGTAGAGTTTGAAAGTACCGGGTTCAATGTTGCGGGTAAGGATCGTATCGCACTCGATGCAATTGCGGTATGATTCGGGATTGGCCCTGTGAAAATCGATACAAATGGACTGCCAGCCAATCCCCACAAGCACCTTGCCCTTCATGTCAACAATTGACATTGGAAGTTTTGTGAATGCGTAAAACTCATCCATGAGTTTTTGTAAGGATTCACAGTCAATTAATTCCGATAGTTCCATTCCTGCTTCGCTACCCTGATCCAGGGGCTGTGATAATTTATTCTCCATGGATTCAAATTTTCCTGTAAATATATCCATTTCCCAATCTATCCATTGAACGGATTCAAATCTTTAATGCTCAAGCGGCAATGAGAATCTGAATACGCTTCCCTTGCCCGCCTCGCTTTCGGCCCAGATACGGCCACCGTGCTTTTCTACAAATTCCTTGCAAAGGATCAGTCCCAGACCGGTGCCACGCTCATTTTGGGTTCCGTTGGTCGAATAACTTTCATCGATCCGGAAGAGTTTTTGAATGGATTCTTCATCAATGCCCACTCCGTTGTCAGCGACTGAAATGACCAATTCATGGGGATGGGTTTCGGCAGAGATCGCGACTTTCCCGCCGGAGTTGGTATATTTAACTGCGTTGGTGATCAAATTTCTCAAAACGGCGCTGATCATGTTTTTGTCGGCCAGCACTAAGGTTTTCCGTTTCAACTCCGCCTCGATCGCAATGGACATCCCATAAGCCAAATCGGTTGTAATCTGTATAACATCATGGATCAATCCGTTTATTTCAAGATATTCTGGGTTAAACTCCATTTTACCGGTTTGCGAACGTGACCAATCCAGTAAATTGGTGAGAAGATCGAGCATACGCTTGGAAGAAGCGAGGATGATGGTTGCATATTTCCCAATATCATCGTAATTCTTGGCATGGATTTGTTCGACCAGGAGCTCACTGAATCCGAGGATCGAACTGAAGGGCGTTTTGAGGTCATGGGCGATGATAGAGAAAAATTTGTCCTTGGTCTTGTTCATCTCCTGCAGGTTCTGTTCGCTCAGTACCAATTGTTCCAATGCATGTTTCCTTGGGGTGATATCCTGCATGCTGGCAAACACCTGGTATGGCGTGGTTTCACCGTTGCGAAACTCCGGAATGGCGTTAACAATCAGCCACCGGTAATTGTTTATTTCAGGATTATACACGCCTATAGTTTGAAGGGTAACCGGTAGCCCCGAGTGTAAGGCAAGCATCGATGGGTGTTTTTCGGGTGGAAAGATCTCATAGCGTTCATCGACGACCTTCCAATGCTTGTCATAAGAGTCTATCCCCATCAATTGCCCTCTTGACAGACCCAAAATTGCACAGGCGGCATCGTTGGCATCGGTTACTTTTCCATCGGCGTTTTGGTAAAAGATTCCCAGGGGCAGATTTTCAAAAAGTGTACGGTACTTTGCTTCGCTAGCACTGAGTTTCTTCTCGAAATTCTTTTTTTCTGAGATATTTCTTACGATGGCTACCACTTCATCTGACCCGTATGGCACCATCCGGCATTCGAATTGTTTGGGCTCTTCGCCGTGGCTTGAAAGCTCATAATCAAAAACTTGTATATTATTGGATGATAAGGCCTCATGGATTTTTTCAACGGCCAGAACGGCAACCCATTCAGGCATAACTTCGTGGATCTTTTTTCCAATAAACAATTCCGGATCAAGATAAAGATCTTCGCGTGCTGCTTTGTAGCTGAGGAACACGCCAGCGGAATTCATGCGAAAGATCATATCGGGAATCGCCTCAATCAATGCCTTGGCGTGCCGTTCACTTTCGATGAGGGATCTTTCGGCCTCTTTACTGGAAGTCACATCTTTGACCATGCCAAGGATATATTCGGTATCCCCGAAGAAGATTTTTCCGACGGACACCTCTGCCGGATACTCCGATCCATCTTTTCGCCGGTGCCTGACTTCAAATCTTCTATTTTTTAACTGTCCCAAAGTATTCCAAATGTTTTCGCGGTCCAACCTGTCAGCGGCATCCGGATCAAGGTCGAATACCGACATTTTCAGTAGTTCTTCGGCGGAGTAACCCGTTTGTTCGACGGCAGCCTTGTTCACTTCGACAATGTTGCCCTGCATGTCGTGGAGAAACAACATCTCGGCTGCCTGTTCGATGATGGCCCGGAACTTCATTTCTGAATATTTCAGTGCCTCTTCCTGCATTTTCTGCCGTGTGATGTCGATGATGTAACCCGACACTTTCACAATGGTTCCATTTTCGTAAGTCGGGTTGCCAATGGTTTTCACCCATAAGTGACGACCCTTGACAGTTACAAACTGTAATTCAAGGTCGTACGGAACACCCTCGTTGCAGCATCGTTCAAAAGCATCATGGATCAGCGATCGATACTCAGGGGAATAACAGTTCAGGCTTATGGCTATTTTCTCTGATGCTGTTGAATGATCGTCAGGATCAAGATCATGGATATGGTAGGTCTCGGCCGTCCACAGCAAGGTTTTTTCGATCGTATTCCATTCCCATCCGCCGATATGTGCCAGGTTTTGGGTGACCCCCAATAATTCAATATTTCTTTCCATGAGGTTTTCCTTCAAAATCAGATTGGTCTTTCTGAAGCTAATGTATTATTCGTTCAAACAGGTCTTGATAACGGAGATCAGGTTGTGCCGGTTGAATGGTTTTGGAATAAAATTGTCGAACCCTGAGTCGAGAAGCCTGTGTTTATCTTCCGAAGTGGTGTATCCGGTGACAGCGATGACCGGAATGGTTTTATAACCATTGATCTCCCTGATTTTTTGCATCGCCTGTAACCCGTCGATGCCAGCGCCAAGGTTGATATCCATCAGGATCAGGTCAAAATGTCGCTGCGCGGCTGCACTGATGGCCTGTTCGCCATCGTAAACCTTTTCGAGCTGGTAGTTCTTTCCAAGGTACAGGGCGATCAGTTCCTGATTGTTCTCATTGTCCTCCACGCTGAGAATCGAAATTTTACCGTCCTTTCGTTCCGGCCGTGCTGGCCATTTCGCAAATGAATCCGTTTTGGAGATGTTCACAGGCCCGGTTACCGGTTCCTTTTCAACGATTTCATATTCTGGAAACTGCACCATAAATTCTGTACCGGCGCCCACCTCACTTTCAAACGAAATGATTCCATTTAGCCTGTTGAGGATCTTTTTCGTGAGCGACAGGCCGATCCCCAGCCCTTCATAACTCCTTCCAACGCCTTCGCTCGCCTGCCTGAAATCTTCAAACACCCTTTGCCTGAAAGTTTCCTGAATTCCGATTCCCGGATCTTTGATCTTTAAAACGGCCCGTTCTTTACCATCCGAAGAGCTGGTAAAGAGTGTTATCCTGATCGTCCCTTCCGCCGAAAATTTAATGGCATTGTCGATAAGGTTCGTGATAATCAGTGTGGCAAACGAGTTGTTAAAACGGGAACATACGCCCGCCTGGATACTGGTTTCTAAAATCAGGTTCTTTCGGGTTGCCAGATACTCAAAATCCTGGACAATGCGCAGGGTCAAATCGGTAAGGCTAACCTCTTCGATGACGGGCAATTGCCGGTCGGCTTCAAACCGGGCAAGATCGACAATGGCATTCAGTGTTTTGAACAAGCGGTTCCCGGATGTATTGATCATCCCGGCCATCTCTTTAACCGTATCCTCAACCGGCGATTGCTTTATCATATCGGAGAAGCCAAGAATGCTGTTCATCGGAGTCCTGAACTCGTGGTTCAGGTTGGCCATCAGCGACGACTTCATGCGCGATGATTCCTCCGCTTTTTCCCTGGAACTGGTAAGCTCTTTTTCAGCTTCCTGCCGCCTAACGATCTCCTGTTCAAGACTCTCTTTTTGTGCTGTAAGCTCTTTGACGATCCGTTGCAGCTTCTCAAGAAGCGTCTTGTTTTCCTTCATTAATTTAATTTTCTCAACGGTATTGTCGAGAATGGCCCTCATCTCCTTGTCATCATAGGGCTTTGAAAAATAATAAGATACACTGCTACCGTTGATCGATTGTACAACTGCATCAATGTCGGAATATCCGGTAATGAGCATACGGACTGTTTCGGGAAACTCGATCCGGATGCGGTGCAGGAACTCTACCCCGGATATTCCCGGCATACGTTGGTCGGAGATCACGATATCAATGTGTTCCTGCTGCATGATTTGATAACCCTCTTCAGCTGAAGCTGCCAGCTTTATGTCGTAATAATCCCTGAATACACTTTTGAAGGCAGTCAGGCTTGCCGGTTCATCATCGATGAACAATACCCTGACTTTTTTAACGTCGTTCATATGCGGTTTTTTAAGGGTAAAAACAATTGAAATACTGCCCCATTGGGCGTATTGTTAAAGACCTTTATTTTTCCCCCATGCTCCCTGATAATGTTGTTGCTGATTGAAAGTCCGAGTCCCATTCCCTTGCCGACTGGTTTTGTCGTAAAAAAGGGATCAAGCACTTTTTCCAGCAAATCTTCAGGTATGCCCGGCCCTGTGTCGCGAAAATCGACCTTAACACAATTGAGCTCGCCTTGCGAACACAGGCCGGTGGAGATAATGATCTCCCCCGTGCCCTGATTTTCGCCTGTGGCTTCCATTGCTTCAATGGCGTTCGACAGGATATTCATAAAAACCTGAGAGATCCGTGCCGGAAAACAGGGGACAGGAGGGATGTCGCCATACCGTTTGACGATGGAAATTTTATTTGATAATTTGTGATGCAGCAATACCAGGGTCGAATCGATGTTCTCGTGGAGATCGATCTCTTTCAGGTCGTTTTCGTCGAGCCGTGCAAATAGCCGCAAACTTCGCACAATGCCCGAGATTCTTCTGGATCCGGTGATGATGTTTTCTGACAGTGCGGTGAGTTCCGTCATCCTTTCGTCAAAGTCGTTTTCGGACTTGTACTCCTCCAACTCCTTGATCATGTCCACATTGGATCGTTTTATAATCGCTTCATACCGCTTCTGGATGTCCAGAAAAAAATGGATATTCTTCTCCAGGCCAAGGGAGGATGAATAGATAAATGAAATTGGATTATTGATTTCATGGGCAATTCCGGCAGTTAAAACACCCAGTGAAGCCAATTTTTCCGAATTGATCAACTGGCCCTGGGCCTCTTTCAACTGTTCGAGGGCTCGGTGTAATTCAAGGTTTTTCTCTTCGATCAGCCGTTGATATTTGCGCAATGCCAGGTGTGTGCGGACCCTTGCCAGCGCTTCCTCAAAATGGATGGGTTTCGTGATATAGTCCACCCCTCCCGCTTCGAAGGCGGTAACCTTATCGAAGACCTCAGATAACGCGCTGATGAAGATGACCGGTATTTTATTCAGGGATTCCGACTCTTTAAGTTTACGGCATACTTCGTAACCATCCATTTCCGGCATACTGACATCCAACAGGATGAGATCGGGAAGGTCGTTTTCGGCGGCCCTCAGGGCCATGGGGCCGTTGGTGACCGCCCGGACCTTGTAACCCTCTTTCTGAAACAGCCTGATCAGAATTTCAAGGTTGGCGGGGGTATCGTCCACCAGCAGCAGGCTTTCCTTTGGATCGATGTCGGGCATAACGTTCTGATTTTAGGTTGTCCTGAAGAGGTAATTCAGTTTATCCAGTTGAATGGCCTTAACCAGAGTGAGAAGTTCACAGGCCAACGACGGGTCATAATCGGATATCAAACCGATTCCATTTTCAATCAACTCGATATCTCCATTGATAAGGGCAGTTCGGATCTGTTCAACCAGGTTGCCAGGCAGCGCATCGATCATCGCGGGGATGAGCGTCTCACGCTTTGCCTGCCCGGATGGGCAACCGGTCATCTCCTGATAGTCAAACCCAACGCCCAGATGCTCGCTGATTTTGTCAAATATTTCGTAGTCTTTAAAGGGTTTTTTGATGAATTCATCGGCTCCCGACTCCAGAATATTCTGCTTATCCTCCTCAAAAACACTGGCAGTGACAGCGAAGATCTTCACCTCTTTGCCTCCCGGCAAATTTCTGATCGTCCGGATCGCTTCGAACCCGTCCATCACCGGCATGAACATGTCCATCAGGATAAGGCCGGGCGCCGACTTTTTAAAAAATCCAATGGCTTCCAGCCCATCCGTTGCACTTTCGACGGTAAATCCTACTTGGGCAAGCATCTTAACGAGCAGTTTTCGGTTCGCCTCTTTATCATCGACAACCAGTATGGATAGCGGCTGTTGGCCCGGCAACAGGCCCATCACCCTCTTATGGGAATCCTGGGAGGAGACCATGCCGGAGTCGCCAATCCTGATCCTGATATAAAAACGGAAAAGAGAGCCTTTATCGGGGGTGCTTTTCACCGAAATCTCTCCATGCATCATGTGGATATACTCCCTGCAAATTGCCAATCCCAAACCGGTTCCGGCGTGTGCCATTTTTCCGCTGCGGGTCTGCTCAAAGTGCATGAAAACCTTATCCAGTTCATCCCCGGCAATTCCTGCTCCTGTATCTTCAACCTCGATATTAAGGAGTGTTGAAGTGGTATCGGCATCGACCTTCCATGCACGGATTACAATTCCACCTTCGCTGGTGAATTTCACTGCATTGCTCAACAAATTGATCAGGATTTGTCTGATTTTGCCTTCATCGCCGTGAACATATTCGGGAAGTTCGTCCGACTTCTCAAGATGTAGATAAAGGCGCTTTTCCTCTGCCTTCGATTTGAAAAGAACCGCCACTTCATCGAGCAGCGCGCAGAGATTGAAGGTGACGTCGTTGAGCTGGATACGCCCTGCTTCAATTTTCGACATCTCGAGTACGTTGTTGATCAGTTCGAGCAGATGTTCTCCGCTTGAATTGATGATGGAGATATTTTCACGATGGTCGGCCGACAGGGAAGGATCTTTGGCCATGAGTTGGGAAAATCCCAGAATGGCGTTCAGAGGCGTCCTGATTTCATGCGACATGTTGGCCAGGAAGATACTCTTTGCTTTATTGGCAAAAATAGCGGCTTCCTTCTCCACTTGAAGGCTTTCGATTCTTTTTTGTTCCGAAATATCTTCGAAAATCCCAATTCCTCCGATGATCTTTCCGTCGGCTGAAAACAGGGGCGTATAAATCGCCCGGATATACGCGTCGTGATGACTGATGGTGGAAACATAGCTGCCGGTAAAATGTGACCTCAAACCATGGAGCGAGTCATCAAATACCTTTCGCATCGATTCATCATGAATGGTATGGTAAAGACTTTGACCAATCAGTTCTTTACGGTCAAGCTGAAAGATCCGTTCATGTCCTTTGTTACAGGTGGTCACAACTCCGTGCTGGTCGTAATGCAGGAAACCGAAAGGGGCATTTTCAAGGATGAGGTTCAGCTTTTCGTTTGAGAGCCTTATCTCGTGCTGGGCTGCCAGAGAAGCCTCTTCTCTAAGCATGATCTGTTCCAGCATCTCATTAAAGCTGGTGTAAAGCCGGCCGATTTCATCATCGCCCACTTTTTCAATTCGCCTGCTATAATCACCCTCGGTGGAGATGAGGTTTGCAAACCCCGCCAGTTTCAAAATCGGTCCGGAGATATAACCCTGAAGCCAACTGGTCAGGAAATAGCTCATCAGCATCAGGACAAGCATGATGGCCACCATCAGGAAAACCCAGTTCCGGATCTGCATTTTCAACTCACCGGTTGAAGCGATGAGTACGATGGTTCCGTAATGAACCTTCTGATACCTGATTGGTTCAACCACAATGAGCGCATGATCGCTGAAGCCAGCCTGGGCGCTGTCGGGGGTCCTGATGCTTTCGTTCACATAATCGTGATTGTTATGCCTGGCGATCAGGGAATCAAGGTTATCGAACAGTATGGCTTCTGAAATTTCCGGCAACGCCTTGATCTTTTTAAGCATGTCGGCCGCGCCCTGGTTGTCGGAGAAGGCAAGAGGAGCAATACAATACTCGCCGATTACCTTTGCATAAAGCCGCGTACTGCTTTCTAAGTCAAGTTTGTAATCTTTGATCCCCCAACCGATGACCAGCGTGAACGAGATGATCATCACAAATACCAGCACAGAAAGCACCAGAAGAATGAGTTTTCTTTTGATGGTCAACCTTGAAATAAAGCCCGGATTAATAGCTAACTTCATATACTTGAAGAAATTAAAAAGCAGTTTACCTGTCGATCCAGAGGCTGCAACTTAAAAAGTTTATTGAGACAAAACAAATATAATTAGAAAAGGTTAAATTTGTTCTAAATATCTTGAATAATGGCAGTTCCTATGTTGAGATTCTCCGGAATCAGGCTGATTCCAGGGTGTATCATGGCGATTTTGCTTATTCCACCTGTTTTCACTTTTTCCCAAAACAATGATTCCTTCGCAGCAGAAGATATTCTGAACATGTCGCTCGAGGAGTTGATGAACGTGGAAGTCTCTACCGCATCGAAAGTTTCGCAGAAGATGCGGGAAGCGCCCAGCACGGTGCGGGTGATTTCGGCAGAGCAGATCAAGGAGCGGGGATATTTTACCCTTGAGCAGGCGTTGGCTGATCTGCCCGGGTTTCAGTTTCGTAACATAAACGGATTTAACACCTATACTTTCATGCGGGGCATCCCCAGCCAGAACAACCTGATCCTGTTGCTGGTCGACGGTGTTCAGATCAATGAGTTGAATTCCGGGGGTTTTTATGGCGGTGGACAGTTCGACCTGGCCAATACCGAACGCATCGAAGTGGTTTACGGGCCCTCATCGGCGTTGTATGGGACCAACGCGGTTTCAGGCATTGTCAACATCATCACCCGGAAGCCCGAAAAAACCAACAGCGGGAACCTCAGCGGTTCGTTGGGGAATTTCCACACGACAAGCCTTGACTTTGGTTATGAATGTCTGAGCAGGGACAACGACCTTGGTTTCAGGTTGGCAGGCATGTACAAGACAACGGAAAAGGCCGATCTCAGAGGTACCAAAGGCGACAACAACTGGAGCGACAACATGGAGAATTTTGAGGATGATTATGCGGTGAACGGATACTTCAGGTATAAAAATCTTACGGCGGGGTTTATCTCTCAACTAAAGCAATCGTCGCGCACCACCAGTTTTAAATCCATCGACGAGCAATACCTCGACCGCGGCACCTTCTGGAATATCTGGTTTCTGAACACCTATATCGGATATACATACGATAAAAAGAAAACCTGGTCGAATGCTTCCCGTATTTACACCCGAAGCGCCAATGTCATTGACAACTCCATCACGTCGGTCATCAAGGCCGACAGTACCTATCCGGGCGATCAGGCAGGCAACTACAGACCAAACTGGATGATTGGAGCGGAGAATCAATTCAACTGGTTCCCCACCGGATTTCTTTATTTCATTGCGGGGATAAATTATGAGCATGAGGTAGTCTCACAGGGGTTTTCTGTTTCGCACAGTTATTCGCAGGATATCAATCCTCCCGCACCCGACAAACCAGGCATGTTGAACAATGACCTGCTGAGCATTTATTTACAAGGGCAGTTCTGGTTTCTGAAATATTTTCAGTTCGTAGCCGGAGGCCGCCAGGATTTTAGCAGTTATTACAACAATGTATTTACCCCACGCCTGGCATTGGTTTTCAACATCGAAAATTTTACTGCCAAGGTTTTATACAATGAAGCCTTCAGGGCGCCACGTCCGTGGGACTATACCGACGGGGCCGGAAATCCTGATCTTAAACCCGTGAAGATGAAATCGGGCGAATTGCTACTCTCCTATACTTTCGGGAAAAATCTCCAGGTGGAAGCGACCCTATTTCAAAATTATCTTACCCGTTTGCTTGTGATTGATTATTTCGATATCCTGGGGAATTGGCGCTGGATCAACCGCGATGAGGTTACCACAACGGGTGTTGAAGCCGGCTTTAATTTCAAAAAGAACCGCCTTGGAATCTATGGCTATTACACGTATGTATATCCCCGCGATCAGAACGGGAACCTTATCGCCGAAATATCAAGGAATGTGGCCAACGCCGGGTTTACGGTCAACATTTTTAAAGGATTAAAACTGAATCTCGGGGGTTATTATTATGGTGAACGAACCAATCCGAAGAAAATCGCTGCCACGGGCAACAACAATATCGGCGACGCTTTTATCCTTAATGGTACGCTCGGATGGTATGATTTTCATGGCATTGATCTTCAACTGATCGGCAATAACCTCCTGAACACCGAATATTACCATTCCTCAAACCTGCTTCCTGACCGTTATCGTCAGCCACAACGATCCGTAATGTTGAAGGTTACATGGAACGTAAACTTTACCCGGAAAACGGACGAGTGATCCACTTTTAATTCGGAAAATGAAAAAGATCGTCGGTTATAGGCCTATCCTGATTTTAGCCATTTTGTGGTTCATTTCTGTAAATCTGCAAGGGCAATCAGAATACATGCTCAAGGCAGGTTTTATCGAAAGATTCACACGATTCATCGAATGGCCGGTTGATTCAATTTCATCCGACACCACCCGGCCTTTTAATATCCTTGTATTGGGAAATAATCCATTTGGAAAGAGCCTGGAAACGATGTTTGCAAAAACAAAAATCAAGAAACGCCGGGTTCTGATTCGATATGCCGCACACCTTGATACTTCCGGATGCTATCACATGATCTTCATCGGTGAAAACATGGCGCGTGACATCCATGCCATTTTAGACTACACGGGTAACAAGCCAATCATCACACTAAGCGAAACCGGAGGATTCGGCACTAAAGGGGTCATGATCAATTTTTTCATCGATAAGAATAAGATCCGGTTTGAGGTCAATCAGGAGGCCTTGCGTCGGTCGGGACTTAAGGTCAGTCACTTGTTGATGCAGAGCGCCAGGATTATCTAACCGTGTTAATCCTTCCCAATCCGCTCTTTGAACCGGCTTTTCCCATCCATTGTCCCTTCCGGTACCAGCCGGTCTTTTGGAAGATATCCCTGTGTATATCATCTCTTTCCTGAAACAGTGTATGGAGAATCCATTTGAAAACACTTCTTTTCAGGTCACGGGGGTACAATTCCTTGCAATATCAGAAACGTGCATTTTATGCCCCGGAAACAGAGACACTATTGTTTATTTTGAGTATCAATCCCTGTAAAACATTTCCCGGGCCAACTTCTGTAAAGTGACTGGCGCCATCGGCGATCATGTTCTCTACGGTTTGTTTCCACAAAACCGGCGCTGTCAATTGCGCAATCAGGTTTTCTTTGATCTGGTCCGGGTTTGTTGTTTTACGTGCGGTTGCATTTTGATAAACCGGACATAGGGGCTGGGTGATTGGAGTTTGCATGATGGCCTCTGACAATTCAACCCTGGCAGGTTCCATCAGCGGCGAGTGAAAGGCGCCGCCAACATTGAGCGGCAATGCCCTGCGTGCGCCTGCCGCTTTGAGTTGTTCACAGGCCAGCAAAATCCCACGCGCGCTCCCGGATATGACAAGTTGTCCGGGACTGTTATAATTGGCAGGAACAACAATATCGTCGATTGACCGACAAACCAATTTTACCTTTTCATCGTCCAGACCCAGGATTGCCGCCATGGAAGAAGGCGCAATTTCACAGGCTTTTTGCATGGCAAGCGCCCGGATGGAAACAAGCCTGAGCCCATCTTCAAAAGATAAGGCTTTTGCGGCAACCAAAGCGGAAAATTCGCCTAAGGAATGGCCGGCAACCATATCCGGCATAAATTCATTGCCCAGGGTCGCAGCCAGGACAACAGCGTGCAAAAAAACCGAGGGTTGGGTAACTTTCGTTTGTTTCAGGTCATCGTTGGTCCCTTCAAACATGATATCTGTAATACGAAACCCTAAAATTTCATTGGCTTGTTCAAACATTTTTCGGGCCAGGTCAGAGGTTTCGAATAGATTTTTCCCCATTCCCACAAATTGGGCGCCCTGCCCCGGAAATACATACGCTTTCATGATTTCGGTTATTTTGTAAAAAAATGCCACTCCTCTTGTTACTTCCTATCGCCGAGAAACCTCAGCAGAAAAAGGAACAGGTTGATAAAATCAAGGTAGAGGGTGAGCGCCCCAAGGATGCTTAATTTTTTGGTATTATCTGCCCCGTATTCCCCGGCACCGGCGCCCATGCGTTTTAACCGCTGGACATCATACGCGGTGAGCCCTGTAAAAATCAATACGCCGACAATGCTGATGATGTAATCCATGGTGCCACTTTTCATGAAAAAATTAATCAGCATGGCAACCATCAACCCGATCAACCCCATCATCATAATGGATCCGAATTTGGTGAGGTCTGTCTTTGTGGTATAACCGGTAACGGCCATGGCACCGAACATGATGGCAGTAACCGCAAAAGTTTTGTAAACCGATGCAGCGGTGTAAACCAGCAATATAAAGCTCAGGCTCATGCCCATCAAAACCGAGAAGGCAATGAATAAAAGTGTCAAAACGGCAGGCGATAAACGCTGAAACCCGAACGACATAAGCAGGACAAACCCGATGGGGGCCAGTGTGACAAACCATCCCATCGCGGTCATACCGCCGGTTTCAGTATTGATCAGGCTCTGCATCAACGATTCGGAGGAGGCAAACCAATAGGCAGTTATTGCGGTCAATACCATGGCAAGGGCCATCCATCCAAAAACCTGTGACATAAATGATTTCGCAACAACAACATCGTGTGTGCCCTGTTGTGCTGAGAAAAATCCTCTGTTATTTGTTTGTTCAAACATGTTGTTTTCTCCTATTGTTTATAAATCAAATAATTAGAAAAAAAGTAACCATTGTTATCGTGGTTTAATATGCTTAATGAAGTTGTGTCCCAATCAAGTGTAAAAATTCTGCACGGGTTTTATCCCGCTCAAAAGCGCCGACAAAATCGGATGTCGTTGTGACAGAATTTTGTTTTTGAACCCCGCGCATGGCCATACACAAATGTTGTGCCTCAATAACAACGGCCACTCCCAGGGGCTTTAAAGTATCGTTGATGGCATCTTTGATTTGCATGGTAAGCCGCTCCTGTACCTGGAGGCGGCGGGCATAAATATCGACAACCCTGGCAATTTTGCTCAAACCGGTGATGTATTTATCAGGGATATAGGCTACATGCGCTTTCCCAATGAAAGGGATCATGTGGTGTTCGCACATGGAATAAATTTCAATATCCTTGACGATGACCATTTCGCGGTAATCTTCACGGAATTTTGCAGAACTCAGGATTTGGCGCGGGTCCAACATATAGCCCTGGGTGAGGAACTGAATGGCTTTTGCCACGCGCAAAGGGGTTTTTACCAAACCTTCCCGTTCCGGGTTTTCCCCGATCAAACGTAGAATTTCCTTGTAATGGCCTGCCAGTTCCTGGGTGGTCAGGTCGTCGTACTCCTCCACTTTTTCGTAGTTCAATTTTCTCTCGTTTGTCATTGCCAATTGATTTTAAAACTATTCGCCATAATATTCAATGATATTGTTTTCTGATTGTTCCAGCCGGATACAATGCAACATGCCTCCCAATGCCTGGATCCCTGGTTCCAGCTCATTCCAGAACCCGATGGCCATATTTTCGCTGGTAGGGACTTTGCCCTTCAGGAAATCGACTTCTAAGTTCAGGTTTTTGTGGTCCACCTTGGTCAGGATTTTTTCTTCAATAAGTTGGCTTACAAGCCGGAGATGGATGATCAACCCTGTTTTCGGGTCTGGTTCGCCTTTGATGGTAACATAAAGGACATAATTGTGGCCATGCCAGTTTGGGTTGGAGCATTTCCCAAATACTTCCATGTTTTTTTCATCGGAATATTCAGGCAAAAAAAGACGGTGGGCCGAACTGAAATGTTCCCTTCGTGTGATATAAACCATAGTACAATGAAATTAAGGGACAAAAGTACTACTTTTTCTTCTTTCTGAACCAATCGAACCGGGTTCCGCCCCAGATGCGGAATTGTGCCACATCGTAATGGATGAACGTATCGGAAAGGATATCGGGAATCTCGTGCAACCCGCCCTGTACAGACCCTCCGATAAACCAGAGGTCGGAATTGTACCCGATGGCAAACCGTCCGCCCAGCTGAAACGAAAACTCGTCTTCAATATAAACATCTTTGGTGGTTTCGTAAACGTAATATTGCCAGAAGATTCCGGGAAATACAGTGGCTGTGAAATAGAAGTTTTTCAAAAATATCAAACTATAACTGTAACCCGGAGAGAGGCCCAGCGAATACATGTCGCCGCTGACCCACAGATCAGAACCGGGAATATGCAACTGCTCCTTCAGTTCGGCCGGAATAATCCCATCGGGCGAATCGATACGGGAAAACAAAAACGCAGGCCGGATCATAAAACTTCCGGCGCTTTTTTTCTGGCGTTCGTTCTGGATAAAAGCAGCCCGGATAGAAAAGCGGCTTGCATTGTAAATCCAGTACGCTGAAATACCGATCGTCAATGCCGACATATCGGGCATCAGGTATTTGGTGCCATCTGCTTTCGGAGGGTTGCTGATGTATATTCCGTGGTATTGCTGAAAATACAATTCGGCGGCAACGGCACGGCCAAAAGCATTCACCCGGAGATCGACCGAAGAAGTGGTCCCGTAAGTAGATGCGTTTTTCTTGTAAAAGGGATTTTCAATCGACAAACCAAGGCCAAACCATTTCCAAAACCCGGCAATCCCAATCCTGAAATTTACATTGGGTTTATAAACAATTCTTTTGAAATTATCGCGGTTGATCATAAAGGATGCATCCTGCGACAAAAGATACAACCGGCCCGTCAGTTCCATTGTGTGGTCAACGATGTAGTTGCTGTCGATGGGGACATAAAACAACTGAGGGTTCAACGTGTGTTGCTGGGCCTGCAGGTTATGCGAACCAGATAAGAAAATGATTGCTAAAAACCGGGTGGCCCACAATAATTTTCGTTGCATTTGTCTCCAATAGAAGGATGTGTTCATGGAGCAGGAGGGGCGCCGGGCCGACGGACCAACTCCACCACTTCAAATAGGGTATAGCACAAATAAAGGACAAAAAACCAAAGCATAAAGGGAATGGCATCGGAACGGTTGATAAAGACATATCCAATCATTACAACGATGTAAAGCAGTAATTTAATAAAAGTTGTCAGAAGATAGGTGTTTGTGAATTTCAGGTATTTTTTCCCCATCGAGTGAAGCAAAACATGATAGGAGAGGAGTGTCACTGCAATAAAGAAAAAGAACAGGAACGGAAGGACCGGAGTGATGTAGCTTTTTGGAAGAAAAATGGCAGCCATTCCCGAACTGAAACCGGTAATCAGGGAAAAAATCAACAGTTTTTTTAAAAATTGAAGATAACGGGAGCCCATACGTTTATTTTTTAAGTAAATCCCTGGTAACATAATAAATTGACAGGACAACCGCAAGGAGGGAAAAGATCACTGTAAAAACCGGTTTGGCGTTTAACCAGAGGTCAATTTTGATCCCGCCAAAAACGCCTGCCAGGATAATTACCAGCATTTGGAAAGCCATACTGGAGTAACGGGCATAAGGGTTAAGGTTCTTCCGGGGGTCGAAGTTCATTTTTCAATATCGGCGCTTTGATCTCTTTTAAATGGTTCTGGTCCATAGAACAGGTACCTGAAAATTTTGCCCCAGGTTCTATGGCAAGTTTGCCCGTGTTGATATCTCCGGTGAAAACTGCGGTTTCTTTTAGTGTCAGGAGTTCCCCGACTTTGACGTTGGCTTTTACTTCACCCGAGAAATCTGCATTCTGACAAATAATTTCCCCATCAATTTTCCCGGTAGGGCCGACAACGATTTTTCCTTTGCACTGGATGGTCCCATTCAGGGCGCCATCAATTCGAAAATCACCATTAACCTGGATTTCACCTTTAACAACCGCTCCCGGTCCTAAAATGTTGATGACAGGTATTTCGGGTTCTTTGTTTTTTGACATGGTCTGGGATTTTTAACCGCTTTGTTTTTAACTCCCAGTTCTATTCCTGAACGGGATAATATTTTTCAAAGAAGCGAATATACTGAGAAATATCTTTATTTCTATAGAATACCGGATAATTTTCGGCTGAAATGATAAAATCGTAATACATCCCAGTATTTTCAAGCCGCGTAAAAATATATTTGCTGTCCCTGATCCCCAGCAAATAATCCATGGCTTTTTTACTGTTGCTAAAATTGTTTACGGTGATCATTTCCTGTGTGTCATCAAGGATCAGGCTGTTTACCATAAGATCGTCCAGGTCGTGGAAACGGGCGTTATGGTCGGAAATTTTAATTTTAAGCGCATTCACATCAACCAAATTGCCATTGACGATCAATACGTAAAAGTGGACTGCCTCGGGATCGTATTTGTATAGTTTTTCAGTTAAATCCTCAATGGCAGTTGAATCTGTTTCGATGGGCATGCCTTTGGAGTCTTTTTGGGTGCCTAAGAATGCAAGTACATTTTCGGCCAAGGGTTTGATTTCGCTTTTGGGATAATCTTTGATGACTTTTGAAATAGCAACGACCATCGAATCAACTATTTCTATTTTTCCAATGGCCAGTGCGCGGAGATAATCAAATTTTGGCATCAGGATACTGTCGGACCTGAACGAGGCGCGTGCCTGGTCGGCATTGTTGATGACCATGTAAAACTGTTGGTTTGTAAATGCCTGATACGTGTCGTTGTACAAACGGGCAGCATCCGACTGCCGGTCGTTGATTTCCTGGTAATAATTGGGGTTGACCAGCAACCGGGCATAATCGCTGTCCGGATATTGCGAAAGGACAAGGTTTTTATACTGGTCGCTTTTTGGTTGATTTTCAAGAATTTTAAAAAGTTGATACAATTCATAATAGGATTGAACCTTATATTTATTGTCGGGGAACCGTTCGAGCAAATTTTCAAAGCATCCAATGGCGCTTCCGTAATTCATGAGCCCTTCGGCGTAGATAAACCCGGCATTGTAGTATGCTTCAATAATTTTATTGTTGGAGGCCGCAACCTGTTCTTTGGAAAAAGGGATATCGGGCAGATAGTAGGCCCGTTCTTTGGGATTGTTTGACGTGGTCATGGCAATTTTGCCTCCGGTTGCCGTATCGCCGGGCATAGCGGAGATGGAATCGGTAATCTCTTCGGTTTCGATATTGACCGTTGCCATTTTATCTGTCAGGAACCAGTTGTCTTCTGATTTGCGGCTTCCCCATTTTCGCATAAAGGTTGAAAACCCGCTCGACATGGTGGTTGGGTTGTAAAAGTACCATCGTCCGGCGGTGGTTGTCCCTCCACCGGAACCCGATTCCCGGTTTTGCCCAAAGAGGTTCAGGTTGTCCTGACGCGCTTGTTCCTGTTGTTTTTTCAGGCTCTCTTCGGCAATGAGGTTGCCAATGATCTGGTCAATGATTCTGTTGCGTTCTTCTTCCGATAACAATGCCAGTCGCTGTAAACTATCCTGTTTGGAAATTGTTTGAAGGTTATCGACCAGGTCCGTCAGGACATGGGTCCGTTTCATCAATTCTGTATATCCGGGATACTCCTTGGGAAGAAATTGCATGGTGCTGTCATAATACGATTGTGCCAGCGGATAATTGTGGTTGTCAAAAAAAATGTTGGCCAATTCGAGCGAGGAGATGGCTTTCTGATAATTATTGGTAAGACTGGTAGTGACCGATTGTTTCAGATAGCCGATGGCGGTCAGGGTATCGGAATCCTTCATGGAAATATGGGCCAGTGCGTAATAAATCTGATCGAGAAAATCTTTGTTTTTCTCCTCTTTTATCATCCGCATTAGTTTTTTAACAATAAATTCCCGGTCGCCCGAACCGGCATCATAGCACTGGGCCAGGTTGATTTTGGCATTGAATTCCATATCATAGGTAGAGGCGGTTTTGACCACATAGGCATAGGACCGCGACGCTTCTTCAAATTCCCCGTTTTTTTGGTAAATCTGGCCCAGGATAAAAGAGCAGCGGGTACGCATGGCCCGTGGAAGTTTTAATTCCATGGCCCTGTTCAGATATGGGACAGCAGCATCGTAATTTTGTTGCAGGATATAGAACTGGGCATAGCTCAGGTTTACTTCGGGTTCATACGAATCGGGGGCTTCCCCTTTGGCTATTTTACTAAGCAACATGTCGAGCATGGGTTCGGCCCGGTTGTAATCGCCCAACTGAATGTTCGACCGTGCCAGCCAGAGCATTGCTTCATATTTGATGTCGTTTTCGTTGTAAGTTTTTATGACGAATTCAAACGTCCGGCGCGCCATCGGGTAATCCTGCTTGTAAAAATAGCCCATGCCGATCAACAGGTACGAATCATCGATCCACCGCACATGTTCCTTCCGGTTAAAAACCATGGAGTGTTTGTTGATCGCTTTTGAAGCTTTTTTAATCGATGCATCCGCAAATTGCGAAATTTTGGCAGCGCTTGCACGGTCCCCGTAATTATAAACCGGTAAAATAAGCGCGTAGTTGTCTTTGATTCCCAACCGGTACTCTTTGACCCCCTGGCGCATATTGTCCATCCCGTTCCAATACACATTATAGTGGGAAGTCGTGTTGTGGTAAGTGCGGCGGATAAATGAATTTTTTTTGGTGGAACACCCCCCAAAAAGCAAGATTCCTGAAAATATCAATAATAATCCGGCGAGGGAATATGTCTTCGTCGATTTCAAAACAAGGAAATAATTAATAGAATACTAACTATAATTTTACAAAATTATTTTAATTTTTGAATATATACTGCATCCAGATGAAAATGGAGGAGATGCCGGATGGCCGGATCGTAAAATTTTACGATATTTGCGGCATTTTATGGAAAGAAAATCATTGTGACGGCAAGAGGAAAAGGTACAAAGAAAAGAAGCAGGTGGTCGGAAAAACTCCGGAACAAATACCGTTTGGTGTTTATGACGGATGATACGCTGGAGGAACGCTTTGTTTTCCGGCTTTCCCGGTTAAATGTTTTTATTGCGCTGGGGACCCTGACGATCATTTTAATTTTTTTAACCACCATTCTGATCGCATTTACCCCTTTGCGCGAATATATTCCCGGATATACCAATGTGGGCCTGACCAAAAAAATTCATGCCCTGCAACGAAAATCGGATTCCATTGAACGCGATTTGATGCAGAAAGACCGTTTTATTCAAAACATCCGGGATGTGATCAATGGAAAAGACCTTTCGGAAGACCGGCCGGTACCCCGGGACACCAGCCGGAAATACCAGGATATAAAAATCAAACGTTCGCCCGAAGATTCGCTGTTGCGCCTGGATATCGAAAATCAAAGCAAATACAGTTTATATAAAATGGAATCGGTGGAAACGGCAAATCAAAAAAAATCTTCCATCGGGGGGGTGCTTTTTTTTCCACCTTTGAAGGGAATTGTAACCAATACGTTCGACCCGGTAGGGAAACATTTTGGAATAGATATCGTTTCCGAACAAAATGAAGCCATCAAAGCGGTTCTTGACGGAACGGTGATTTTCAGCAACTGGACATTGGAAACCGGTTATGTGGTTGTTATTCAGCATGTTCATAACATCGTATCGGTCTATAAACACAATTCGGCTCTGTTAAAAAGAATCGGGGATGTGGTCAAATCCGGTGAAGCGATAGCCATTGTCGGGGAAACAGGAGAATTGATAACCGGCCCCCATCTTCATTTCGAGCTTTGGAACGAAGGGGCAGCGGTAAACCCAGAAGAATTTATCATATTTTGAAAAAGAAACTGGCCATCATAGGATCCACCGGAAGTATCGGGGTCCAAACGCTTGATCTCATACGAGATTTTCCGGATATGTTTGGCGTTGAGGTGCTTACAGCTCAGGACAACAGCGATTTGCTCATCCGGCAAGCGAGGGAATGGTTGCCCAACGCCGTAGTTATCGGAAACAAATCCGGTTATTCCAAAGTTGTCGATGCACTGAAACCGTATCCGGTGAAAGTTTATGCCGGGGAAGAATCCTTATCACAGATTGTGGAAATGGCATCCATCGACCTGGTCTTAAATGCCCTGGTTGGGTATGCCGGTTTAAAACCAACCCTCCATGCCATCCGGGCTGGAAAAAACGTGGCCCTGGCCAATAAAGAGGCCCTTGTGATCGCCGGGGACCTGGTTATTTCGGAAGCAAAAGCGAATAATGTCTGGATTTTGCCGGTCGATTCGGAACATTCTGCCATTTTTCAGTGCCTGGCCGGGGAGGGGCTCGACCCGGTAGAAAAAATTTATCTTACCGCTTCTGGTGGCCCGTTTCGTGGCCGACAAAGGGAAAGTCTGTTGCATGTTACCCGGGCGGAGGCCCTGGCCCATCCCAACTGGAAGATGGGCGCGAAAATTTCAGTCGATTCCGCTTCGATGATGAACAAAGGGTTAGAGGTCATTGAAGCCCATTGGCTGTTTGACCTGAAACCTTCCCAAATTGATGTGGTTATCCATCCACAATCCATCGTTCATTCCCTGGTTCAATTTGTGGATGGGTCGATCAAAGCACAAATGGGCCTTCCCGATATGAAATTGCCCATTTTATATGCCCTCGCTTATCCCAAACGGATCCCCTCAATCCTGCCCCGCTTCGATTTTGCGAACTATCCACAACTTACTTTTGAACGGCCAGATAAAGAAGTTTTCCGGAACCTTTCGCTCGCTTATGGGGCATTGCAGCAGGGCGGAAATATGCCGTGTGTTCTGAATGCCGCCAATGAAGCGGCAGTGGACGCTTTCTTAAAAGAACAAATTGAATTTCTTCAGCTTCCATTGGTGGTTGAACATTGCCTGCAAACCATAACCCATATTCAGAAACCTGGTTACGATGATTACGTTCAGACCCATGCCGAAACACTGGCGAAAGCCAGAGAATATGTAAAAAAAATATAGGAAGTAACGCTAAACCAAAATTTTTCAAATGGAAATTTTTATAAAAATTGTTCAATTGTTGCTGAGTTTGTCAATACTTGTCCTATTTCATGAATTTGGACATTTTATTGCTGCCAGGATATTTAAAACCCGGGTCGAAAAATTTTACCTGTTCTTTGACCCCTGGTTCTCCTTGTTTAAATTTAAAAAAGGGGAAACCGAGTATGGTATTGGGTGGATCCCCCTGGGGGGTTATGTGAAAATCTCGGGGATGATCGACGAATCGATGGATAAAGAACAGATGAAACAACCCCCACAACCCTGGGAATTTCGAACAAAGCCGGCATGGCAACGGTTAATTATCATGTTGGGGGGGGTAACGGTAAACCTTTTACTGGCCATTGCCATCTATATTGTCATGTTATCGGCGTGGGGCGAACAATACCTCCCTACAACTCAGGTCAAATATGGAATAACCGTCGATTCGCTGGGCCATCAGATGGGGTTAAGGAACGGGGATTTCATTTTATCGGTCGATCATAAGCCAGTGGAAGATTTTTCAAACATTCCAAAAACCATCATTCTCGAAGAGGCTGCCACCATTCAGGTAAAGCGCCAGGGGCAAACGGTTAATGTCGCAATCCCAACAGATTTTATTGGTAAACTGATCAAACATAAATCCCCCGATTTCATTTCGGTTCGTTTTCCGTTTGAAGCTGCAAAATTTACTGCCGGCTCTCCTGCCGAAGCGGCCGGTATGAAAACGAACGATCAAATCATTGGTTTGAATGATTCTGTTACACTCTTTTTTGACCAGTTCCGTGCGGTCATCCAGCAGTATAAAAATAAACAGGTGAACGTGAAGGTCAAACGGGGAGCCGATACCCTTATGTTGCCGGTAAAAGTCCCCGCTGAAGGATTGATAGGGGTATATCCCAAGGGGCCAGCCCATTATTTCACTTTTAAAGAAAAGGAATACAATATAATTACTGCCATTCCGGCTGGTTTTGTAAAAGCTTTTGATGGTGCAGGCAATTACCTGAAATCCATGAAACTGCTTTTTTCACAGGAAAAAGCCTACGAATCGGTGGGGGGATTCATCACCATTGGGAGCATTTTCCCCTCTACCTGGGATTGGCAGGCTTTTTGGTCCCTGACTGCTTTTCTTTCGATCATGCTGGCAATATTGAATGTGCTTCCAATCCCTGCACTCGATGGAGGCCATGTCATGTTTCTTTTTTACGAAATTGTCTTCCGCAGGAAACCCAGTGATAAATTCATGGAAAATGCACAGATCGTTGGAATGATCATCCTTTTCGGGCTTCTCATCTTTGCCAATGGGCAGGACATCCTGAAACTCTTCAGGCATTGATTTATCCCGATCCTCTATTTTTCTACCTTTTCTTTCAGTGACTTAAAGCCTTCTCCCAGGATTTCGGTGGCATCGAGGATGGTTAGAAATGCATGGGGATCGATTTCATGGATGTATTCTTCAAGGATTGCAAGTTCACGCCGGCTCACTACCGTAAAGATGATCTTCTTTTCAGCCATGTTGTACATGCCCTTGCCATCGATGAACGTGCCTCCCCGGTCGAGATTGTTGATGATCTTCTCCCGGATATCTTCATGTTTATCAGAAATAATAAAGAGGCTTTTGTCGTAACTTACCCCTTCGAGAACCACATCAATTACTTTCCCTGTTATGAAGATGACAATCCAGGAATAGAGCGGAATTTTCCAGTCCTGAAAAACAACCAGGCCTACCAGGACAATGACCGAGTCGACATAAATCATGAGCATGCCAAGGGGAAGTTTTGTATATTTGGCAATAATCATGGCCACGATATCGCTCCCCCCCGATGTTGCTTTTGATTTAAAGATCAGTCCCAATCCGAGCCCGGCCAGTACCCCTCCAAAAATGGAAGATAAGAGCGCATCGCCTTCAACCAAAGGTTTAAAACCCCAGAAAAAGGTAAGGGTATCGGTAAATATGGCGGTGAGGGAAAAACCAAGGACCGTTTTGAACCCAAAACGGGGGCCCAGAAATTTAATCCCCAGTATCGTCAGTGGTATGTCAAAACAGAGGGCCACCAATCCGACTGGGGTGTTGAAAAGATAATGAAGCACAATAGAAATACCATATACCCCACCCGGGACAATTTTATAGGGTGTGATAAACAATACAAAACTGGCTGCCAGTGCGAATGCACCGACAATGATGAGGCTGTACGAAATAAACCATTTGCGCGTAAATGGTTTTTCTTTGATGAGGAAAAATGGCATACCGTTGAATTTAAGTGAATGATTATAACTGCAAAGATATTTGATTGGGACACAATGCAAATATTAAATATACGTTGTTTATACCGGTTCGGAACAGGTTTGCAAGTGTTGAGCTTTTGTTCCTCCCGGTATAACTGTTTTTAACTACCGTTCGCTCTTTAGGAACGGCAAATGGAGAATTTCAAATGGCCATTCAAAAAAAAACTGTAATTTTATCCCGATTTTTAAATGAAAATAACACCCGATACCTCCCGAAGTTGACTTTGCAGTTGAAACCTGAAGTAACCGCTTTATTTAGGACAAAATTGATTTTTGTCCTGTTGTTTTTTCTTTTCCAGGGGGATTTTTCTCTTTTTGCCCAGCAAACATCCCTGATCACCCAATACATGTTTTCAAATATGGCTTTCAATCCGGCATATGCGGGCAGCGGAGGGGGAATTTGCGCTACTGGCCTGGTCCGGCAACAATGGATCGGGTTTCAGGATGCCGACGGTTCAAAAACCGCGCCCCAGTTGTATATGCTTACGGTTGATTCGCCGGTAAAAGTGTTGCACGGTGGGGTAGGGGGCGCTATTTTTCAGGACCAGCTCGGTTTCTTTAAAAACATTGCAGTTAAACTCGGGTATGCGTATCGGTTGGAAGCCGGGCCCGGTGATTTTTCCATAGGTTTGCAGGTGGCCCTTCAAAATGGCAGCTATGATTTCAGCAAATTTAAGCCCACCGATGAAAATGACCCTTTATTGTCGGGTCAATCCGGAAAATCGGGCGATATGATCTTCGATATCAATGCCGGCCTTTTTTATAAGGTCCCCGATACATATTATATTGGGCTTTCAGGCGAAAATTTATTGCAATCACAAGGGAGTACAACCCACTATCAGCTCAGGCGGACTTTTTACCTGGCCGGGGGATATCAATGGGACATACCCAACCATCCCGCTTTTGAATTAAGGCCTTCCTTGTTGTTTATGTACGACGGAGGCGCTTTTCAAGCCAATATTACTGCCCTGGTGCTGTACAACAACAAATTTTATGGTGGTCTGGGATACCGTTTGCAGGATGCAATCTCTGTACTTGCCGGATTGTACATTAAGGGGATCCATGTTGGCCTGGCCTACGATGTCTCTACCTCTGCGCTCAGCAAATACAACAGCGGCAGTCTCGAAGTTATGGTAGGTTATTGCTTTAAAATTGATATGGACAAATACAGGAAAACATACAGGAATACACGATTTCTCTAAGAAAAAGGTGTACCTTTGCTGTTTTTGGCAAATAAATTCCGGTTATAATAATAATTTTTAGTGCATGGCGTTATTTTTCATCTATTAACAGGCTAAAAAATGAAAAAACTGCTTATTTATTCCGCTCTGCTCATTTTTCTGGGAAGTTGTGGCAACCCAGGAAGTGGTGAGCTTACGGGAGTAAAAAACCGAAAACGATACTATACCCCCGATCCGTATGGAATGGTTTACGTTCCCTTAGGGACCTATACCATGGGGGTGAGCGATGAAGATATTCCCTATGCCCAGTTGAACAACCCGAAAACGGTCACAGTCCAGGCTTTTTATATGGACCAGACGGAGATTACCAACAATAAATACCGTCAGTTCGTCTATTGGGTCCGGGATTCCATTGCCCGTAGGATATTGGGTGAACTTAAACCCGAAGACTATTTTATTTCAGAAAACAAAAGGACGGGGGAAACGTTCGACCCTCCCTTCCTGAACTGGGAAACCAAACTTGAATGGAATTCCGACCAGCAGGATGTGCGCGATGCGCTTGCCCAAATGTACCTTCCCGAAAACGAACGATATTTCCGAAGAAAAGAAATAGATACCCGAAAACTCTATTTTGAATATTATTTTGTTGACCTGAAAGCTGCATCGCGCAAGGATTATGCTGCCTCTTCCGATCCCAAAGAAGCTGGGTTGGCCAACCGTCCCCAGGGCTTGAAAGACCGTTCGGTTTATGTGCGCAAAGAGGTTATCAATGTTTATCCGGATACCCTTTCCTGGATTCATGATTATACCTATTCTTTTAACGATCCCAGTACCGAAAAATATTTCTGGCACCCGGCTTACGACAATTATCCCGTGGTAGGCGTCAACTGGCGCCAGGCCAATGCCTTTTGTATCTGGCGCACGCAACTAAAAAACAGTTATCTCTATGGGAAAAAAGGAGAGACCTTCATCAGCGATTTTCGTTTGCCCACCGAAGGGGAATGGGAATGGGCTGCACGGGGCGGATATGAAGGAAACCCATATCCCTGGGGCGGCCCTTATACCCGCAATGATAAAGGTTGCTTTTTAGCCAATTTTAAACCTTTACGGGGGGATTATGTCGCCGATGGCGGCGCGACAACCGTTATTTGCGGACACTATCCGGCCAACGATTATGGTTTATACGACATGGCTGGAAATGTGGCCGAATGGACTGTAACTGCTTTTCATCCCTCTTCCTATTATTTTTCCTGGGATTTAAACCCGGATTATAAGTACAACGCAAAAGATTCTGATCCTCCTGCTTTAAAAAGAAAAGTTACCCGAGGTGGTTCCTGGAAAGATATCGCTTACTTTTTACGGGTCTCTTCACGCGCCTACGAATATCAGGACACCGCCAAGTGCTATATCGGCTTCCGCTGCGTCCAGAATTTTCTGGGAAGACAAAGGGACGATAACCCTTCGCGCGCTTCCAAGGTTTACAGATAATTTTTAACAAAACCCTCAATCAACATAATTTAATTCTTTCCTGCTATGGGATTACTCGCTTTAGTGAAAACAAAGAAGTATAAAAACTTCATGGCCAAACTTTATGGATGGGGCGCTGCAGTCGTTATCATTGGCGCATTGTTCAAAATAAACCATTATACTGGGGCCGATATCATGTTGATCGTTGGACTGGGGACCGAGTCGATCATCTTTTTTTTCTCCGCATTCGAACCTCCCCACGTAGAACCGGATTGGAGCCTTGTCTATCCGCAACTCGCCGGAATTTATCATGATGCGGATATCGATATCCCGAATGCCTTTACGACAAAAGACACCGTAACACAGGAACTTGACCACATGCTGGCCAAAGCAAAAATCGGCCCGGAACTTATCCAGAGCTTAGGCACAGGGTTGCAAAGCCTGAGCGATACCACCGCAAAACTCGCACAGGTTTCCGATGCCTCCCTCGCCAACGACCAATATGTCAATACCTTGAAGAATGCAACCGAAGCCGCTTCCCTGATGAACACCGCTTATCGCAAAACCTCCCATACACTGGAACAAAGTACCGCTGCAACAGAAGAACAATTAAACAATATCAAATCCTCTTCAAAAAGCGCCGCAACACTGGCAACCATGTTTTCAGAAGTATCGGCATCCCTGAAAGAAGATTTACACGCCAACAAAGCTTTCGCCGAGAGCATTTCCAATGCCACCGGGGCAACCAACAAATTCATCGAAAAATATAACGAATCTGCCAACCTTTTGTCAAAAACAGCGGAAACCCTGAATGCAACCGCAGCCGAAGGCACACAGTACAATAAAGAACTGCAGCGGGTTTCCTCCAACCTCTCTGCCATAAACGCCCTGTATGAACTTCATCTGAAAAGTTCCAACCAACAGGTTGAAAATGCAAATAAATTCAATGCCACGCTCAATTCCTTTACTGCCAACCTGAACGAATCCATGACCAATGCCGACCGGTTCAAAACAGAAGTCGATAACCTGACCCGGAACATTGTTGCCCTTAATAAAATTTATGGCAACATGTTATCGGCCATGAATCCCGGAAATAAATAAACCGGACCGATGAAGTATAAGAACGATGAATGATTTACCTGAAAAAAATACAATACTAAATGGCTGGATATAAAGAGACACCAAGGCAGAAGATGATCGGCATGATGTATCTTGTACTTACTGCTTTGCTCGCATTAAATGTCTCGAAGGAAATCCTGGATGCATTTCTTGTGGTCAATGAAAGCATGGAGACTACCAACTACAACTTTTCTAAAAAACTGGAAAACACATACGCAAAATTTAAAATACAAAACCAACTCAACCCCAATAAGGTGGGGCCCTATTGGGAAAAAGCCCAGGAAGCCCACGCCCTTTCCGAAGCAATGGCCAATTACATCGATAGCATTAAGTATGTGGTAATAATGCGTACCGATAAACTGAATTCACTTGAAGAGGCTAAAAAACTGGATTTGAGAAATGCCAATCGCAAAGACAATTATGATATCCCCACCCGCTATTTTATCGGAAGTTCTACCGATGGTTCGGCTGGAGAATCGAGAATCCTGAAAAATAAAATTGAACTTTTTAAAAAACAGATGCTCGACCTGGTCGAACCTAAGTTCCGGAGTACCATTAAAACCGGAATGGATACCCAGGGACCTTTTTATGATGCCGACGGGGGAACCCAAAGTTGGGAAATGCACAATTTTTATCATACCATTCTTGCGGCAACCGTAACCATTTTAAATAAAATTAAGGCCGAAGTTTACAACGTTGAATTCGATGTTGTCAATAACCTATACAGTTCCATCGATGCGCTTAATTTTAAGTTCGACCGCATCCAGGCAAAAGTCATCCCCAAAAGCAACTATGTTTTCCTTGGCGATGAATATCAGGCAGAAATCCTGGTGGGCGCCTATGACACCAAACAAAATCCGGATGTACGCTATGTCCTGGGGTCCGATACCCTCACCCCAGGCAACTTTAAAAATGCTACCCCGCTGGAGGGATCAAACGGACTGGTGGTCCTTAAACTCGGTAGTTCATCGGAAGGGCTTAAAAAATTTGCCGGTATCATAAAAGTTGTAAGCCCCCTGGGAGATACCCTGACCTTCCATTTCAGCGACGAATTTATTGTGGCAAAACCGGCCATTACCATCTCTCCCACCAAAATGAACGTGTTGTATATTGGGGTCGATAACCCCATCAATATCAGCGTCCCCGGTAGCCCCGAACGCATCATTCCCACCATATCCGTTGGGAACATCCGCCAGCAGGGAAACGAATGGATTGTATCCAACCTTTCTGCTTCGGGGGCGAGGGAAGCCGTTATCAGTATATCAGCCGTCTTTTCGGGAAAAACGAAAAACATGGGCTCCTCCACCTTCCGCCTTAAAACTGTTCCCGACCCGGTAATTAAAATTGCTGGCAAAAATGAAGGCTACATCTCCAAAAGTCTCCTCCTTGCAAGCCCATTCCTCGTTCCTGAATCGCACCCCGGATTTGATTTTGACCTGAAATATTCAGTTACCTCTTTCGTTTTTTCCACTTCCACTTCCGCCGGTGAAGGCACAGATATGAAAGTTCAGGGAAACCGCCTGACCCCGGAAATTTTAAAAATCATCAGCAATGCAAGGAAAAACCAACGCATTTGGTTCGACGATATCTATGTTAAGGGACCCGATGGTACCCGTAAAGTAAATACAAGCCTTAGTTTGAAATTGAATTGATAATAGCTGGAAATAATATGAAAAATGCGCTTCTTCTTGTTTTTTCCCTTCTCTTTGCAGCAGGGTTAAACTTTTCGGCCCAGGCCCAAATACTTGAAGGGCCCCCGCGGGACGGGGTCTATGACAAAACTGCCATCCAGCAGGTACAGCCCATCCCATATTCCTATCTCCGGGAAGCAGATATTATTTGGACCCGCCGCGTTTGGAGAATTCTTGATATGCGGGAAAAAATGAACCAACCATTCTATTTCCCCGAAAAACCACAAAACAACTGGAGAAGTTTCGTCCAGATTCTTATGGATGGACTACGCGAAGGTACCATTACCGCTTACTCCAGCGAATCGGACCAATTTCTGGTGCCTCTGAAATATACCGAACTCCAGGACAAACTTGAAAGAATCGATTCTGTCCGGTTGCCCCGGCCGGATAACCCGGATATCATGTATGATACAGTGATCAGAATAGAATTTGACCCGTCAAATATCAAAAAACTGAAAATTAAAGAAGATTATTACATCGACCGGCAACGATCGGTAATGGAAGTCAGAATCCTTGGAATTTGCCCCGTTGTTGACGAAATCGACAGAACAACCGGTGAAAAACGATTTGAGAAAAATCTTTTTTGGGTCTATTTCCCGGAATGCCGAAACCTGTTTGCAAAAAATGAAATGTTTAACCTTTATAATGGTTCTGCCGGAAGGCTGACCTACGACGATGTTTTCATCAAACGCATGTTTTCAAGCTATATCTATAAAGAAGAAAACGTTTACGATCGCGCAATCAATGAATATTCGGCCGGGGTCGATGCATTGCTCGAAGCCGAAAACGCAAAAACCAAACTTTTTGAATTTGAATCCAGTTTGTGGGAATATTAATCCACATTCCGATACCCATCTGTTTGTTGTTGAAAAACTCTCCCCCCTCCGGGAGGGTTTTTTTATTTAAAAAAGTTAAAACCCTTATATTTGTTGGCGTTGGTTTGAACAGAGATTATGCCTTATTCATTTCTTGAAACCCCTGTTGAATATCTCAAAGGCGTGGGCACAGCGCGGGCTGGGCTGCTCAGGAAAGAGTTACAGGTTGCTTCCTTCGGCGATTTATTGACCTTTTTCCCTTTCCGGTATATTGACCGGAGCAAGTTTTATAAAATTTCCGAAATCAATGACGATGCCGCTTATGTTCAGATCAAAGCAAAAGTAACCCGGATGCAAACCCTGGGGCCGTTGAGAAACCAACGGCTTGTGGTCACCGTCCGCGACGATACCGGGGAAATTGACCTGGTTTGGTTCCAGGGCCTGAAATGGATCGTTGATAAAATATCCCCCGCACAAGAATATATCATCTTTGGAAAACCAACCTTTTTTAATGGCCGGATAAACATTCCCCACCCCGAACTGGAAGCCCCCTCAATAACCCCATTCCCAATGTCGGAAACCATTCGCCCGGTATATGGGTCAACCGAAAAATTAAAATCTAAAGGGCTTGATTACAAGGGGATTACAAAACTTGTTAAGAATCTTCTCTCCTATGAAAAATTCCAGGTGCCCGAAAACCTGACCCCCGAAATCATTGACCAGCTCCACCTTTTAAACCGCCAGGAGGCTTTTGTCAATATCCATTTCCCCAAAAGCCCTGAATTGCTGTTAAAAGCCCAAACACGACTGAAATTTGAAGAATTGTTCTTTATTCAGTTGCGACTTGCAAAACAACGTTCGGGCCGGATCGAAAAAAAAACCGGAAACCCTTTCCCGAAAATTGGGGACTATGTCAACAGGTTTTACCACCACCACCTTACTTTCTCACTAACCAATGCCCAAAAACGCGTAATCAAAGAGATCCGGGCCGACCTTGGTTCCGGATATCAAATGAACCGATTGTTGCAGGGCGATGTGGGAAGCGGGAAAACCCTGGTCGCGCTGATGACCATGCTGATTGCCGTTGATAACGGTTGCCAGTGTTGTTTGATGGCCCCGACCGAAATTTTGGCAAACCAACATTATCATACCATTTCTGGAATGGTAACGGGTTTGGACATTCAAGTCCGGTTGCTTACCGGATCGACACGGAAATCGTCACGGCTCGAAATCCGGGATGGGCTCCTGGATGGTACCATCCATTTTCTGATTGGCACCCATGCCCTCCTGGAAGAAAATGTAAGGTTTAAAAAACTTGGACTGGTCGTAATTGATGAACAACATCGATTTGGAGTCGCACAAAGGGCCCGTTTATGGGAAAAAAACAAAATCACTCCGCATATCCTGGTCATGACCGCTACCCCAATCCCCCGTACACTGGCCATGACCCTCTATGGCGATCTCGACGTTTCTGCGATTGATGAAATGCCCCCGGGCCGAAAAAAAATCCAAACCCGACATGTTTTTGAACAGGAACGACAGAAAGTTTATGGTTTTTTAAAGGAAAAAATTCACCGGGGACGCCAGGCTTATATCGTATATCCTCTGATTCAGGAATCGGAAACCCTCGATCTGAAAAACCTGATGGATGGCTATCAAACCATCCTTGCAGAATTTCCTTTGCCTCGGTTTTCAGTTGGAATGTTACATGGTCAGATGAAACAAGAAGAAAAAGATCATGTCATGAAGCAGTTTGTTGACAATAAAATTCAAATTCTTGTCGCTACAACGGTTATTGAAGTTGGAGTGGATGTGCCGAATGCAACGGTGATGGTAATTGAAAATGCCGATCGCTTTGGGCTTTCCCAACTTCATCAATTGAGGGGAAGGGTTGGGCGTGGAGAAGACCAATCGTATTGTATCCTGATCAGCGGCTATAAACTGTCTTCAGATGCACGGGAAAGAATTTCCACCATGGCCCGGACCACCGACGGTTTTGAAATTGCTGAAACCGACCTCCGTTTGCGCGGCCCCGGCGATCTGTTGGGGACCCAGCAAAGTGGTATCCTGAACCTTCGCATCGCCGATATCGTAAAAGATGAACAGATACTCCATTTTTGCCGAAACTTAGCCAATCAAATCCTGGATGATGATCCTCTCCTGGCAAAAGAGAAAAATGACATTCTGGCACAACACCTTAACCATATTGAACAACACGCTCAAAATTGGGGGTTGATTTCATAAAAAAGGGATATTATTCGTACCTTTGTTTGCTTAAACCGTTCGATATCATGAAAATTTCCTACAACTGGCTTAAACTTTATCTTGACCTGGACCTGCCACCTGACAAGGTGTCGGAATTACTTACCGGATGTGGACTGGAAGTTGAAAATATCGATGTATTCCAAACCGTAAAGGGAGGATTACAGGGGGTCGTCATCGGGGAGGTGCTGACCTGTACCAAACACCCCGGGGCAGACCATTTAAGCCTTACTACTGTTGATATAGGAACGAAAACCCCGCTGTCGATTGTTTGTGGGGCGCCCAATGTTGCAGCCGGACAAAAAGTCCCGGTGGCAACCATCGGTACAACCCTGTACCTTGAGGACAAACCCCTGACGCTGAAATTGTCAAAAATTAGAGGCGAAGTGTCGGAAGGAATGATATGTGCCGAAGATGAACTGGGTCTGGGAACTTCCCATGCCGGTATTGTGGTCCTTCCACCTGAAATCCCGGTAGGAACCCCTGCCGCCCGTTATTTTAATATTGAAACCGACACAATTTTTACCATTGGCCTCACCCCGAACCGCACCGATGCAACATCCCACCTTGGCGTTGCCCGGGACCTGCTTGCAGTAATCAACAATTCCGGCCATGACCATTTCACCCCTTCCGAAAGGCTTTCGCTGAAAATACCCGACGTTGCTTCATTTAAAACAGATAATAATCAACGCCATATCGATGTGATTGTCGAAAATCAAACGGGATGTCCCAGATATACCGGAATAACCCTGACCGGGATCACCGTAAAAGAATCACCCGCCTGGTTAAAAAATAAGCTGACAGCCATAGGGCTGAGGCCCATTAACAATGTTGTGGATGTAACAAATTTTATCCTCATGGAACTGGGCCAGCCTTTGCATGCTTTTGATTGTGATAAAATTACAGGGAACAAGGTGATTGTAAAGAATTATCCTGCCGGCACTACATTTATTACCCTCGATAACGTTGAAAGAACTTTGACCGGCGAAGATATGATGATTTGCAATGCCGTTGAACCCATGGTGATTGCGGGGGTATTGGGTGGGGCGAAATCGGGCATTGCCCCTGAAACCACCTCTGTTTTTTTGGAAAGTGCCTGCTTCGACCCCATTCATGTTCGAAAAAGTGCCCGCCATCATGGATTACAAACCGACGCTTCTTTTCGTTTTGAGCGCGGGACAGATTACAATATCACCGAATTTGCCCTGAAAAGGGCTTCCTTGATGATCCTGGAACTTGCCGGAGGCACTGTCTCCTCCGAAATCGTGGATGTTTGCCCAAAACCCTACGCCAGCCGTAACGTTGTTTTGTCTTTCCAACATTTGGACCGGCTAATCGGAAAAATGTTAAACCGCGACGTCGTTAAAAACATCCTGCATGACCTGGGGATAATGGTTTCTGAAGAGATCGGCAATGGCGCTGGGCTTCGTTTGACCATCCCCGGATTTAAAGCCGATGTTACCAATGAAGCCGATGTCATAGAAGAGATCCTTCGTATTTATGGATATAACAACATCGAAAGCCCGGTGGCACTTCGGTCTTCGATCTCCTTTAGAAAGAAAACCGACCCGGAAAAAATTCAAAACCGAATTTCTGAATACCTTTCTGCTTCTGGTTTTCATGAAATAATTAATAATTCCCTTACGAAATCAGTTTATTATTCGAATAACCCTGATTTTTATCCCCATGTGTCGGTTAAGATACTTAACCCGATAAGCCGCGATCTTGATGTTTTACGGCAATCGCTTCTGCATGGCGCGCTTGAAAGCCTGGTGTTAAATCAAAACAGAAAACAGGTTAACCTGAAATTTTTCGAATTCGGAACGGTTTATTCCCTTTCATCCGAAGGCATTGTGCCCGGATACGTAGAAACACGACACCTCTCCCTGGCAATTACAGGAAAAAAAGAGGCTGAGAATTGGAACAACACGGGCAACGATACCGATTTTTTTATCCTGAAGGGATATGTGGAAGCCATCTTTCGGTTGGTGAATATCAATGTGCATCTTTTTACGGTTGAACCTTTTCAATCGGCTGTTTTTTCTGACGGGCTTCGTTATTCGTTTAATAACAGGGAATTATTGACATTAGGGCTGCTCCATGCTTCCCTTCTGAAATCAATGGATTACAAATCGCCGGTATTTTATGCCGAGTTGAACTGGGACCATTTGCTGCAAATCATTCCGGATGCAGAAACAAAGTACCGGGAGTTGTCAAAATTCCCTGAAGTGCGTCGCGACCTGGCTTTACTGCTCGATACGTCGGTTTCTTTTCATCAGATCGAAAAACTGGCGTATAAAACTGAAAAAAAACTGCTCCGCCATGTTGGATTATTTGATGTTTATGAAGGAGAAAAAATAGAACCCGGAAAACAGTCGTATGCACTGAGTTTTATATTACAGGATGAAGATAAAACGCTTACCGACAAGGAAATTGACAAAGTGATGGAACGGATGATAAAGGCTTTTCAAACAACCTATAATGCCCGGATACGATAATCCCGGCCAAAATAATGATATGGATATATTATCAATTAAACAAAGGTTTGGGATTATAGGGAATTCCCCCCTGCTGGATCGTGCCATCGATATTGCCCGTCAGGTGGCCGCAACCGATATCACGGTATTGGTCAGTGGGGAAAGTGGGACTGGAAAGGAGTTTTTTCCAAAAATCATTCATCAGCTCAGCTCCCGTAAGCACGGGCCATATATTGCAGTCAATTGCGGCGCTATTCCCGAAGGCACCATTGATTCAGAACTTTTTGGCCATGAAAAAGGTTCTTTTACCGGAGCCCATGAAGCCAGAAAGGGGTATTTTGAAGTCGTTGACGGGGGAACTATTTTCTTAGATGAAGTGGCAGAGTTGCCCTTGGGTACTCAGGTCCGCCTGTTACGGGTTCTGGAATCGGGTGAGTTTATCCGCGTAGGTTCTTCAAAAGTGTTGAAAACCAATGTTCGTGTAGTTGGCGCCACCAATGTCAATATCCCCGATGCCATCTCGGGAGGAAAATTCAGACAAGACCTTTATTATAGGCTAAGTACCGTCCCAATCCAGGTTCCGGCTTTGCGTGAGCGGAAAGAGGACATCTATTTGCTTTTCCGGAAATTTGCTTCCGATGCAGCCGAAAAATACCGGATGCCTCCCATTCAACTGGAAGAGGGGGCTCAGCAAACACTGACCAGTTATCGGTGGCCAGGCAATATCCGCCAACTAAAAAACCTAACCGAACAGATATCCATTATCGAAAAAACCAGGGCCATCGACGTGGGAACATTATTAAAATATATGCCCACTGGACAGAATAGCGAACTTCCGGTTCTTTATAAGGGGGAAGACACTTCTCGGTTCAACGAACGGGAATTGCTTTATAAAGTACTGTTTGATATGAAAAAAGACATGAACGACCTGAAACAGTTGGTCATGAATTTGATGCATAATGAAAATGCCCTCAACACCAATCTGGACGAAAATACCCACCTCATAAAAAGGCTTTATAAAGATTTTAACGATGTCAAAGAACCCGGACAACCTTTCATCGTTCATAGCGAAGGCCCTCCACTGCATTTTCAGGAACCACTTCAGGAACCGGAAGAAATTGAAGAGAACCTCTCCCTCGAGAAAAAAGAGAGGGATTTTATAAAACGTGCCCTGTTAAAGTATGAAGGGAAACGCAAAGACGCAGCTAAGGAGTTGGGAATTTCAGAACGCACCCTGTACCGAAAAATCAAGGAATATGACCTGGAATAATGCCCGTTTTATTGCGATCATTGCATACAGCCGTTTTTTTTACATTTTTTTATATGGGTTGCTCCTTTTTGCCCCTGCTGCCTGTAGGGTGAGTTATTCTTTTACGGGGGCATCCATTTCAGCTACCGTCAAAACAGTCTCTATCCCCAATATTGACAACAATGCGCCGCTCGTGGTCCCTACCTTGTCGCGTACCATTACCGACGCCCTTCGTGATTATTTTGTTTCCCAAACCAACCTGGTACTGGTCGATCGCAATGGAGACCTAAACCTCGAAGGTTCGATTACACAATACGTCGTTCAACCGGTAGCCATCCAGGGGAACGAAACCGCTGCCATGAACAGGTTGACCATTACGGTCAGCATGAAATTCTCCAATAAAACCGATCCGAAACAAAATTGGGATACCCCCGTTCAGTTTTCCCGATACCTTGACTATACAAGCTCACTTCAACTCTCATCTGTGCAGGAAAGCCTGATTGCCGGGATTACCGAACAACTGGTACAGGATATCTTTAATAAAGCAGTGGTCAACTGGTAATGCAATGAAATAGGAACCATCCATGAACCGGCAACAATTTTCAGAATATATTCATCATCCTGAAACCATTCATCCAATGAATTTGAAAGCATTGGATGAATTGATCAAGCGATATCCATATTGTCAGAACGGCCAGATTTTATATGCGGTCAACCTGTGCCGGGAAGAGAACCTGCAATACGCCCAACAAATAAAAAAGGCAGCGGCCTATTCCGGTGACCGGCGCAAATTAAAAGAATTGATTGATCGTGCAAGGAATAAGCCATCGCCGGTTTTAGCTTCCGGGACAACTCTGCCCATGGATGAAACTGAACCATCGCCCATCCCTTCAGTGCCGATATCCCCCGGTCCGCATGCGGCAACCAGGCCTGACGAAATAGAAATTGTTCAGGCAGAAACCGCACCTCAAACGAAGGTTGAAACAACCATTGCTTTCCCATTGGAACGAAATACATTTTCAGAAGAGGCTGTTGGGCACAAAAATACTTTTGAAGATCCAATCCCGGACAAAGATCATATAACGCCCGACGAATTGTTGTCGATGGTTCGAAAACGCCTTGCCCTAATCAATGCAGAAAAACATCCCATACCTGTACAGGATATTGAAAACCAGTTTCCCGGAACACCCAAAAAACAACTCAATAAAAAAACGCTGATCGATCAGTTTATTCAGGATGAACCCAGGATTTCAAAACCTACGACCGCTTTCTTTAACCCATCGGAAAGCGCCCATCGGAGCAATATCGATGAAGAAGAAATTGTAAGTGAAACCCTTGCCCAACTCTATGCCAAACAAGGAAATATTTCTAAGGCAATTCAAATTTATAAGAAATTATCTTTGCTTAATCAAGAGAAAAGTCGTTACTTTGCAGCCCAAATTGAAAAACTCACTGCCTGATATATCGTTGTTTAATTTTTTTTAATCGTAAATCGTAAACCACAATGGGCTTATACATTTTAATTTCCGTTCTGATCCTGATTGTATGTGTGCTGATGGTACTTGTTGTTTTGGTTCAAAATTCAAAAGGTGGGGGATTGGCCTCAAATTTTGCCTCTTCAAATCAGTTTATGGGTGTCAGGAAGACTGCCGATTTTCTTGAAAAAACCACCTGGACATTGGCTGTTGTTTTATTGGTACTCAGCCTCTTTTCGATTTTTGTAATTCCCAAAACGCAGGCAAAACTCGAATCTACCCAAAGTGAAATACAAAAGCAGATTGACGAAAGCAAAACTGCTCCCATCAAGGATTTTCAAACGCCCCCTACCCAAAATAAATAGCAGGGAGAAGGCAGCAAGGTTGGTTTGTTGGCCTTGTCAGAAATGCATGGCGTGAAGTGTCAGATTGTCATAAAAATCTGACACTTTTTTTTGCCTTTCCGGCTGCAACTGCAAAAATGTCCCTTAAAGGTGGTTTGTGCTCTTTTGGCATACATTGTGACAGGGGGGGTAACCTTTCCATAGGTTCGGTTTTGTAATGTTAAACTAAAAATAGCGTGTAAAATGACAACAGTAAAGATTAAACCCTTAGCTGACCGTGTTTTGATTGAACCGGCAGCCGCTGAAGAAAAAACTGCAGGTGGGATTATCATACCCGATACTGCAAAGGAAAAACCCCAGAAAGGAACAGTTGTAGCCGTTGGGCCAGGGAAAAAGGATGAACCGTTAACAGTAAAAGTTGGCGATCAGGTACTTTATGGTAAGTATGCCGGTACAGAGATAACGGTTGATGGGCAAAACTATCTCATCATGCGCGAATCGGATATTGTGGCAGTAATCTGATCTCACTTCCGTTTTTAATGCAAAAAATCAAAAATATTCACAACTAAAACCAAAAAAACCATGTCAAAAGACATTTTATTTAGCATAAAAGCAAGAGAAGCGCTTAAAGAAGGCGTTGACGCCCTCTCCAATGCCGTAAAAGTAACCCTGGGCCCCAAAGGCCGTAATGTTATTATTGATAAATCGTATGGCTCACCGGTTGTGACCAAGGATGGGGTAACCGTGGCCAAAGAGGTTGAATTAAAGGATGCAATTCCCAATATGGGCGCTCAAATGGTAAAAGAAGTCGCCTCCAAAACAAGCGATATTGCTGGTGATGGCACAACAACCGCCACGGTTCTGGCACAGGCCATTTTTACGACTGGGTTAAAGAACGTAACCGCCGGCGCAAACCCGATGGATTTAAAACGGGGTATCGACAAAGCCGTTGTGGAAGTAATCAAATCGTTGAAATCGCAAACCCGTCAGGTGGGCGATACAATGGAAAAAATAGAACAGATTGCCTCGGTTTCAGCCAACAACGATACCTTTATCGGGAAAATGATCGCAGAAGCCATGGACAAAGTAAAAAAGGAAGGCGTCATTACAATCGAAGAGGCAAAAGGTATTGAAACAACCGTGAAGGTAGTAGAAGGAATGCAATTTGACCGTGGTTATATCAGCCCTTATTTTGTGACCGATACCGATAAAATGGAAGTTGTTTACGAAAATCCCTATATCCTGATTTACGAAAAGAAAATCAGTGTAATGAAAGACCTCCTTCCTTTATTGGAAAAAGCAGTCCAGACTGGCCGTCCCTTGATCATCGTTAGCGAAGATGTTGAAGGTGAAGCACTTGCCACTCTTGTAGTAAATAAAATCCGGGGAACACTGAAAGTTGCTGCTGTCAAAGCGCCAGGTTTTGGCGATCGCCGCAAAGAAATGCTCGAAGATATAGCCGTTTTGACCGGGGGCACCGTCATCAGCGAAGAAAAAGGTTATAAACTGGAAGACGCAACGCTCCAGTATCTCGGACAAGCTGAAAAAGTTACCATCGACAAGGAAAACACAACCATTATAAATGGAAGTGGTCAAAAAGCCGATATCAACGCACGCATCAACCAAATTAAAACTCAGATTGGTACCACAACCTCTGACTACGATAAGGAAAAGCTTCAGGAACGGCTGGCAAAATTGGCCGGTGGAGTTGCCGTTATTTATGTGGGCGCTGCTTCTGAAGTTGAAATGAAAGAAAAGAAAGACCGTTTTGAAGACGCACTCCATGCAACCCGCGCAGCCATCGAAGAAGGCGTAATTCCCGGAGGGGGCGTAGCTTATCTTCGTGCTCAAAAAACCATTGAGAAGCTGAAAGGGGGCAACGAAGACGAAACAACCGGTATCAGCATTGTGACTCGCGCTTTGGAAGAGCCTTTGCGCCAGATTGTTGAAAATGCCGGACTCGAAGGTTCGGTCATCGTTCAGAAAGTAAAAGAAGGGAAAGATGATTTTGGGTTCAATGCCCGTACCGAAGTTTATGAAAACTTGTATCAGGCAGGTGTTATCGATCCGACCAAAGTCGCCCGCGTTGCACTGGAAAATGCTGCTTCAATTGCCAGTATGTTGCTGACTACCGAATGTGTCCTTGCCACTCATAAAGAGGAAAAACCCGCAATGCCCCCAATGAACCCAGGAATGGGAGGAATGGACGGCATGTATTAATGGTTGAAAAACCGAGGCAAAAAGGACAGCTCAAAAGGCTGTCCTTTTTTTTGTATGCGGCCATCGCAACCTAAATTATGTTCCAGGATATTATTAATAAGCATGTTATACCGGTTCGGAACAGGTTTGCAAGTATTGAACTTTTGTTTCTCCCGGTATAACTGCACCTAACATGAAAATGCTTTGCATTTTTTGTAAGATTCAGTATAAATAATCCATGAATTCGTTCAAAAATTTTACGGCCATCTTTTTGTAATATTTTAATTAATATTGTATGGAATAAACCGTTTGATTTCTTTGACCAATAAACCATCCATTGTACCACAAAATTAACAGCGGTCCAAAACCCGATATCCGCTCCCTGCATGTTGAGAATGTGGAGAAGATATTATTGCAGCATGATGAAAAAAAATTCCGCATAAAACAAATTATGGAATGGCTTTGGAAAAACGGGGCCGGATCGTTTGATGAAATGGCAAACATCCCAATCCGCACAAGGCTTTTTTTGAAAGATAATTTTTCTTTTCCCACAGCCCTTCCCGAAGTCAAACAAAGGGGTTCCGATGGAACCGTGAAAGTGGGTTTCCGCCTGTATGACCAGTCGATGGTTGAAGGGGTTCTCATCCCTGCCGGCCATCGTTATACTGCTTGTATTTCTTCTCAGGTTGGTTGCAACCTTGGTTGCAGGTTTTGCGCTACAGGAAAAATTGGCTTCACAAGGAACCTTTCGACGGGAGAAATTTACGACCAGGTAATCCATCTTTCAAGACTGGCCGGAGCTGCCCCCTTTCCTTCCACTGCCATCCACAGTACGCATGAGGAGAGAAAACTTCCATTTACCGGAGACCATCCTTTTTTATCAAATATTGTTTATATGGGAATGGGAGAACCCCTTCTCAATTACGAACATGTGAAAGAATCTATTGAAAAAATAACCGCTGCCGATGGTTTGGGCATGTCGCCGCAACGAATTACCGTTTCTAGTATTGGAGTGCCAAAGATGATCCGCCGAATGGCCGATGATGGCGCAAAATATCATTTTGCGCTCTCCCTTCATGCTGCCAACGACAACAAACGGAATCAGATCATCCCATTTAACCAGGGCCATCCTTTAAACGAAATCATCGAGGCTGTGAAGTATTACCATTCTAAAACTCAAAAACGGGTAACCATCGAATATATTCTTTTTGCAGGATTCAACGATTCCCGGGACGATGCCAGTGAGTTGGCCCGTTTTTGCCGGAATTTTCCGGTGAAAATTAATCTGATTGAATACAACCCGGTGAACGATACCGGGTTTACTGGGTCGGGACCTGTTCAAATTCAGGATTTTGTTCATTTGCTTGAAAAGCTCAACCTGGTGGTGAATGTCAGAAAAAGCCGTGGAAAAGATATCGATGCAGCCTGTGGCCAGCTTTCTGCCAACCATGTAATGAAAACCGATGAAAGTAAACAGTAATAAACAAAGAAATGAAGAATCATTATGAGGTTTCCGGCAACATTGTTGATGTTGTAGGGAAACGTATTTTTAAAGGTACGGTGGTGGTTGATAACGGTGTTATTGCTGCCATCCGGGAAGAGCCGGTAACTTCGGGCGATTATTTGCTCCCGGGTTTGATCGATGCCCACATCCATATCGAAAGTTCAATGATGCTCCCTTCGGAGTTTGCCAGGTTGGCAGTAGTACATGGAACGGTCGGGACCGTTTCCGACCCCCATGAAATTGCAAATGTTTTGGGTATTCCCGGGGTCCGGTTCATGATTGAGAATGGGAAAAAGGTCCCCTTTAAATTTAATTTCGGGGCGCCTTCCTGTGTGCCGGCAACTTCTTTTGAAACGGCAGGGGCATCTTTAGGCCCCTTAGAGGTGGAAACGCTTTTAAAAATGCCTGAGATTGGCTATTTATCGGAAATGATGAATTTTCCCGGCGTGTTGTTTGAGGATCCAGCGGTGATGAAAAAACTGGAATTGGCCCGTGTTTTAGGTAAACCGGTCGATGGCCATGCCCCCGGCCTTGTTGGTTTGGATGCCGAAAAATATATCAAGTCAGGGATATCAACCGATCACGAATGCTTTTCGCTGGAAGAGGCAAAAGAAAAAATTTCTTTTGGTATGAAAATTTTGATCCGGGAGGGGAGCGCAGCTAAAAATTTTGAAGCCTTGTGGCCTTTGATCGACGAATTTCCCCAACAGGTTATGCTGTGTTCCGACGACAAACATCCCAACGATTTGGAAACCGGACATATCAACCAGGAGGTTAAACGTGCAATTGCCAAAGGGTGCGACATTATGCATGTTGTCAGGAGCTGTACTTTCAATCCGGTGCATCATTACCACCTGAATATCGGGTTGCTTCAACCCGGCGATCCTGCTGATTTTATTTGTGTGGATAATTTTTTTGATTTTAATATTCTTAAAACCTGGGTGAATGGGGAAATCGTTGCTGAGAACGGAAAGTCGTTTATAGGCCGGAGGGTGGAAACGCCCTGTAATAATTTTCAAACCTCTTTAGTCCAATTGTCAGATTTAAAGGTTATTGATGAAGGATATCCAATCCGCGTCCAGCAAGCACTTGATGGTCAGCTGATTACAAAAGTTATGGTTGCGGTGCCGAAGACTATGGATGGCAACGTAGTTTGTGATCCTACACGCGATATTTTAAAATTGGTAGTAAAGAACAGATACGCTGACGCCCCAGCTGCAGTGGGGTTTATTAACGGTTTTGGATTGAGGCAAGGGGCTTTGGCCTCGAGTGTTGCCCATGACAGTCATAATATTGTTGCCGTGGGGGCCGACGATGAATCCCTGGTAAAAGCAATAAATCTCATTGTTGAATCGAAAGGTGGGATATCGTTGGTTGATGGTACGACCCAACATTTGTTGAAACTGCCTTTTGCAGGGATCATGTCGGGTGATGATGGGTATTTTATTGCCAGGCATTATGATATGATGGATAAAAAAGTTAAGGAAATGGGAAGTAAACTTGGCGCACCTTATATGACCCTTTCGTTTATGGCATTGTTGGTCATCCCTTCATTAAAACTCAGTGATAAAGGATTATTTGATGGGGACCGGTTTGCATTCGCCTCTTTGTTTGAAAAATAGTCCAATATATTTATATATATATGGCTAATTAATATTTTTTATACCTTTGGGGGTCGAATGTATTAAATATTTTAGCCATGAAAAAAAGGATCGCTGTCGATATTCAAAAACTTGAGGTTTCTGCCAGTAAGCTACGGGCAATGGCTCATCCCATGCGAATTGCCATCATAGATCTGCTAACGGAGAACAAGAAATTAACAGTTACCGAAATATATGAGTCGTTGAATATTGAACAGGCTGCGGCTTCACATCATTTGAACATCCTTAAGAACAAAGGGTTGCTTGAATCGAAACGCAGTGGAAAAATGATATTTTATTCATTGAAAACCCATGTTCTTTCGAATATCATCGATTGCATCAATCAATGCGCTACTGCTTAATTCTTTCCTATCGTTTGTTGATTTATTCGGGCGCCCAATTTTCTTCTACATCCCAGTTTGATCTTATTTCAATCTTTTTGGGCAGGTAAAAAACCTCTTCGGGTTGAATGTGTGAACGATAATTGCCGGTATCCCATTTCTTGTTTTTGTTTTTGTCAAGAATGGCTTTTAGTTTAAACTGTCCGGGATTGATAAACTTCATAGAGATCACGGTAGATTTGTCAACGATCTGTTCATCAATGATGCTGGTTTCTTTATCATTGAGGAGTTGAACAATGTATTGTCCGGGGCGGTGGCCGATATCCAGGGTTACGGTCAGGTTCCCGAACTCTTTTTCTGCTTTTGTCCTGAAATTTAACAGAATTGAATCATGGCTTAAGCCATTGATTGAAAAAAAGACAGAGTCAGGGATCAGGAGGGTATAACTTTTTTCTTCTTCCCATGGATGGACCACCCTGATACGGCGTTTAAGGCTATCGGTAAATGCAAGGTTGGCGGGAACTGTATCCTTTCCGGAGACCAGCAAAACACGTGAAAAGTCCCACCGGGTCAATGGATAGGATGTTACCAGGTCCAGGTTGTTTTTAAATTGGTTCAATCCTGATGTTGAAGCGGGGTTTTGGATGGTCAGTTGTGGTCCGGGATTTTTTTTGTCATTTTTTTTAGGGCTCTCTTTTTTTACAAGGAAAAGTCTGAGCGTATCCATAAGTTGATTGTCAACCATCAAACGGGCGATCAGTGTATCGGTTTTTGGACGGGTGATCCAGAGGGTCAGCGAATCATTTTTTTTCGATAATTCATAGATGGCCCAGGCCGATAAAGAATCAAAGTTCAGCGGGACAATTTGAAAGTCATGTATGGGGAAACGAAAAGAGAGCGTTGCCATTCCCTCTTTGAGGAACCTGGCGTTGATCAGGCGCTGAACAGAGTCTGTTTCTTCAAAGAGGGACAATGTATAGGAGGGGTAAAGCAATGACAATCCTGAAAGGGAGTCGGGTTTTTTGAGCGAGTCGGCAACGGCGATTCCATCGGGGTTCCCATTGGACAGATCCGTTTTGGGGTTGTCGGGAAGGGAATCATTTTTTAGGGTATCGATGTGGGAGGAGGGCAGATGGTAAGGTTTGACCAGGGTATCGGAAAACGCAATTTTTTCGCTCAGTTGATTAAAAACGAGATCTCCGTTTTGATCGGATAAGGCAAAAAGTAAATAATCGGAATTTTTCAGGTTATTAAAAAGATAGTTGCCATTTTCATCGCTCTTGGTAACATAGTAGGGTGGCACATGTAACGGCAGGGAGTCGAGGGGCAAGGAGTCGTTGTTGTTGGTGTAGAGTTCAATAAAAACATCTTTTTGGGGCAGGAGGTCAAAGGCGTTGACGAGGGTTCCTTTCAGGGAAAGGGAGTCGATAAAATCCCCGGTTGAGAAGACATAGGTAAAACCGGTTAAAATATTATTTTCCGTAAGATCGGATATTGCGTTGCCAAAGGAGATGGAGTATGTCGTATTTGAAGCCAGGGTATCGTTCAATAAAACAAGGAGTGATTTTCCCCGGAGTTTTGTTTCCAGGCGTTGTTTAAGGGGTGGGGAAATAAAGATTTCCTGGAGTGGGTTTTTAAGATTGATAAATTCATCGAACTCAATCCGGATGTTTTTTGTATTAAATTTTACCGAATGGTTGGGTGGCTCGCATGCTGTCACGGAAGGTTTTTTTACATCTTTTGGGCCTCCTGCCGGGGTAACGGGGTTTGCACAGGCAACCAGCAAAAAGGCAGCAACAAGGGAGAGACAAAAAAAATAAGTATTTTTCGGTGACACTGGGTAAAAGTATTTTGTAAGTTTGCCTCCCCAAAATTACCAATCGTTTTAATAACAAACCGTTTTTATTATTAATTTTACATTGTTAATCAACAAATAATAGAATTATGTCAGGTCACAATAAATGGTCCACCATTAAAAGAAAAAAAGGGGCGCTGGATGCCAAGCGTTCAAAAATATTTTCAAAGATCATCAAGGATATTACCATTGCGGTCAAGGAGGGTGGCGCCGATCCCGACGGTAATCCCAGGCTCCGTTTGGCCATTGCCAATGCGAAGGGGGCCTCCATGCCCAAGGAAAACATTCAGAGGGCCATCAGCAAGGGGGCGGATAAAGATGCAGCTGCTTTGATTGAGACAACGTATGAAGGAAAGGGCCCACATGGGGTAGCCATCTTTGTGGAATGCACCACCGACAATTTACAACGCACGGTTGCCAATGTTCGTGCTCATTTTAACAAGCATGGTGGCGAATTGGGCCAAAACGGGATGTTGAATTATCTTTTTGACCGGAAAGGCGTTTTTGAAGTTCCCCAGGGTGTTCTTGACCGGGATGAATTTGAAATGGAGATTATTGATGCCGGCGCCGAAGATATTGAGCTTGAAGATGGCGTATTTACGATTACCACGGCCATGGAGAATTTTGGCAGTATGATCAAAAAGTTGGAGCAGTTAAAAATTGAGCCGGAAAGCGCCGAATTACAAAGAATACCAAAAACAACGGTAGCCCTGGACGAAGAAGCTACCCGAAAAGTATTGAAGTTGGTGGATATTATTGAGGAGGATGAGGATGTTCAGAATGTTTTTCACAACCTCTCCATTAGTGATGAACTGGCTGAAAGATTATAAAAAATGCGGCATTCGCCGCATTTTTTTTTAAATTTCACATATAAATTGGGTTAGGTTGATCCCTTTGGGCAATTCTAATTTTTTACGCAGGCGGATTCGGGAGATTTCGGTACTTGGGGAGGTGATTTTCAGGATGTGGGAGATCTCTTTTGTTGCCAGGTTCATGCGCAGGAGCGCTGCAAGTTTGTGATCGTTTGGAGTAAGTTGAGGGAATTTTTTTCGCAGGCGGTCGAAGAATCCGGGATGGATTTTTTCGAAATGGGCTTTGATCCGATACCAATCGTTGTCAAATTTTATGTTTTCGTCGATGGTTTTCAGTACCCTTGCCACTTCTGCTTTATTGATGGGTTTGTCTTTTCTCAGCAGGCGGTTCATGTCTTTTTTAATGAGGCCGATGATTTTATTTTTCTGGGAGATAAATATGGAGGAGGTAGCAAGTTCGCGGTTGATCAGGTCCAGTTCCATATTGTGTTTTTGTTTCAGGAGTTGGTTGACTTTTTGTTCAGCCCGGATGCGTTCCTGTAGTCGTTGATTGCGTTCTTTTTCGGCTTTTTTACGTTGTTCAATTTCGTTTTTCAGTTCAGAGATGATCCTTTCATTGGTAATTTCGAGATTTCTTTGGTAATTGGCCACTTCAATAGCGGCCCGGATTTGTTCGATATCCACTGGTTTAAACAGATAGGCATAAGGTTTGAGGGAGAAGGACTTGGAGAAGACTTCATTCTTGTTGAGCGACGTCAGAAAGATGATGCCACAATTGTAATTCTCAGTAAGGATCCTGGCAGTTTCGATCCCGTCCATGTTTCCTGCCAGTTTTACGTCCATGATGACAATGTCGGGTTCTTTGTTTGTTTCCCGTAAGTTGGCGATGTTCTCAATTGCGTTTTCGCCTTTCGCATCGATTCCGTAAACTTGATATCCCAGTTCCGAAAATTTGTTTTTCAGGTCATGGGCGATGATCATCTCATCTTCGACAATATATAAGCTGATTGAGGCCATGGTTTTTAATTTTTAAAGGTTAAAATCCGAGTGAGTAACTATATTGTATGTGTCAATGGCAATCACAAGTTCTTCGTTGGTAGGCATCACCATGGTGATGACGGGGGATCCGGGGCGGGTTAAAATGGCTTCACGCCCCCGGATGGCATTTCTTTCCGGATCGAATTGGATTCCCAAAAACTCCATGTTTTCAAGGATGCGTTGACGTGTCTGGATGTCATTTTCTCCAATTCCCCCGGTAAAAACAATTAGATCAAGATTTCCCATGGCAGCCGCATAGGCGCCAATGTATTTTTTTACCCGGTAGGCATACATTTTCAAGGCAAGTGCGGCGCGTTTATGGCCATTGTTGGCTGCCTGTTCAATATCGCGCATATCGAAGGATATACCGGAAATACCGCAGACACCGCTTTTTTTATTAAAAAGGGCGTTTGTATCGGCAATGGAGAGGTTTTCTTTTTCGGCAATAAACAGCAATACGCCCAGATCGACATCCCCACTCCGGGTTCCCATCATCAGTCCTTCCAGGGGGGTAAACCCCATGGAAGTGTCAACAGATTCTCCCTGGCGGATGGCGGCCACGGAGGAGCCGTTTCCAAGGTGACAGGTAACAATATTGATTTTATTAAAATCTTTTCCTAAGTACCGGCACGATTTCTGGGCAACATATTTATGGGAAGTCCCATGAAAGCCGTAACGCCTGATTTTATATTTATCATAATATTCATAAGGAATTGCGTACAGGTAGGACCAGGCCGGCATGGTTTGGTGAAACGAGGTGTCGAATACCGCAACCTGGGGGACTTTGGGAAGTATTGACTCGATGGAAAGGATCCCTTTTAAGTTTGCAGGGTTGTGGAGCGGGGCCAATTCAATACATTTTTCGATGTCGGATTTAACCTGATCGGTGATCAAAGCGCTGGATTTAAAATTTTCACCGCCATGGGCTACCCGATGTCCGACTGCAACAATTTCGTTTTCGTTCTGGATGACTCCAAACACGGGATCTTTCAAGGTTTTCAGGATGAGATCGATGCCTACCTGATGATCGGGAACGTTGCAGGGAATTTTGTGTTTTTCTTTTTCAGGGACCTGATGGGAAAGTTCGCTTGTTGCCAATCCAATGCGGTCAAGCAACCCTTTGGCAATGAGTGTTGTTTCCTGGACGATTTCGATCAATTGGTATTTGATTGAAGAGCTCCCACAGTTTAAAACCAGTATTTTCATTTATAAAAACATGAGTAAGCAGGTTGGCGATGGTTTTGATTTTTCATCGGAACCCAACATTATTTTTGCTTGTTAGGTTATGCAAACATACGACAAAATTATGTTTTTCCAAAAAAAAATTTCAGAAAAAACGTAACATGTTTTTCTTTTTTCTTTTTTCGGTGCTTTCTGTTAAGACTTTTCATTTTATTAGTTGTAATTTTGGCCAATTATTAAGATTTGGCCCATGGCGTTGATAAATTCATTGGTTTCCTGGTTAATGAAAAAGCGTATTCACCAGATTGAGCTTTTTATGCGTTATCCACATGAGGTCCAGGCAGAATGGTTCCGTAAACTGCTATATACCGCAAGGAATACCGAATGGGGCAGGAAATTTGATTTTAAATCCATCCAAACCCAGGAGCAATTCCGCGAAAGGGTCCCGGTCAATGATTATGAATCGATAAAATTTTATATTGACCGGCTTCGCAAAGGGGAGCAGAATATTTTATGGCCATCGGAAATAAAATGGTTTGCCCGTTCCTCCGGGACAACAGGCGAAAAAAGCAAATTTATCCCCGTAAGCCAGGGCGCTTTAGAGGAATGCCATTACAAAGGGGGCAAAGACCTGCTTTCCATTTATTGCAACAACCACCCGGAAACCAAACTTTTTGATGGAAAAGCGATTGCCATGGGGGGCTCGCATCAGATTACCGAAATTAACAATGAATCCTATTATCAGGGTGATTTATCTGCTATTTTAATTCAAAATTTGCCGACCTGGGTTGAATTTTTGCGGACCCCGAACTTATCCATTGCCCTGATGGACGATTGGGAAAGTAAAATTGAAATGATGGCGTCCGCTACCATTCTTCATGACGTGACCAATATTTCAGGTGTCCCATCCTGGACTTTACTGCTGTTTAAAAGGGTCCTTGAAATGACCGGAAAATCCCATTTGTTGGAAGTATGGCCGAATTTTGAGCTCTTTATCCATGGCGGCGTAAATTTTGCCCCATACAGGGACCAATTCCGGAATATCCTGCCTTCCGACAAGGTCCACTATTTGGAAACTTACAATGCTTCTGAAGGTTTTTTTGGAATTCAGGACCGGGACAAATCCGACGATATGCTTTTAATGCTTGATTATGGGATTTATTATGAATTCATCCCGGTAGAGCAGCTCCAGGATGAAAACCCCCGGGCCTGCACCCTGGAAGAAGTGGGACTGCATACCAATTATGCCATGTTAATATCCTCCAATGCAGGATTGTGGAGATATATGATTGGCGATACCGTCCGGTTTACCTCTCTTAATCCGTACCGGATTCAAATCACAGGCAGGACTAAAAATTTCATCAATGCCTTTGGAGAAGAGCTGATCATCGACAATGCAGAGAAAGCCATTGCAATAGCCTCCGAACGATGTCATGCCGTTGTTACCGAATATACCGCAGGGCCGGTTTATCTGGACGGAGACCGGAAAGGGGCCCATGAATGGCTGATTGAATTTGAAAAACCACCGAAAGACCTGGCCTTCTTTACCAGTGCACTCGATACCGCCTTAAAATCGTTAAACTCTGATTATGAGGCAAAAAGATACCATGGAATGATGTTGGAAGAGCCAAGGGTCCGGATAATGCCTCCCGGGGCTTTCTATCAATGGATGAAATCGAAAGGGAAACTGGGCGGCCAAAACAAGGTTCCCCGTTTGTCGAACAACAGGAAATATATTGAAGAAATCGACAAACTGGGAATTCATTAATACAGGGTTTTATTACCTTTGATTTAAAATTATCAACCATGCACATTGCTATTGCCGGAAATATTGGCTCGGGAAAAACCACCCTGACGAGCCTCTTAGCGAAACATTTTGGTTGGGAGCCCCATTATGAGGATGTGGACACAAATCCTTATCTGAATAGTTTTTATGAAGATATGCAACGATGGTCGTTTAATCTTCAGGTCTATTTTTTAAACAGCCGTTTCCGTCAGGTTGTCGATATCCGAAAATCGGGGAAAACGGTGGTACAGGACCGCACTATTTATGAGGATGCCTTTATATTTGCCCCCAACCTCCATTCCATGAACCTGATGAGCAGCCGTGATTTTGATAATTACCGCTCTTTGTTTGATCTGATGGGTACCTTTATTCAACCCCCCGACCTGCTGATCTATTTGAGGGCTACTGTCCCAACCCTGGTGAACCAGATTCAAAAACGGGGAAGGGATTATGAAAATGCCATCCGGATCGATTATTTGAAGAACCTGAATGAACGGTATGAAGAATGGATTGAAACCTATACGCTCGGAAAGGTCCTGATCATCGATGTGGATAATTTGAAAGTGAACGAAAACCCCGAAGATTTGGGATTGGTTATTGAAAAAATCAACGCGCAACTGCATGGACTTTTTTAGCGTATGAAAACCTTAGGGATCATTCCTTCCCGTTTCGCTTCAACGCGTTTCCCCGGAAAACCAATGACGGTGATTCATGGAAAAACCATGATAAACAGGGTTTACGAACAGGCAATGTCCAGTAAGGTATTGGACCATCTGGTTGTGGCCACCGACCATGAAACGATCCGGGACCATATATGCGCGTTGGGCGGGTCGGTGGTTATGACCTCCGAAAAACACCGCAGTGGAACAGAACGATGTCAGGAAGTGGTGGAGCTATTGGCATCAAACAATCAATTTTTTGATGTTGTGGTCAACATTCAGGGAGACGAACCCTATATTGACCCAATTCAAATAGAACAAGTCGTATCCTGCTTTCATCAACCGGTTACCGTCATTTCCACCTTGATAAAATCCATCGCTTCGGCCGATGAACTAACTTCCCCGGACGTGGTTAAGGTCGTTGCCGATCTTCAAGGGAAGGCGCTTTTTTTTAGCCGTTCGCCCATCCCCCATACCCGTGGCAAGGCCATCGGGGAGTGGTTGCAAAATACCATCTATTACAAGCATATTGGAATTTATGGCTACCGGCCGGCAATATTGGCACAGTTGGTAAACTTGCCAGTCTCCCCGCTTGAATCGGCCGAATCGCTTGAACAGCTCCGTTGGCTCGAAAATGGTTTTCAGGTTCAAACAATGATCACGGGGATTGAAAGTATTTCTATTGATACCCCTGCCGATTTATTAAAAATTACGAACAATGCCTCAAAACCACGCTAAAATTAGCGTATCTTAGCCAGTTCATTTAATTAAGGAAAGGTTGGATTTATGGACATTGGTCATTGTATCCCGGATTTACTGGCTGGACATGATTGCGTGATCATTCCTGGTTTTGGCGGTTTCATCGGAAATTATTCCCCCGCTCAGATTGACCCGGTTCATCACGCTTTCCGTCCTCCCTCAAAAAAACTGTTGTTTAACGTTAACCTGAAACAGAACGATGGGCTGCTTGCAACGTGTGTGTCGAATCATTATGGCGCTTCCTATGAAGATGCATGCGCGATGATCGACACCTTTGTTCAAACCTGTAAATCTGTTTTAAAATCAGGAAAACCTTTTATTATCCCCGAAGTTGGGCGGTTGTACCCGGGCCGGGAAGGAAACATCCAGTTTGAACAGGATAAAACCAGCAACCTTCTTCCCGAATCCTTTGGACTGGTTCCGTTTATTTCGCCCCCCATGTCGCGTAACATACGGACAAGTAAGCCTGAACGGACATTGGTTTCAACAACAGAAGCCCGTTCGGAAAAACGGTGGGCCTTCTCCCGGTCGCTTCGATGGGCGGCAATACTTGCTTTTCCAATAGGGATTGCAGCCGTTATCGGAATGGCCCAATATGATAAAATTCAATTGTCCAAAGCCAGCGATGCAGGGATTTTCAGTTCGGTACTCTCCCGTTTTTCATCCACGGCCCTTGTAAATAAAAAGGAAGCCCCTTCAATACTATCGGAAACAACAGACCAATATGCCGCACCGCTTTCGGTTTTTGAACAGGAAGCGGAAAGCAATCCAAATGATCTTTTGGATCCCGATAACCCTGACGTTCAACCCGATCTTGATTTTTCGACGCTTCCTGAGGCACCCGGGAGCGATCAGGCAATTCGTCCCGCCGATCGGTACGCAGTTATTGTTGGGGCCTTCCGATCAAAAGAAAATGCTGAAAACCTGGTTTTGCTTTTACAGCGGCAAGGAGTTACGGCTTCGGTTTACGACCGTTCAAAATCAGGCCTTTACCGGGTTACCATCGGTACTTTTTCTCAACATGAAGAAGCCATGCAATTGCTCTCTTCGGCAAAATCAGGCGATTATTCCAGTGCCTGGCTGCTTACAAAATAGCGATCTCCTGTGTCGAAGAAAAAACGAATCCATTTTCTAGAGAACTTAACCTTTCCTCATCTGTTACAACCTGGATATCCGGTTTTAATCTCAGGGTTTCCTTTGCGGTCAAACTGGAATGACCAGTTTTTTAAAAACACACATCCGATCGTTGTTGAATTGGGTTGTGGCAAAGGGGAATTTACAGTCGGACTGGCACAGTGCCATCCTGAAAAAAATTTTATTGGCATCGACAGGAAAGGGGCAAGGCTTTGGCGGGGGTGTAAAACCGTTGAAGGATTGAAAATCGACAATGCCTGTTTTGTCCGCGCCCTGGTCGATCATGTGGATTTGTTGTTTTCCCCGGGCGAAATATCCGAATTATGGATCACCTTTCCGGACCCACAGCCAAAAAAAGAGAACCATCGTTTGACTGCACCCCGGTTTATTGAAAAATATCGTAAGCTCATGGTCCCGGAAGGGACCCTTCATTTGAAGACCGACGATGTGGATTTTTTTAATTATACCTTGAACATTATTCAGGAACACCACCACCGGCTTCTTTGGTCAACTTTTGATTTGTACCGGTCGGGATATGACGGAGATGTCGCAAGAATTCAATCGTTTTATGAAAAAATGTGGTTAGAAAAAGAAAAAAAAATTTGTTATCTTCAATTTCAATTAAACTTGTCATGAAAAATTGCCTGTTGGTTTTTATCGCTTTCACTACTTTACATCTCACTGCTTTTGGTGAAGAAGGGATGTGGATACCCATGCTTCTTGAACAGAACAACATCCGGCAAATGCAGGAAATGGGCCTGCGGTTGACAGCCGAAGATATATACAGCATCAATCATTCCTGTATTAAAGATGCCATCGTAAAATTTGGAAATGGCTGTACGGCCGAAATTGTATCGCCCCAGGGGTTGATCCTTACCAACCACCATTGTGGGTTGGGATCCATTCAACGCCACAGTTCGCTTGAGCATGATTACTTAAGGGATGGGTTTTGGGCCGCCTCCCTGGAAGAGGAATTGCCCAATCCGGGGTTGACCGTAACCTTGTTGGTGAGGATTGAAGATGTGACAGAAAAGGTGTTGGCCGGGGTGGAAAACGGCATGAACCAGTTGCAACGGATGCACCTGATCAAACAAAACGTTGATACCATTGAAAAAAAAGCATGCCAGGGAACCCGGTTCGAAGCCAAAGTGCTTCCGTTTTTTTATGGCAATCAATATTATCTTTTTATAAACGAAGTTTTTAAAGATGTGCGGTTGGTTGGGGCTCCCCCTTCCGGGATTGGCAAATTTGGCGGAGATACCGATAACTGGATGTGGCCGCGCCATACCGGCGACTTTTCTGTTTTTCGAATATATGCAAATAAAGAAAATGAACCAGCCCTCTTTTCTTTGGACAATCTCCCGTATCGGCCAAAATATTTTTTGCCCATTTCGCTGGAGGGCTATCAGCAGGGTGATTTTACCTTTGTTTTTGGTTATCCGGGCAGTACGCGCGAATACCTCACTTCCTTTGGGGTTGATGTTATAGCCAATCATGAGAACCCTCTCAGGATTAAGCTGCGAAAAAAACAACTTGATATTTTTAATGAAGCCATGGCCCAAAGCAGGCTCATCAGGATTCAATACACTGCCAAAGCGAATGGGATTGCCAATGGCTGGAAAAAAATGAAAGGCGAAAGTCGCGGCATTGAAAGGATTGATGCTGTTTTAAAAAAGAAGGAATTTGAGAAATCGTTTCAGTTATGGGCTGATTCCGATCCTGCAGGAAAAGTGAAATATGGGGAGTTGCTGTCTGCTTTTGAAAAAACCTATACCGAATTTCTCCCGATCGACCTGGCCTCTTTTTATATCATGGAAGCAGGAATGGGAATAGAGATTGTTCGTTTTGCAGCCCTTGCCCGCGATCTGATACAAAAAAGCAAGGAAAAAAATACGACACAGGCAGAAATTATTGCCCTGCTGGAGGGTTTAAAAAAATCGGCAAGGACGTTTTATAAAAATTATCAACCGTGGGTCGATGAAAGGACAATGACAGCAATGCTTGGAGAAATGGAAGCTTCGATGGACCTATTGTACCGTCCGGATATTTTCTCAACCATTGATAAAAAATTTTCGGGCAATTGGGGAAATTATGCAAATTGGGTTTTCCAACAAACCCTGTTGCGGGATTCGGTCCGGCTTTTCCCATTTCTTGATTCTTACCACAAGGGGGATTACAAAAAACTGGAAAAGGACCCTGCCGTCCAGTTGATGCTTGGTATATATCAAACCAACGAAAAACGTATCAAACCAAAAACCCTTGTTTATACCCGGGCCATCGATAGTCTTCAGCGCATATATATGAAAGCACAGATGGAGATGTTCCCCGACCGTTCTTTTTATCCTGATGCGAACTCGACCATGCGGGTCGCCTACGGCAAAGTGGATGGTTATTTTCCGGCAGACGCCGTGGAATATCGATATTATACAACGCTCGACGGGGTCATGGAAAAGGAAGACCCGGATATCTATGATTACAGGGTTGATACGCGTTTGCGTGACCTTTGCCAGGCACGGGATTATGGCCCGTACCGCGATCGTGACGGGACCCTGCATGTCGCTTTTATCGCCAGTAACCATACCACCGGGGGGAATTCAGGCAGTCCACTGTTAAATGCGGATGGGCAATTGATCGGAATCAATTTCGACAGGAACTGGGAAGGGACGTTGAGCGATCTGAAGTACGATCCGGATCAGTGCAGGAATATATCGCTGGATATTCGGTATTGTTTGTTCATTATTGATAAATATGCAGGTGCCCAACGGTTGATCGATGAAATGAAAATTGTGGTGCCCGGTCAGGCCCTATAGACCCGGGTCAGGGCATTGCGTATGGTAGGATAACGAAAACGAAACCCTGCCTGCATCAATTTTTCGGGAACGACGTTTTGCCCTTCAAGCAAAAGCACTGCCCCTTCACCATATATTAATTTGATTGCAAAAGCCGGGACCGTAAACCAAACGGGTTGTTTTAAAGATTGTCCCAGGGTTTCGGAAAATTCTGCATTGGTGGTAGGATAAGGGGAAACGCAGTTGACAACATTGGAAATTTCCTGGTTTTCAATGGCAAAAATAAAGGCATCAACAAGGTCGTCAAGATGGATAAAGGAAATGGGTTGTGATCCGTTGCCTACTTTGGCCCCTGCGCCAATGCTAAAGGGCAAGTACATTTTTTCCAATACGCCACCGTTTTTCCCAAGAACAAGTCCCGTCCGGCATAGGACCACCCTGACGGTGCCTGCGGCTTTCATTGCTTCGGTTTCCCATGCATGGCAAAGCTTGCCAACAAAAGAATCCGATAAATTGCCGCTTGATTCCGTGTGTGAATGGGATGAATCGTAGATGCCGATGGCAGAAGAAGAGAGGAGCACCGATGGTTTTTGTTCAGCTTCAAGTATTGCCTTTACCACTTTTTGGGTTGTGGCAATGCGGCTGTTGTAGATTTCTGTTTTATATTGGGGAGTCCATCTTTTTGAAAGCGGGGCCCCTGCAAGATGGATCACAACCTGTGATCCCTCAATGAGGGTTTTTCTAAATTCTTCATCGGACAGGGAAAAGGATTGACGGTCGATACGACGGATGGTCCAACCTTTTTCATTCATTTTTCGGCGTAAAGCGCTGCCAATAAACCCCGAGGGGCCACTGATAGAGACGATCATGTCGTTTTTTTTCGTAAATTTACGAAAATCCTTAATTTTGCGTTACTTTTACATCAAAATCACCTTTCCTTTTAACTGAAGGGATGAATTTAACCAATTTCATCACTGAAATGGAGCGCCAAAAGACAACAAAGCTTTTCCAGGATTTTCCACCGGTATCAACTGCTGCATGGGAAGAAAAAATAACTGCCGACCTGAAAGGGGCGGATTACGATAAAAAGCTGGTATGGAAATCAGAGGAGGGTTTCCACGTCCGGCCCTATTATCGAAGTGAAGATTTGCAGGGGCTTGAGTACCTGAATTCCCTTCCGGGTGAGCCACCTTTTGTGAGGGGCGTAAAAAAAGACAACAACCATTGGATTATCCGTAACGATATACGGATCCCTGATATTGAAAAAGCCAATGCATCTGCCCTTGAGGCCATAACCAGGGGGGCTGATGCTGTTGGCCTTACGGCGCGCGAAGTAACCACGCATAAACAGATGAACCAACTTTTATCTGGGATATGCTTAGAGAGCACCGGGATCCATTTTTTCTCCTCACGCTCTTATCCGTTAACGCTTGAGTTGTTTATTTATGAGATCAACCACCGGGGATCGGGGGGAGAAAAAATTCATGGATCACTCGATTTTGACCCAATCAGCTATCTGTTGCTTCATGGGGAGTTTTACCGAACCTGGTTGAACAATCTTGAAGAGTCTGAATATTTGTTGGATACAATCCAAAAACGCCTTCCTCATTTTAAGGCCATAAACATTAATGGCCATTATTTTCAGGATGCAGGTTCGACACTTGTCCAGGAATTGGGGTTTAGTCTGGCTTCTGCCTGTGAATATATTGCAGGGCTTACTTCCAAAGGGTTTTCCGTTGACGTTGTGGCCCCCCGCATCCAATTCTCAATGGCTACCGGTCCGAATTATTTTTTGGAAATTGCCAAATTGCGGGCTGCCCGGCTGCTATGGGCAAAAATGGTTGGGCAATATCAACCCAAATTGGTTGATTCGTTCCGGTTGTTTATTCATTCGACCAGTGCTTTGTGGAACAAGACGATCTATGATCCCTATGTCAATATGTTGAGGACCACAACGGAGGGGATGTCTGCAGCGCTGGGCAACGCTGATTCGGTTTCGCTGCATCCCTTTGATAGCAGCTATAAAGAGCCGGATGGTTTTTCGCGACGGATTTCCAGAAACCAGCAACTCATCCTCAAGGAGGAAGCATCGCTGGATAAAATTGTCGATCCGGCGGGGGGGGCCTATTATATTGAAAACCTGACGAATTCCCTTGCCTATCACGCATGGGAATTATTTAAACAGGTTGAATCGAAAGGGGGCATTGTTCAATGCATTGCCAATGGTTTTCTACAGGGGGAAATTTCCCGGTCCCGTCAAAAGAAGGAGCTGGATTTTGCCCAACGTAAATTGACGCTCATTGGAACAACCCAATATCCCAATCTTCAGGAAAAGATGGTGGATAAAGTTCAGATTGAAGAACCCAATCCCTCCGCGGCTCCGACTCCTTTTATCAAATTGGAAAAATTCAGGGCAGGAAAGCCTTTCGAAGTGTTACGGCTTGCCACCGAAAGGCATGTCAAAAATGGAAATAAGCAACCGGCGGTTTTTTTGTTCACCATTGGCAACCTGGCCATGCTCAGGGCCCGTGCAGGTTTTATTTCTAATTTTTTTGGTTGTGCCGGTTATGAAATTCTCGATAATCCGGGATTTTCCGATATCGATGAAGGTATTGTCACAGCCCTTGGTTCCCATGCTGAAATTGTCGTTGTTTGCAGTTCAGATGAAGAGTATGCAACGTTTGTTCCCGAAATCGCACGTAAGATCAAAAGTGCAAATCCTAAAATTGTAATTCTGGTAGCTGGCTATCCGAAAGATAGTATTGAAATTTTGAAAAACAGTGGGGTGGACGATTTTATCCATGTGAAGAGCAATCTGTTGTCAACCCTGCAAACCTATCAATCGCTTTTTGGTATTATTTAATTGTCTTATATTTCGTTTATGAACGCAACCCTCTCATCCGATCCAATGAACAGTAAAAATAACGCTTTGTCTATTTTAGTTGTTGAAGATAATGCGATAAATCTCCGGTTAATAACCGCTGCCTTGACACGGGCCGGACATCATGTTGATTCGGCCATGGATGGATCGGCCGCCATCCTGAAATTTAATGAGGCCCATTATGATGTTATTTTAATGGATATTATGATGCCTGTGATGGATGGCATTGCGGCAACAAAGGAAATCCGGAAAATGGAACAATCCCGCGCAATCCCGGAAGAAAACCGGGTAAAAATAATTGCCATTACGGCCAATGCCTTTGAGGATGACCGGAATAAGTTTTTTGAAGCGGGGATGGATTTTTATATGAACAAACCGGTAGAAATTGAAGAATTAATCCGTATTCTTAATTCGTAATTATGATGAGCAAAAAAAGCTGGTTTTTTTCATTTAAACCTTTTCTTTCATCTGTAATTATTTATTTGATAGGGATATTATTTTATACCCTCTGGACTAGTTTTCAGGAACGTCAAAGGATTATTGAACAAATCCATGATAAACTTTATGAAGCGGCCTCCAACATTGACAACATTCTTTCTCCTGATTTTCCGGACAGGGCGTTGGGCCAAACCTCAATAAGCGATTCGGAGAATTACCAGAATACCGTGTTGTTGTCGAAATGTGCCAGTACAGCGGGCATCAAGTACCTTTACACAGCCGTTGTGAAGGACGGGAAAGTATTTTTTACCTCTTCCAGCGCTACCCACGAAGAATTCCTGAAAAAGGAATTGCCGGGTTACTGGCAGGAATACACTGAATCTACGGAGACTTTTCGAAATGCACTCGATAATACCGGCGCGGTATATGAATCTTCCACCGATCGCTGGGGCAGCTTCGAAAGTGTACTGATCCCTGAAGTTACTTCAAAAGGGAATCAATATATCGCTGGTGCCGATATTGACACGGCATTTATCGATACCCTGATATGGCGGCGTATTCCGGGAATTATACTGATGGGCTTTTTCTTTTTGATTATTGTTATTCCGGTTTTGATTGCCATCCGGGGATCTTATAAAAAAAACACCATACGGCTGGAAGGGTTAATCAATGAACGGGTAAAGGCAGAAAATGAACTTCTTGAATACCGTTCAAATCTGGAGGAAATTGTAAAGTCGCGCACGGAACAACTTCAGCAGGAGGTCGAAGAACGCCGTGCCCTGGAAGAAGAGTTGAAAAAATCAAAAGAAATCGCCATCCGGGAAAGCCGGGCCAAATCGATTTTTCTTGCCAATATGAGCCATGAAATCCGGACTCCCATGAATGGCGTCATCGGAATGGCCCATATCCTGAAGGAGACCGAACTGAACAAAGAACAGCGGGAATACCTCGATATCATTGAAATTTCGGGAAACAACCTACTGTCGATCATCAACGATATCCTTGATTTTTCAAAGATAGAGGCAGGACAGGTTGAACTTGAAAATATCCCCTTTAACCTGAACCAACAGGTGGAAGAGGTCATTAAAATATTACATACCAAAGCTTTGGGAAAAGGATTGAAACTTTTTTTCAGCGCTTCCCATCAATTGCCAGAAATGGTGAAGGGCGATCCCCTGCGGTTCAAACAAATTATTATGAACCTGACCAACAACGCCATTAAATTTACCAAAGATGGAAGTATCACCATCGAACTGGAACTGGTATGGCAGGAAACCGACAAATTAATGGTCCGTTGCAAAGTGATCGATACCGGGATCGGAATATCGGATGCCGGTAAAGAGAAATTGTTCAAAGAATTTTCGCAGACCGATACTTCAACAACCCGAAAGTTTGGCGGTACCGGCCTTGGGTTGAAAATTTCGAAAGACCTTGCCAGCTTGATGAAAGGCGAAATCGGGGCCACGAGTGCCGAAGGCAAGGGTTCCACATTTTGGTTTACGGCCGTATTTGAAAAAATGTTGCAGGAGGAGATTGATAACCTGAAATTAAACCAGAAAGATCCCCGGTTAAAGTCGTTTGCCATCCTTTTGGTGGAGGATAATTATATCAGTCAGCGGGTTGCCAAAACATCGCTCGAACGTGAGGGATATCACAATATCGACATCGCCCTCAATGGTAAGGTTGCCGTAAATATGTTCAGTGAAAAGGAATATAAGCTGGTATTGATGGACATCCGAATGCCCGTGATGGATGGATTGGAAGCAACGGAGAAATTCAGGGAAATCGAACGGTTAAACCCCCGGCGCGCAGCCACCTATATTGTGGCTTTTACGGCTTACGCCGTTGAGGGTGACCGGGAACGTTTTCTGGAAGCCGGAATGGATGATTATATTGCCAAACCCTTTCAACCCGAAGAATTGATAAAAATAATTGAAAAATATGCAGAAAAAATCCAACTTCGAACACAGCGTTCACTGAATATTTTATTGGCCGAAGACAATAAAATTAACCAGAAAGTGGGTTTGAAAACACTCGAAGCCTTTGGGCATAAAGTTGATTTGGCAGAAAATGGCACCGAAGCTGTGGAAAAATGTAAATTTAATACTTACGATTTGATCCTGATGGACCTTGAGATGCCCGAAATGGATGGATTGGAAGCAACCCGCATCATCCGGATGATGGAACGGGAACAATTGATTAAAGATAATTCCAGAAAAAAAGTAAAAATAGTGGCCCTGACAGCACACTCGACAACCGAAGACAGGGAGCACTGTCTGGCAGCAGGAATGGATGATTATATCAGCAAACCATTCAGGCAAAGTGAAATTGTCAGGGCGTTGGACATCAACCAATAAATTATGAAACCCACGGTTCATGGATTTGTGTTTTTAATCTGTTTTTTGTTGGTCTTTCCTCTTATGGCGCAGGATGAGAAGGTTTTTGAAGAAATTAAAGCAGAATCCGGAACGGACGGCCCGGCCTTGAACTTCGGCGCCGATATGATGAGCCGTTACATCTGGCGCGGATACGATTTTGGAAATTCCCCGGCCATACAACCCAATATCTGTTTTTCATGGAAAGGGCTTAATGTAGGGGTATGGGGTTCCTACGCATTCTCTATGCATACCGTTCAGGTGAATGATTCAATTAGTGAAGATGCAGGGAATTACAGCGAAATAGACCTCTATATATCCTATACCTTCAAATGGTTTACCTTATTGGTTGTCGATTATTTTGAGGTAAACGGTCTCAATGCCAACGATGGAAACCGTTATTTTAATTACAATAATGCAACTACAGGCCATACTTTTGAGGGAACGCTTTCATTCGATGGCCTTGAAACATTTCCGCTTCAAATTACGGCCAATCTGTTGTTTTACGGTGACGATAAAAATAAAGATTCCACCGGTGTTTACGGAAACGGGACAAAAAACAATTTCAGCGCCTATTTTGAAGCTTCCTATACGTTTGATATTTCTAAAACCGGGATAACCTTAAAACCATTTATTGGAGGAACCCCTTACGGAAGTTCCTGGTATGGCCCTTCGGCCGGAATAATAAACGTGGGGCTGACTGCACGCAAAACCATCGAAATTACTAAAACTTACGGATTGCCTTTACAAGTGTCACTGATTACAAATCCCCAGGCACAAAGTGCATTTATTGTCTTTGGGATATCCTTGTAGAAACCGGTAGAACCCTTATTGAACGATGAGACCAGATTTTTCAAATGTAGATTTTAAGCCAGCTTCTGGCAGTTACAATTTTCCTGCATGGGAGAAAGAAACAGGGATTCAAAAAAACTGGATAACCCCCGAACAGATCCCAGTGAAACCGGTATATGGCCCCGATGACCTGGAACAGATGGAGCATCTGGAATATGCAGCCGGGTTGCCCCCTTTTTTGCGGGGGCCTTATTCCACCATGTACGTAATGAGCCCATGGACCATCCGGCAATATGCAGGATTTTCGACGGCTGAGGAATCGAATGCATTTTACCGGCGCAACCTGAAATCGGGCCAAAAAGGGTTGTCGGTTGCTTTTGACCTGGCCACGCACCGGGGTTATGATTCTGACCATGAACGGGTTATTGGGGATGTTGGAAAAGCCGGCGTGGCCATCGACTCCATCCTTGATATGAAAATCCTCTTTGATCAGATCCCATTGGACAAGATGTCGGTTTCCATGACGATGAACGGGGCGGTTTTACCCATTCTTGCATTTTACATTGTTGCTGCCGAGGAGCAGGGGGTTCCCATGGCCAACCTGATCGGAACCATTCAGAATGATATTCTGAAGGAGTTTATGGTAAGAAATACTTACATTTATCCTCCGGCCCCATCGATGAAGATCATTGCCGATATTTTTAGTTTTACGGCCAAATACATGCCCAAATTCAATTCCATCTCCATCAGTGGGTATCACATGCAGGAAGCTGGTGCTACTTCTGCTATTGAACTTGCTTATACCCTGGCCGATGGATTTGAATACCTCCGGGCCGGTACCCAGGCAGGAATGGATATCGATAGCTTTGCCCCCCGGTTATCGTTTTTCTGGGCTGCGGGCATGAACCATTTTATGGAAATTGCCAAGATGCGGGCTGCCAGATTGTTATGGGCGAAAATTGTTAAACAGTTCCATCCGAAAAACCCAAAGTCTATGGCCCTTCGTACCCATACCCAGACCTCGGGTTGGAGTTTAACAGAACAGGATCCCTACAACAATGTGGCGCGTACCTGTGTGGAAGCACTGGCAGCCGTTTTGGGGCATACCCAGTCATTGCATACCAATTCCCTGGATGAAGCCATTGCACTGCCCACCGAATTTTCTGCCCGGATTGCCCGCAACACACAGTTGTTCCTACAGGAGGAGAGTCAGGTTTGCCGTTCGCTTGACCCCTGGGCCGGATCCTATTATGTAGAAACACTGACCCACGAAATAGCGCATAAAGCATGGGAATTGATTGAGGAGGTTGAATCCCTGGGGGGTATGGCGAAAGCCATTGAAACAGGAATCCCCAAAATGCGGATTGAAGAGGCCTCGGCGCGTAAACAGGCTCGGATTGATTCAGGTAAAGATAAAATTATCGGGGTTAACCTCTACCGGCTGGACAAAGAGGACCCAATCGAAATCCTGAATGTGGACAATGCGGCCGTAAGGGAATCACAGATCCTCCGGCTTAAACAACTCCGTGCCCAACGGAACAACGAAGAGGTTATGCTGGCACTGGACGCTTTGACCCGGACAGCGGAAACAGGAGAGGGGAATTTGTTGTCCCTGGCCATCGATGCTGCCCGAAAAAGGGCTTCTTTGGGAGAAATTTCAACTGCACTTGAAAAAATTTATGGGAGATATAAAGCTGTGATTAGAAGCATTTCCGGAGTTTACTCTTCCGAGTCAAAAGACAATGATACTTTTCAAAAAGCGCGTGTGCTTGCGGATCAATTTGCAGAAATCGAAGGGCGCCGTCCCCGGATCATGATAGCCAAAATGGGACAGGACGGCCACGACCGGGGGGCCAAGGTTGTTGCAACCGGATACGCCGATATCGGCTTTGATGTTGATATTGGACCCCTTTTCCAAACCCCTGCCGAAGCAGCCAAACAAGCCGTTGAAAACGACGTTCATATACTGGGCGTTTCAAGTCTGGCCGCAGGCCACAAAACCCTGGTCCCTCAGGTTATCGACGAATTGAAAAAACAGGGCCGCGATGATATCCTGGTCATTGTCGGAGGCGTGATCCCCCATCAGGATTACGACTTTCTTTACCAGGCAGGCACCGTTGCTATTTTTGGGCCCGGGACTGTTATTTCTGAAGCCGGTATAAGACTTCTGGAAATTTTGATTGATAGCCGGAAGTAATTCATGTTCCTTCAAACGGTTGCCTTGCCCAATGGAATCCGGTTGGTACACCAGGAAATCCCAACACCGGTAGCACATTGTGGTTTATTTGTAGATGCAGGCTCACGCGATGAACCTGAAGCCGGCCATGGGATTGCTCATTTTATTGAACATACCATCTTTAAAGGAACAAAAAAACGCACAGTGTTCCAGATTTTAAACCGTCTGGAAAATGTTGGCGCAGATTTGAACGCCTTTACGGGGAAAGAAGAAACCTGTATCTATGCTTCCTTCTTAAACATCTATTACGAACGCGCACTCGATCTTTTTCAGGATATTTTTTTTAATTCTACCTTTCCTGATAAGGAACTCTCAAAGGAAAAGCAGGTTGTGGCCGATGAAATCCGTTCTTATCGGGATACCCCCGCAGAAAAAATTTTTGATGATTTTGAAGATTTGATTTTTGCCGGTCATTCCCTGGGAAGAAACATTCTCGGAACAGAAAAAAGCATCCGTAAAATATCGGGGCAGGACATTCTGGATTTTATCCGCCTCAATTATAACCTCGATGGGGTTGTCATTGCTTCTTCCGGGGATATTCCTTTTCCCCGTCTTGTGAAACTTGTCGCCCGGTATTTCAGTGACACTCCCCAACGTGGGGTTCGAAATCCAAGGCTCCCATTTACAAACTATCTCCCTTTTCATCAGGTACTGAAGAAAAAAGTTTTTCAGGTGCATTGCTTGTTGGGCGCTCCGGCTTACCCTTTTCAGGATGATCGGCGGACCGCATTGGCCCTGCTCAATAACATGCTGGGCGGGCCTGTCATGAATTCGAGGTTGTCCTTGTCTTTGCGCGAACGCAACGGACTCACCTATCACAATGAATCGAACTATACGCCCTATTCCGATTCAGGGGCAATCACCATTTATTTCAGTACAGAAGCTGCACGGTATGAAAAGGCCCTCAGCGTCGTTTACAAAGAGTTAAACAAGCTCCGGTCCGAATTGTTGACAACCCTGCAGCTGCACACCATCCGGAAACAGTTGATCGGACAGTTGGCCATTGCCCAGGAATCGAACCTTTCGAATATGCTCTCTTTTGGGAAGAGTTTTTTATTTCAGGACCGTTTCGATTCCCTGGAAACCATCATTAACAAAATCGAAGGGGTTACAGCGTCCGGCTTACGCGATATTTCTAATGAAATCTTTGATCCCGGCCGTCTTTCCATGCTCACCTATGTGCCAAAATAGCCGGGCTGTGTTACAAGGATATCAAAACATTTTTTCAGGTACCGGCCAACAGTAAAATTAATTTTCAAATAATAGCTCCCCGATGCTTTCCTCCACCTTAATGGATTATGTTGAATTACATACCACACCGGAACCTCCGGTTTTACAAAAATTAAACCGGGAAACACATTTAAATCAGGTTTCTCCCCAGATGATGTCGGGACATGTACAGGGTATGTTTTTAAGGATGATGGTGCAAATGTTGCGCCCCGAACGGATACTTGAAATAGGTACTTTTACCGGTTACTCGGCCATTTCCATGGGACTTGGCATGACTTTGTCCACCCCGTTGCCGCCCAAAGGGAAAAGGTCCCCATTGCTTCATACCATCGAAGTGAACCCGGAATTGGAAGAAGGGATCCGGAAAGGTATCTTTGAGGCTGGGTTAGAGCAACAGGTTGTTTTACATATCGGTCCGGCCCTGAAGGTCATTCCGGAAATTGACGAAAAGTGGGACCTGGTTTTTATCGATGCAGACAAACCCAACTACCTGCGCTACTATCAAATGGTGTTGCCCCTGGTAAACCCGGGAGGATTTATTGTTGCCGACAATGTATTGTGGGATGGGAAAGTAACCGGAAATAATTTAAAAATGGATAAAGATACCCGTGGAATTGTCGATTTCAATGATTTTGTCCATGGCGACACCCAGGTGGAAAACCTGATGCTTCCAGTACGGGATGGCTTGATGATAATCAGAAAAAAATCATGAAGTTATCCCATTTTCAGCCTACCTTGTAGTCGAACCTGACCTGGGCCAGTCCTTCGTCGGCTTTGATCACTTTCTTTTTAAGTTCCTCTTTGAAATTCAATAATTTTTGCTGAAGTTCCGTATCTGCAACTGCAAGGATTTCCGTGGCAAGGATTGCTGCATTCTGGGCGCCGTTGATTCCTACGGTTGCAACCGGGATACCGGGGGGCATTTGTACGATGGAGAGCAATGAATCCAAACCCTCCAGGGTTGCTTTTATGGGAACCCCAATGACAGGTAATGTTGTCATGGCTGCGATTACCCCGGGGAGATGCGCTGCCATTCCGGCTGCGGCAATGATAACGCGTATGCCCCGTGCGTGTGCATTTCGTGCAAATTCTTCGACCTTTTCAGGAACCCGGTGGGCTGAAAGGGCGTTCATTTCAAAAGGAATTTGCATATCGTTCAGGAAGTTTGCGGCTGCTTCCATGACCGGAAGGTCGGATGTGCTGCCCATGATAATACTGACTTTGGCTTTCATCTTTATCTTTTTTGGGTTCGTCCCGGCTTTTTACACGAAGCAGGGGTGGGCAATAAGGAATAATCGCTGTAAAAATAGAGAATATTCCCTACTTTTGCACGATGAAATAATTACCGGATTATGACAAAAATACAAGTCAGGGAATTGGTTTTTGAGAAATTCATTTCTGCCAAAGAAATCGATGCTGCCGTGCAGCGGGTTGCCGATGCCATCAATCGGGATTTTTATGGGAAAAACCCTTTATTGCTTGCCATTTTAAATGGCGCTTTCATTTTTGCTTCGGACCTTATGCGAAAAATTACCATACCTTGCGAAATCTCGTTTGTTAAATATGCCTCTTATTCCGGGACAACTTCTACATCGAAAGTCAGAGAACTGATTGGGGTTGAGGAGATTATTAAAGGAAGATCGGTCATTGTGGTTGAGGATATTGTCGATACAGGCATTACCATGGACGAACTATTAAAGGAAATTCACGAAAAAAATCCGAAAGAGGTAAAAGTGGCCTGTTTCTGTTTTAAGCCGGCTGCTTTTCAAAAATCATTTTCTATTGATTATCTCGGGATGACCATTCCCAATGATTTTATTGTCGGATATGGACTTGATTACAACGGGCAGGGCCGGAACCTGCCGGATATTTATAAAATTGTTAAATAATTACAAAGATTCACGGTTACGATGTTCAACCTAATTTTATTTGGTCCGCCGGGAGCCGGTAAAGGGACCCAGGCAATCAAAATTGCAGGACGATTTGAATGGAAACATGTTTCAACCGGCGATATTCTTCGTGCGGAAGTGTCGCAGGGTACCCCTCTTGGCATGAAAGTAAAAACTGTTATGGAAGCAGGGCACCTGGTTTCTGATGAATTGCTTATCGAAATCATGGAATCGGTGTTCAGGGCCAATACCAACGTTAAAGGTTTTGTCCTGGATGGTTTTCCCCGAACGTTAAAACAGGCCGAAGAGCTGGACAACATGCTGGAAGGCCTGGGAGAAAAAATTACACGGGTACTTTCCCTTGAAGTCAATGAAGACGAACTGGTTAACCGGTTGTTGAAGCGTGCACAGGAACAAGGGCGAAAAGACGATACAAAAGAGGTAATCAAAAACAGGCTCCTTCAATACCATCACCACACAAAGCCTTTGATTGACTACTATAAAGGAAAAAAATTGTTTAAAGAAGTCAAAGGGGAAGGTACGATCGACGATATCTTTGAACAACTATGTACTGTGATCGGCAGTTGATGCGTGAATGGGGTACACGGTTGAATCGATCTGTTGCATTCTCATATCGAGACAGGTAAAACCGGTGTGATGTCTGATTCAAACTTTGTTGATTATGTAAAGATTTTCTGTGCTTCCGGAAACGGAGGGGCAGGGTCCAGACATTTTATGCGTACACGGACCAATGCCCATGGTGGTCCCGATGGTGGTGACGGGGGAAGGGGAGGGCATATTGTTCTTAGGGGAAATAGCCAGTTTTGGACATTGCTCCACTTGAAATTCACCAAACATATTAAGGCCGGGCATGGTGGCGCCGGATCGAAGCAACTGATGCATGGGGCCAATGGGTCCGATATCGTTATTGATGTCCCGCTGGGTACCATAGCACGGGATGCTGAGACTGACACATTCGAGTGTGAAATTACCGAAGAAGGCCAGACCCATATCTTAGTTGCCGGTGGAAGGGGTGGTTTGGGAAACGACCACTTTAAGACCGCTACACGCCAGGCCCCAAAATTTGCCCAACCGGGAGAACCTGGATTGGAAAGCTGGAAGATACTTGAATTAAAATTACTTGCCGATGTCGGGCTGGTTGGTTTCCCCAATGCCGGAAAATCTACCCTGCTTTCCGTAATTTCCGCTGCCAAACCGCAAATTGCCAATTATCCCTTTACAACGTTGGTTCCCAACCTGGGCATGGTCAGATGTCATGGCAACCATTCGTTCGTTATGGCCGATATTCCCGGGATTATCGAAGGGGCACATGAAGGGAAAGGACTTGGGTTGCGGTTTTTACGGCATATTGAACGAAATTCATTATTGTTGTTCATGGTACCGGTTGACACAAAGGATATTTTAAAAGAATATCAGGTCCTTTTACATGAATTGGAACAATACAATCCGGAACTGCTTGACAAAGCCCGTTGTCTTGCCATAACAAAATCGGATTTGGCGGATGAAGAGATAATCAGGGAACTAAAAAATGATTTGCCGGACATTCCGTACCTGTTTATTTCGGCTCATAAAAAACGCGGATTGGAAAAGTTGAAAGACCTTTTATGGAAACAATTGAATGAAAGTTTAAGTGAAAGCAATTCGGGTTAACCTATCCGGCTTTTATTCCTAATATCCATGGACATGGTTGATTTATTGGAAAAAATTGATCGGGTTGTTTTTTTGTTTTTAAATAGTTTTCACAACGCTTTTTTTGATCCGGTGTTTTTTTGGGGAACGAAACCCCTGGTATGGTTGCCCTTGTTTTTTTTTCTTCTGTATGTAACCATTCGTTCTTACCGCTGGCAGTTTTTATGGGTTTTGCTTTTTACGGTTATCCTTATCGCGTTAAGCGACCAGCTGTCGAATTTTACGAAAGAGTGGATAGCGCGCCCCCGTCCAACGCATGAACCCGGGTTGAAAGGAATTCATACCGTTTATGGATATACGGGAGGGTTATATGGTTTTTATTCCGGACATGCTTCTACGACGATGGCCATCGCCGTTTTTTTAATTCTCCTTTTAAAAGACCGGTTTCAGTACATTGCCTTCATCCTGCTCCCTTGGGCCGTTTTTATGTCTTATACCCGTATTTATCTTGGCGTCCATTATCCCGGTGATATTTTATGTGGAATGATAATTGGCGCCGGGCTGGGTTATGCCATGGCCTGGGCGTGTCGTTCTTTTTTTACGTGTTTGGAGAAAAAAAGAGGGCGAAGCGAACTTTTGATTCAGGGAAAAGGGAAGGGGTTATTGGATTCTGAAAACTAAGCCAATGTTGGCATAGGTTGAATTGTAGCCTATTTCGCCATTTACTCCGATTTTGTTCGTAAAAAAGTACGAGGCCCCAAAAAAGAAACCCAGATACGGGTAAACAGGGAAAGCATTGTCATGTCCCGGCTGATCATCGTACCTGTTTGCGCAGAAACCGATCCCAAGAGGGATGCCTCCATAGGTGTCGAGTCCCCGGACCTCCCATCCGTAATGATAGGCGCTTCTCGCCCCAAACATCATATTGACCCATGTTTCCCGCCAATCTTCACCAAATTTATGGGCAAAAAATGAAAATCCGGCTTCACCGCCCAGGGTCAATACCCCGGGGCCGAGTTCCCACATCCCGGTTTCGAAGGCTATTTTTCCGGCAGGGCCAAAACCGGCGCCATTTCCAAACACCGGAACGCCGGGCCCAAAACCAAAATTCAGTAACCAGCTTCCCCTGCTCATTGGGTCAATGGGAATGGGTTTTTGGGCAAAAGCGGTATGGAATGCGAAATTGGATATAATAATGATAACAAGAACAACGCTCCTTTTTTTAATCATATTTTTTCAGAAGTTGGTCAGCAAAAGGTAAACGAAGGTTCCGGCCGATTATTGTCAATTCGATCCCCACGGCTGGTCCGTCATGTCGGGAAACATTTTTCGTGAGGGGCAAAGGCTGCTATCTTCATACCATTTGCATTTTGGTTTGCAATACAGGCAAACAGCTATTTTTTCGTTGTTCAGAACGTGGTTTGCCCAATTGGGATCTGCCAACTGGGGCCTGCCGAGGGCTACAAAATCAACATGGTTATTTTTAATCAGCCATGCAGCCCGTTCCGGGGTTTTTATTTCGTTGACGGCGATTACCGGTATCCCGACATGGGTCTTGATAACGGTACCGCTGTAAACGATCCAATTATATTCAAACCCTTTGGGTGTTCGGGGGAGGTTTAACAAGTTGCCCCCATGAGAAACATGCAAAAGATCAACCCCTGCTGATTCAAGAAGTTGTGCAAGGGCGATTCCCTCTTCCAAAGCAGGTGAATTGGCCCCAAGCCGGTAACCAATAATAAAATCATCCCCACATTGTTTTCTTATTCCATGGATAATATCGGTGGCCAGTTTTAAATTTTTTTCGAGACTTCCTCCATAGTCATCCTTTCGTTTATTGTAGTAGGAAGATGCAAACTCGTTCAGCAGATATCCATGGGCACCGTGTAATTCTACCCCATCGTAACCCGCTTTTTGTGCCCGGGCAGCGCCATCAACAAAGGCCTGGCAAATTTCTTTTATTTCATCGATGGATAATGCTTCTGACCGGTTGTTTCTCTCATCGGGGGAGGGGCCTTTTGCTGTAGGGGAAACATTTTCACGGGTCATCAATCCGGCATGGTGAATCTGTAGCAGGGATACTGCTCCTGCGTTTCGGGCCATGGTTGCAACCTGTTTCATCCCTGGGATATGGTGATCGGACCATATCCCAAGCTGAAATGGGGCCAGGCGGCCATTCTTCCAAACGGCGGTCGCTTCGGTAATGATTGTTCCAGCTCCCCCCCCCGATACTTCTTTGTAGTGTGCCAGGTTGCGTTCCGTAACCATGCCATCCTCCCCGGCATAGTAAAAGCAGACCATGGGAGGATAAACAATCCGGTTTTTTACAATCCTGGATTTTAAGGAGTATTCTGAGAAGAGCGAGGGCATAACCATATTTTTTGTAATAACCGGAAAAGTTTACTTTATCTGATATGCATGAGCAGTGTAGCTTGCATTCTGGCAACCAGCGGGTGTGAAGGATCTTCGTTTACCAGGGTCAGATAACATCCAAATGCGGAGAGCTTCCAAACCCGGTCAATGCCATTTTCCCTGATAATAAAAATACGCTGGAAATGTTGCTGCTGGGGAATTTTAAGTGAAATACATGCCTGTATGGCCCGAATGATGGCAGCGTCGATGGAATGTTCATCTTCAAACCCGAAATGGACCAGAAGATCGGTGGATAAATATCGCAATTCCCGCCTTTCGTAAGCATCCACAAAATCAAGAAGTGCCTGGGGAAGGGGATCGTAATCGTATGGGATAAGCATCTGCATATTTGTCACGGTCTTAAAGATGATAATTGGACGAATAATTCTTTTTCGCGGGAGGTGAGGTTTTGCGGTATATCGACCAAAACCTTGACAAAAAGGGCACCGGATTCCCCTTTTTTCTGATAGACGGGCATACCTAATCCTTTCAGGCGCAAGGTTTTTCCGCTTTGGGTTTCGGGCGGGATTTTTATATTGACATTTCCTTTCAGTGTTGAAATTTCAATTTCGCCACCCAGGATGGCTTTGTACAGGGGAACATGGATTTCGGTAGTGAGGTCATCCTCGTTTCTTGAAAAACGGGGATCGGGTTCAATAACAACGTGCAGATAAAGGTGCCCGCTGTCGCCGCCGCGTTTTCCTTTTCCTCCCTTGCCCTTAACACGCAGGACCTGACCATCCCGTATTCCCGGTGGGATGGTGATTTTAATCTTTTCTTCGCCAAGGGCAAGCATCCGTTCTGCCCCATGATACGCTTCGTACAGGGCAACTTGTACCTGTGCTTCGTAATCCTGTCCTTTTAATGGCGTTTCCCGAAATCCTGCCGAAGGCCTGCTCCCGGCACCTCCTCCGAAAAATGAGTTGAAGAAATCAGAAAAATCAGCGCCTTCAAAATCATCCGAAGCATAACTGTGGGGGGAGGGGCCCCCTTTTCCCTGTTGGGCCCAACGCGAAAACATATCGTCTCCGGAGGTTCCGGGCCCCGCCTGTTCATATTGCTTCCAGTCAGATCCTAAGGTATCGTATTTCTTCCGTTTTACAGGATCTCCCAATACGGCATAAGCTTCGCCAAGCTCTTTGAATTTTTCTTCCGATAGTTTGTTTCCCTGGTTTTTGTCGGGATGGTATTTTACGGCCAGTTTCCGGTATTGTTTTTTAATCTCTTCCTGAGAAGCATTTTTCCCGACGCCGAGAATTTTATAATAATCTTTGTATTCCATGTTAAAAAAACTCAAAAATCAAAGATCAAAAAAAAAAGAATAAACCCTGCATTAAAAGCCATATTTTCTTCCTTCAATCCGGTCAACATTGACCTTCATAACATTCACCTCACGGATGGATGGAGGGTTGAACCGGAATTCCCGGCTGACATACTGGGCCATGATAATTTGCAAGCCCTCTGTTTTTTGAATGGGGTCCTGTATGAATTCAATATTCCCATAACAGAGCACCGACCGGTATTTCATGCTCCAGGAACAGGCAACTTCTTCGTTTTGATACCTTAATTGGTGGTCAAGACTGAAGTTGATACATACCTGAGGGTGGATCCGCAGGATATCCACTTTTTTCCCATGATTGGCCCCATGAAGATAAACAACATCCTCCTTAAAACCGAAATTCATCGGGATTACATAGGGGTTGTTTTCCGGGTCAACCATGGCCACATGGCACCATTGGCTTCGCCGGATGATATCATAAAGTAGATTTTTATCGGTTATGGATGAACTTTTCATGATGCCGGTATATCAAAATAAACAGTTTTTATTATTTACCTGTATTTGAAATTCATAGGAATGGTTGCCCAAAAAGTTTCTGATAAACCTCTTCAATTTTTCCAACAGGGACGATCCGGATAGAAAACCGTTTGAAATCCAAACCTTTGGTATTGTATTTTGAAAGAAAAATAGTTTCAAAGCCGAGTTTGTCCGCTTCCGATATTCTTTGTTCGATGTGATTGATGGGGCGGATCTCACCACTTAGTCCGATTTCGGCCGCGAAACAGTTTTTAGGGTCAACGGGAATGTCCTGGTTCGATGAAAGTACGGCGGTGACAACGGCAAGATCGATGGCCGGGTCCTCGACCCGGATGCCTCCGGCAATGTTTAAAAAAACATCTTTGTTGCCGAGTTTAAACCCACTGCGTTTTTCAAGCACTGCCAAAAGCATGTTGAGGCGCCGTGCCTCAAACCCGGTGGTTGACCGTTGGGGCGTACCATATACGGCCGAGCTCACCAATGCCTGGGTTTCAATAAGCATGGGGCGTTGTCCTTCCATCATGGCGGCGATGGCGGTACCGCTTACCGGTTCATCGCGATGGCTGAGTAAAATCTCCGAAGGATTGGAAACCTCCCTCAGCCCGGTATCGTTCATTTCATAGATGCCCAATTCAGATGTGGATCCAAAACGGTTCTTTAAGGAACGGAGTATCCGGTAACCGTAATTTCGGTCTCCCTCGAATTGAAGAACGGTATCGACCATGTGTTCCAATATCTTGGGACCTGCCAGGCTCCCATCTTTGGTAATGTGGCCAATCAGGAACACCGGTTTGTTGGTGATTTTGGAATACTTTTGCATTTCGGCCGCACACTCCCTGATTTGAGAGACGCTTCCGGCCGATGATTCGATCAGGTCGGTTTGTAAAGTCTGGATGGAATCTGCAATGATGATGTCGGGATTAAGCTTTTCAAGATGTTGGATGATTGCCTGGGTGTTGGTTTCGGTAAGGATAAAACAGTTTTCATTGAGGGCCCCCAAACGTTCGGCCCGCATGCGGATCTGTTGTTCGCTCTCTTCTCCGCTGATATACATTACCTTGAGGTTTTGAAAACTCAAAGCAACCTGCAACATCAATGTCGATTTCCCAATGCCAGGTTCCCCTCCGATCAAAGTGAGCGAACCGGGCACCAATCCTCCACCGAGCACCCGGTTTAATTCCTGATCGGGAATCATTATCCGGGCTTCGTGGTTGTAACTGATATCGGAAATTTTAATGGGGCGAATGGCACGGCGGTTTAATAATGGCTGTCCTGATCCTGTTTTTTCCTCCCGTTGAATTACCTCTTCAACAAAAGTATTCCATTCCCCGCATACATTGCACCGGCCAAGCCATTTGGGGGATTGTGCCCCGCAATTCTGACAAAAAAACGCTGTTTTTACCTTTGCCAATAGAAGTTGGGTTTTTAAGAAGAACTATCCGGCGTTCTTCATTCGTGGGTCCCTTTACTGATTTTTTCCAAAGTCTGGGTTGTTGAATATCCTTTTACCAATTCAATGGTTACTACTTCCCCACCATTTTCCCTGACAACATCGGAACCGGCAATCTCTTTCCCTTCGTAATCTTTCCCTTTTGTGAGAATGTCCGGTTGAATTTGATGGACCAGTTCCGTAGGTGTATCTTCGCCAAAAAGGATGACAGCATCAACAAACGAAAGCGCCGCTAAGGTAATGGAGCGGGCGTGCTCGTCGTTGACCGGCCGATGCGCCCCTTTTAACCGGTGAACCGATTCATTGGTGTTCAAGCCAACGATTAAAATATCGCCGAGATCGCGCGCTTTTGCGAGGTATTCAATATGCCCCCGGTGCAATACGTCAAAGCAACCATTGGTGAAAACGATTTTTTTACTTTTAAACCGCCAAATGGCCAGTTGCTTCTGAAGATGGTCCCACGTATAAATTTTCTCTTTAATCCGTTCTAATCTTTCCATGTTTTTTTTTATTGAAAGAAAGTAAAATCAGGGATAGTCCGCCAACAACCAGGATCATCCCGGTTTGGGCCACCCAGGATATCCAGCCTAAGGCCAACCCGGTTGTACGGGCAATGCCGTACAATTGCAAGGTTTCCTGGATAATGGCCGGGTATAGTCCGATTCCTCCAGGCGTTATCATAATACCTACGCTACCAAGCACCAGCGACGAAAGACCTGCGCCAGGCCCGAGAGAGCGTGTTTCGGAAAAACAGAAGAAAACGATATACAACATAAAAAAATACAAAGTCCAGATAAGGATTGAATAAAAAACAAACAACCATGGATTTTTTATCTGGCTAAGTGATTTCAACCCTTCCCAGAATCCATGGAATAACCCTTTTACCTTAAGATAAATTGAGGTTTTTCTCACTTTTTTATGGACCAGAAAATAGAAGAGGGCGCCAAGGACAAGAAATCCCAAAACGGCGAGAATCAACAGTCGCGTAAAGTGAAGGTTGCCGAATTTTGCAACCAACTGTGGATAAACGTGGGCGGACATATAGTCGCTGATGGTCCCCATTTGAGTTAAAATCATCAGAAAAAACAGCAGGATAAAAAAGATAACATCCACTGCCCTTTCGGTGATCACCGTCCCAAACGATTTGTTGAATGGTATGTTTTCGTAGCGGGCCAGGATGCCACAACGGGTAACTTCGCCCAGCCTTGGAAAGGCCAGGTTGGCGAAATATCCTACCATAACGGCGAAAAAAGTATTTTTTAATGAAGGATTGTAGCCCATTGGTTCAAAAAAAAGCATCCAACGCAATGAACGTATGATATGGCTTGCAATGCCCAGAACGATGGTTAAAATAATCCAATTATAATTGGCAATACGAAAAGAAAAGAGAATTTGCCGCTTTTCGTCTTCCGTCAGATTGCGCAAGGAGAGCCAGATGATAAAAATGCCCAGGCCCAGGAACAAAATAAATTTGATAAAGGTCGTAATGCGGTTTTTCGAAACAGCATCAATTTCAATATTACCGGTCATTACCGTTGTATTTAATCCTGAATGGGTTTGTTTTTTGAATCGGGAAAGGCAATGGCAGGTTTAAAATGCTTTGCTTCTTCAAAATCCATTATCGCATAGGAAACTATGATAACCAGATCGTTGGGTAAAAATTTACGGGCTGCCGCCCCATTCATGCAGATGGCGCCCCTTCCCCTCTCCCCTTTAATTACATAAGTTTCAATCCGTTCGCCATTATTGATGTTCAGTACCTGTACTTTTTCATTTTCAATCAGGTTTGCAAGGGTCATCAAATCTTCATCAATGGTAATACTTCCCACATAATTGATGTTGGATTCGGTAACCGTGGCCCGGTGGATCTTCGATTTTAATACCTGGATTTGCATCGTGGGGCAAAATTACGAAAAAAGTTCAATATTGTCTATCAGGCGCACGGAGCCAAGACAAACGGCAGTTAACGCAACGGCCTGCCCTGTCTGGTTCCAGTTTTCAATTGGGAGCAAACGATTTGTATCGCAAATTTCAAAATATTCAACCTGCATTTGACCGTTTTGACTTAGCTGAGCCAAAGCCCACTCTTTAAGTTCAGCCACTGGAATTTTCCCCACTTTTTCTTTGACCTGGGAAAGGACCTGATAAATGATGGGGGCGATTGGCCGCTCGTTGGCGGTCAATCTCCGATTTCTTGAGCTCATTGCCAATCCGTCGGGTTCCCTGACCGTTTCGCAGGGGACGATGGTGACCGGAATTTTAAGGGAATGGACCAGATGCCGGATAACCGCCAATTGCTGAAAATCTTTTTTTCCGAAATAAGCGCGCGTGGGATGGACAATCCCGAAAAGTTTTTTAACTACGGTTGCCACGCCTTGAAAATGGCCTGGGCGGAACTTTCCTTCCATTATTTTGTCAAGTAGCCCAAAATCGAGGTCGAGGGCTTCGGGTTGGCCGTCGGGATACATTTCTTTGTTTTCCGGCGAAAAAAGGAGGTCACAACCAGTTTCTTCAAGCATTCTAAAATCCCCGGCCAGGTCGCGTGGGTATTTTTCCAGATCTTCTTTGTTGTTGAACTGGATTGGATTGACAAAAATACTGCAAACTGTCAGGTCATTTTCTTGTTTCGACCGACGGACCAGGGCCAAATGCCCTTCGTGTAAGGCCCCCATGGTGGGGACAAACCCGATGACGAGGCCCTGTTTTTGTTTTTCTTTAAGATAACCGGTTATTTCACGGACCGTACAAAATTGTATCATGGCCATTACAGTTCAATTAATTTATTTTTTATCGCGAATTTTATGAGTTCAACCGTCGATTTCAATTCAAGCTTTTTCATAATGTGGTTTTTATGGGTTTCGACTGTCCGGATACTGATATCTAATTTATCGCTGATCTCTTTGTTGATATGGCCTTCAGCAAAAAGCCTCAGGATTTCTATTTCGCGCGAAGTAAGGGACGCCGTTCTTTGCTGGAGAAATGGTTCATCTTCCCTTGCATTTCGGAGATAACTTTTGAGGATAATTTTGGAAATGGAAGCAGCGAAAAACTCTTCTCCTCCATACACGGTATGAATTGCTTCGAGTAATTCTTCCCGGGAGGTGTTTTTTGGCAGATACCCACGGGCTCCGGCCTTAACCGAATTTATAACAAAATCTTCATTGGTGTACATAGAAAGAATAAGAACTTTGATTTCCGGGTATTCACTGGAAATTCGCCGGGTGATATCAATCCCGGAGGCATCGGGCAGGGAGATGTCAAGAATGAGGATGTCGGGCCGATTTGCTGATAATTTTTCGAAAAATTCTTTTCCGGTCGAAGCTTCACCGATGATTTCGATGTTTTCAGCGCCGATGAGCAGCGCTTTGATCCCGTCCCGGACGAGTTGGTGGTCATCCACGAGGAAAATCCTGATGATTGGCATAGGATAAAGTTATTGGGACTGTTAACGTTATGGTTGTGCCTTCTTTGGGGGCAGAACGGATTTCGATTCTTCCCAGCAACAAGCTGGCCCGTTCACGCATATTGTGAATTCCGTTTCCACCCTCTTTTCCCGCATTTTCTAATGAAAAACCCTTACCATCGTCCTGTATGACGAGTGTTAAAAGTTCGTTTTTCCGGACCAGTTTTACGTTTACAATGGTTGCACCGGCATGTTTGACAATGTTGCTGATTGCTTCCTGGGTCAGACGATAGATATAGGTTTTGGTTTTTTTATCCAGGTCGTCAAAACTTCCCTTTGCTTCAAAATGAATGTGTAAACCGCTGTGTTCTTCTGTTTCCGAAAAAAGGTTCCGGAAAGCAATCGGGATACTGAATGCTTCTAATACGGATGGCATCAGGTTATTGGATATGCGCCTAACCTCATCGATGGTTTGGTCAAAATATTTTTTTAATTCCTGGATGGAGTTTTGAATCTCTTTCCCATCCTGATACAACAAACTCTCAAGCCGGAGTTTTATGGCGATCAGCAATTGCCCAATCCCATCATGGAGTTCACGCGAAAGGCGCTGGCGTTCCATCTCTTCCCCATCGATGACCGATCGCATCCGGCCATAGCGCTCTTTTTGCAGTTCATTGGTTTTTTCCTGGATTTGATGGGCCATGATGTTAAAGGAACGGGCAAGTTTACCGATTTCGTCTTCCGATTTTACCGGAAGCTCATGGGTGTAATGGTCTTCGCCCAAATTGATAATGGCCTCCCGCAACCCTTTCAGTGGCTTTATTAGTTTTCGCCAGATATAAACCAGGATGCCTGCAACCAGAAAAAGCCACAGGATACTGGCCGACAGTACCAGGATGGTCAAAAACAGCGGCTTTCCCCCCTGTTGGAGGGTCCCCCAACCACAGTGGCTTCTCAGGAATGAATCCAATACCATCCAATCGGTCGCAATGACGAGAACAATCAAAGGAAACAAAAAATAAAGAATGAGTTTGAGGCAGACCGGGAAATTTTTCATTGGGTTTTACTACTTTTGAATGTTCGCCGGAATGCCTTCTTTTTATAGACCCATCCGTTGTTTCCTGGATCCATTTGAGAGTGGCATCACCTATCAAACCCGGCGGAGCTGGTTGGCAAACATACTAAATTTATCTGCTATGCGACTATATTTAATCAGGGAATCACGGAAAAACTTTTTGGTTCCGATAACGGTTTTTCTATTATGTATGCTGATGTTATCTCCCTTCCCGGCATCAGCCCAGGAAAAAACGGTTACCTGGTATGCCGATCCCTCTGCGGTTCCCCCCGATCTGCCAGTGGCGCTGAAGCATCTTTCAGCCCAACTCCGGTTTGAACCAGAAAAAAACCTGGTTCAGGGAACGGCCGAATTTACGGTAATCCCAAACCGGTCGGTTGTTGATTCCATTGTTTTTTATGCACCTGATTTTCAGGTAGCCGGAGTGAAAATCGATGACCGGGAGCTGCCATTTCACCAAAACGGGGCATCCCTGGTTTTGGAAACAGGTGCCCATTTTACGCCTCAAGCGCCGATGGCCCTGAAAGAGGTTAACGACCGTTTTCGTCCTTCTGTGATCAAAATAACCTATACGGCAACCCCGCTTTCAGGCCATATTTATTTTATCGGATGGAAACCAGAGGAGGCTGGGAAAAGAAAGGAAATCTGGGCCCACCGCCCCCATGGATGGCTGCCTTATCTCGATGCGCGCATCACCACGGATTTATGGATTACATTCGAAAAAAAATATGCGGTTTTTTCCAATGGCGAACGGTTGGATGTCAGGGAAAACAACGATTCTACCCTTACCTGGCACTATGTCATGAAAAAGGACCATCCCTATTTTTCAACCGCATTGGTGATTGGCGATTATCGATACGCCACATCGAAAACAACCCGGGGAACGCCCCTCGAATACTGGTATTATCCCGATATGGCCGATCGGGTGGGAACAACCTACAAATACACGGAGGCCATGTTTGACTTTTTTGAAGAAGCGTTCGGGGCCGCTTACCCTTATCCTGTTTATCGCGAAGCCCCGGTAATTGACTATATGTATGGCGCCATGGAAACAACGACCAGTACCGTTTTTGGCGATTATATGCTTATTGGGCCCCGTTCCTGGTGGCAAAGGAATTATGTCAATGTAAATGCCCACGAACTGGCCCATCAATGGTTTGGAAATTGCATTGGCCATTTTGTAAATCGCGATGTATGGCTTACCGAAAGTTTTGCAACCTATTATGCAAAAATGTTCGAGAAATATATTTACGGGGAAGACTATTATCAGAATGTACGGAATGATGAGTTGATACAAACCTTGGAAGCCGCAGGAAAAAACAGTTATCCGGTTGGGGGGAGCCAGGGCGGGGTTGCCCGGATTTATCAAAAAGGGTCGCTGGTTCTGGATATGCTCCGGGACGTGATGGGGGACAGTGACTTTAAAGCTGCCATAAAACACTATTTTGAAAAATATCGTTTCAATTATGCCGAAACCAATGATTTTATTCGTTGTGTTTATGAAGCTACCGGAAAACCGTACAACTGGTTTTTCGATGAATGGGTCCTGCGGGGAGGCGAACCTGAATACCGGATTGCATGGTCGGTGCAGGAGGATACGATCGGAAACCGTTCAACCCGGGTACAGGTATGGCAGGTACATAAAACCAATGAACTGACAGGATTGTTTAAAATGCCCATATCCTTCCAGGTTTACTATAAAGACGGTACTTTTGACAGTGCCCGGGTTTGGGTTGAAAATAAATACAATGAAGTTGTTGTCCCCAATAATCTTAAAAAAACGGTTGCGTTCGTATTGTTTGACCCCAACCGTCATGTTGTTAAAAAAGTTGAATTCCCACGAAAATTCCCAGAACTTGCGGCACAGTTTTCAATGGCGGAAAACATGATTGACCGTTACGATGCTTTGATTGCCATGCGCGATACTTCCTTTGCGAAGAAACAGGCTTTGTTGATCGATGGTTTTCACCGCGAGACTTTCCATCTGATCAAATCAGAGATACTGGCCCAACTTTCTTCGGACAATACTCCTGAGACCATAGAGCTTTTTCGAGAAGCCCTGCTTGATAGCGATGCCAACGTGCGCAAGGCCGCTTTAAAAAACCTTTCTGTTGTTCCCGTTTATTTACAGGGGACGGTCGAAGCCATGTTACAGGATTCAAGTTACCTGAATGTTGAATTGGCCCTGGGTATCTTATGCAGTTCTTTTCCCAATCAAAGGGCTTACTATCTTGGGTTGACGGAAAATGAAGAGGGATGGCGGGGCAGAAACATCCGGATGAAATGGCTGGAAATCGCTTTGACAGCAGAAATGGAAGAGAAAATACAGAAAGCTGCCTTAGCCGAATTGGTAAGCTATACCGGGCCTAAGTACGAATTTGAAACACGTATCAATGCATTTAACCTGCTGAAGCGGTTGCAGTATGCCGATGCCGAGACGCTTTCCCAGGCCCGGGCCGCCAGTAAACACTGGAACAATAAACTGAGTTCGGCGGCTAAGCATTATCTTACGGAGTAGTTTCCGGGTTTCAGGTACAGTATTCGGCATCTTAATGAAAATGCAAGGCAATTTCGGTTAGATTCAGTTATACCGGAGGATTTAAAATGACAATTTTTGCAAACCCGGTTTGGGCCGGATGAAATCAACAACGATGGCTGTTAAGCGAAAAATTATTACGCAGACCATTTTGCTCCTCTCTTTTGTGAGTTTGTTTACCGATGTGGCCAGTGAAATGCTCTACCCAATCATGCCTGTGTACCTGAAGTCGATTGGTTTTTCCATTTTACTGATCGGAATACTGGAAGGGGTTGCCGAAGCGGTTGCAGGCCTGAGCAAAGGTTATTTTGGCCAGTTGTCCGATCGCTGTCATAAACGGGCCCCATTTATCCGGGGAGGATATACCCTGAGCGCCTTTTCCAAGCCAATGTTGGCCCTGTTTGCTTTTCCGGTTTGGATTTTTTTTGCACGGACCCTCGACCGTTTTGGCAAAGGCATCCGTACCAGTGCCCGAGATGCCATGCTGAGCGACGAAACTTCCAAAGAAAACAAGGGAAAAGTGTTTGGGTTCCATCGTTCAATGGATACCTTTGGCGCCGCGATCGGCCCTTTATTTGCACTGATATTTCTTTATTTTTACCCAGGTCAATACCGATGGATGTTTTTTATAGCTTTTCTTCCTGGTATGATTGCTGTAGCCCTTACCTTTTTTTTAAAGGATAAGACTGATGGGAAAACCCCCGGCCAAACGACAGGTTCCCCGGGTTTTTTCGCGTATTTCAAATACTGGAAAAAGGCATCGGCCCCCTTTCGTTACCTTGTGGCGGGGCTATTGGTTTTTACCCTGTTCAACAGTTCCGACGCTTTTTTGTTATTGGCATTAAAAGAACAGAAACTATCGGATTCTACGATGATCGGGGCCTATATTTTTTATAATTTGATCTATGCCCTTTTTTCCTATCCAATTGGCGTTGTAGCCGATAAAATCGGACTGAAAACCATGTTGGCCGGAGGACTTATGCTTTTTGCCGTGGTTTATTTTCTGATGGGTTTTGCGACTTCGCTGTTTATGTTTGCGATTCTCTTTTTTTGTTATGGAATCTATGCCGCAAGTACGGAAGGTATTTCAAAAGCGCTTTTGTCAAATCTCGCCAGTAGGTCTGAAACGGCTACTGCACTTGGGTTGTATAACAGCCTTGCCAGTATTGGTGCGTTGCTGTCCAGTTCAATGGCAGGTGTTTTGTGGTTTGTATATGGGCCAAAAACGCTGTTTATGGTTTCAGGCATAGGGGTTTTTACCGTGGTCTGTTATTTTATGGTTATTTTTTATACGACCCCAAGGTTAAAACAACGGGCATAAAAAAATCCCCGGCATGACTGCACGGGGATTTTAACCCAACAAAAACTCAAACCACTAATAGATGTTGGCTGGATTACGATATCCGGGCTTATCCATATACCAATCGGGATAAAGGGCTCCGGATGATTGTGCCCAGGCTGCGAAATGCAGGTAGGTAACAACAATATCGGCCTTTTCAATCGGATAGTCGAAATCGACTGGGATTTCCATTCCCCAGGGCAATCCAGTAGTTGAACGATAATAAAAACCTTGTGCTGGATCGGATCCATCGTTGTCAGACCCAAAATAGACCGGGTCGGCGAGAACAGTCGGTGGATGATCTTTGAGATGGACCTCTTTTGAACGGTCCTGATTGACAAAAATAAAAGGATTATAGGGTGGTGTCCCGATATTGGCCTGAGGGGTTCCCCAATGAATGGTTACCGTTTGTACCTGGGTTTGAACAACCCTACCGCCCGGGACGGTATTAACGATGGATGCCCCGAGGGCCGTATTGATTGCATCAACCGGGATGATGACCATATTATCGGTATGGCCTGCTTCATATCCCTTGGGGTCGATGGTAACCGCGTGGCCGACTTTAATGGAACCGGTAACACTTTCAACAGTAGAAGAAGGAGTTGAAAAGGATACGCCAAACCCGTTGTTGAAAGAGGCCCCCGAAGCTTTAATTTTAAATTTGCAAATAAGGTCAACAACCTTGTTCTGGGCATTGGTAACAATTTTATAGTTGAAGTTCATTACAAGGTCGTTGCAGTCGTAGTCGCCATAAGAGGGCCAGAGGTCTTCAAAGGTATAACTGCCAAAGTCGGTTTCATTTGGGTAATAGCTGTTAAATGCGCGGGTTGGATCATAGGGATAGGCATCCTGGCTATCGGGAACGCCATCGCCGTCGGAATCCACGATTACCGGGGCAACAATGTTGATATTTAGTACTTCGGTGTCTGTCCCCACATTATTGGTGGCAGTCAGGGTGACAAAAAAAGATCCTATGGATGTAGGGATTCCACTGATGGTATTCCCACTAAATACCAGTCCGTCTGGCAGGTTGGTGGCCTGAAATGTGATGGTTTCGTCACCATCGGCTGTTATCTGGTAACTGAATGTAAGGCCTTTTGTTCCTTCGGCAAGAAGGGAACTGGTGATTACCGGGGGTTGTGGCGCTGGCACGATTGTAATGACCAGTGTTTTGGAATCACTTCCGAAATCATTGTTGGCCGTCAGGGTGACGTTGGTGGTTCCGGGCGTTGTGGGTGTTCCGTTGATGGTATGCGTACCCGCGTCATAAATAAGGCCTGCAGGGAGGTTGTCGGCATTAAAAATTATGGTGGCTGTTCCGGATGCCGTTATGGTATAGGGGGTGAATTGCTGGCCAGTTGTTCCTGTCGCAACCAACGCGCTGTTGATATCGGGTGGCGCGCCAACCGTTAATACGAGGGTTTTATTGTCGGTCCCTGCATAGTTGGATGCGGAGAGAGCGATGTTATATTCTCCCGCCTGGGTGGGCGTTCCTGTAATCTGATGTGTTGCAGGGTTGTAGGTGAGGCCTGTAGGCAAATTGGAAGCATTGTAAGTAATGGGGTCGTCGCCCACAGCGGTCAGGGTATAGGAATAGGGCTGATTGACCGTTACCGAACCGGTGAGTGCGCTGGTAATGGCCGGTGGGGTGCCATCGGTGATGTTGAAAACCAAGGTTTTATTGTCGGTTCCAACAAAATTGTCGGCTGTCAGGGCAATATTATATACACCGGGACTGGTTGGTGTTCCGCTAATGGTGTGATTTTCGGAGTTATAGGTCAGGCCTGGAGGTAAATTGTTTACGAAATAGCTGATCGGTTCGGCCCCTGTGGCGGTAACAACATAGGGTGTTATTGGCAATCCTGTCATGCCCGCACCGGAAAGAGCACTGGTTATGGTTGGAGGCAGGGGCGAACTACATGAGGGGACGGGTATTACATACCCGGGATTGTGGAAAGTGATGTTTGGCCCATAATTTCCATTGCTCGGATTGATTCCACCGACGGCCCAGAGGTCAATATAACCCATAAGCGAGGAACCTCCGGAGGTTTTACTTTTGTGAGAGGCATGGATTTGTGATCCCTGTGAAGCGGGCCCAAATACCTGGCCTTCAATGTCGAATGAGTAGCAATCAATGAGGCTTTGCAATCCAAAAGAAACATACCCCTGTCCGGAAATTTTCATATCGCCGGCAATATGAAAATAGCCATTGGCATCGTTAACCAAGCCTGGCGCGGTAGCGGTACCCGTTACTATTTTGAAAGCGTTCTCGCTGTTATCATTGATGTAAAAAGAACATTTATTGATAATCCGGCCGTTGCCCTGTGTGGCAACAGACTTAATGGCGGTAAAAGGGCCTTCGTTGATCAGGGTTCCTTTGACATTTAATTTATTTGATGTTTTGAAAGTTCCCCAATTGTGTAAAGTCCTGTCGTCTGTCAGGTTAATGGTTTTATTTTCACCGGCAACGGCAACCTGGGCAATGCCATAATTGTCAATGTTGGTTACCAGGTTTTCAAGAGGGATCCTTACGTTGCCACTGGGAGAGATGATCAGGGTTCCACTTCCGCTGAGCGATTTAATATTTGCATAGCCGCAAATCCGCACCTGGGCCCCGGAGTTGATGGTCAGGTAGAGTTGAAGCCGGCTTCCAGCAGTTCCTCCGGTAATGCAGGTTGTTCCCGAATTAATGGTATAAGTGCCACTTTGTGTTTTTAAATCGTCGCATCCGGTAACACAATCATTGCTGGTTATCCCATCGGTCGATTTTACACTTCCAAAAGTATAGGCGAGGGTGGCCCCTGAAATGGGAACGGCAACATATTCTGTCAATCCGTTGGCTGAGATTTTTGTGACAAAAATCTCTTTAAGCCTCGAGGGTACCCGTAAGGTCGTATGGTATTGTCTGTTGTTGTTGGTGGCCCCGGTCGCTAATAATTTCCCTCCGGTTGCCGGGTTCTCCTGAAACAACTGAATCACAAAAAGATTTTGCGATCCACCATTGGAAACGTCAATGGTTACATCCAGGTCAACGAAATTCTCAAATTCGAAGGCTGGGTTTACCTTAAGGTCGGTAAATTTTTTGGGGGTATCGTTGTTTTCAGGATCGATGGATTTTCTGCATCCGCTCTGGGTAAACATTATCCCCCCTAAAATCAGTGCAAAAAAAATGGTTGAAATTGCTGTTCTGAAAATTGTTTTCATTGGTATATGATTTGAATTTTTGAAGGGTCAACATGTAAAAATACAACTAAATCGGTTTTAAATCAAATTATAATTTGTATCTGTGGGATATTCATATCAAATTGTGTTTTTTATTCCTGCTTTTGTTTTTAAGTCTGATTTGTTGCTAAGGTTGATGACGACGAAGCTTTTCAGGCGTACTTCCGGCGATGGCCGAAATCGGGGAGTTACAGTCTTAAATAATTTAAATAATCGTTATCTTTGTCCAGTATTTTCAATAATTATAGCCTGTTTGACAAGAAAATTTAAAATTATAGTTGGCTTGAGCGGGGGTGTTGATTCTTCTGTAACCGCCTATCTGCTCAAAGAACAGGGACACAATGTGACCGGAGTTACCATGGCTCTCTGGGACGGGAAAAGTAACCCCACCGGGAAACACTCCTGTTATGGCCCGGATGAAGAGAAAGAAATTCTTGAAGCGCGTAAAATTGCCGAAAAGATCGATATTCCCTTCTATGTTTTTAATTGTGCGAAAGCTTATAAGCAGATGGTTCTCGATAACTTCAGGTCAGAATACCTGGCAGGCCGCACGCCCAATCCTTGTGTGCAGTGCAACCAGTTTATTAAATTCGGGCTTTTGCCTTCGCTCGCAACAAACAGTGGCCTCTCCTTCGATTATTTTGCCACAGGTCATTATGCCCGCACTGAATTTGATCGCGAAACAGGGCGTTTTGTTTTAAAAAAAGCCACCGATCTTCAAAAAGACCAAACCTACTTCATTTATCGGCTTTCTCAGGAACAATTGTCGAAAGCAATGTTCCCCATTGGTGGTTATACCAAACCGGAAATTAAAGCGCTTGCCCTCCGGATTGGTTTGGCATTGGAAGATAAAGAAGAGAGTCAGGATTTTTATGGTGGTGATTATAAGGATCTTCTTAATTTTAAGGCAAAACCCGGCGATATTGTTGGCTCCGACGGGAAAGTATTTGGCCATCATCAGGGTGTCTGGAATTATACCATCGGGCAACGGAAGGGAATGGGCATAGCCCATACAGAACCATTGTATGTAATTGCCCTCGATAGCGTCCGGAATACCGTCATTGTCGGCCCCCGTCCTGAAACATACAATACCCGGTTTTTCGTCGGTTCCCTGAATTGGATTTCCATAGCAAACCTGCGGAAACCCATGAAAGTTGCCTGTAAAATCCGGTCGGCCCAAAAAGAGAAGGAGGCCCTGATCGAACCTTTGGACAATGGCAATGTTGCCGTATCTTTTTTACAGCCAACGGATGCCATCACTCCCGGCCAAAGCGCCGTTTTCTACGATGGCGAAATCGTGGTAGGGGGAGGGGTTATCCATTCAACATACAACCCCGCAGATTCGGTTATACAAAACTTAAATATATAATTATCATGTTTCTTAGATTAATTTTTCTGGTACATTTTGTTTTTTCTATCCTCCTGGTAAACGCTCAGACAACCCGGATCAATGCGATGGACTTGCAACGGTATGTTGAGTTTCTGGCTTCCGATTCCCTGAAAGGCAGAAAACCCGGAACACCCGAAATGGAGGTGGCCTCGGATTACATTAAAGGCCATTTTCAGAAAGCCGGGTTAAAACTCCTGGGGGAGGACGGGTTTCAATGGTTTGAAATTGTTGCTGACGTAAAATTAGGAAAAGGGAACAATCTTGGGTTTGAGGAAACCGGGGGGATCCTTGAACAGGACTTTATTCCCTTGTCTTTTTCTTCAAATGGAGATGTAGTGGCCCCGGTTGTTTTTGCCGGATATGGGTTCGATATTAAAACCGACAGCCTTTCGTGGGATGATTATCATGACCTGGATGTTGCCGGTAAATGGGTATTGATTTTTAGTGCCGATCCCGAACTTGACAATCCCGACAGCCGTTTTATCCCTTATAGCGATATCCGCAGTAAAATCCTTACTGCCAAAGACCATCAGGCTGCAGGGATTTTAATAGTGATCCCCCAAGGGCTTGAGAAAGAGGATAAATTAATGCCTTTGGTTGTGGAGAACAATGAAGTCACCAGTGGGCTCCCGGTAGTGAACGTTACCCGAAAATGGGCAAACGCATTGTTAAAATCAACCGGCTGGGATATGGATAGTTTGGAGCGTATAATGGTCCGGGAGAAAGCCCCACATAGCCTGGAGGTCAAAACAGTACTTAGGGGTTCTGTTGATGTTGTGCAAAAGAAGAAAAAAACGGCGAATGTGGTGGCCTTGTTGGAGTCGGACGACCCTTTGTACCGCAACGAATACGTAGTAGTGGGTGGACATTATGACCATCTTGGGATGGGGGGACCGGGTTCTGGTTCCCGCATGCCCGACACCCTTGCGGTCCATAACGGGGCTGATGACAATGCATCGGGAACGGCAATGGTGATGGCGCTTTCGGACGTTTTTTCGGGGATCAGGACAAAACTCAAACGGAGCATCATTTTTGTAACCTTCAGCGCTGAAGAAATGGGGTTAATCGGATCAAAATATTTTGTAAGCCATTCTCCTGTCGATCTGAAAAAAATCATAGCGATGTTTAATTTTGATATGGTGGGACGTTTTGACAAGGAAAAAAATTCCATTGTTCTGGGAGGTACAGGAACTTCGGCCGAAACCGATTCCCTATTAAACCTTTTGGGCCCGGGGGTCCCTTTTCATGTCGTTTATTCCCCAGAAGGGTATGGGCCTTCCGATCATGCCTCTTTTTATGCTGCAGGGATTCCGGTTTTTTATTTCAGTACCGGGGTACATACCGATTACCACACCCCTTTCGATGACACAGGAACACTTGATTTTGAATCGCAAAAGATGGTTGGGGATTATGCTGCCAGCGTTGTATTTACGGTTGATACCATATCGAAACCCCTGACCTATAAAGAATCGGGAAAGAAAGCTTCCTATGGACGGGGAGGGCGTAAGCTGAAGGTCACCCTGGGGATTATGCCCGATTTTGCAGGCACCGAAAAAAAAGGCCTCCGGGTGGATGGGGTTACTCCCCATGGGCCAGCGGATAAAGGGGGCATGAAAAAAGGGGATGTAATTACCGGGATCGATGGACTGGCTGTTGGGAATATCTATGAATATATGGCGCGGTTGAAAAAATTTAAACCTGGCATGAGAATCTCCGTCGAAATCATCCGCAACGAAAAACCCCAGGTGTTGATCATCGAACTTTGACTCATAGATAAAACCGGCCCCCGGAATTTGGGAACTACAATACTGTTATGGACGTATCTTCGATATTTACCGAAACTTTTCTGTTGAAATTCATCAAATTTTCCCTGGTTGGATTTTCAGGAATATTTGTCGATTTCGGCGTAACATTTCTTGGCAAGGAGATATTTAAAATTCAAAAGTATGTAGCCAACACCTTTGGTTTTATCCTTGCAGCAACCTCGAACTATTTTTTAAACCGGATATGGACCTTTCACAGCCATAATCCGAATATTATGCTGGAATTTACCCGGTTTTTTATTATTGCCCTGATCGGTCTATTGATAAATCTGTTGATAATTTGGGCCATGACGGGCAAGTTTAAGATCAACTTTTATCTGTCCAAACTGGTTGCCACCATTGTTGTGACCCTATGGAATTTTTTGATCAATGCCTATTATACATTTGTGTGAGCTGAATGCGTTCCCCTTTTCTTGGTTTGGGATGAGTTTAGTACGTTTTCGTCATGGTGGAGGGGACCACAACAAGGAAATCGGCTTTTTTGGCGTCATTTTTTGATAAGGTATCTATATTTTCCTGTTCAAGGCAGCTTATTGTCAAAATTTTCAATTCATAGCTGGTTTTTCGGATGGCTTGTTGAACATACCAGACAATGCCCTGGTAGTGGTCGCTGTGGTACGAACCATTAAAATGAAGAAAGGTGATTCCCTCATAAATTCCGTTTTTGACAATGTTTTGGGCCATGGTGGCATCTTTGATGGCTTGTGCTTTGGCAAGATTCGGGCCCATGTGTGGGGCCATTCCGGGGCCGATATTTTTTAACATGGACCGATAACATTCCAGGGTATCGTAATATTTAATGGGCAGGGAGGCGATCAAACCACGTTCCAGGGCATTGATGCTATCAAGTCCTTCGAACCCCTTGCGGTTGACAAGGGCGGCAAAACGACGGGGGATGTTGGTGGCAACAAATTTTATCCCATTTTCCTGTGCAAAGTCCACCAGTGGGGCATAGTCGGTTTTGTAGTTTGGCCACAATTTGGCTTCAGCTTCAAAATCTCTTTTTCGGATCATTCCCGAGAGGTATTCTTTAAGGATCAGTTGGTTGTCGGCTTCGAGCATTTCAGCGCCAAGAACGAGTTTTTTCCCTTTTTCGGCAAAGAGGTCGCGGGTCAGTTCCAATTGCAGCCAATGGGCTATGGGATTGTCGTGAAGTTCGCCAAAGAAAATGATATCCGATTTTTTGGCTTCTTTGAGGATATCGCCATAACTTGCTTTTTGGCCTTTGCTGTTAAAAACCTGATAGGCGGGTTTATCGCTTTTCATCGACAGGAAACCAACCATGGAAAAAACAACAAACAGATACTTGAACATAGACATGATCAATAATTTTTAGTTTATACCGTAAATTGTACCAACCCTTTTTCCTTAAAAGTTAAGGGCAATAATGTTTCCATTCCATCAACAATCAGGGTTTTCCCTGTTTCTCCGCTCAGGATGACCCGAATTTTTGTGTTAAATTTCATTTCGTACTCAATGATGGCTTGCCTGCACATTCCACAAGGGGTCACGGGTTCAGTGACCTGGAACGAATCGGCCGTTGCGCTGATGGCGATGGATTCAATGGCAACATCCGGGTATGCCGAAGCTGCGGCAAAAACAGCAACCCTTTCGGCACACAGCCCGGCCGGGAAAGCGATGTTTTCCTGATTGCTTCCGGTTATTATCTTTCCATTGGCAAGTCGTACGGCAGCGCCAACATGGTAGTGCGAGTATGGGGCGTAGGAAGAATGGGTGGCGTTGCGCGCCGCTTTTAAAAGTTCCTGATCGGCCACGGGCAATTCTTCAGATGGACCGTACTCCTGGTAAGCAATGGTTTGTTGGATATGTTTCATCGGGAGAATTAATTGTCTGTTTCTTCTTCAGATTCCGGAAGGGTCGTTTCCGGTATTTCTGGTTTTGGTTGTTGGTATTTTCCTGTCAGAATGGCCGTATATTTTTCCGGATCTTTCATGGTAGCGATGGCATCGGACAATTCCGGGTCATTTTTTATGGATGCCTGGATTTTTCCTTTTTGATAATAGTAGCGGGTCACAATTTCTAATCGGAGCAAATCTTTGATCTGGTCTTCATATTTTTTCAGGTCTTCTTTTTTATCGTTGTCTATTTGAAGTTTCAGATGATCATATTCTTTTTTTACGGCATCGAAATAATTTTCTTTCAGGGCTGCCTCTTTTAATTGTTCTAATGCCCGTTCACTTTGGGTAGTATAGGAATAATCCTTTCCGGAGATAAAATGAAGAAAGTCGTTATAAACCGAATCGTTGATTTCAAAAACCGAAGCTGGATCAATCAGCGGATGTTCCCTGACGTATCGGGTAGCGAAATCAAATATCAGGAATTTCCCATACAACGAAAGGGCAACATGGCTGAATTGCGGAGGTGCTGTAACGATATCGGGATGGATTCCCCCGCCATCATAAACCGTACGCCCCCCCTTTGTTTTAAAAGAACGGATGAGGGAATCGGGAATGCTGTGGGCGGAACCATCTTTCTTTTTTTGGGAATAATCAATGGCCTGGATACACCTTCCACTTGGAATGTAATATTTGGCCACGGTAATTTTTATCTGGGCATTATAGCTCAGGGGGACCACATTTTGTACCAAACCTTTGCCGAAAGTCCGTTGGCCGACGATAACTGCGCGGTCAAGGTCCTGTAAGGATCCTGCAAGGATTTCACTGGCGGAGGCGCTTTGCCGGTCCACAAGTACAACGATCGGGATGTCCAGGTCAACCGGAGGGCTCATGGTAGCATGGGAGCGGTTTTTATCGGCCATTTTGCCTCGGGTGCTTACAATTTCCTGTCCCCGTTCCACGAAAACATTCGCAATATCAACCGCTTCGTTCAGTAAACCACCTCCATTGCCCCGCAGATCGATAATGATTCCTGTCAGGGGGTGGGCCTCCTTCAGTTTGAGAAAAGCCTGCTTAAATTCTTTGGCCGCATTTTGGGTAAACCCCGAGAGTTTTATATAGCCAATGGTTGTATCGACCATTCCGTACCAGGGGATATTTTCAATTTTAATGATTTCGCGGGTTATTGTTTTTTCAATGGGATTTGCCTCCCCCTCGCGTTCAAGAACGAGGTTTACAGTAGTTCCTGCTTGTCCTTTAAGGATGGCGCTGACATCGTCATAGGATTTTCCTTTTACTGATTTTCCGTTTATTTCTAAGATTTTATCCCCGGCTGTAAGCCCTGATTTCTGGGCAGGGGAACCTTCGTAGGGTTCCGAAATAATCACATAACCGTTTTGTTGGTGGATCAGGGAGCCAATTCCGCCATACTGGCCTGTAGTGATAAATTTGTAATCTTCAACCTGCGATTCGGGAATAAAATTGGTGTAGGGGTCCAGCGATTGCAGCAATGCATCTATTCCGGTTTGAGTAAGTTCTCCTGGATTGATTTCATCCACATAATCCTGGTCGAGTTCTTTGATCAGATTGGAATAAATATCCAGGTTTTTCATGAGTTCAAAACCCTGTTGGTTGGGTGACTGGCCGTAAGACGAGGACCAGAAAAGTGTTATCAGGAATAGGGCCAACCACCCACGAGCGTTTATTCTTGTCATTAAATTTATTTTTGAATTTGTCCTGAGCCCAGGTCAGGTGTTTTGTTATGATTTAAGGTACCGGATCATAGCCGCTCCCTCCCCATGGATGACAGCGTCCGATCCGTTTTATTGTCAGCCAAAGCCCACGAAAGGGGCCATGTTTCTGAATGGCTTCGACACCATAGGAAGAGCAGCTTGGTTCAAAACGGCAGGAAGGCATCAGAAATGGGGAAATGGCGCCCTGATAGATCCGGATAATCAGAATTAAAAAACTACCCAGCAACTTTTTCATGTTCTCTTCTTAAACGCTGTAAAAGTAAGATTATTTTCTCTTGGACAATCCGGAAAGGGAGGATTTCTTTAGAAGTGTAATGGATGTGCAGGAGGAGGCCCTGGTTTCGGGCTGTCAGGGGGTTGACTGCAATTTGTTTATTAAGCCGGTAGGATTCCCGGATCAGGCGGCGGATCCGGTTACGGTGCACTGCATTTGGAAAATTGTGTTTAGGCACGCTGATCAATACCTGGACCGGTGTTTTTTCGTTTGTGGGATGAACAATCCATGAAACCCTGAAGGGAAAAAGCGTAAAGGTTTTCCCTTCTTTTAACAGTTTGGATATCAGGCTTTGTTTGCGCAATCTTTCCGTTCTGGAAAAGGTATGTTCCATGGTTGGGGCTATCGGATCATTGATCCTCGGATGATCCATTTATATGAAGGTACATGAAGCGCGCCCGTTATTTTTTTTTCAACTCGCACTGGAGAAACAAATCGATGGCCATGGTCATCGACGGGGCCATTTCGGTTGGCGCTATAAGTTGAACGGCAAGGCCGGCATCCAAAGCGGATTTATGCGTGGAGCTCCCAAAGACCCCGATGATGGTTTTTCCCTGTTCGTATCCGGGAAAATTTTTTATCAGTGATTTGATCCCGGAAGGGCTGAAAAAGACAATCATTTCATAATCGTTGATTTTTACGTCTGAAAGGTCACTGGCAAGGGTCCGGTAGATGATTGCTTTTTTATATTGGATTTTATTTTCCTCAAGCATCTGTGGGATTTCCTGCTTGTGGATGTCGGAACAGGGAAGCAGGAATTTTTCTGTTTTGTGTTTCTTGATCAATTCGATCAGGTTTGCAAAATTTTCCTTACTGTGAAAAATTTTCCGTTTTCTGTATTGAACGTATTTTTGAAGATAATAGGCTGTTGATTCGGAAATACTAAAATACTTCATGGACTCGGGCACTTCGATCCGCATTTCCTTGCAAATCCGGAAATAATGGTCAACGGCATTCCGGGAAGTAAAAATTACGGCAGAAAAATCCAGGATGCCAATCCGTTCTTTGCGAAAATCTCTGGCAGGAATCCCTTCGATCTTGAAAAATTTTCTAAAAGCGATATTGACATTGTATTTTCTGGCTATTTCCCCGTAAGGCGATTTTTCAAAATCGATGGGTTGGGGTTGAGAAACGAGAATATTCTTTACTTTCAAGGTCGCAGGTGTTTACGTTCACGTTCTCGAATACCCTACGTGCTTAAGCTATTGGTGTAGATGAGCACTATTTTTATCAAAAAAAACAAGGGTAAAATTTCGAGGCTGCAAAGATAAACAAATAAAAATAAATATGAAAACTTCCTCAACCTGCTCCCGATCATAAACCCCCTGATAATCCGGAAGAAAAAAAACAAAGCGGCAACGACCAGGCATGCCTTGATCAGGATTATGGATCCAGTATAGAGGATAAAGACAAGAAAAACCAGAAAAACAGGGCCTGTTATCAAACAAAAAACAAGGATATTCAGGAGATATTGATTGGTTGTTTCCCGCGTCTTAAAAACAAAACCGAGAAACCAGACCAGAAAAATTTTCACTGTCCAGTAACCAGTAATAAGTGCCAGGAATATCAGGTAACGGGTTATCCCTTCAAATTCAGAAAATATTGTTCCCGGGGCCACAACGTCGATCCGGAACAACAGCAGTCCGCCCGAAACCAGATAGACGGTCAACAGGGAGAGGGAAACACGCTCTTTGAAAAGGTTTCCTTCACGCACAAGTTGGCTGTGAAAACGTTTTGAAAAGGGGGAAAGAATTATTTGTTTTACCCGTTTGTTATAAAAAAGTTGTGTCCAGGCAAGTAAAACAAAGCCAAAGAGGATGATCCCCAACATCCAGTCGGGCGGATATTTTTGTAATTTCTCATTTTGATAAGTCCCCGGGTCCAACCGATGTGTGGCAAACAGCGATGGGGCATATTCAATTTGTGGCAAACCAAGGCTTTGCAGATAAAAGGTGGTATCGTGAGACTGATGTATTTTGCTCATGGATGAAGGGTTTGAACCGGTTGCCGGACATCAAACAGGTCCCACAACCGCTCTTTGGGCAGAGGGGCTATTATGGTAAGGGGAACCTTGCGCACCGGATGGCACAACTGAAGTTCGCGGGCATGAAGATGAATAAAGCCGCCAGGGTTGGACCGGGAATAGCCATATTTCAGGTCGCCCTTAACCGGACAGCCAATGGAAGCCAACTGTGCCCTGATTTGGTGATGCCGTCCGGTGAGCAAGTCGATCTGAACCAGGGTAAACCGGTCGATGGAATCAATAATTTCATAAGTCAGTTCTGCGTTTTGTGATCCGGGAATGGGTTTTTCATAAACAAATGACTTGTTTTTCCTTTCGTTCCGAAAAATGTACCCGGAGAGCCGGTCCGAGGGTTTTGGGGGAGGGTTTTTAACGATGGCCCAATACTTTTTGTGAATTTGCCCATCACGCAACATGGCGTTAAGACGGGAGAGGGCTTTTGAAGTACGGGCAAAGATGAGGGCCCCGCTAACCGGACGGTCGAGCCGGTGGACCACCCCGAGAAAAACCTCCCCGGGTTTGTGATACTTGGTTTTAAGGTACTGTTTTACAGTTTCGCTCAAGGGTTCATCTCCCGTTTTATCCCCCTGAACGATCTCAGAAGCATGTTTGTTCAGGATGATGATATGATTGTCTTCGAATAGGACCTCTGGTTCAATATTGCTCTTTTTCATTGGGGAAATCGAGTTTTTTCACGTCGTTGATGTAACTGTTGACCGATCCTCGGATCTCCTCAGACAGATTGTGGTAACGACGAAGAAAGCGGGGCGAAAAATCAAGGGTTATGCCAAGCATGTCGTGTAAAACAAGAACCTGGCCATCAACTTCTCTGCCTGCCCCGATCCCGATAATGGGGATTTTTACCTGACGGGTCACTTTTTCTCCCAATCTGGCTGGGATTTTTTCAAGTACAATGGCAAAACAACCTGCTTTTTCAAGGAGATGCGCGTCGTCCATCAATTTGGCCGATTCCTCTTCGCTCGTGGCACGTACGACGTAAGTACCGAATTTGTGAATGGATTGAGGGGTCAACCCCAGATGGCCCATTATCGGTATGCCTGCCGACAGGATCCGGTCAACCGATTCCAGGATTTCCTTTCCGCCTTCGAGTTTTACTGCATCTGCGCCACATTCCTTCATGATTCGAATGGCAGAGTTGAGCGCCTCTTTTGAATTGCCCTGGTATGTACCAAAAGGCAAATCGACCACCACAAGCGCACGTTTTACGGCACGAACAACGGAAGAACCATGATAGATCATCTCATTGAGCGTTATGGGCAGGGTAGAGGTATGTCCGGCCATGACATTGGATGCCGAATCCCCTACCAGGATCACATCAATCCCGGTACTGTCGAGAATACGGGCAAACGAATAGTCATAAGCGGTCAGCATGGCAATTTTTTCACCCTTTAATTTCATTTCCTGAAGAACATGGGTGGTAACTTTGGTAATATTGCGAAAGGAAACGGAAGTTGTCATAATATCCTAATTTATTTAGCAAAACTACAATATTTTTATCTACTTTTGTACAATTGCAACCCCGAACGACCATGCGTATTTTTCGTTTTTGCTTTCTTCTTGCAGCGCTCCTTCCAGTGCTCTATTCCTGTAACAAGGATTTAAAAGTCAATGCCGATTGGAAAGATATTACCGTTGTTTATGCACTCCTTGACCAGAAGGCAGACACAACGTATATCAAAATTACCAAAGCTTTCCTTGGGCCCGGGGATGCCATGCAGTTTGCTAAAATACCCGACTCCAGCAATTATCCCGACAAACTGGAAGTGCGCCTCGATGGATATGACGGATCAAACTTAGTTCATTCTTATGTCTGCGATACGGTTACCGTACATAATAAAGAAGCGGGCGATTCCATTTTTTACTATCCCGACCAGTTGATGTATTATACCACCGGCGCCCTGAACCAGGACTATCATTATAAACTTTATATCAGGAATAGGCAAACAGGAAAAGAAATTACTTCGGAAACCGATTTGATCCATACCTTCAGCATCGACCGGCCCCAGGTCATCGCCAGTTTTCCTCCCGATCAGTATTTTGAAGTGAAATGGGACCCGGCGGAAAACGGGAAGCGGTATCAGTTGGTGATCCGGTTTCTATATTATGAAGCCAAAACCGACGACCCGCAAAATATTGTTTTAAAATATGTTGACTGGCTCGTTTTCAATAACATCAAGGCAACGGAAAACCAGACCCTTCCTTTTGATTATTTCTATCCGGGCAATGCATTCTATGCTGTTGTCGGATCAAAGATACCCATTGACCCAACGGTAACAAGGGCCGCTTACCGTACCCTATTTCTTTTTTCGGTTTCCGCCGACGACCTGACAACCTATATGGAGGTGACGGAGCCATCTTTGTCACTGGTACAGGAAAAACCTTCGTTTACAAATATCACCAATGGGATCGGCCTTTTCTCCTCGCGGTTTATCAATGCAAGTGATTCCCTGGCGCTTAGTTCTATAACCCTGAACGAACTGAAGGTTAATGTTCATACGAAAGACCTTGGTTTCTGATTGAAATGGTGTTGTTCTCCCATTTGGCAAAACCGGGTTCCTGTCTTTTTGTCACAACTGTGTTAAAAAATCATTTTGGCACAATGATTGAGTGACCGGAGGAAATTTCTGAAAATTTAGTCATTTTAAATTCATAATATCATGGGAAAAATTATTGGCATTGATCTTGGGACCACAAATTCCTGCGTTGCTGTCATGGAAGGGAACGAGCCTGTTGTGATCCCCAACAGCGAAGGGAGACGGACAACTCCATCCATTGTTGGTTTTACTGATAGCGGGGAACGTAAGGTAGGCGACCCGGCAAAACGTCAGGCCATCACCAATCCGAAAAATACAGTCTATTCGATTAAAAGGTTTATGGGCGAGTCCTGGGACCAGGTGCAATTGGAGATAAAACGGATGCCATACATGGTATCGAAGGGCGATAACAACACACCCCGGGTCAATATTTCCGGGAAATTATATTCACCACAGGAAATCTCTGCCATGATCCTTCAAAAGATGAAAAAAACAGCAGAAGATTATCTGGGGTCCGAAGTCAAAGAAGCGGTTATCACTGTTCCTGCCTATTTCAGCGATTCGCAACGGCAGGCTACCAAGGAGGCAGGCGAAATTGCAGGCCTTAGCGTTAAGCGGATCATCAACGAACCTACGGCCGCAGCGCTGGCTTACGGGCTCGATAAAAAGCACAAAGACATCAAGGTGGCCGTTTATGATCTGGGCGGCGGAACTTTCGACATCTCCATTCTTGAGTTGGGAGAGGGTGTTTTTGAAGTGAAATCAACCAATGGGAATACCCATCTTGGGGGCGACGACCTGGACCAGGTTTTAATTGACTGGCTGGCAGCCGAATTTCTCAAAGATGAAGGCATCGATTTAAGGAAAGACCCCATGGCCTTACAACGCTTAAAGGAAGCCGCTGAAAAGGCAAAGATTGAATTGAGCAGTTCCATGGAAACCGAAATCAATCTGCCCTATATCATGCCGGTTGACGGAGTGCCCAAACATCTGGTGAAAAAACTGACCCGCGCCAAATTTGAACAATTGGTCGATTCATTGATGCAATCAACCATCCCTCCATGTAAACAAGCATTGCAGGATGCCGGATTGCAACCTTCCGATATTGATGAAGTTATCCTGGTCGGAGGCTCTACCCGGATCCCCGCCATTCAAAAGCTGGTCCGTGATTTCTTTGGGAAAGAACCTTCGAAAGGGGTCAACCCCGATGAAGTGGTTGCAATTGGGGCTGCCATACAAGGCGGGGTGCTTACCGGAGAAGTTAAAGATGTTTTATTGCTTGATGTGACTCCGCTTTCCTTAGGAATCGAAACCCTGGGCGGGGTGATGACCCGGTTAATAGAATCAAATACAACCATACCAACCAAGAAATCGGAAGTGTTTTCTACTGCGGCCGACAGTCAGACATCGGTCGAAATCCATATCCTGCAGGGTGAACGCCCCATGGCCAATCAAAACAAAAGCATCGGACGGTTCCATCTCGATGGTATTCCCCCAGCGCCCCGTGGCATTCCTCAGATTGAGGTTACCTTCGACATCGATGCCAATGGAATACTTCATGTGACGGCCAAAGATAAAGCAACCGGTAAATCGCAGCAAATTCGGATTGAAGCCTCCTCGGGCCTTTCCGAAGCGGAAATACGCCGTATGCGCGACGAAGCCCAGGCCAATGCCGATGCCGATAAAAAAATGAAAGAAGAAGTCGATAAACTTAACCAGGCGGATACTTTGGTATTTCAAACGGAAAAACAATTGAAAGAGTTTGGCGATAAACTGCCGGCCGATAAAAAAGAGGCAATCGAAAAAGCCGTGGAAGAGCTGAGAAACGCACATAAAAACCACGATTTTCCTGCCATCGACAGGAGCATGGCAAACCTGAACGCTATCTGGCAAACAGCCAGTGAAGAGATGTACAAAAACTCTTCCCAGGCCGGATCTCAGGGCGGCCCACAGGGAGAACCCCACCATGAACAACAATCCGGCAATAGTGGCGCAGGAAAAGGAGGAAGCGATGAAGTTACCGATGTTGACTTCGAAGAAGTAAAGGATAAATAACGGTTCTGTAAATCATTTTCAAAACGGAGTAAATTTTTTCAGGAATTTTACTCCGTTTTTTTTTTATTGACGAATCTGAATGGGCAAAACATGAAAATTTATTGCCATATTTGTACTCGGATATCATTTATTTGAAATAGGTTGAATTCGAAAAAATAGGCACCTAAAATATGTATTCTATGGCAAAAAAATTTACTTTCTTATTTGGTATGGCCTTTCTGCTTCAGATAGCGGCAGGCTTTGGCCAGGGACTGGAGAATTTCGACAATTATCCCGAAACATCAAATGCTTACCACGACGGAACTTTTCCAGGGCAGGATGGCTCCACCTGGTCCTATTTTCAATGCCGCGGCGATTCCGTGATCGTTGCCCCTTCCCCAACCCTCGGGAAAGCACGTACCCCTACCTCAGAAGTTATTTCCGGTACCATTTATAATGGCTGTGGCATTCTCAGTTTTGATTATAAACAGGTTTTTTCGACCGGTGTTTCCATGGATGTTTTTGTGAATGGGTTGCTGGTTTATAACGCTGCCACTTCCGGGGAACAGGGGGTGTTAAAAAATACAGGGCCCATCACTGTCAATGTGTCGGGCGATGTTATTCTTGATTTCAAACAACATTCAACCTCCGCCGGACAGATTTGCATCGACAACATTACCTGGACAGAATACAATGTCGGGCCTTTGCCCGAACCCACCAACTACCCGACTGCTTTTACTGCAACCCCGTCTCCTTTTGCGATCAGCCTGAGCTGGGTTGATGCCATTGGGGAACAATTGCCCACGGCATACCTTTTGCTTGCCAGTGAGTTTGACAACATCCAACTTCCGGTCGATGGCATCCCTGTAGCGGACGACCCGGACCTTACCGATGGTTCTGCCTCCATGAATATCTCGCCGGGTACTCAGGCTTATCTATTTACAAGCCTTCCAAACAATAAGCAATACTTTTTTAAAATCTTTCCATATACCAATACCGGTAGCAACATCAACTATAAAACCGATGGCGACCCTCCCGGCACTTCTGCAACAACCCCAAATATAACCATCGTTAACAGCGAGAATTTTAATGACGGAAGCTTTGGTACCTGGTCACACCTGACCATTGTTGGCGATACGGCCTGGATGATCGATATGATCCATGGCGTGGAAGGGACCCCCTGTGCCAAGGCAAGCGGTTATTACGGTGGCCCCCATCTGACCGAAATGTGGTTGCTCTCCCCGTCCTTGAACATGAACCATTTTACCGGAGGGCTTCTCAGTTTTCAAACCGCGAAAAATTATACCGGCCCACAACTTGAAGTACTAATTTCCACCGATTACGATGGGGCTGGCGACCCCAATGAGTTTACATGGTCACCGCTTACTGCCGACCTTTCGCCGGGTGGTTGGGCATGGACCCCATCGGGGAATGTTGATATATCCATGTACACGGGGTCCGGTATTTTTATTGCATTTAAATTTACCAGTACCGATACTGAATCGGCAACATGGGAAGTTGACGATATCCTGGTCACGGCCATTCCTGATTTTGATCTTCCGGTTGTGACAACAAACACAGATTTTGCCGATATTACTTTTAATTCTGCCACCGGAGGGGGCAATGTCGTTGACGATGGCGGGTCTGCCATCCTTTCGCGCGGTTTGTGTTATTCAACCACGCCAAATCCCACCATTGCCGGCATGCACACAACGGAACCCGGGACATTGGGCGAATTTTCAAGCACAATGACCGAATTGTTGCCGCATACCACTTATTATGTAAAAGCGTACGCAACATCCGCACTTGGAACGGGCTATGGTGAAACCGCCTCTTTTATGACCCTTTGCGAACCCATTGCCCCTGCGGCCGATTTTTATGCCGATACCCTTTTGTTAAGAATTGGCGAATCGGTTAATTTCGTTGACGCATCCCTTAACTGTCCATCGTCCTGGGAATGGGTTTTCAGCGGCGGTACGCCGGAATCATTCTCGGGACAATACCCGCCACCCGTTCAGTACAATGCGGCCGGGAGTTACCCGGTATGCCTGACGGTGGTCAATGATTATGGCGATTCAACCTTGTGCAAGGAATCCTATATTACCGTTTTAGGGCCTACCAACGCCCAGATCGTTATGACCGAAATAATGTACAACCCACCTGAATCCGGTACCGACTCGCTCGAATTTCTTGAACTGTACAACAACGATCAGGTGGCCTGGAACCTGAACAAGTTCTATTTTTCCAGGGGGGTCGTTTTTACATTTCCCGATTATACGCTTGAACCCGGGGCGTACCTGCTTATCGCCAAAAATTCCGTTGCCGTTCAAAACACGTTTCAATTGCCTTCCCTTCAATGGACCGATGGGGCGCTGAATAATTCCGGAGAACCGGTCGTCATTAAGGATTCCTTAGGCTATGTTATCGATTCGGTTTATTATTTGCCTGTTTTGCCCTGGGATACCTTAGCCGACGGATATGGGCCCTCTCTGGAATTATGCGATCCCGGATCCGATAACGCCAATCCGGAAAATTGGAGGCACGCAATTGAATTTCAAGCGGTCAACACCGAAGGGGATTCCATTTGGGCCTCCCCACTGGCGGGTTGTTCCTACCCTCCGGTGGCTGATTTTTCGGCCAATGTAACCACAATTCCGGAACACGGCTTTGTGGCCTTTTCGGATGGATCCTCCCTGAATACCACCGGATGGGAGTGGACTTTTGAAGGAGGAAACCCTGCTTCCTTTTCAGGCCAGAACCCGCCCCCGGTACAGTATGATCTTCCAGGCCAATATACCGTTTGCCTGGTTGCCAGCAACGAATTCGGAACCTCTACAAACTGTAAGCAGGATTATATTACCGTTCTTGGGCCTACCGGCGCAAACGTTGTGATCACCGAAATAATGTACAACCCTCCGGGAACCGATGCAGATTCACTCCAGTTTATTGAACTTTATAACAATAGCAATGTTGTTTTAAATCTTCTGGATTTTTCATTCACACAGGGAATAACCTTTACCTTTCCTGAAATATTGTTCAATCCGGGCGATTATATAGTTGTTGCAAAAAATTCCACTGCAATACAAAATACTTTTAATATCGGATCGTATCAATGGGCCGAAGGTTCGCTCCATGTTGAGGGGGGACCGATTGTTTTACTCGACAATCTTGGTTTTCTGGTTGATACTGTTTATTACCGGTCGGTTTTGCCCTGGGATACCATGGCCAACGGACATGGCCCCTCACTGGAGCTATGTGATCCAAATACCGATAACAATGACCCTGCCAACTGGCGTTATGCTATTGAATTTCAGGCTATTAATGCCAATGGGGATTCTATTTGGGCTTCTCCGCTCGAAGGGTGTTCCTATTTGCCCGAAGCTGATTTTTATGCGGATATGACGACCGTTCCCGAACACGGTCAGGTCACTTTTACCGATGCCTCTTCTGAAGGTACTACAGGATGGGAATGGACATTTGATGGCGCCATTCCGGGTACTTTTTCCGGACAATCCCCTCCTCCGGTCCAATATAATACGGCGGGTATATATACCGTATGTTTGGTTGCAAGCAACGAAACCGGAAGCGACACCGAATGCAAGTTCAACTATATCACGGTACAGGGTCCGACAAATGCTGGGATTGTTATGACCGAAATCATGTACAACCCTCCTGAAACCGATAACGATTCCCTTGAATTCATTGAGCTTTACAACAACGATGATCATTCCTGGAACTTACAGGATTTTTTCTTTAACCAGGGGATCCAGTTTGTTTTCCCTGAAACTGCTTTAGGCCCCGGGGAATATCTGCTTGTGGCTAAAAATGCCTCTGCCATGCTGAACACGTTTAATGTGCCCGCGCTTCAGTGGACCAGTGGGTCTTTGAACAACAGCGGCGAACCGGTGGTTTTAAGGGACCCCATGGGCTTTATCGTTGACTCGGTGCATTATCTTCCTGTCCTTCCCTGGGATACCTTGGCAGATGGATATGGGCCTTCACTTGAATTGTGCGATCCCGGTTCCGATAACACGAATCCTGCCAACTGGCGCCATGCCCTCGAATTTCAGGCCTTGAATGTTTTGGGAGATTCCATCTGGGCATCTCCTTTAGCGGGCTGTTCTTACCCTCCGGTTGCCGATTTTACGGCCGACGATACCATCATTCATTTACATGATTTCGTTGTGTTCACAGATGAATCTACTCCCGATGCCACCTCCTGGGAATGGACATTTGAAGGGGGTGCGCCTTCAACCTATTTGGGTCAGAACCCTCCCCCCGTTCAGTACAATGCCTTTGGTTTGTACGATGTTACACTGAAGGTCTCCAACATTGCCGGCCATCATATCCTGGTCAGGAACAATTATATAGATGTTGGATGGGTAGGTGTTGAGGAACCCGGCGAAGCGACCCTGTTTTCTGTCTTTCCCAACCCCTCCCATGGAAATTTCAGGGTAATGGTGAAAAGCAAAGGCTCTTTTACAGTCCGGTTGCTCAACCCCCTCGGGGAGGTTATCCTGGAATCACAAAGCGATCAACCAACAAACGATTTTAATCAAACCAGGCTGGCACCGGGAGTTTACCTGATACAGGTCACCGATGCTCTGTCACACCAGATGTCCAGTCAAAAATTAGTCATTCAATAACCTTTATCCTTAAATTTATGAATTTATGAAAAACTTAATTACAACTTTATTTGTGTTGGCCTTGTTGTTCCCATTTTCTGTAACGATGGGACAGGGCCTTGAGAATTTCGACAATTATCCGGAAACGTCAAATGCGTATCACGATGGGACGTTTCAAGGGCAGGATGGTTCTATCTGGTCTTATTTCCAATGCCGGGGCGATTCCGTGATTGTAGCCCCGTCGCCAACCCTGGGGAAAAACCGTACCCCGACCGCCGAAGTGATGTCCGGTACCCTCAACAATGGTTGTGGAACCCTGAGTTTTAGTTACAAGCAGGTTTTCAGCACCGCTGTTTCGATGGATGTATTTGTAAATGGGTTGCTGGTTTATACGGCAATTACCGTAGCCGGTGAACAGGGGCTTGTAAAAAACTCGGGCCTGATCACGGTGAATGTGTCGGGCGCCTTTGTACTTGATTTCAAGCAACAATCTACAGCATCCGGCCAGGTTTGTATTGACGATATTGTATGGACCGAATACAGCAGTGGCCCCTTGCCTGAGCCAACCAACTATCCGACTGCTTTTACGGCAACCCCGTCTCCGTTTACGATCAGCCTGAGCTGGGTTGATGCTGTTGGAGATCAGCTTCCTACTGCCTATCTGATCTGCGGCAGTGCCTCCGACAACATTGAACTCCCTGTAGATGGGGTTCCGGTGCCGGATGACGCAAATCTGGCGGATGGTTCCGGCGCATTAAACATTTTACCTGGGGCTCAGGGCTGTTTCTTTACCAATTTGCCTGGCAACACGCCTTATTATTTTAAAATTTTCCCTTATACCAATAGCGGCAGTATTATTAATTACAAAACGGATGGAACCCCTCCCGCAACAGAGGCAACCACCCCCAACATCTCGGTTATCAATTTCGAAAATTTCGACAGTGGCGATTTTGGCTCCTGGACACCCATGACCGTTGTGGGCGATACTTCCTGGATTATCGATATGACGCATGGGGTGGGCGGAACCCCTTGTGCCAAAAGCAGTGGTTATTATGGAGGTTCTTCCCACAATACCGAAATGTGGTTATTGTCCCCCGTCATGAATTTTAATCAATATTCGGGAGAATCGCTTACTTTTCAAACGGCAAAAAACTACACCGGGCCAGCCCTGGAGGTTTTAATTTCAAGCGATTATGACGGTACGGGGAACCCCAATAATTTTACGTGGACAACGCTTACAGCCACCCTTTCATCTGGCGGATGGGCCTGGACACCTTCGGGAAGTATCGATATATCGGCCATCGCCGGGAGCAATGTTTATGTCGCCTTTAAATTTACCAGTACCGATACAGAATCGGCTACGTGGGAGGTTGACGACATTGCAATCCTGGGCGTTTCTTCGGTGGGCATTCCGGAAGCAAATGACAGCAAGGGTTTCACAGTATCGCCAAATCCATCGGATGGTAATTTCAGACTGGTTTTCGGTGACAATTCTTCGAAAGAAATCAGGATTATGTCGGTTATTGGCACTGAGGTTCGTTACTACAACACCCGTCAGAATGAATTCATGATCAACCTGGCTGAATTGCCTTCAGGAATCTATTTCATCCAGGTAATGCAACCTGGTTCGGATAGGTCGGAACTGAAAAAAATTGTCATCCGTTAATACATCAACGGATATATGGAAAAAGGTTGTCGTTTGATCCGACAGCCTTTTTTTATGTAAATTTGTTTCGTTGGATTTGTCCCCATGAGGTTTTTCCGTTTGTTTCTTTTCATTCTGTTTTTTGGGATTCCGGTTTTGGTCTTTGCGCAAAAACCTGGAAGTGAAGTTATAGAGGATCCCTTTCTGCGCATTGAGATTCCTGCCAATTCGGATAATGAAACATACCGGGTGGTTCCCTGTGGGGCCCATGGCGTTTTGGTTTTTTTCAGGAGTATTGAAACAACGGAAGAAGCTATGGTCAAATGGTATTTTTCATGGTATGACAGTGTTTTTGCCCAGGTATGGATAAAGGCATTCCCGCTTCCGGAGGACCATAATTTCAAGACCTTTCAATTGTTTAACGATACGTTGGCCTTGCTTTTTGTTCAAACCGGAAAGTCACGTCAGGAAGGGGTACAGTTTGAAATTCTTCGGATAGGGTTCCTCACGGGATCATTCATCCTGAACCAGGGATTGTTGCCAGAAAAAGGGCAGATCGATGCTTTTGGCATTCAGAAGGGTCAGGCCTGGTTTGGGATCAACATCAACGAAGGGGTTGGTCAGATCGGACATCTTCGTCTAAGTTCAGGTGCGTTGAAGTTATTTCCTGTTGGAATAGGAAAAGAGATCCATATCGATTGGTTATCCCCCGATGGTTTGGGAGATCATCTTTCGGTTATGGTCAGCCGGACCGTTTCAAAAAAATCCATGGAGTATTTTTTCGTTGATTACGATACAACTGGAAAAATACGGGGTGAAAAGGCAATCCAGATCGAAAATCCGCTTATCAGGCTCACCAATTTTCAATATTATGAAACCAGTTCGGGAAATGGCATGATTTTCGGAAGTTATGGGCAACAGGACGCTTCAAACCGTGGTACAAAAATGGCCAATGAAGCATTGGCCGGGTTGTTTTCACTTCCCATTGTCCAAAACCAGATGCGGCCCATCCTATTTCATAATTTTCTGGAATTAAAAAGTGCAGGGTCTTTAATCAATGAAAAAGAGATGTTTAATCTCAGGAAAAAGGCATCAAAAAAGAACCAGGACATACAGGCGTTTTCTATCGGGGTCCCGGTATTGATGCATGCGGTTGTACCATGGAAGGGTTTATTTATCCTGATCAGTGAAACCTATTCGCCACAATATCATTCCGAAAGTTTTTCGGAATTTGATTTTTATGGCCGGCCTTATTCCAACAGCTATTCAGTTTTTGATGGGTATCGTTTTCTGAATGCCATTGTAACGGCATTTGATCCGGAAGGAAAACTTGTTTGGGAGAATGTACTGGAAATCCGGAATCTTGTTTCATTTGAACTTAACCCACAGGTTACTGCTTTTTTTTCGGGCGATGAAATGGTATTGTGTTATATGAGCGAGGGCAAAATCGGATCAAAAATCATCCATCACGAAAAGGTAGTGGAAAAGGTTGATTTTGCTACGCTTGAATTACGGTACCCTGGCGACAGGCTTCTTTCCGAATCGAAAGGGCGCATGGTGCCCTGGTATGGAAATTTTTTTCTGGTCTATGGTTATCAGGAGATAAAAAACATATCCCTGCCTGGGAATAACAAGCGGATGGTTTTTTTTATCAGTAAAGTGAAATTCGAGAAGTAGGTTTTATCCTTACATATTGACAATGATTTCCATGCCAAATTCTGAGCATTTTAGTTTGGTGGCTCCTTCCATTAACCGTTCGAAATCGTAGGTTACCCGTTTTTTCCCAATGGCCCCTTCCAGTCCTTTTACGATACGTGCGGCTGCTTCGGCCCATCCCAGATATTCAAACATCATCATTCCCGACAGGATGAGGGAGCCGGGATTGACCTGGTCTTTGTCTGCATATTTGGGGGCAGTGCCATGGGTGGCTTCAAAAACAGCATGTCCGGTCATGTAATTGATGTTGGCGCCGGGGGCAATCCCAATTCCACCAACGATGGCAGCCAACGCATCGGAAATGTAGTCTCCATTGAGGTTCAGGGTAGCGATGACCGAGTATTCGGCCGGACGCGTCAGGATTTGTTGTAAAAATGCATCGGCGATGACATCTTTGATGATGATTTTTCCATTTTTAATGGCCGTATTTTGAGCGTTTTCCGCAGCATTTTCGCCTTCCCATTCCCGGATGGCATTGTATTCGTTCCAGGTGAACGTTTGGTCGGCGAATTCCCGTTCGGCAAGTTCATACCCCCATTGTTTAAACTGGCCTTCGGTAAATTTCATGATATTGCCTTTATGGACCAGGGTGACCGATGGTTTTTTATGGACGATGGCATATTGGATGGCTGCCCTGACCAATCGTTCGGTTCCTTCTTTGGAAACCGGTTTGATCCCAATGGAAGAGGATTCAGGGAATCGGATTTTTTGAACTCCCATTTCCTGTGTGAGGAAACGGATTACTTTTTCAACTTCCGGGGTCCCTTGTAGCCATTCGATCCCGGCATAGATATCTTCTGAGTTTTCCCGAAAGATCACCATATTGGTAGTTTCGGGATGTTTCACCGGAGAGGGCACTCCGTTGAAATACCGTACCGGGCGAAGGCAGGTATAGAGGTCAAGGATTTGGCGGAGCGCTACGTTCAGCGACCGGATTCCACCACCTACCGGGGTAGTCAGGGGGCCTTTGATGGCCACAAGGTATTCGTTGATGGTATCCAGGGTTTCCTGAGGCAACCATTTTCCAGTGGTTTGAAAAGCTTTTTCACCGGCCAGGACCTCCTTCCAGACAATTTTCCGGCGGTTGCCATAGGCTTTGTCAACGGCTGCATCAAAAACGCGCACACTGGCTTTCCATATATCGGGCCCTGTACCGTCGCCAATAATAAATGGGATAACAGGATGGTCGGGAACTGAAAGGGCCCCGTTAATCAATGAAATTTTTTCTCCTTGCATTGGGATTTTTTATAAAATTGAAATCAAAAAAAAATGAATATACCAACATCATATAACTGATGGATGAATGAAATATTGCAAGTGACAAATCTCTGGCAGAAGGATATATACTGCATCTTATAAAAAATGCAAAGCATTTTTCTGTTAGATGCAGTTATACCGGGAGGAACAAAAGCTCAATACTTGCAAACCTGTTCCGAACCGGTAAAAAATCGGTTCTGGAAACTGTCTCCTTGTTTTTTATTTTTTTAGTTCAATGTTTTAACAAGAGCGCCCCATTGTTTATCGACTTCGAAAAAATGTTTCAGATAATAATTTCCAAACAGGAAGTGCGCTTTGACAATTTTTACTCCCCGTGCGGCCATGCTGGTGAAGAAATTTTCGATCATGCCAGATGCTATTCCTTTTCCCTGTAAGGCAGCGGTGACCACAATCCCATCAAGGAGTACCATCTCTTCTTCGAGATATCGCCAGGTAAGCCCTCCGATGATCCTTCCTGTCGAATCGGTTACAATAAACTGATGGTCGTTGTCAGATATTTCCCTGGGGTAATTCTCCCGGAAAAAAAGGTGGTAAAGTTGTCCGGTTTCCCGTGGTTCAATGGGTTCCCGGAGGATATACCGTTTGCCTGTTTTGTCCAGTATCGGGAAACGAACGATGAGGTGTTCTTTCAGGCGGTTTCCCACTTTGATAAAATCGACATCTCCGGATCCCTGGAGTCGTGGAAATACCATCCGGTTAAACACTTTTTTATCATTTTTATTTTTGATGGCCGATTGAAGGTCGGACAATTCGACCAATTGAAGGGCCAGCCCATGGGGAAGTTCGTTCATACGGGCTATCAGGCGGTCGAATGCCGTCTGGGTTTCGGTATCGGTTTCGGAAAAATAGGTATGCCGGTAGAAATTGAGCCGGGCAACTTCCTGGAAATTATTCAGTTTATAAAGTTCCATCAATTCTGTCAGGATTTGTTCCCTGGCAGCAACGGTGGTCAGGGGGTTGATTTTATACCAATCCTGGTATTGATCAATGGCGCTGAATAAAGCTACCGGCAGGTAATATTTATTCAGGGAGGTCAAACGATAATGTTCCAGGTTTGTTTTCAGGTCGGTATGGTTGAAACAAGCAGGGGTTGTTTTGCTGATATCGTCGGAAAGGTCTTTCAGGAACCGGGAAGCCGCTTCCATGCCCAAAGCTTCGATACAGGCATCAAAAATCCAGGACACGTTCAGTAGTTTCCCGATCCAGGGATAAAGCGAGGATGTTTTGCAATAATAATCCTGAACCATGGGGCCAACCAGGGATAGGGTATTTTCATATTTTGACCATCCGGCAAGAGAAAGGATCACGGTGCCTTCCCTGAAGTCCATTTCGGGAATGGAAACATTGGATGGGGAGATGGCCCCAGGAACAATCTGATAACCGCTATGGTGCCAGGCTTTGAAAATGACCGCGAACGATTTGATAAATATTTTTCTCCAGGCATTGGGTTTTACAACTCCGGTCGAACGGTGGATCTCCGCTAATTCCCTTATTTTATCCCAGGCAGTAAGTCCCCCGATATATTGGGTGGTCAGCAGTCCGAGATTGGGGCGGCTGCTGCCAAGGAGGGGCGCCACTGCGGGGCCATGTGGAAATCCGGCAAGGGAGGCCAGCCAGTAAAAAGTTTCGGGAGCAGGGCGATGGGAACGATTTTGGCTCATTACCATGTGAAGGTCAAAGTGTTTCCCTTCGGTGGTATTGATGCTTAGCCGGTAATGTTTAAATTCTTTGTAGGCAAGCAGTCTTAAAATCCATATTCCCTGGTCGGGAATGACAGCAGGGTCAAACTTTTTTTCGTTAAAAATCAAAACAATGCTTTCTTCGAGAAATGTAGTTGTCTGGAAAATTTCCGTGATCCGTTTTTTTTCCAGATCGGAAATACCATGTTCGAAAATCAGTTTTGATTGCCAAAATGCCAGTGGGTAAGGTTTGGATAGGTTTTCAATGGTTTTTTCGAAAACGGATGCAAGTTTGAAAAAATGGGTTTCTGCTTTTTTCGACAGGAATGGATCTTGTTTGTGAAGGATCCACCGGGCCAGTTCGGCGCGGACAGGGACATAATATTCCAGGTGTAAAGTGGCAAAGTTGTAGAGAAGGCCAAGGACATCTTCAAATGCTTTTCGGTGTTTTTTGGAGGCTGGCCAGGGGAGGCTGGTCCGGTAGTAATAAAGTCTTTGTTTCAGTGCATCGAGCCGGTGTTTGCCAAAGTTGCTGGTGGCAATTTCACGGATGGACGCTTCATTCAGAAAAGAGAGGCCCGATTCGATAAATGGTGGCATGGATGGAATTTCTTCAGGCCGGGGGGCTTTAAGCAGGATCAGGCGATACGCCAGGCAGCGGATATCTTCCGAGGGGTGATAGGCCAGGGCTTCCAACCGGCGTTGCAGGGTCATGGCCAGCCGTTGTTCGACACTTCCCAGGAGGGTACCCAGGGTTTCAAGGGATTGACGGGCAAGTGCCGGGCTGTTAAAAAAGATGTCGAACAGCAAATGGTTGGCCTGCACAAGAGCGCTGTCGCGGATCGATTGCAAATCAGGAAAAGGGGGTTTTGCAGATTCTTTAAACCCGGCAAAGGAGATGTCCGGGGAAATGGTACCCAGGGGGATATCCCAACCTTCCCGAACCGGACAAAAATGGATCAGTTCAGGGTTCCCTGTCCAAAGTTTTGGGTGGCGGCTGAAAATCCCCAGGTCAATCAGTCCGGATGGGAGGTTGTAGTTGAAATGACCAATGCGAAACCAGCCTTCTTTGATTTTTTTGATCCGGAGAGACGAACGGTTGCGAAGATTTTTCAAACGGTTTGACTGATATACAATGTCGGTTTCCAAGATGCCCAGGTCGCGAAACAACCATTTGGGGATTTGAACTGTAAACCCGTTGCCATCGTAACGGACGGTGTTGTTCTGGTATAGTTTATTGATAACAGGGGCGTAGTTTCTCTCAATCACCTTTCGGTTAAAAGAATTTTTAGGGGTCAATTCACCTTTGTCACCGGAGAAATCCCGTTCAAGAAGGGTAAAATTGACGACCCTTTCATAAGGGGCCACCGTTTGGTTGGCAGTCATGATGATCTGGTGGAAATATTCCCTTTGGTTGTTTTCAGGGAGTGCTTGCAACAAGGCATCTTCGCGGTCGGGCACGATGAGCAGGACATTGTATGGCCGGTTATCTCCTACGAGAAAAACATGTTTAATACCGGGGACATGATAGAATTTTTTTTCGATAACCTGCGGGGCAACGGTTTGTCCGCGATTGTTTTTATATATATCCTTAACCCTGTCGATAATTTCGTAATATCCATCTCTGGAAATTTGAAAAACATCGCCGGTTGCCAACCAGTATTCATTTTTTGTGGACTCCGGATAGGGGATGACCGCCCCGGGGGCTGCTTCTTCTAAATACCGGGCGATGTAATGCCCACTGAGTTCAAGTTCGGAATTGGGCCCCAGGCGGGTCGAAACCCCGGGCAAAGGGATGCCTACTGAAAAATCCCGGTATTTGCCCGAAGGGGTCATGGTAATCCCGCCCGTTGCTTCCGTCATTCCAAAACCACTGTTCAGATGGACCCCATATTGGTTAAAAAATTGAAAAACGGCCGGGTCAAGGTATCCGGCAGCCGAAAGTCCCCAATGTAAACGGTGGCCTATGATTTTTCTTATCGATTGAACCCTGAGATCGGAGTTGGAAACAGGGCCGATGGTTTCCTGACAACGTTCGTAGAGTTCCTGCCAGCGGAGCGGTATGCTGATGAAACCTGTGGGGTTGATTTTTGGGAAAAGGGACAGGAGGGTTTCGGTGGAAGTATTTCCTGCAAAAACATAGGTCCCATTCCAGAAGATGGCGCCAGTCATTTCAAGGTATCTTCCAAAAGTATGGTAAAGGGGAAGATAACTCAGAAAAGTTTCATGGCCGACTTCAGGCAAGGCAGCGGCCCTTGCAAACCGTTTGGCGATGATGTTATAAACAGAAAAAGAAACCCCTTTTGGTAATCCCGTGCTGCCCGAAGTAAACATGGTTGTGGCAACCTGGTTGTTTTTCGCATTGGGTTGACGGCTAAGGACAATTTCAATGTCTGTTTTTGAGATTTTTTTCCCCTCTTCAACAAGATAGGGGACATTTTGGGTTATCGCTGTTGTGCCCTGTAATGAATAGATCTGAAATTTAAGGATTGTTTTTTCCCTGATTTTCTTGAGAAGGTCTAATCTCTCCTCTGTATCTGCCAGTGCAATGTTGATTTCCAATTGGTCAAAGATGGGAAGCAAAGCTTCCGTTTTATAGTGTGGATTGAGCGGAGTATTAAAAATATTGAACATCAGACAGGCTAAATCGGAACAGGCCCCTTCTATGGAATTTTCAGCGAAAATGGCAACCCTTGGTTGAATGGGTGTTGTTATATAAAATAAAGCAGCTATTTCTTTTAAATGACGGAAAACCTGTTCATAAGTCCAATCGGTAGGATAAGGCGATGACATTTCCTTAAACAAGATGCGGTCGGGATGTTCGGCCAGGCGTTGTTCCATCATATCCCGAAGGTTGTAATTGGTGATTTGAATGATACGGAACACCTGTTCGGCCCATTTTTTACGCAATTTCCCGGAACCAAGCGCTTGCAAAAAATCAGGATTTTTTGTGGTATTGAGATAATCAAGCCAGCGTTCCCTCGGAAGGACGGGACCCCTTTTCTGGTTGAAAACCGAGGCTGTTTCATTTACTACCCGAATTGCCAACTTTTTGTTATCTGATTGATATTCAGATTGATGTTTCCAGGTTTCTATTAATATTCCCAGGGTGTCCATGGCCATTTTTGACGGAATGATAACTTTTATAAATTTAACGCCTTATTTTGAATAAAAGCTATTATATTTAAACTTCTAAATATATCATCGGGTAAATTATTAAATAGAAATTTATGTTACTCAAAATTAACGAGATAGAACGAATTTATAATAAGTTGGCAACGGGGGCCACCTTGGCCGGGAAGTTGTTGGGGAGGCCGTTGACCTTAGCCGAAAAGATTTTATATGGTCATTTATTTGAAATAAACCCAGAAAAACCATATCAAAAGGCAGAAGATTACGTTAATTTTTTGCCAGATCGGGTTGCCATGCAGGATGCAACCGCCCAGATGGCTTTATTGCAGTTCATGACGGCAGGCAGGGATGTTTCGGCGGTTCCGGCAACAGTTCATTGTGACCATTTGATTCAGGCCAGGCTGGGGGTTAAAACGGATTTGACCACGGCTTTGGTTCAAAACAGGGAGGTGTATGATTTTCTGGAACAGGTTTCGGCCCGGTATAAAATCGGGTTTTGGAAACCGGGAGCAGGAATTATCCATCAGGTGATCTTCGAAAACTATGCTTTTCCGGGCGGGATGATGATTGGCACCGATTCGCATACGCCCAATGCCGGTGGGCTTGGAATGGTAGCCATTGGCGTTGGGGGGGCCGATGCCGTGGATGTAATGTCAGGAATGCCTTTTGAGTTGAAGATGCCGCGGATCCTCGGTATTGAGCTTACCGGGAAATTGTCGGGCTGGGCCTCCGCCAAAGATGTGATCCTGAAAATTGCCGGTATTCTTACCGTTAAGGGTGGAACGGGCTTTATTCTTGAATATTTTGGCGAAGGCGCAGAATCGCTGTCTTGTACCGGAAAGGGAACCATTTGCAACATGGGAGCGGAGATCGGGGCTACCTGTTCGTTGTTCCCGTACGATAAAAAAATGAAAACCTATCTTGAAGCTACCGGGCGAAAGGAGATTGCCGCTTTGGCCGAAACCTATTCCGGGTTTCTTGCCCCGGATCCAAAGGTCAGGATGAACCCTGAATATTATTATGATGAGTTTCTCCGTATTGACCTTTCTGAAATAGAACCGTACATCAATGGCCCCTATTCTCCGGACGTGGCACATCCAATTTCGACATTTAAGCAATTTATAAAGGACAATCAATATCCCGAAACACTCGAAGTTGGGTTGATCGGATCCTGCACCAATTCCTCGTATGAAGATATTTCCCGTTCAGCATCTGTGGCAAAACAGGCAACCCTGAAAAACCTCAGGGTTAAATCGGAGTTCATTGTTACGCCGGGTTCGGAGCAAATTCGTTATACCTGTGAGCGCGATGGCCTTTTAGATGTCTTCAACAACATCGGAGGGGTAGTGATGGCCAATGCCTGTGGCCCCTGTATCGGACAATGGTCGCGTAAGATGGATAACCCCGACCGGAAAAACTCCATCCTGAATTCTTTCAACCGCAATTTTGCAAAACGCAATGATGGAAATGCAGGAACCCATAGCTTTATTGCATCGCCCGAAATTGTTACCGCTTTGACTTTGGCGGGGACCCTCACCTTTAATCCGTTAACAGATTCCCTGGTCAACGAAACGGGACAAATGGTGAAACTTGATGAGCCCCAGGGGGTTGAACTTCCGGTTCGTGGTTTTGAGGTGAACGATCCCGGGTATCTTGCCCCACCTGAGAATCTATCGGCTATTGAAATTGAAATTAATCCCGGTTCAGACCGGCTCCAGCTTCTTGAACCTTTTCAAGCCTGGGATGGGAATGATATCCGAAATATGCACCTGCTCATCAAGGTAAAGGGGAAATGTACCACCGATCATATTTCCATGGCTGGCCCCTGGCTGAAATACCGCGGACACCTCGATCATATCTCGAACAACCTGCTTATGGGGGCCGTTAATTTCTTTAATGAAAAAACAAATGCTGTAAAAAATATGGATACCGGCAAATATGATGGTGTTTCTGAAACAGCAAGATATTATAAATCCAAAGGGATCCCCACCCTGATTGTGGGAGGTGAAAATTATGGCGAAGGTTCTTCCCGGGAGCATGCGGCAATGGAACCCCGTCATCTCGGCGTCAGGGTTGTTCTGGTAAAATCATTTGCCCGCATTCATGAAACCAACCTGAAAAAGCAGGGAATGTTGGCGTTGACCTTTTCTGTCCCGGAAGATTACAACAAAATTATGGAAGACGATGTGTTTGATTTAACTGGATTACAATCTTTTCAGCCCGGTACGCCTTTGTCATTGGTATTGCATCACATCGACGGGTCAAAGGAAGAGATTCTGGTGGACCACAGCTACAGCAACCTGCAAATTGAATGGTTCAAAGCGGGAAGCGCGCTCAATTATATGAAAACCCTTAAATAAAAATCATTATGATCATAGCTGATTATCTTAAGGACCTGGCAAAACTGACCGATGAGTCCTGTCAAATTGAAGAAAATTTATTCAGGCAATACGATGTAAAACGCGGTTTGCGCAATGCCGACCATACCGGGGTACTTGTGGGCCTGACCCGTGTCGGGAGTGTTGTGGGTTACGAAAAGATCGATGGTAAATTGGAAGCCATTGATGGCAAGTTGATCTACCGGGGCATTGATATCCGGGATTTGGTGCATGGCTGCCAGAAAGCCGGTCGTCCCGGATTTGATGAAACCGTTTTTTTACTTCTTTTCGGCCGGCTTCCGCTGAAGGACGAACTTGAGATATTTACGGCAGGAATGGCCGAATTGCGTGCCCTTCCTGAAAATTTTAACCGCGATATGATCCTGACCATGAAAGGGAAGGATATCATGAACATGCTTGCACGTTCGATCCTTGCCTTATATACCCTGGATGAGAAAGCCGACGAAACATCGATCGAAAATATCCTCAGGCAGTCGATCAGTCTCATTGCCAAATTATCGACCATTGCCGTGTATTCATACCACGCCATGCGCCATTTGATCTATTATGACACGCTTACCGTTCGTTACCCGGATAAAAAACTCAGTACGGCCGCAAATTTCCTATACATGCTCAAGGGAAACGATTATACAGCCCTGGAAGCCGAACTGTTGGACCTTTCCTTAGTGCTTCACGCCGAACACAGCGGGGGAAATAATTCAACCTTTACAACGCGGGTTGTAAGTTCAAGTGGAACAGATACCTATTCTGCCATTGTCGCTGCTATTGGATCGCTCAAAGGGCCCTTGCACGGAGGGGCAAACCTTCAGGTAATCGAGATGATGGAAAATATTAAAGCCAATGTGAAGAATTGGGCGAACGACGATGAAGTTGCCGAATATTTGCGCAAAATTACCCGAAAAGAGGTCCACGATAAATCCGGAAAAATTTATGGGTTCGGCCATGCCGTTTACACCGTATCTGACCCCAGGGCCATCCTGCTGAAGGAAAAAGCGCGTTTGCTTTCTATTGAAAAAGGAAGAGAAGACGAGATGGCCCTTTATGAATCCATCGAACGCATCGCCCCGGGCATTTTTTATGAGTTTAAAGGCACCCAGGACAAACTCATCTCGCCCAATGTCGATTTCTATTCGGGATTTGTTTATGAATGCCTTAAAATCCCCAAAGAACTTTATACCCCGTTGTTTGCCATTTCAAGGATCAGTGGATGGTGTGCACACCGCCTGGAGGAGATGATCAGTGGGCGTAGGATTATTCGCCCCGCGTATAAAACCGTTGAGCCGACAAAAAGCTATATTCCCTTGGAGGAAAGATAATAAGAATCAGAACTGTTGTTTGTAAGTTGTGCCCCATACATTTTGTTCATGGCGTTGTGAATCAATCGTAATGCCCAACGACGGGGGACCAGGTTTATCAGGAAGAAATATTGCAACCGGTTTTTGAACCCGGGAATGCACATCGTTTTTGCCCCCAGTTTTTTCAGGGCATAACGGGCTACTGCATCGGGTTGCATGACCGCAGGTTTTCTTTTTCCGAAAGAAGGATTGCCTTTCCAGTATGTTGGTGTTGATACCGTTCCTGAACAGCAAACGGTGATATCGATGCCTTCTTTTCTCAATTCCATTGACAAAGATTCTGTGAGGATGATACTGAAAGCTTTGGAGGCGGCATAAACCGCCACATAGGGGGGGCCGATCAATCCCGCAAGAGACGAAACAATCAGGATCCCACCGGGTTTTCTGCGGGAGATCAACGCTTTGGAAAAGCCATGGATTAAATAGAGCAAGGTTGAAATATTGACAGATACAAATTGATGGAGGTCCTTTTGGCCAAGATCTGTAAACCGGGATATCTTACTGAAGGCAGCTATGTAAATTAACAAACGGCAATCGTATAACATCGCTTCATCCAGGCATCGACCGGCAGCTTCTCCCTGGGCGAGATCAATATTCACTCGCTTTGTTTGAATGTGGAATTTTTTTTCCAATTCTTCGGCCAGGCCAATCAAGGCTTCTGTTTTTTTGTCCACAAGGATGAGGTTGGCTCCCTGGTTGGCAAGGGCACAACAAAATGCTTTCCCAAGCCCCTCTGCAGCCCCTGCTACCAACGCCCAATCACCATACCGGCCATTCAATGCTGTCATGTTTTTTCTATCTTTGCTGTTTTTGCAATAATAGTTATTTCCTGTAACAATGAAAGGATTGCTCTATTTCTTTTTAAAAATTTTGAAATTTTTACGAAAAATTGGATTTTCACCCAATCGGAAAGAAAATACCGATATTCATGCGGAAAGGGTTATTTCCGGAAAGGCCTGGGAGGAGTTTTGTGATCAATTAAAATTGGCAGGCGCTTCGTTGATGTATCCGGGCGCCCCCCGCGATGCCTTTAACCAGGCTGAAGGGTTGCGGTATCTTACACGGCTTACCCGTGGCGGGCTGGAAGCTTTTGTAGAATATGGCGATCCGGCATTTCCCGTTCTTCGCAGGATGGCCCACGAAACTGTAAAATTGGGCGCCGATAACCCTGACAATTTTTATTTTAATGCCCAGATCAATGGAGAATATTCTTATCGGATTACGGGTAAGAGAAATACAGTGCATTACTTGGGTTTTTTTACCCAAAACGGAAATTACGGAACTACAGGAGGATTGTCGCCCTGCGGAAAACTGGAACTTCAGGATTTGAAACTGGAAGAAGATGGCAGTTTTGAGATTGTCCTTAGCAAAATACCCAATGGAAAAAACTGGTTAAAGATCGAAGACGGCACATCCATGGTTATGGTACGTCAGACCTTTTTCGACCGTTTTTCTGAAACAGCGGCAGAGGTGCACATCGAAAACCTGAATGGAATTACATCGCCTGGTCCCATCACGCCTGCCATGATTGACGAAGGGCTAAAAACAGCATCCATGTTCACGGCCGGGGCATCCCTGTTGTTTGCCCGTTGGGCCGCCGGGTTTCGCAAACATGCAAACCAACTGCCGTTGTTCGATCCCCAACGTTCCAATGCCGCCGGCGGCGATCCCAATATTTTCTATTACCACAGTTATTGGAAGTTGAAAGCCAATGAAGCCTTGGTCATTGAAGTAGTGCCACCGGATTGTGATTCCTGGAATTTTCAACTGAACAATTATTGGATGGAATCGCTCGATTACCGGTATTTTACAATTAGTATAAACAAGGCGACGGCCCATCGTGAATCCGATGGGTCGGTACGCATTGTTGTTGCCCATACCGATCCTGGTTTGCCAAACTGGATAAATACCTGTGGCCACGAGGAAGGCACCATGCTCTGGCGTTGGTACCGGCTCCGGGAGGGGGCTGCCCCCGTTGAGCCGAAATGCAGGTTGATCAGCAATATAAACCTGTCAGCACCAAACCAAAATCAAAATAATCACAGCAATGGCTGAAAATAGTTTTAGGAAAAACCCGGCTTGGTTTAGGATTGCAAACCGGATTTGGAAGGAAAGTTATTTTTTAGGCACAAAAATCAGGCTTGACAAGGATGATTTGCTCAAAACTGCAAAAAACCGGACCGGTTTGACAGATTTTGGAGACGATTTTTTCGACGAACCGTTGAGCCGATTGTTGTTTTCCATAGAACAGGAAGCAAAACTTCATCCGATAGGGCGGTTCATTGCCCGTGAACGTTTTATCGGATTATTGTCAATCCGGCTCAGGGCTGAGTATTATTTCAGGAAATATCCTGCCATCCTGGAGCAGGAAATCTATCCGGCCTGGATCATCCTGGGGCTACAACGCACCGGTACCACCAAACTTCAACGGTTGCTGGCAGTCGATCCCAGCCACAGGGTCATTCCCAGTTGGGAAGTGATCAACCCGGTGCCCCTTGACCTGAATTATTTCGACAAACAGCCGCACCAAAAGGCTACAAGGTTTAATCATTCCATCAACCCGGCATCGGGAATTCTTTCTTCTTCCATGGATGGCCAGGGCCCATCCCTGTTTTGGGCCTATCCCGATCCGGACCGGATTAAAATCGCAAGGACCTCTGTGAAGGCTTTAAAACTGATGTCGCCTGGCTTTTTTGCCATTCATCCCATTGATGTCATGCAACCGGAAGAAGACATCCTCCTGCTCGATGTCAGCTTTCTGTCAACAACGCCGGAAGCCATGATGCATGTGCCATCCTATGCTTCCTGGTTGGAATCCATCGATCAATCGGCAGCGTATGCTTATGCATCCAAACTCCTGAAACTGCTGCAGTGGATTAAACCCGCCCATCGGTGGATACTGAAAACCCCACACCATCTTGAGTTTCCCCATCTTTTTGAGAAATATTTCGGTCCGGTTCGTTTTATATGGCCCCATCGTAAAATTTACGAGTCGGTCCCCTCTTTCCTCAGTATGGTTACTTACAACCGGATGATTTTTAGCAACGATGTGGATGTAAAACAGGTAGCTGGCCACTGGGTCAGGAAAACGGGTTATATGTTGGAAAAAGCCCTTCAATACAGGCTTTTGGGGAATAATGACCAAAAATTCATAGACCTTCGTTATCAGGATCTGATTAGCGGTCCCCTGGGACAACTTTCCAAAATTTATAACATGAATGGAGGCATCACGCCAGAAATGGAAACCTCTTTTCGAAATCATGAAGCGGAAAATCCGACGATGAAATATGGCAAACATCGGTATTCCTTAAACGATTTTGGGTTAACAGAGGCAGATATTGACAAATATACCATCCATTATCAGCAATTTATTTCCAGGAAGTTAAATTTGGGTTGGACTATATGACAACACAACGCAAAAGAAAATACAACAATCCGGTATCGGCAACCCTAACCGGGATCCGCGATTTGTTCAGAAAACAGGTGCCGGCAGGATCCCTTGCCGATTCCGATCGCCTTGACGGAAAGACGGTGCTGGTGGATGGGGCCAGTTCGGGATTGGGTTTTGCCATTGCAACGGATTGCGCCCGACGGGGGGCCAGGGTAATTATGGCCTGTCGGAGCGGCATACCGGAAAAGGGAGAAAAAATTAAGCGAATAACCGGAAACCAGGATATCCACATGCTCCCGGTCGATTTTTCGGATTTCCACTCGATTCGCAAGCTGGTGTTGGCTATCCGCGAAAAATTTGTTTCTGTTGACATAAGTATCTGCAACGCAGGCATTGTTCCCCGCCAAAGCCGAAAAACCCCACAGGGACTTGAAGAGATGTTCATGGTCAATTATTTTTCGAAGTTCATTCTCATAAAGTTCCTTCTTGAGAATCATGTGCTTAAAATTGAAGTTCCGGATCGGCCCGTTCTTGTCGCCGGGAAGAATGACGAAAGCCCGAAAACGATCCCGAGAATTATTTTTGTTGCTTCTGAGAGCCACCGGAACCCCGAAAAATTGGAATGGGACGATTTTGGGAAATACAAGGATTACACCATCGGGAAGTCGATCGAATTGTATGGTTATTATAAATTGTTGCTTACGACTTTTTCTTTTGAATTGGGCCGAAGGTTAAACCCTGGCGGAAAGGCCCGTTGCTCCGTTTTTTCAATGTGCCCGGGCCCGGTCAATTCGAATATTGCCCGTGAAGCGCCAAAGGTTTTTCATCCTTTGTTAAAAATTATTTTCGGAATATTTTTTAAATCGCCGGCCAAAGCGGCTGTTCCGGTGTTGTACCTGGCAGCATCCCCCGATCTTGAAGGCAAGGTATATGATTATCTTTTTCTGATGGGCCGAAAGACCATAGATGAAAAAGCCGCCGATCCCGGGAATGGTCAACGGTTGTGGAAATTATCCGAAGATTTATTGAAAACAATAGAAAATGAATGAATGTTTCTTAACAGAAAGGTTTATTCACATCATCTGATAGAGTGTTTGGATTTCCTCTTTCCATAAGGTTTCATCCGGGGTTTCAAGGATCAGTGGCATGTTGTCGAACCGGGGATCTTTAATAACATATTGAAATACATTCATTCCAAGGGCCCCTTTCCCTAGGTTGTCATGTCTGTCAACCCTGCTGTTCAGCCCTTTTTTCGAATCGTTCAGGTGCATTCCTTTTAAATATCGAAATCCGATGATTTGGTCGAACGATTGAAAAGCCTCCTTAAACCCGGTTTCTGACGAAAGATCATATCCTGCTGCAAATGCATGGCAGGTATCGATACAAACGCCCACCCGGTTTTTATCTTCAACATGGTCAATAATAAAACGCAGGTGTTCAAATTTATAGCCCAGGTTGCTTCCCTGGCCGGCGGTATTTTCAATTACGGCCATCACGCCCCTGGTTTTATCCAGTGCCTGGTTGACCGACCCGGCAATTCGTTTCAGGCATTCCTCGTCACTGATTTTTCCAAGGGATGCACCCGGGTGAAAGTTCAACCGGTCAAGGCCCAATTGTTCACATCGGTACATTTCGTCCAGGAATGCATCCCTTGATTTCTCCAGACCATCATTTTCGGGATGGCCCAGGTTGATCAGGTAGCTGTCGTGCGGGAGGATTTGAAACGGCAGGTATCCCAGTTTTTC
>Ga0247842_10000131_pt1 | contig 168094 bp, 143 predicted proteins | sample LaCruzMarch2015__3_FD_192411 | JGI IMG/M metagenome (GOLD analysis project Ga0247842, IMG submission 192411) | Freshwater microbial communities from meromictic Lake La Cruz, Castile-La Mancha, Spain - LaCruzMarch2015_19m | ecosystem: Environmental > Aquatic > Freshwater > Lake | place: Spain... | reverse complement strand
AACACATCTTTCATAATCAAGTTTTTAGGCGAATAAATGTGGAAACGCGCTGAGGAGAGCCTTCGCGTTGGATAAAATAATCGCCTAAGGCGTGATTGTTATCATCTATATGGGGAGTGTTTATATCTGTGCTGTTCCTGTCCGGTTCTTTAAGAACACTTCCCTGCGGAGGAGGTTTTAGAATCATTACAATCTGTTTGTTAAGATATTTCATTGTGCGTTTTACAATATTAAGTCTTTTTTGCAATATCAATTTACAAAATTTATTAATACAAGTCTATCAGCCCCAGGCTGATTTTTAAAAAGAAATATGGCGTTTTTTGCGTTTTTTCGACACTTGACTTTTCCTTAATTCACAAAACGGTTTTGGTGCTATTCTACAGTTTCCACATTCCTCCTCCGACCTCCACTCTATCTTGGTCTTTGCCTTTGCCTTATTTAACCAAACTCATTTTGATTGTCTTCACAAATTCACCTGCAATTATCATGCAGATGTAAACACCGCTCGCAAGTCTGGAAGCATCAAAAGTCACTTGATATCTTCCTGATTCCTGTTCCTTATCAACCAACTTAAGCATTATATGGTTGGAACGCGGTAGATGAACCGGGATCAGGGGAAAACTATGCCTGTATGCGAAAAATAGATGAATTAATGAATGATACATCAGGAGGAAAGCTAAGATTATATTTCAGTTATGCGGGGATATTTAATGGCTGAGTTGGAAGAAATATTGATTTTTATAATAAAGATTATCCTCATTCAGTGTTAGATTATTTAATCCATTTTCAGGTGCTTCAGGTAGAAATCGGGGAAAAACCGGCTAAGATTATCCGGATTGGTTTTCAATGGGTTTACGATGGGTTTACAATGGGTTTTATGTTTGGGGAGGTGAGCCGGAAATTTTCCAGACATTCGCCGTTTTTTTGATTTCACAGGGGGCAATTTTTACCAAAAAACGAACTGATTTAGTTAGTACAAATATAATAAACCGGGAGGGAAAAAACAAGATCATTTTTGCATAATAATCACATCTGGCCGGAAAGTTGATAAGTTGATCCCATGAAATAAGCAAACGCATTTCACGGGACAGGTTAGTTTATAAGGGGATTAGTTGATCCCATGAAATAAGCAAACGCATTTCACGGGACAGGCAGAAGTCGGAAGTCGGAGGTCGGAAGGCGGAAAAGAATGGAGGAATGAATGAATTGAGGGATAGTCAAGTGTCGAAAAAACGCTAAAAACGGCATATTTATTTTTTAAAATAAGGGTTTCCCCTATTGACTTTAACTAAGATAAAAGCTACGTTATCCTCTGTAAATAATTTAATTTCCTTAAAAAATGTAATGAAATATTTTAACAAACATCTTATAATGATATTAAAACCTCCGTCCCAGGGAAGTAATCTCAGAAAACCGGACAGGGACATCACAGATTCAAGCGCTCTCCATATAGTTAATTCCCTTACTCACAGTTACTATCAGAAGAATAAATAATTGATTACACTAGTTGCACCATAATAAAAGGTAACCCTGGAGAGATAAAAAATATTTGTACTTAGGGAAAATATCGTTATATTTACCAAATTAATTATAAAAATTTAGAAATTATTAGGTAAAAAGAAAAATGGCTCATCATAAATCGGCTAAAAAGAGAATTTTGACTAATGCAAAGAAAAGAGAAGCAAATAAGAGTGCAATCTCTAAATTAAAAACTCTGACTAAAAAAGCATTAACTACTGATAATAAGGAAGAAGGCGAAATAATTTATAAAGAAGCAGTTTCTTATACAGATAAATTGGCCAGCAAGGGTAAAATACATAAGAATACGGCTGCAAGAAGAAAATCTGCCTTAACAAAGCATTTAAAGAGCGTAGGTGCAGTTAAGACCGAGACTAAGAAAAAATCATAATTTCGGTATTCGGACTTGAATTTGAAGGCTTTTACAAGGGTAGAAGCCTTTTTTTATAGATTTAGAAATGAAAAAAATTTCTTTTACGAAAATTAACGGAGCCGGAAATGACTTTATCTTTATAGATAAAGATGCATATCCCAACCTTGAAATCACTCCGGAACTTATAAAGGAACTTTGCCACAGAAGGTTTGGCATCGGGGGAGACGGGGTAATTACAATCTCAAAAGGAACCGGATATGATTTTGAGATGAAGTATTATAACAGTGACGGTTCATTGGGGTCGCTCTGCGGAAACGGAGCAAGGTCCTCAATATTTTATGCAACTCTTTCCGGAAAAGCGAAAGGGGATAAAGTGAAATTTAAGGTTGGCAGTGAATTATTCAGCGGTGAAGTATTGTCAGAAAATCTGATTAAATTTTACTTAAATCAACCCACTGCTTTTAAGAGTAATTTTATTATACCGTCATCACGCGGGGAAATTAAGGGGCATTTTATTGATACCGGATCACCTCATGTTGTTATTGATATAAGGGAAATCCCGGGATTTTCGGAATCAATAGAGAGACTTGACGTTATAACCTTAGGGAAGGAGATAAGGTATTCATCATTATTTGCACCCGGTGGCGCGAATATTAATTTTGTGGATTTCACAACAGACAGAGTTTTAATAAGGACTTATGAGAGGGGAGTTGAGGATGAAACGCTTGCGTGCGGAACCGGATCCACAGCCGCGGGTATTATCGGTTACCTGGTATACGACTTACCACTTCCGGTTAAATTGAAGACAGCCGGGGGGGATGAACTTGTGGTTGACTTTAAGCATGAAGGGGAGAAGTTTAATAGTTTATCGCTGACAGGCCCGGCAAAAGTTAATTTCACCGGGGAATTTTACATATAAAATTTTAAACCCGTTTTGCGGGTTGAATTTTTCACTAAACGGAGAAACAATGAGTAAAGTAATATTTTCAATGCAGTACGAAATAAAGCCTGAAGAAAAAGATGAGTATATTCAAAGCCTTAAAGAACTTAAGATGCTTCAGAAGGGAGAAGGGATTGAGAGTTATTCGGTTTATGAAGTAAAGGGAAAAGCCAACGTGTTTGAGGAAACTATTGTATTCAGCAGCGAGGATGCGTTTGATAATTATGATGATGCAAGTAATGAACGTACAGAACTGCTAAATTCAAAAATAGAAGAATTAAAAGTTCCGAAGACAACCAAGTATAACACTCTGATCGAGTTGAGTATTTAGTCCCTGATCCGAAATAAAGATACAGAGAAAAAGTATGAAAATTAAATTTTCCCCCCTGGTATTCTATTCTGCATTTATTATGCTGGCGGTAGCAGTGATGGTAATTTATTTTGGTGTAAGCAGAAGTGATGATGCACAAGTTAAAAATCACGGAATGAATGGAATGCCGGATGATAATACGCATAAAAACTTTAAGCATCCTGATATGGGCGCCGGCGAAGGAATGAATATCCGTCCAGATATACTTGCAAAGTTAAATGAGCTAAAGAAGAGTGCGGAGGATTCCCCTAACGATACTTTAAGAATGAGAGAGCTGGCGGATTTTTATTTTGAGAGTCATAAACCGGAAGACGCACTGATTTATTATAATAAAATTCTTGCCAAGTATCCAAAGAGGAGAGACATCCTTTATAGTATCACAAATATTTACTACACACAGAAGGAATTGGGTAAGGCCGAAGAAGTGACAAAAAGAATATTGGCAATAGATAAGGATGATGTAACCGCTCAATATAATCTTGGGGCAATTTACGCGGCATCAGGAAATAAAGAAGAAGCAAGAAGAATCTGGAATGAAATACTGAAGAAATACCCCCAAAATCCTATAAAGGAGATTATTAACGGGTCAATGGGTCAAATAAAGTAAAAAAAAGGATTATTTTTAATAAAAAATGCAATAATTGTTTCTTTTTATTGAAATAAATTTTTATTTTTACCTGAACAATATTTTTAATTTACAATAATATAAAGGTACTAAAATGGCAGTTGCAAAACCAATGACAAAAGCCCAGATTCTTGATCACATGGCAAAGAAGACAGGTGTGACAAAGAAATTAGCCGGTGAGTTTATGCAAGAATTTCTTTCTTTAGCTTATAAGGAAGCAAAGAAAACTTTCGTTATTCCCGGATTAGGTAAATTAGTTGTCGCAAACCGTAAGAAAAGAATGGGACGCAATCCTAAAACCGGCGCTACAATGGTTATTCCTGCAAAGAAAGTGCTGAAATTCAGAATAGCAAAACAAGCAAAAGATTCTGTATTCGGCAAATAGTTTATAGATAAAAAAGCCTGAGTTAACTTAGGCTTTTTTTATTTTAATTAATTCCCTCTGATGGCAAGAATGAATAATTTCTTTATCAGAGTAATTTATTATAGCCATTAGTTTATAAATTTTTATGGAGGTAAAAATGAAATACAAATTACTCTTTCTTTCCCTTATCTTATCTTCTTCACTTATATTTTCCCAAATCACACCTATAGATGATTTTGAAACGGGAGTTGGACATTTTGGTCTCGATGTGACTTACTCAGGTTCAACATCAGGAGTGCTCTCTTTTATTCCTGTTGTTGATTCCTCAACTGCGCTGATGGGGACAAAATCGTTATTGGTTAAACTGATTGACAACCCCGCTCTCACAGGGAATTATTTTGTTAGAGTGCTGTCAGGTGGTGCTGGTGTGCCTGCTCTTAATGTTCTTATAAGTCAAAATGGTTACGTGGGATATTGGCTAAAGACAAATAAACCATACCTTGGATGTGGGTTTATCATAGATGATCTGAATGCAAGCGGAACGGGCGTAAGTACGAATGAGAAAGCAGTAGAAATTCCTGTTATAGGTGACGGCAACTGGCACTTATACCAATTTAATTGTGCCGATTCAAATCTTTGGAATCCATTTCTCCCAACCGGTGATGGAATAATCCGTGATCCTGCTACTATTGATGCTATATTTTTTGTCTCTCTTGATTCAGTTGCTTGTCAAAATGACACAGCTGCGGTTTATATTGACTATGTCAGCTTTAATCCTACAGGACCCGTCCCAGTTGAATTGACTTCTTTCATTGCTTCCGGTAACGGCAACCTGGTTGATTTGAGATGGGCAACGGCAACGGAAACAAATAATAAGGGATTTGATGTTGAGCGCAAATTAGAAAACGGAAGCTACGAAAAAATTGCTTTTGTTGACGGTAATGGGACAACAACTCAGCCTAAGGGATATACGTATACTGACAAAACGTCAAAGGCAGGCAGATATACTTACAGGCTGAGACAGATTGATTTCGACGGCAGTTATACTTACTCAAACGAAGTTGAAGTAGACGTTTTGAATATTCCGGGGCAGTATAATCTTGCTCAGAACTATCCCAATCCTTTTAACCCGACTACAAACATCAGATTCTCACTTCCTCAGTCAGGCATGGTTTCGCTGGTGGTGTATAATCTTGTCGGAGAGAAAGTTGCAGATCTGGTTAACGGATTCAATGAAGCAGGCGAGTATAATGTAAATCTTGATGCAAGCAAATTATCAAGCGGTACTTATATTTACTCCTTAATTGTTAACGGTAATGTGATCAGCAAAAAGATGACTTTAATTAAGTAACCGTCATTTTTTAGCGGTTAACTAAAAACCCCGGAACATCCGGGGTTTTTTATTTATTAAAGTCTTTATTAAACTGCTTCCCTTATTTTATGGAATCTTTCTTAATATTTAACTTCCCGATCACTTCATTGTAAAGTCCCTTCGAAACCTTGCTTAATATTAGTGTTTCAAGAGTTTTGGCATCATGTATTTTATGAAAAAATCCAAGTGTAATTCCTTCTTTCTGGTTATAAACTTTCATTAATCCTCTTAGTTTACCGTCAAATATCCCACCGGATAATTTGTCAATCTCATCAAATCTTAAAGTGCAAGTTTTGCTGCTAAACATAAATTTTGAACAAACAATTTTCTCTTCATCTGCTTCAATCTTACAGGGCATAATTTTATAAAGATTGAGATAATATTTATTGAAGAAAAACAGTAAGAACAAAAGCGAGAGAATGTATAGGATCTGAAATAATTTTCCCTCATAGGAAAAAAATACCGGTAGCAGATAAAAAATCAGCAGCAGATCAATCATAACTGAGCCAAAACGGTAAATAAGTCTATAGCCCAATCTGTATTCAAAAATATATTTCATTTATTGCCGGACAATTATAATTTTTTTATTTATGTATCTATTCTTATTTTTATTTACAAGAAAGATAAATTTACTAATTTCCACTTAAATAACTAATGGCAAATATAATTTCAGAACAGTTAATAGACTATATAATTAAAGAAAGAAATGATTTAATAAAGAAAGAAGCTACCGGATTAAACATTTCCTTTGATGAAATTTATGACCTTCTATGCAGGTTTTATGATGCGGTGCCGGTCAAGAATGAGGATCTTTTATTAACAATATATATAGAAATCTGTAAAAAAGTTCCTCTGCACTGGAATAATTATGAAGCTATAGCTTACTGCCTGAATTCCCTTTACCCCAATTCTGATCTTTTGGAGATTGAAGACGATGAAGTAATCGAAAAAGTTATTGCTTTGCCAAATTTTGCGGATAAAGAAGCGACTCCGCCAGAAGATATTGCAACTGCTATAATAACGATATGGGTCGAGATATATTATAACTGGGAATTATAGCTATTTTATATCCACAGGACGAAGAATAATAATACCTGTATGTTTATTAATCTTCGCAAGATAATCCGGCAATGGGTCTTCGGAAATTTGCACTTTGGCTCCAACCAAGGGTGCATGCATAAAATGAATTCTACCTGTCTTTTCTTTTACTGCTACACCGACATGTCCTATATCCAGACCTTTAAGATTAGTTGTTATGGCGATTAAATCCCCGTTCTGAATTTTATTCTCTATGTTCTTAACTTCATCTTTTGGGACATAATAATAAGTTCGATTATTTACTTCATCCTCGACTGACTTTATGCCGGGGATAAAGTCCGGATTTTCCTTTAACTGGCGATACTTGTCCGGATTCTCTGACATAAAACAGACATTGAATTTTATTTCTTTCCCGCCAATTGACCGGGTTATATCCGTGACAATTCCTTTAGATGTATTGTTATTTATCCAGTCGGAGAAATAGTGCAGGCGGGAAGGATACTTATCTAAAATACCATCGCGGTATCGGATGTATGTAAGTTCTTTCATATAATCCGAGAATTCGGTTTTATTAGCTTTGATTAATCTTCCAAACGTCAGACAGTTCTCGAGAAAAGTAGTGCAATCCAAACCTGTTAAGTTGATTACTAAATTTTCATTGTCACCTTTTTCAAGAGTGTGAGCCACATAATCAACGCCCAGAAAGCTTCTTCCGACAAACGCAATAACATCTCCAATCGGAGCATCGATAATGTTCTTATCGACGGCCAACTGAAATTTGGATTTGCAAATAGTGATGTCTTCTTCTGTGTAAGTTTGTGCAAATGAAGAAGTAAAAACAACGAAAAGTGTGAGTAAAAAAGCAATAGTGATTTTCATATAATATCCTCGTCGGCAATTTGTATGCTTGGCAAATCTTCAGTAGTTCTGAAAAGTTCCCGGTTTTCAAAACGGCTGTGTTCCTTTATAAATGTTAATTTAGTTTCACCTGTTGGACCGTTTCTGTGTTTGGCAATTATAATCTCTGCGAGTCCTTCAGTGGAATTCCCGTCAGCATCTTTATGTATGTTATAGTATTCCGGTCTGTTTATAAACATTACAACATCAGCATCCTGTTCAATCGAACCGGATTCTCTAAGATCAGATAACTGAGGGCGCTTATCAGTTCTCCCTTCCACTGCGCGATTGAGCTGAGCCATTGCGATTACAGGGATGTCGAGTTCCTTGGCAAGAGCTTTAAGAGAACGTGAGATGGCAGAAATTTCCCTTTCACGGCTTTCTGATTTTGGAGGACCCTGCATCAATTGAAGGTAATCAATAATCACCAGTCCAATATTCCTCTCTGCTTTCAATCGTCGTGCTTTAGCTCTGATTTCCAGAATAGTCTGGGCCGGGGCATCGTCAATATAAATTGGTGCCTCAATAAGTTTGGATGCAACCTTCCACAATTTTTGTCCTTCAGCTTTTGGCAATTTCCCGGTACGCAAAGACTGAGCATTAATTTTTCCTTCGGCAGAAATCAGACGGAAAATTAATTGTATAGTAGCCATTTCAAGTGAGAAAACTGCTACCGGTATTTTATATAAGACAGCCGCGTTTCTCGCAAAGGAAAGCCCTAAGGCTGTTTTGCCCATAGAAGGGCGGGCGGCAAGAATTATTAAATCTTTTTTCTGAAAACCGCCAAGTTTATCATCCAGATCAAGGAAGCCGGTAGGTACCGCAAAATTTTTATACTCCTGAACCTGCATGGCGTCAAAATATTCGAGGGCTTCACGCACAGCATGCTTCATGTCTGAATAAGAGCGCTTCATGTGCGATTCCATTATCTGAAATATCTGATTCTCAGCTTTATCCAGAAGATCAAACGCATCATCAGCTCCCTCAAACGCAGCACGGGCGATTTCGTTAGAAGTTGAGATCAGTTTATTCAGAACTGACTTCTCAACAAGAATCTTCGCATGATATTCTACATTAGCGGAAGTTGAAATATTCTGGGAAAGCCTGGAAATATATACCGGGCCGCCTGCAGCATCAATCTTTCCCTGTTTGCTTAATTCCTGATAAAGAGTTACGGTATCGATTGGTTCATTTGCCTGAAAGAGCTCCGTCATCGTCTTAAAGATAATCCGGTGTTCTCTGAGATAAAAATCACTCTCCGTTAGCAGTTCAATCACTTTTGAAACGCATTCGCGGTCTATGAGCATAGCGCCCAATACAGACATCTCAACATCCGGAGCAGACGGTGGCTTAAGGCTGGCTGGCACCAGCTTCATCAAATTAACGTTTTCTTCTTTTTTCTTGGTCATAAAAGTGATTTACTAAGTAGCGAGATCGTCATATAGTTTTCTGAAAGCCTGTACATCCTCCCAGCAGCCTTTTTTCCAGTTTGGATTTCTGAGTAAAGCAGCCGGATGATAAGTCACCATAACTTTTATATTATTAAACGCGAAAACCTTTCCCCTAAAATTAGTCAATGTATCTCTCTTTTCCAAAAGTGCCTGTGCAGCTGTAAGGCCAAGGCACAAAATCATTTTTGGTTTAATAAGATCAATCTGTTTTCTCAGGTACGGAAGGCATTGCTCCATTTCCTGTGGCAGGGGAGTGCGGTTTCCGGGAGGCCGGCACTTGACAATATTGGCAATAAAAACTTCTTCACGGGGAAAATTTATTGCTTCTAAAATCTTAGTCAAAAGGACACCTGCCCGTCCTACAAAAGGTTCACCCTGTTCATCCTCTTCCGCGCCGGGCCCTTCACCAATGCACATAACTCCTGCATTGGGGTGACCCTTCCCGAAAACAAAATTTTTTCTGGTGGAACCAAGTGCGCATTGTTTGCAATTACAAATAAGCGAATTTAGTTCTTCAAGGGAAGTTGCTTTTTCAAAATCAGCCCGGAATAATTCAGGTTCAATAATTTTATTAGTGGTCACGGTTTGCAGGGGATGGATATTTTGTTCTTTCGGAATAATGTTTTTTTCAATTTTCCGGTAAAGAAAATCGCCAAAGATTTCCTTCTGGGTATTCAGCGATTCAATAACAGCCTTTTTCTCAGCACTCAAATTAAAGCAGCTTTCTTAATTCTGAGAGGATTCTGTTAGAGGCCTGGAACTTGCTCATAAGAGGAAATTCAGTGATCTGATTTTTCTTGTTTAGTATTTTAATTTTATTTGTGTCAAATTCAAAACCGCTTAGGGAATCCCTTAAGGAATTTAGCACTATCAGATCAAGTCCTTTCTGAGTTAGTTTCTTAGCGGCATTTTTTTCTTCATCATTAGTCTCAAGTGCAAAACCGACTTTAATCAGTTTATTCTTTGCAGAAGCAGATTTAGAAATGTTCAGGTTTGCTAATATATCAGAAGTTTTTTCAAGCTTAATTATCTGCAGATTATCTTCTTTCTTAATTTTATCCTTGGCTGTGTTCATTGGTCTAAAGTCAGCAACAGCCGCAGCCATAATAAGTGCATCGTAGAATTTCAAATGTTTATCAACAACGGATTTCATCTCGGCAGCACTACGGACTTTTATAAGCGGAATTTCTTGATATAATCCTTCGCTTGAAGGGCCGGAGATAAGGGTAACATCAGCACCCCTTAAGAAAGCAGCTTTAGCAAGTTCATACCCCATCTTACCGGAGGATCTGTTCCCTATATAACGGACAGGGTCGATATCTTCATAAGTGGGGCCGGCAGTTATCAGAAGTTTTTTTCCAGTAAGATCAGGCTGGAACCCGGATAATATCAGCTCAATATTATCTGTGATTTTATTTATCTCCGGAAGCCGTCCTTTCCCTGAAAGCCCACTTGCCAAATCCCCTTCTTCGGCTTCAAGAATGTGAAACCCGAAAGATTTGAGTTTGGAAATATTCTGCTGAGTTACTTTTGCCTTATACATATCAACATCAGCAGTGGGGCAAATTAACAGGGGGCATCGTAAAGCTGTAACGAGTGTAGTCAGCGGATTGTCACAAAATCCGTTTGCAATTTTAGCAATTGTGTTTACCGAGGCGGGTGCGATCACCATTATTTCTGCCCAAAGTCCAAGATCTATATGCCAGGTGGTTGATTTAGCTTTTGAATCGATCCCTTTTGGAAATGTGGAAACAATAACATCATTTCTTGACAGAGTGGATAGAGTCAAAGGGGTTATGAACTCAAGGGCTGAGGGAGTCACAACAACTTTTACCTCAGCGCCACGCTTCACAAGGTCACGGATTAATAAGCAGGATTTATAAGCAGATATACAACCCGTTATCCCCAGGATAATCTTTTTTCCGGAAAGAGCATCGGTAACTTTCAAGAAAGTTACTCCTTAGATTTATATTCGTACTTTAATTCGTCAGTAAGAAGAAGATTAAGAGCCTGAAGATGTGGCTTTGGCCTTCTTTCAAATTCAAGTGATAACTTTAACTGGGCCGGATTGTCAAAATCCTCTCCGTCTTCATCAGTATTTGTAACGGGAACAGTTTCCAGTTGGCTGTTGAATTCCAGTTTCTGTTCGTCATTGATCATTCTGGCTCTTTTACCCGATATGATGATTGCCTCATAAATATTAGCTGTCTTCTTTTCGATTTCTCTCAGGTCTACAGGTGTAATACCCATCTTGATTTATCTCCTATGTAGTTATTTTATTTATAATACTTTTTAATTCACTCAGTGCTAAATCCAGATTATCATTAACCACAAGATAATCAAATTTACCCTTAAGACTCAATTCCATTTTTGCTCTCTCTATCCGCTTCTTAAATTCTTCTTCATTCTCGGTTTTTCTGTTTTTCAGCCGGGAAATCAGCTCTTCTATGCTTGGAGGGTCAATAAAAATCAGAACCGCTTCAGGGTAGTTATGTTTAATTTTCAAGGCACCTTTAACATCAATTTCCAGAAGTATATGTTTCCCGGAATTTATGGTGTTTTCAAGCTGCTTTCGGGATGTTCCGTAATAGTAGTCATAGAATCTTTCCCACTCGGCAAATTCATCCATGTTTATTTTATTAAGAAAAATACACTCATTGATAAAGAAATAATCTACCCCATCGACCTCATTTGCTCTCTGTTTGCGTGTCGTAGCTGAAGTTGAGAATATAATGCCGGGAAATTCCGCAATAATTTCTTTGGTAAGTGTTGTTTTTCCCGCACCGCTTGGTGCCGAAATGACTATAATCTTACCTTTTTTAATTGTATCGTTTATATTTGAATTCTCAGTATTCATTAATTTTAAAGTCTAAAAATAGAAGAACTATTCAATATTCTGAATTTGTTCTCTGATTCTTTCAATTTCCTCCCGGATAGTAACAGAAGCATGTATTACATCCGAATTAATCGACTTAGAAGCTATAGTGTTAGCTTCTCTATGCATCTCCTGGCAAATAAAATTAAGTTTTCTGCCCACCTCATCTCCGGATTTCAGAGTATCCTTGAAATAGCTGAGGTGACTTCTAAGCCTTACGCACTCCTCGGTGATATCAGCCTTATCAGCCAGTATGGCAAGTTCTGTATCAAGCCGGTCATTATATTTAGATATGTCTTCCAGAATCTGTTTAAGTCTTGATTTGAGCTTTTCAAAATGCTGAACAATCGAAGCGCCAAACTCCTTCTCGATATAATCTACGGAATCACTGATCTGATTGATTCTGTTAATTAAATCCTCATGCAATGTTTTCCCTTCGGACTGTCTCATTGCAATCAGAGAATCAAGAGCAGCATTTAATGCCGGTTTCAGAAGCTCAAAATGCTCATCATCAAACTCCAGCTGATCCGGTGAGAATAAATCCTTAAAGGAAAGGAAATGCTCCAAACGGATTTTCTCCTTGGATTTAATATACTTTCTGATTTTCTTAACGGCATCAAAAGCTTCATCAAGTATCTTTTCGTTTAAAAAGAGATTGTTAGCCCCAACTTCTGATTTCACAGAGACAGTCAGCTGAATTTTCCCTCTCTTGAGTTTATTCCTGACAATTTCCTTAATTTCAAATTCCTTTGATTGAAGAGACGAAGGCGTTTTAAGTGAAATTTCTAAAAATCTGTTGTTAAAGCTTTTAACTTCAACCTCAATGGTGAATCCGGTAAAGCTTGAAGAAGCCTTCCCGAAACCTGTCATGCTGGTAATCATAAATATAACTCAAATAAAGACTACAAATTTATCATTAAATTAATAGTTTAACAAGCTTTATTTAAATATAAGCCCATTTTTCTTTTTGGGAAATCTTGGTTTACTGCGGCACCCCCAGATATTCCCCGATTTATCGACTTTATGGTAAAAATACTTACCTCTTTTAATCCTTATTCTATCGATCTGGATGAATTGAAAACCGTACTAAAGCTGTACTGCAAAGTTCCGGCGCTCATACTATCTAAAAAATGCCGTGTTTTTCCAAATATTAGACAAATTTCCCCGAAACCCGGCTCACTCGAAATTCAGCCTGATTTACCTGAATAATCGGTCAAGTATTGTCAAATACTGTAAAAATTAATCAATTTCAGTCAATTTTCTTATTGCTTCGGGTTAATGATATGTAGACAGCTCAAAAAAGAGATTTTTTCTTCTGCTCTCCTTTCGTTCCAATACGAACCCCTTTGTGGGGACTCATTGCAATTTTAGTATGACCATCTCTTAATTTTAGTATTTTGAGTTAATGTTTATTTGTAAAATTATGGTGGAATTCTTATCTTTGTAGCTTAATTTTTAGGAGATATCATGAAAAGAACATATCAGCCGAGTAACAGGAAAAGAAAAAACAAACACGGCTTCAGAGAAAGAATGAAAACCAAGAACGGCAGAAAAGTTCTTGCCAGAAGAAGAGCACGCGGACGTCATAAATTGACAGTTAGTGACGAATAGGATTAATTGAATATCAGCAGGTATTTTAAGAAATCATCAGATTAACTGATTGAAACAAAACACACTTTCTAAGAGTGAACGATTAAAAAGCAAAAAAGATATTGAAGAAATCTTTTTAGAAAATAAATCATTTGTTTCATCGGATAAAAAAATACTACTCCTCTATAAAGTCATTAACAGGGAAGAAGCGAAACCGGAACTGAAATTTGCTGTCACAGTTCCCAAAAAAGCAGGGTGTGCAGTTTGGCGAAATCGGATAAAAAGACTGGTCAGAGAGGCTTACCGAAACAGAAAACCGGAATTGCTTCAATATTTTTATTCAACAGGCAAAAATCTGTCCTTTATTTTTGTTTCTTTTCACCTAAGTGAAAAGAGAAATAAAAATATTTCTCTTGATCAGATACTGCCAAGTGTGGTTGAATTGTTGAATAAGGTAAGAGAAAAAGTCACTATTCAGTAAATATTACCAAAAGAAACAAATGCGGAAACGGGATACGGAAATCACCCGGAATATCCTGTGGAAACAATGGATATAATAATTAATTGCAATGAGAATAATTTTTATAACTATCATCAGAGCGTACCAGAAGTTTATCTCCCCGTTGTTTCCGCCTTCCTGCAGATTTTACCCTACCTGTAGCGAATATGCCGTTCAAGCAATCACCAAATATGGCATATTCAAAGGAAGCATAAAATCAATCTGGCGCATATTGCGATGCAACCCATTTAATAAAGGCGGGCTCGACCCGGTAGAATAATTAAGGAAATTTATGGATAAACAGACAACTATAGCTTTTGTATTAATCGGCTTAATTTTAATAGTTTGGTTATATTTAACCACGCCCACTGTTACTCCTCCTCAAAAGACACAGAAAGAAAGTGATACAACACTGGTTCAGCAGAAGGAAAAAACCCCTGAACAGGTTAAAACCGTAGTCCCAGTCAAGAAAGAGACAACAGCTGACAGTTCCTCGCTCGGGATGTTTTATAGCGAAACCAAACGGGATAGTCAGTATATTAATCTTGAGACCGATTTAGCGCTTATTCAGATTAATGTTCAGGGAGCTAAGATTGATAAGTACTATCTTAAGAAATACAACAACTGGTATCATGGCAAACTTCCAAAAGATTCCAAAGATGTGGAAAAATATGTTCAGTTAATTAACTACAGTCTGGGCGGAAGTTTTGACATTGCATTTATTTCAAGTGAGGGAAAAGCGGTTTCGACATCCGATCTTTCATTCAAAACGGATGCCCGTCAGAATAGTTATAAACTTACCGGAAAAGATTCCGTAAAACTTACATTTGCTTTTTATACCAAAGACAGCAGTGCAATTATAAAAAGTTATACATTTTATGGGGACAGGTATGACACGAGGTTCGAACTTGAACTCGATAAAATGAATAATCGTATAAGCAACGGCGTTTATGACGTTGTATGGAACAGCGGCCTTCATTTTGTTGAAGAGAATTCTGCAGATGAGGCTAATTATTCGAATGCCAGCATATATTACGGTGATGAACAGGTCATCTTTGATGCTCCTACGGGTGAGGGAGAAATACTTAAAGAAGAAAAATCAGGACGGGTTGATTGGTTTACTGTAAGAAATAAATATTTTGCAGGAATCATTGTTCCTGAAGACCCTTCAAAAACCGAGGGTGTTTTTGTAAAAGGATACAGTAAGAATTTTGATAAAGGCGGAATAAGGGAATTTTATGATGTCAGATTAAAAATGCCGGTTCCCAACCAGGAAAAAATAAAGCACGACTACATGGTTTATATCGGGCCTGTCAGTTACTCAGTTCTCAATAATTATGGAAAGAACTTAGAGAAAATAGTCGATTTCGGAAGTTTCTTCGGATTGAAATTTGTTGTCCGTCCAATCGCGGAATACTTGCTTTTACCTTTATTTAATTTCCTCCATACTTTTATTTCCAATTTTGGTATGGTGATAATACTCTTTTCCATTATCATCAAATTATTAATGTATCCTCTGACCAAGCAGAGCATGCAGTCAATGAAGAAAATGCAGGCATTGCAACCTAAGATTACTGAGCTTAAAGAGAAATTTAAAGATGATCAGTCTAAGGTTCAGAAAGAAACCATGAAACTTTATTCCACCTATGGAATCAATCCTGCCGGGGGATGTTTGCCTCTTCTTCTTCAAATGCCGATTTTCATAGCTTTATGGGGACTTTTCCAATCAGCTATCGAGCTCAGGCAGCAGCCGTTTTTTTGGTGGATAAATGATCTCTCGAAACCGGACATAATTTTCGATCTCGGATTCAAACTCCCACTCTTTGGAGTTGAGCAAATAAGCGGACTTGCTTTATTAATGGGTGTTACAACTTATTTTCAGCAGAAACAATCAGTAAAGGATCCCCAGCAGCAAATGCTGGTCTATATCATGCCCGTAATGCTAACGATACTCTTTATGAGTTTCCCTTCGGGATTAAACTTATATTATTTTCTTTTTAACCTTTTCTCAATAGCTCACCAGCATTATATTAATAAATACGGGAAAGCTGTTGATTTACAACCAGTTAAAGCTTCGAGCAAGAAAAAAGGATTCATGGCTAAAATGATGGAAGCAGCTGAAGAAAAATCAAAGCAGCAGCAGAAAAGAAAAAAATAATTTATTATTCTTTTTGTTATGAGTAAATCTCTTGCAATATTTTTTATTCTTTTTCTTTTATCAACTCTTGCCTTTTCGCAGGAAAAGATTCAAAAAATAAGTTTAGAATTTACTGTTGAAAAGTCCATTTTCGGACTTCCAATAAAAACTCCGGTTGCTAAACCCAAATTTGGACTCGCTTTAAGCGGCGGGGGGTCAAGGGGTTTGGCACAAATAGGAGTGCTTCAGGCACTTGTGGATAATGGAATTGATATAGACCTGATTGCAGGTACGAGCATGGGAAGCATAGTCGGGGGATTATACTCTTTGGGATATTCTGTTTCTGAATTAGATTCGATCGCAACCAATACAGACTGGGGAAGCATGATATCGATCGAAAATAAAGCAAACAGAAGGGAATTATTTATCGATAAAAAAGTTACGAGCGATAAAGCAATAGTAACTTTCCGCTTAAATAATCTCAAGCTTGTTATTCCCACTTCCATGAATGACGGTATCAGGCTATCCAATTATCTGAATCTTATTGCGCTTCAAGCTCCCCTAAAAAATATAACATCATTCGACAGTTTGGAAACAGTCTTCGGTGCTGTTTGCGCAGACCTGGAAACAGGTAACCTGGTCTTACTTCGAAAAGGATCTATGGGCTTAGCCCTCAGAGCCAGTTCCAGTGTTTCATTTTTACTCTCCTCCGTTAAACTGGATTCGATGACTTTAGTTGATGGGGGACTGGTTGCTAATATCCCTGTGAAAGTAGTTAAGGGTATGGGCGCAGACGTTGTGCTGGCAGTTAACACAACAAGTACTCTTTATTCAGAAGAAGCACTTCAAGCCCCATGGATAGTTGCTGATCAGATATTAAGCATACCTATGAAGTTATTGAATGAAGAACAGCTAAGATATTCAGATTATGTAGTGACGCCTGATCTGACAGGTATTATTTCTTCTGATTTCAGTAAAACAGATACTCTGATAGAAATCGGTTATCAAACAACCCTCCCGCTCATCCAAAATATTAAAAATAGTTTGGACTCCCTCTTTTATGCTAACTTAAAAACCGACGAAATTTATCTGAAGAATCTGTCTTTTGATGATATCAGCGAAATAGGGTCGGAATTTATAAATAAGTATAAAGCCAAAGACTCACTTTCAACCGCGGAAATTAAATTAGATTTATATCAGTTAAATAAAAATCCCCTATACTCTGAAGTTTATGCCTCTGTGGAAAACACCGGCGAGACAAATTATTTTAGATTTACCGGGATAAAAAACCCAATAATAAAACAAATAATCTTCGAAGGGAATTCAATGCTTGACAGTGCTTATTTACAAGAGACCGTTAAACATCTGATAAATACACCCTTTGAAAGCAAGCATATAATTTCGACAGTAAAAGAAATAATGGCCGGCTACCGGGATAAAGGACTTTCCCTGGCTGAAATTAAAGGGGTTAAATTTAATGACGGTGATCTTTTCCTTAGTTTCAACGAAGGCAGAGTTTCAAAAATTATCGTATCCGGTAATGAGATAACAAATGAAACAGTAATAAGAAGAGAATTCCCCATCAGAGAAGGGGATTTATTTTCTTTTACCGGAGTACAGGAAGGATTGACAAATTTAGGAAATACTAACCTTTTTGAAAGTGTAGCTCTTACCGTTGAAAAAGATTCTGAAGGAAATGTTTTAAATTTGAAAGTTAATGAAAAACATCCTTCATTATTAAGAGTAGGGTTTAGAGTAGATAATGAAAATAAGGCGCAGGTTAGTCTGGATCTTAGAAATGAGAACCTTTTTGGCAGCGGAACGGAATTAGGATTTCTTTTAATGCTTTCAGACATGGGAAAAAGTTACAGGCTGGAACATAAGTCGGTAAGAGTCTGGAACACATATTTTACATATAACATTAACGCATTTTACAGAATTTCCGATGCCCTTAGTTATAAAAATGATATCCAAACTTCCGACAGGTATTTTTCACGATCAGTCGACGGCGAGTACAGGCAAATATACTATGGTTTCTCCCTAGCCACAGGAACTCAGATTAGTCGTTTTGGAAATTTTATTTTATCTGCTTCTTATGGAAAGGACGAAGTTAAAAACATCCGCGAGAGTACCATATTACCTTTTCAAGTTAAAATCTTTTCGCTGCGGGCATCTCTGTCGATAGATACGCAGGACAAGTATCCTTATCCAAAAGAAGGCGTGAAGTTTGCTTCCTATTACGAAACAGCACAGTCTATTCTGGGAGCGGAGTTAGGATATACGGATTTGAATTTCGAATTTACCGGATATCTTAGTTTAAATGATATTCACACACTTTCCACCTCTTTCAGATTAGGCTTTGCGGATAAAACATTACCTCTTTCAAGGCAATACTCCCTCGGAGGGCAATATTCTTTCTTCGGTATGCGTGAGAATGAAATGAGGGGCAGGCAGATATTCAAGACATCTTTCGAGTACCGCGCTCTTTTGCCTGTGAGGCTGTTCTTTAACACTTATTTTCTTATTCGCTATGATTTGGGGTCGATGTGGACACAGCAGGAGGAAATCAGGTTTTCAGACCTGAGACACGGACTGGGGATGACCTTATCTTTAGATACACCTATCGGGCCTGCGGATTTTTCATTAGGAAGAAGTTTTATTTTTACGAAGAATCTTCCGGAAAATCCAATTAGTGAAGGGCCTTTACATTTTTATTTCTCAATCGGTTACTACTTTTGAAGAAACGAATTCTAATAGTTAGAACGGATAGAGTAGGTGATGTGGTGATGATTACACCGATGATCCGTGAATTAAGGCGCACATTTCCTGATGCTTTTATTGCGACGCTTACACGCCCCGGTAATCTGGCTATCCTTCAAAACAATCCACATCTGGATCTTTGCCTGACAGATGATTTAAGTAAAGAAACATTCTGGAAAGTAATAAAAGAAATCAGAAAGCAAAAGTTTACAGATGCTTTACTCGTTTTGCCGACAGAGAGAGGAGCATATCAACTGTTTTTTGCCGGAATAAAAAACCGGATCGGAGTAGGAAGAAAACTTTATGAAGTTATAACCTTCATGAAATCCGTCTCCAGAAACAACTATATCCCGCTAAGGCATGAGGCAGATTATTGCATGGATCTGGCACGCAAATTAGGAGTCAAAACCGATAACATCCAGCCGGAAATATTTCTAACCGAAGGGGAGAAAATAGAAGCTAAAAAGTTGTTAGAGGCAAAAGGAGTCCGGGAATCAGATTTTGTACTTGTAGTTCATATTGGGACAAAAGGGTCAGCTCCAAACTGGAGTGAAAATAAATATCTTGAACTTATGAAAGAGATATTTTCAAATTTTGATATGGCCGGAGTTAAACTATTTTTGACTGCGTTGGAAATGACGGATGAGTTTTTATTCAGTGTAAGCGCGATAAACAAAGAATACCTATCCCGTAATAGCCCGGATCAAGATATTATTATTAATATCTCAAATGATTTAGGAAGCCTCCGCCAGCTAATTCTCTTTTTATCTCAGGTTGATTTATTAGTTTGCCCTTCGACAGGTCCAATACACCTGGCAGATGCCATGAACATCAGCTGTATCGGATTGCATTGCTGCAGGAATGTCAGTTCTGCTGCTCATTGGGGAGTAATAAACTCAGTTTCTGAGAACCTTGAAGTGACGGAAGAGAACTGCAAAAAATTCTGCAGTGCAGATCAGCATCAATGCGGAATTGAATCAGGGCTGGAAGTAAAAACCGTCATAAATGCTATAAGGCGATTTTTTAAGTCTTAATAATCGCTTATCTTTGGATAATTATTTTTCTACATATTATTTGGTAGTCTATGTTAAACCACAATGATCTTAAAATTCCGGATTGCAAGAACTTTTCCGGATATAAGCCATGTAAACCATATAAAAATTGTTTGCTAAACGGATGTCAGAACGAATCCGATGACACTAAAACCGGTGTAAAAATATTAATAATCTCACTGGATGCACTCGGAAATGTGATGGACAATACACCTCTGTTACCTGCGATAAAAAGAAAATTTCCCGTAAGCACAATTCACTGGATCACCATGCCAGCGGCAGAGAAGATACTTTTTAACAACAAACTAATTGATAATCTTTATACCTGGACGGATGAGCAGAGAATGATAGTACATAACATGGAGTACGATTATTTAATGAATGCAGATAAATCCGATTATGCATGTGCCTTTGCAAACGAAATAAAAGCAAAAACAAAACTCGGATTCTTACTTAACAGGGACGGTAAAATTATTCCGGCCAATCAAAGTGCTATGTATAGTTATGTGCTTGGGAATGATGATCAGCTTAAATTCAGGGAAAATCAACGTGCAGGCATTGATATTCTTCATGAAGTATTTGAACTCGAATATACAAGGGATGAATACATTTTTGCTTTTACTGATGAAGAAAATACATTTCAGGAAAATTATAAAAGAAGTATAAATTATGATCCGTCTAAAGTTTATGTCGGTTTCAACACCGGTTGTTCCAATCTTTTCCCTAATAAAAAAATGACAGTTGCCCAGCATGTAGAAATTATTTCTGCTTTAATAAATAACGATGGACTCAAAGTTGTTCTGCTTGGAGGACGTGAAGACACTGAAAGAAATCAGGAGATATACAACTCTTTTGCCGAAAGTGATAGACATAAAATCATTAACACACCCTCCACAGAGGGAATAAGACGCGGCGCTTGTTATATGAACCTTAGCGATATTATTGTTACAGGTGATAGTTTCGGAATGCACCTGGCCATCGGGCTAAAGAAATACATCATTGCATGGTTTGGGCTTTCATGCTGGTCGGAAATAGAACTATATGACAGAGGAGAGAAGTTATTCCCTAAAAATCTTGAATGCTCCCCCTGCTGGAAAAAAGCATGTCCATATAACCTTGAATGTATAAAAATGATAGATGTTAAGAGAATTATTTCATTAATTGAAAAATATAATAAATAGAAATTATTAATTCAAATAATCTAAAGAGTCAGATATGGGATATAAAATACCAATTTACGAACCTTCCCTCTCAGGAAATGAAAAAAAGTATGTAAATGAATGTCTTGATTCGTCGTGGATATCATCTCGCGGAGAATTTATTAACAAATTCGAGCAGGAATTTATTCACTATATAGGAAGCAAACATGCCGTTTCTGTATCTAACGGAACAGTTGCTTTGCATTTGGCTCTTGTTACGCTTGGAATAAGTGATGGAGATGAAGTTATAGTCCCTTCTTTCACGTATATTGCATCAGTTAGCACGATATGTCACGCAGGAGCAACACCGGTGTTTGTAGATTCCATCTATAAGACCTGGCAGGTTGATCCTGATCAGGTAAGGAAAGCAATCACACCCAAAACCAGAGCGATTATGGTTGTTCATTTATATGGTCAGCCATGTGAGATGGATGAACTTGTGAAAATTGCAAAGGAAAATAATATTTTCATAATTGAAGATTGTGCGGAGGCTTTCGGATCTTTGTATAAAGGCAAAAAAGTAGGAACCTTCGGAGATATTGCCTGTTTTAGTTTTTACGGCAATAAAACCATTACTACCGGAGAAGGGGGTATGGTTGTTACAAATGATGAAACACTTTGGGACAGAGCATATCATCTAAGAATGCATGGATTAGCCAAGTACAGAGAATACTGGCATGATGTCCTGGGATTTAACTATAGAATGACTAATATTTGTGCAGCGATCGGATTAGCTCAACTTGAGCAGGCAGAAGAAAAAATCAGAGCCAAAAGAGAACTAGCGCACAACTATATGGACTTGTTAAAAAACGTTCCCATTGAGTTTAATAAAGAAGCCCCTGATACATTTCACACTTATTGGATGATTTCTATCTTAGTAGAGAACAGGAATATTCGCGAGAAATTAAGGGAGCAATTAAAATCAGATTCCATTGAAACACGTCCAACGTTTTATCCTGTTCATACTATGCCAATGTTCTCACATAAGTATCAAAAACTGCCTGTTGCTGAAGATATCGGCTGGCGGGGTATTAATCTGCCAAGTTTCCCAACTTTAACAAGAAACCAGTTAGAACAGATAACTGAAAGTATAAAAAAGTTCTTTAAGGGATAGAAGTCGCTAATAAACTGCTAACTCAGCGACTTCTTTCATTACTAACTTTTTTCTTCCCAAACCTTGCTGATTTCCACAATAAGCTGAACCGCCATCTCCATATCCTGAACGGCGACCCATTCTGTTTTGGAGTGGAAGCTATGTTCACCGGCAAAGATATTTGGAGTAGGAAGACCCATTAATGATAAACGGGAACCGTCAGTACCTCCGCGGATAGGGGACATGATAGGCTGAATATTTAATCTTTTCATAGCTTCAATTGCGTTATCCGTTACCTGGGGATGCTGCTTGATAACAGTGCGCATATTTCTGTACTGTTCATTAATTTTATAAGAGAACTTAGCATCTGCAATTCCTTCAACGGTCTTGTTTCCTAAGTTAATCAGAAAGTCTTCATACTCTTTCAGTTTTTCATCCTCAAAATCCCTTATAATAAATTTTAAAGTGGTTTCTTCCTCATTTCCATTAATTGATACGCAATGGATATAACCTTCTCTTCCCTCAGTGGTTTCCGGGGAAAATTCATTTTTAGGTAAAGACTCGATGAATTTAGATGCAAGTTTAACGGAATTCACCATTTTTCCTTTTGCATATCCGGGATGAATGTTTCTTCCCTTAAAAGTCAGTATCATTGCGTCAGCAGAAAAAGTTTCATCTTCTACTTCGCCCCTCGTTTGGCCATCCACAGTATATGCATACTTAGCTCCGAATTTAACAAGGTCAAATTTTTCAGTTCCTCTCCCCACTTCCTCATCGGGAGTAAAACATATTTTTATGTTCCCGTGTTTAATTTCAGGATGGGTCAGCAGGTAATTCGCAGCATCAACTATTTCAGCAACGCCGCATTTATTATCTGCACCAAGCAGAGTGGTTCCATCTGCTGTGATAATATCAAATCCGGTCATATTCTGTAAATCAGGATTATCCTTTGCCCTGATGATTATTCCGTCTTTAGGAAGAGCAATGTCACCCCCATTATAATTTTTATGAATCACAGGATTTACATTTGCCCCGCTTACTGCAGGAGATGTGTCAACATGAGCTATAAAGCCGATAACCGGAACTGCCTTTTCAGTGTTCGCAGGCAATGTGGCATAAACATATCCATGTTCATCCATGTGAGCATCAGAAAGACCTAAATCAATTAGCTCTTTAAGGAGTTCCCGGGATAAATCCTTTTGTTTCTCAGTACTGGGAAATGTTGCAGAGTCATCGTCTGACTGAGTATCATATTTCACATATTTTAGGAATCTGTCAATGCATGTAAATTTATAATTCTGATCAAACATATTTACCTCAAGTTTATTAAAATAATATAAAAAGTATGTTCTTTATTATGCAATTTAAGCTGATGGAAAAGTCACTTTAAATTCACTACCAACATTTAACTCGCTTTCAATCGAGAAAGTTCCATTATTCATTTCAATTGTTTCTGAACAAATCATTAAACCAAATCCGGTTCCTTTCTCACCCGAAGTTCCTGTAGTTGATTTAATATTTTCAGAAAATATTGCATTAATTTTATCTTTCGACATCCCTATACCCGAATCTTTTATGCTGAGTTCATAGAAATTATCGTTTATTAAGGAAGATATTGATATGGAACCTCCGGGTTTGGAGTATTTAATCGCGTTTGATATTAAATTTCTCATTATCAGAGAGAAAGAATTCCGGTCACATTTCAAACCGGCGATTTGGTCAACAGAAAAATTGACTCTAATATTTTTTTCCTGAATGTTTCCGCTATATAGTTTGATTATTTTTTCTATATCATCATAAGGAGAAAAAGATTCTGAATGTATCTTTAACTTACCAATTCTTATTAATGACCAATTAAGCAAGTTATTTATCAGTTCGAATAACTGGTTGTTAGACTGATGAATAAATTCAAAATACCGGAGTATTTCTTCTTTTGATAAAGTCTCAGCATCTGACTTAATAATCTCGCTAAAACCAAGAATTGACTGGAAAGGGCTTCTTAAATCATGCCCAATAATCGCAAACAACTTATCCTTTTCAAGATTTGAGTGTGACAATTCTTTATTCAAACTTTCCAATTGATCTTTCTGGAGTAGTATCTGTTTATTGTTTTCGAGCAACAAACTGTTAATCCTCTTATTTCTGATGAAAAGATACGATAAAAGAACCGAAACGGCGAGACTCAGAACAATGATTAGAATGAGATAAAAATTTTGGGCTTTATTAATATCATTCTCATTTTGCAGGTTTAAGATTTGAATTCCTTTTTTTTCAGATTCAAATTGTGCTGAGAGCTGATTTATCTGTGTCTGCTTTTTCTCATTAAAAAGAGAATCATTATAAGATTTAAATAACTTGTAATATTTCAAAGCATCTTTGAAATTATTTTCCTCTTCATAAATATTGGAATAAAAAGAAGTAAGAATGGATAGCCCTCTCAGATCACCAATTGCTTTCCTCAATTCAAATGATTTATTTAAGTACTCACGGGCGAGGAGATAAGATTTTTGATCCCAGTATACCAAAGCAATATTTGCGTAACTTGCTGCAATACCCTGTTTGTCTTCAATCTTTTGTTTTATCTCCAGAGATTCAAGATGATACTTAAGTGCGAGTGCGAGATTACTTTTTTTTCTATAAAGCAGGCCAATATTTTCAAGTATTCCGGAAATACCCCTAAGATAATTATCCTTTTTGTATTCTTTCAGGGCTTTAAATGCAAAATCCAACGCTAAATCGAAATCAGATGCTGAGAACAGGAATATACTCTTATGGACTAATGCAGCGGCCAGACCGATCGGGTAATTAATACTTGCTGCCAAATCCATGGCTTTCCCGGAATATAATTCGGCTGAAACAGAATCTTTAAGAATATAATGTGAAATAGCGATGTTGTTGTATGCATCCACAAGGTTTATATTATCTTTAATTTCAGTTGCGAGTTTTTCCGCTTCATAACTATATGCCAATCCCTTCTGGAATTCCCCCATATAATTACAAACATACGCCATTTCATTAAAAGCAGCAGCAATTCCATTTTTGTTATTAACCTGCTTATAAATAACAAGTGAATTATTATATGCATCCATTGCTTTCTTATAATCACTCTGAATCATAGAAATCTTACCACTTAAAAGATGAAAATCAGCCTCATCTTCAATTCTTCTATTATCACGAGTGTATTCCAGTCCCATTTGTACCCAGTATTTCCCGCCGGAAGGAGAGACGTTAATATAATAGCGGATCAATTTCTTAATTAAGTCAATTTTGTTTACTCCGGATTCCCTCATTATCCGCTTTATCAGGACAGAATCATTAAAAGAAGCATTATCCTGGGCAAAAGCCGGTGTTTGTAATACAATTACAAAAACAGGTAATAAAAATATTTTATAGATTATTGACTTTGAAAATACTCTGTTATTCATACAAATATTATGAAATGTTCACACAAATTAATCAATTTAACCAAATAATAAAAACTTTTCCGCAGTAAAATTTGGGTTATTAATTAGACGAATAAATGTTATTTTGCAATAGAATTATTTTAGCGGAAGATGAAAAAAACACTCTTTTTTGTGGTAATTATTGTGAAATTAATTTCGGGTCAGAATTACTTTGAAACCGGAAGTATTGGAATCAGATCCGATAACTTTGGAGGGATAAGTATTTATTCGCCTTTAATGATAACAAGGCAGATCGACAGAATTTCGATTCTTGTAAGCCGGGACTCACTCAATGTATTTGATTATATGGGGGATGCAGCATCTGTGACATTGCCTCACAAAGTCACACTACCGGAATTCGGAGATCATCAACTTTCTCTATCAGTTGACAATAGCTATTCTAATAATCCTCCTTCCATTCAAGTAGATGTATCTGCGTTCGGGTGGGTAAATTCCTCATACTTACTTTTACGTTTCAAAATTACCAGCAGGGAACCGGAACCATTCAATTCTTATATCGGACTGGAAATTCTTCCGATAATTAATAATTCTTTCGGATATGAAAAAGTTACATTAAATCATCCGAATAGCATAATATCTATTTATAAGAAAAAATACATAGGAATCCGATTTCTTTCAGACAGGATTTATTCCAATAAAATTAATGAATGGACTGCCGGATATTCAAAAGACCAGGATTATTATCAGTGGATGAGCAGTCACAAGTTTGATTTTGAATACACAGCGGGAAAGGATGGATCTGTCATTATAAGTTCGATTGAGAGCAGGATGTTGCAACCAAATATTCCTGATTCGCTCTGGATTGCAATTGCAACAGCAGATACTTTAACCGATCTTTATAGATCCATAGATTCAGCTTCTCAGCGAGTTCCTCAAATAGTAACATATTTACCAGAGACTGAAATACCGGTAAGTGAGTATAATCTGATGCAAAACTATCCTAATCCCTTTAATCCGGTAACGAGAATAGCTTTTCAAATTAAGGAGGCTACGCAGGTATCTCTGGTTATTTATGATATTCTTGGAAGGGAAGTAGCTGAATTAGTTAATGGAGAGTATTCACGTGGCAGCTATTCAGTGGACTTTAACGGAACTTCCCTGGCAAACGGAGTTTATTTATACAGGCTGACAGCAGGAAATTTTGTGATGTCCAGAAAGATGTTACTTATAAAATAATCGATTATTTAATTACGGAATATTTGCTGTCTCTCCTGATGAAGTTAAAATATGCAGATCTCTTTGAGGAAAAGGAATTGAGATATTATTTGCAGTGAAAATTTCATAAATCTTTTCTCTCAGATCACATTCCAATTGGAATGCATTCCTGTAATCCGGAGTATTCAAAGTAATTCTAAACTGAAGTGCAGAATCTCCAAAACTCACAAAATGTACTTCAGGCTTTGCTGCGCTTTCAACTTTTAGTAAGGACTCAGCAGATTTTAGCAAGAGTTCTTTCACCAGATTGATATCACTTCCATAAGCAACACGGACTTCAACCAAAACACGAGTAAAATTATCCGGGTAAGTGAGATTAACAATGCGCGATTTCACAATATCGTTGTTTGGGATAATTATCACATTGTTATCAAGATCAATGATTTTTGTACTACGGATCCCAATTTCGGTTACATCCCCGACAACATCAGTCCCAATTTTGATTCTATCTCCGATTCTAAAGGGGCGATCCAGCATGATAGCGAATCCCGAAATCATGTTTGAAAGACTTTCCTGTGCAGCCAGAGCAATAGCTAATGAACCAACACCGAGAGATACGACAAAAGCGCTGATATCGACTTTGAACTTTGCAAGGACAATAATCAAGGCGAGAATGGAAATCAGTATCTTGGAGATTTTGCTTAATAACGGGAAAAGACTACCTGAAAGATTTTTATTTTCACTTGCCTGAATCTTTTCAGCATACAAATAGAAACCTAAGTTGACAATTTTGAAAGCCAGCCTTAATAAAAGAATAACAACTGTTACAAACAAAGCATAATCCAATATACTTACCAAACTGTTCAAATATGGATATTCTTCGATAAGGGTTTTATTCGTTGTAAAGGAGAGGAGAGTAAATCCACCGCTGAACACTGAAAGCGCAATATACAGTCCTATTACTATAATCAATCTGAAAACGCTGTTCTCAGTAACCAAAATTATTTCATTGTCAATCCCAGTTCCCCTTTTTTTAATAATGGGATAAAATAATTTTTTAACAATAAAACTAAATATTTTTGCAACCAAGACAGAAAGTATAACAATTGCAAGGACAATAATCACCTGGTAAAGAAGATCATTCTGAATATTTTCCCTTAATTTGTTTAGAAGATTAAACATTATAGTTTCCTTGATCCAGGTTTAATTACCGGAATATTCTCTTTGCATAGCGGGCAACTTTCCGGGTTATAAGAAATCACATCTAATGACACTGCACTCTTTTGAGGGACGCCAAATGTAATTTTTCCGTTGCTTCTGTCAACTATGTATGCCACTCCAACAACCTCCCCTCCATTGGTTTTGACTATATCCATAACTTCAAAAACGGAACCACCCGTAGTGACAACATCCTCGCAAAGCAGACACTTTTCACCGGGTTGAATAGAAAAACCCCGACGCAGAGTCAGAGTTTTATCCTCTCTTTCAGCCCAGATACTTTTTTTGTTTAATTGTCTTCCAACTTCCTGAGCAACAACAATACCGCCAATAGCAGGCGCAATAACAGTGTCTATCTCATAATCGCTAAAAAACTCAGCCAAATCCCTGCATATTCTTTCACAGTGCCCGGGATATTGGAGGACTTTAGCACACTGGAAATAAGTGTCGCTATGCCTGCCTGAAGTTAGCCTAAAGTGTCCTTTTAACAGAGCTCCCGTTTCTTCAAACACAGAAATTATATTATCATTAGTTGTCATAGTTAAGAGTTATGGTTAATGCATTGCCGATAAAAAAAAATTATTCTTTTAAATATAAGGAGTTTTATTAAAATTACAGTCTGTTTTAAGCTTGAATTTTGTCAAAAAATAGTAACTTTGAAACGTATTTGTTTTGTTGTTTATAAAAAGGATAAAATTTTATGACGGAACTAATTGAAAAATCAAAACGTGTTGCATCAATTGATGTATTCAGAGGATTAACAATTTTAGTTATGATTTTTGTCAATGATGTTGCTTCAGTTGCGAATATACCGGGATGGCTAAAGCATTTCCCACCTAAGGGGAACGGAATGACCTTTGTTGACCTGGTTTTCCCCGCCTTTCTGTTTATAGTCGGAATGTCAATTCCTTTAGCAGTTAAGAATAGAATGAAAAAAGGGGATTCAACACTGACCCTTCTGAAACATATTGCAATAAGAACAATGGGCTTACTTGTTATAGGGGTATTGATGGTGAACATGGGGGGGGTAAACAGTGAAATGACGGGAATGTCAAAATCTTTATGGATGCTCCTGGTATTTCTCTCAGTAATCGTAGTCTGGAATAATTATGAGGCGAAAAATAAAATTACTCTAATTCTGAGGGGAACCGGTGTAGCTGCAATCCTATTATTAGCAATAATATATCGCGGTGGAACTGCGGAAAATATAACATGGCTGAAAACATCATGGTGGGGAATACTTGGGCTGATTGGATGGGCTTATCTCATTAGTTGTATTGTTTATTTTCTTTTCAGGAATCATATTACCGGTATGGTGGGAGCTTTATTCTTTTTTATTTCTCTTTATATCGGAGAAAGGACCGGGGCTCTCAATATTCTTTCAGGGGTGAATGAAATACTCTGGCTGGGAGGACATATTGGTGGTCATTCTGCAATAACAACAGCAGGGATGATCGTCTCTATGGTTTTTACGAGTACTAATTATTTGAAAACCGATAAAGAAAAAATAATATGGACTCTGGTTTTCGCGCTCTTTCTATTTCTAATTGGATTTTTACTTTATCCGCTATACGGGATTAATAAAAACATGGCAACACCCACATGGGATTTGTACTGCTCGGGGATGTGTGCTATTATTTTTGTTCTGCTATATTTTATAATTGACATGAAGGGTTATAAAAAATGGACTTTCGTTTTTTCTCCGACAGGATCAAATCCCCTATTAGCATATATACTTCCGGATATATTTTACGCGCTCCTGGGATTGCTCAATATTACATTTATCGAAGTGTATTTGAGTGACGGGATTTCCGGGATTCTACGTTCAATTGTGATCACTGTTCTTATGGTCTACCTAACTTCAATCCTGACTAAAAAGAAGATAAGGCTTCATTTATAAAGAATGGATTGGTTATGTTGAAAATAAGTGATAATTTTACAGGCAATTTATATGCGAATTTATGTTTGAAATAATAGAGGTAAGAAATGAATAAATATGTTCTAAATAATCCAATTTCCCAATTTTTCAATAAACCGAACACTGATTTTACCCGTGAAGATATGATAAAAGTAATTGAGGAAAAGGGGATTGAAAGGTTAACTTTTCATTATACGGCTTTAGACGGGAAATTAAAGGAATTAAAAATACCTGTAGCAAACCGGAAGCAAGCTGAACGAGTTCTGGCAGACGGGGAGAGAGTAGACGGATCATCAATTTTTAAGGGAATGGTTGATGTAGCTGTTTCAGATTTATACGTTATCCCAAGATATCAATCGGCATTTCTAAATCCTTTTGACCAAGGGAGTCTGGATTTTATGTGCAGGTATCTGAACAGTGAGGGTGAATTTGCACCGTTTGCACTTGACAATATTTTATATAATGCCAATAAACTTTTCAGAGCGAAAACTGATTTAGAACTATATGCCCTGGGTGAACTCGAGTTCTTTCTTATAGGGGATATGGAAAATAAATTATACCCGGCATCGAGGCAAAGAGGTTATCACTCTTCAGGTCCGTTTATCAAGACCGGCAGTATACTGAATGAAATGGTTAAACACATAACACAAATTACCGGTGCTGTGAAATATGCCCACAGTGAGGTCGGATATATTGAGAGTGTTCATAGTGACCTGGAGGAGATAGAGGGAAAAGCCGGGGAACAGCTTGAGATTGAGTTTTTACCGACTCCGATTCTTGATGCGGCTGATAATGTTGTTTTGGGGAAATGGTTAATCAGGAACATTGCCTACCGATACGGAAAAGTAGCAACTTTTGCTCCGAAAATTGAAGAGGGAATTGCCGGTAACGGGCTTCATTTTCATATGGAGTTAAGAAGGAATGGGAAGAACATAATGCTTGACAATGAAGGTTCTTTATCAGTGGAGGCCAGGAAACTGATTGGGGGATTGTGCGTTTATGCTGATTCATTGACGGCATTCGGTAACACGACTTCATCCGCATATCTCAGATTGGTTCCGAACCAAGAAGCACCTACAAAGGTTTGCTGGAGTAACCAAAACCGGAGCGCGATGATAAGAGTACCTCTTGGATGGTCAAAGAGAGATAATTTAGCTATGCAATTAAACCGACAGCAGAAGACTAAATTTGAACACGATGGGAGCAGGCAGACGGTAGAATTGAGATCGCCAGACGGAAGTGCGATAGCGCACCTTTTACTTGCAGGTATTACTCTCGCAGCGGAATATGGATTAACAAATCCGGAATCTCTGGAGATATGCAATAAGATGCAAGTAATAGGAAATATATTTAAGGACAAAGAACTTCTTTCAAAGTTAACTGATCTCCCTACGAGCTGTGTCGGTTCAGCAAATAATATTATTAATAAACGACAACTATATGAGCGAGAAAATATTTTCCCTCCAAGTGTGATTGAATATGTTGCAAAACTTTTACGGGAGGAAAATGATGAATTTATGAATCAAAATCTAATTGATCTGCCGGCCGATGACCGACTTCACCAGACAAGAAAAATAATGCATAAGGATCTCCACCGGCATTAATTATGAAATATGAGGTAATAATTTTTGATTTCGATGCAACATTAGCAAAGACAAACCGATTGATTTTTGATTCGTTTCAGTACATTACGGAAAAATATTCAGGGAAGAGATATTCGGATGCTGATGTAATAAAGCTCTTTGGCCCAACGGAGGAACAGATACTAAGGGACCGGTTTCCGGAGAAGGCTGATCTTATCATTGAAGATTATTTCAACTATTATGAAAAGAATCATAATATTGCAGAGCTTTATGAGGGGATTCACGACCTTTTACGGGAATTGACTTCTCTAAATGCCAGACTCGCAATTTTCACAGGAAAGGGGAGAAGATCAACTTTGATATCAGCTGATTATTTCGGGATAAAAAAATATTTTCAAATTATTGTATCCGGGGATGATGTGGAGAAACACAAACCTTCGGGGGAAGGAATAACAAAAATAATAGATTATTTCGGAGCCAAACCGGATCGCGTTCTTATGGTCGGGGATTCTCCAGTAGATGTTAAATCGGCGAAGGAAGCAGGAGTTGATGTTGCATCAGTATTATGGGACAGTTATGCAAATGAAGAACTTCTAAATATAAACAGCAACTACTGCTTCAGTACCGTAAAAGAGCTGAGAAATTTCCTGCTGAATTAAAATTGCAGAGGATAGTAAAATGATATTCTGGGTTCAATGCGCTTTTGCGGTTCGTATCCCATAATATTATCATCGGTATCTCTAACCGGTGAGAATGTCCAGTTGTAAACCAGAGAAACAATTAAAAATGGATAGGGCTTGTAACCGGTTTCAACAAAGAAATAAGAGCGGTCGTCCAGTTTAAATAAATCAGCTTCATCTTTAATGCTGTGTTTGTCATATCCGGCTCTTAAAATAAACGGCATTCCTTCCGGTTCAACCTGGCTAGCGATATGTAATATTCCACTTTCGGGATATTTATCGAATCTTTGATAACTTCCTAATATATCAACATAACCTAAAACCGATGCGAATAACTCACCGAAGAAGCCATTACCAATATCTTTAAGATTAGACAGCATTCCTATTTTGCTCGATACCCCAGAAGCAGACTCGAAATTAAATCTTTCAAGTTCATACATTGAATTAAAATAAGCAGGCAAATATTTATCCGAATTAAACCGTCTTTCTAATTTTGCGGCAAGAGTCACAAGCCCTAATCCGTTGAATTGAACCCTTGTTCCCAAGGCAGTACCACTACCATAGTTAAGGATTTTAGCATAATCAAAATAGAATTTCCAATCTACCAGGCTGTTTCTGATTAAAGGGAGGCCAATATCAAAACCGACGATACTTGTGGCACCCTCATCCTTTGTACTTACAAATTTTTTTGAGACGGGGTCAATATTACCAGATACCACACCTGCTTTAGCGTTAAAATCGGTTGTGTATGTAGCTCCGACTTCAAGATTACCAATCACAGGGATACTGCCAATTTGCGTAAATTTGAGGGGAAGCAGATAACCTCTTAAACCGAATATTCCTCTTTCTCCAAAGTTGCTATAGATTGATTCGAATCCAAAATAACTGAAGTTAATATCAAGTTGGGCACCTATTCTTCTGGTGTCGAATGAAGGACTGTTATTATACAAATACATAATACTGCCGTTGCCAAGGGTGGCATAATCAAGGGCTCCTATGCGGACGAATAAGGGGTCATTTTTCTGTCCATAGCGAAAATAGCGTATTATACTAAGATAGTCAGATGGTTCATTGAAATTTTCTTTTCTTAAATTGCCGTCCGGCCCAATATCAAACCTAAGATCGAGGCCAAGTCCTATTTTACCGAATGCAACTTCGGGTGCGATACGGACCGAGTAATAGGGGTTGCCATCAATCCAGGACATTCCAAATCCACCCTGCATAGCTCCCTGATTGGATTTTAGATTTGGATTAAACTGAGCAAACGAAAATTGTGCAAGTAATACAACTGAAAACAAAAAATATTTAATCATAGCTGTGTCTTTCGTGAAATTATCAAAGTTAAAAAATATCAGTGCAAATTTAATTAAAGTTTATCAAATATATTTATTTTAATAACGAAATCTTCATAGTCTTTGCAACAGAAGCGGAAGTAATATTGAGTAAATAAATTCCCGAAGCATAATCAGAAAGATTAATCAGAACGAAGTTTTCGCCTGCTTCGAATTGTTTCTCAGCAAGAGTAGAAATCCTCTCACCAAGCAGAGTGTATAATTCAATTTTAACAAAGCTTCGAACAGGAAGAGAAAAACGAACTATCCCGGAAGGATTTAGTGGGTTGGGGTAAATATCCGATATTTGGAAACTTAATTCCGGAGATGGTTCTTCGTTAATGTAAGTAGCAAAATTGACTGTGATTGTATCGGAAAAAGCAAATTCACCATCTGTATCAATCTGTTTTAATCTATAATAATAAACCCCGGAAGGGAATACTGTTGTATCAAAAAACGAATAATGTTTTGGGGAATTGCTATTCCCACTACCAAAAACAAAACCAATAGTTTCCCAATCCTGAAAATTCTGAGTACGGTGGATATCAAAGCCGAAATTTGAAACTTCCGTAGCGGTTCCCCAACGTAGCTCAACATAATTTCCGGTTATATAACCAACGAAATAAATTAATTCAACCGGCAGAACAGAATCCGGTAATCTGAAGCTAAAACTCAAAATAATCGAAGCTATGAGGACTACTACTTTTATTGGTTGTTTTTTCATTTGACAATTGCCAATTTCTCTGTGATACTGACCGACTTATTATCTTTTTTCAAGATAACCTTGTATAAGTAAACTCCATTGGCAATAATATCACCATCCTGATCACGTCCGTCCCAGGGGATGGAATTAAAACCGACTTTGAGATTTGAACTATTTATGCTCATTTCTTTGATTAACCTACCGGCGACCGTGTATATCCTGAGCTGCAGTTCGTCCGGAATTTGGGAAAGGTTCATTGTAAAATGTGTATTATCCTTCATCGGATTGGGATAATTATATGCCTGAAGCACTTTCATTTCGGATATTACACTGAAGAAAATTTCATATTCGTTGCTATTATTACCGATGATATCATTGCCGGATATTCTTATTGTGTGTTCTCCATCAGCAAGAAGGGGTTTGTAGATCATCGAGAGTTTTTTACCGATAGTATCGAGAGTAACGCTGTCCATCATTGTATGGTAAATGCGTTGGTTATCAAGATAATAATTTACAGCAGAGGTATCTTCAATTGGAAATGAACCTGAGTAATTGAGAACAAATTTAATTCTTGGTTTAGAGGAAACAAGTTCTCCATTAGTAATTTCGTAATCATCAAAGGTGATATTGACAGATGCCGTATTAACGGGTGTTGTGGTATCCTGCAAAACCCTAAACGGAATTTCAAAAAAGTTATTGTCTTTATGGAATTCCCTAAGTGAGTTAAGTGAGTCAATATAGATTCTGAAGGACATATCCCCGTATCCGTCCTGATTATTTGTTTTATAATTCAGAGATTTTGAAATTTTATTTCCGTCGGGAAGGGAGACTATGGTTGTGTCGAAAAGTTTTCTTAGTGAATTATCCGGTTTCTTTAAGTAGACACAAACATCAAAACTATCAGCAGGAACATAGCCAACGTTATAGAAACTATAATAAAGGTTCAAACTATCGCTCTGAACCAGAGAATCTTTCTCAATGCTGACAGTCTGATAATTTAATGCAAGTTCCGGGAGAGAATTATAATTAACTCCGAGGGAAGTCAAAGTCGGAGATTCTTTCAATTCGTTGGCTTTGAACTTTGCCATAAAGCGGAGTCTGGGGTAGTCAGATGAGCTGATATTTGAAAGAGAAGCAGTATTATTGACAAAGGAGAGGGCAGAGAGAGTGTCTGATTGGCTATCCTCTTTAATTCCAATTGGATAATAGTTAATTTCCGTTCCCTGAAGGATAGAGTCATTTTTTGTAACACTCAGCCATTTTGTCGAGTTATCTATAACAGGAAAAACGACATAACCTGAATCAGCGATAACGAGTTTTGATGTATCTATGATTGCGGGGCCAGCGAAAAGTTTTGTGTATGCTTCGGGAACTGAACCGATGGGAGCACCTTTTTTGCCAATGATACACCAAGATTCGCGATAGCGGACGCTGTCAATATAATAACTGCCGAGAGTTTTGATAGCATTTCTAACGGGGGTTCCACCGGAATAACCAAGAACAGATTGAGCGCCATCATCACATATTGTCAGAGCAATAACTGTTCCCTGAGGTAAAGATTCAATATAGGCTTTTAAGGAGTCGCCTGAAGGAGGATTAGGGTAATAGAAATATTTAAAGTACACAGGTTGCAAAGTTAATGTATCAAGAATAGCGGCAGCCACACCCCAGAAAAAAGTATTTGGAAGTTTTTCGTCACCATTAATCTGAAGAGAAGCATATTTGCCCTCATTGCTCCCGGCAGAGGTCAACTTAACTCGATTTTCTAATTTTATTAATTCCCAATTATGATTTAATGTATCAAATATCGTATGATTAAAGCTTAGTTCATTAAAGTCAGCATCTTTATCAGCCATCCACTTATTATTTGAATTCGATAGTTTGAACGAATAAGTTTCAGACCAGTTTTTTTCTGAAGAATTAAGTTTGGATCGCCACCAGTATCGAGTATCATTGACAGGGAGAGTAAAGTCAAAAAAAGTGTATAAAGTATCAAGATATTTTGTATATGAAACAGGATTGATGAAGTGTTCGGAGTCTGATATCTCAAGAAGAATTGAATTCAATCCATTTGTGCTTTTTTGGGTAGGGTTAAGGAGAGAAATTTTATTGAGCTTAACAGAATAATAATTGTCATACTCAATTGTTTTTAGAGCTGTAGAATATACAGAGAAATTAAAGGCAGCACTATTATCATCTTTGTATATCTCATCGATAAGGTCATTTTTATCGATATCAACATTTAAAACATGATTTCCAATTCTTCCTTTAACAGGTAAAAAGAATTGAAGCGGAGATTCGAGTAATGGGATTTTAATTCTGAATTGCTTATCAAAAATAACTGTGTCGAGAAAAGTGTCGGTAATGAAAATATCAACCGAATCGTTAAGGACTTTTCCCAGATTTTTTATTACTACCTGAAATTGAACGGAGTCCTGCAAGTCAGTGGGATTATTGCCGACGAAATTAATATCACTGCGAGTGACAGCCAAGTTTGGTTTAGTGGGAACAGCTAATTTAACAATCGGATCCCCAAAGAGGAGATTGCAGTAGTTGAATACCCTATTTACATCATTAATGCCGGAGATATTAAATTGTTTAATTTTTGCAAGGGTATGGGCCTGTCCAATTGAACGAATTGTATCCTTATAAAATTGCTCATAAAATAGATAAGGAAATCTTAATGAGGTCGAAGTATATCCGAGACTGGAATTTCCGAGATAAGCAATCGCTTCCCCATAAGGAGAGCCGCTTATGAAAGATTCTCCGAAAGCATCAACATCGGGTTCGGCGAATTTTCCCGTTGAGCAACCAAAATCAGAAATTAAGGGGTGCCTATTGCTAAAGATAGTTTTCAGATCACTGACTTTAGTAATCCCATTATCCCAGGTTTGGGTTCCACTATGTCCAAGGTAAGAAATTATTGCCGCACCGCTGTCAATAACAGACTGAACCTGAGCTTGTGAGTAAGGACCAAAATTACTAACGGGATCAACTGTTTTATAAAAATGAGTTCCTGTTCCACCGTTTGGAGCGGGTTTAATAAGGGAATTGAAGACCGAATCATTTGCAGCTTTTATTAATTCGAGTTCGCTTAAATTTGTCGGGTTCCCACCACTAAAGAAAATACCAGATTTATTCCAAAGATCAAAACGCTTGTTCAAGTAGTTGTTATGCTTGTTAAGGTATCTCAGCAATTCATCATTATTATTTGCGGGGATTCGACCTACAAACATCTGCGGGATATTTACGTTAACAGAATCAAAAGTTACGTACCAAACATCACTAACAGGATATCCAAATGAAGTGACAAGGTTCTTTTTTCTTATAGCAGGAGCCGGAGTCCAGATATCTTTGTAGTCATAATTAGCGTCACCAATAATGGTCAAATAAGTTGACTTGGGAGGTGTCCAGTTATTGTACACAAAATTAACAAATTCCTTTATAGATTCAGCACTTAAATAGCCATAATTAAATTCATCATAGATATCATCCACATATACCAGTTCTGTCCTGACATTATAATTGGAATTTATGAATTGTCTATACATATTTAAGGATTGCTCCAACAACTTATTTGAGATCATTAAGTAATCGGCACCCCGACTCGCAGACCTTAAATTGACGAATTGTTTTTTTGTCTTGTATACCGGAGTAAGGGATTTTGATTTCTTTGTGAGAATAAATTTATCGCCTGCTGTTACAGTGTCATTGAAGGTCAAAACAGTGTTAACAATATTAAAGTTGTTTATCAGTTTGCTATCGGGATAGATTTTCAGGAGAATTAATGCAGTATCCTGGACGGCTATGTTATTTATTTTTACTGTTTTAATTCCGGTAACAACTGAATCGGGGACCGTAATTAAGAGAGAATCACCGGATGCATAATTGTATCTTAAGTATTCAATATCAATCCAGTCAATGAGAGAGTTATTTACGGTTGCAGAAGTAGGTAAACCAAACAGCCGGAATGTGTTATTCCCCGAAAGAAGCAAATCTGATGAGAAAGAGGAATTAAAATTAACAGTTTGCTTATAATTGTAAATTATACTATCTGAATAGGATGTCGAATTAAGGCTACTTCCTATTTTATGGGCTTGAGAAGAGATGTTAGAAGCATAACCAATGGATCGTGCAAAAGTTTTAACAATCTGACCAGGGACAAAATTCGGGGCTGTAAAGGTGTAACTCAGGGAACCGGAGCCACCAATAGTTTGCCATGTGAAAGTTTTCATTTCCTGCCAGAAAGGAAGTTGAACGCGTGGGGAACTATTATCATAATACCATAAGCGAACATCCTTTTCTAAGTGAATTAGGACTTTATGGTTTAGAAGCGTATCCGAAGCAGTTAAAGAAGCAGAGTTGTGCTGATAGATTCTTAATCCCTCTAACCCATCCCACGAAAGCCATGCAAAACTGCTATCTACATACCGATCCATATAGTTAATGTAATCCTGACCGGTAGGAACGATTTGCCTGTAGTCATTTCTGTTATAGTTTTTCTCCATCCAGAATTGAATATAATCTGTTGAATTAAACTGATTGTCTTCTTCACCCTTTATAAAAAGGGGAAGTTGGATTCCCTTATGAAACAGTTTAAATGTCTTAGGATTAATATTGCCGGGATTTATACCATAAGAGATTAAATCATTATAATTAATTTTATAAACTCCATCATTCGGGATTGCTAATTTGATATATTCTTTTGTGTAGTCAATCCAGTTGTCATTGGAATTTAGTTTAGCGGGGGGAAAAGAGCGGAATTGCTGAGCATGATCAAAATTTGATATTATTTCATTCAAGGATTGATCAAAGATACCTTCCGGGTTATTATTCTTTGAGAAGGGTTTAATATCTACGAAATTAATTTTCAGCTTAGCTTTTTCTAATATCTCAACGGTTTGAGATTTCCAGGAGTATTTATGAGAGTTTATTTTTATTACAGCGACATAGTAATCCCGAATCCAGGAATAATCGAGAATTTCAAAACTATTAACAGGAAAAGACTCAGAAGTAAAATATATTCTGTCGATTTCTGTTTCAGTATATTTAAGAAGCGAATCGTTTTCCGCAATTACACGAGGATTACTTTTTATTTTGTAATTTTCAAAAGTCTGTTTATTTAAGATTTCACCAGTAAGTTCAATTTTTGAGTAGGGGGGTATGGCTACAAAAATGACTTGTGACGGAAGATTGGGAGATGACGGGTTTGATTCGTCCATGAAATCCGAAAAGGAAATAGTATTAGTGTTATTATCAATCTCCACTTTAGGATTACTAAGATTTACAATCATTTCCAGTCCGGAAGGATTATTTGTAGTAATTTCTGATACAGTCTGAGCTACTGTAATAGAAAAGAAAAATAACCCAAATAATAGAAACTTTATCGGCAAATATCTCATGTTTTTAACAATTCTTTCAAATTTATACTAATAATATAAGTGTTTAAAGAAAAAATAAAAATAGTTAAAAAAGTCATTTTATTCTAACTAAATAACACTAAAATCTCTTATTTATTTTAATTTGGAACCATTATCATTTTATATCTCACGTCTTACTGATAAAAAAAAATTATTCCGCCACAGTGGTGATCCTTTGGAATTAAAGATATGAGTGATAACAATTTTATTCAGGATGTTACTTTGTCGTTGAAATTACGGAAACAAAAATAGCTTTATAAAATTAGATTTTATATAAGAAGCTTTATAATTCTTAAGTTGGAAAGATACTTAATATTTTTACCAGATTTAAACATTATTTTTTCAATGAATTCCAGGTCATTTATTCATCAATATAATACCTTCAGAGGATAACCAGTTCCGTTCCAAATCCTTAGAGAAAAGAAAACATGTGTAGGTTATCATCTCATTGTACTTGGAAAGTTCAAGAGTAAGGGGGCGGTCCAACGGGAATAAGTGCACAAATTCACCGCGATTAACCGTTTTACTGAAAGATTCTGTTTGCAAAATTAAGGATTTCTTGTTTTTAGGTCCGGTTAGAACAGTCAGAACAAAAAGATGAAAATCCTCTGCATTTATATCAAACACATCATCATTCAAGGTCAGATTTACAGTATTATTTTTGAATTCTATTTTTTTCAGAGGAGAAGAGGTCGTTTTTGGAACAACCAGATTATTGATAGTGAGGAACTCTCCATTGAGATACTTCCTGTTAGCTTTCAGGATTTTACGGTAAGGAATGGTTCCAGGCACCTCACATTTCGACCATATCTTCTTCAGAAAAGGATTGTCATTTACCTCTGAACTGAATTTTGAAAGAGATGTGAATAAATTTCTTGTCCGGATTGCATCAGGGTGGTTGCTTTTAGTATACTTTGCGGGTAAAGTCGCTAAAATCACCCCGTTCCTCGTGTGTCTTATCACAAAACCGCCAACTTTCCCACGGATTTTTCCAAGGACACTATTATAAATTATCGCCATAAGTTTTTTCCTTCAGGTAATTAATTCAACATCGAAAAATAACTATTTGAGAAATGCTACGCAAATATTATTAATGCCTATGCAAACGGCTTTTATACGGGTTTTTAACGGGTCTTCAACGGCTTTATAACGGCTTTAAATGCTTAACTGAATTTGTGGGTGAATGGACATGTTAAGAAGTTGAATAACGGAACAGTGGAATGGTGGAAAAATGGAAAAATGGAAAAATGTAGAGTAAAAGTCATTATAAGAGGGAGAGTGAGAGGAGAAGGCAACCATTCACGGCCAGTCGGGATCACCGCCCAGTCCGACCCGCATGGCGTTGCACGACCAGCAAAAATATTAATACAGGAAACAATTTATTATGAGTAATATTTGCATGTGCTGTTTTCAGGCAATAGCCACGGTTTCACGCAAAGACCGCAAAGGAAACCGCAAAGATAAAACAGGAAAACCTTATAATTATGGACAAAATCTTTTTATTTCAACAGCCGACCCGTCGGAGGACAGGCAGGCAAATTCACACTGATTACCACAAAGGATGGAAGATTGGAAGGTCGGAAAATTGGAATATAGGAATAATGGAATAATGGAAATCGGGGATTATTTGGAGAGAGTTAGTTTTAACTTGATTATTCTAAATATGAAAAGAGGGATTCCAATGAGATAGCGTTTCCAGAGGCGTTTGGGTTCATTAATTAATCTGATTAACCACTCAAAGCCCAGTTTTTGGATAATTGAGAATCCCCTTTTTTTTGTTTTCGCGAAAAGCTTGATTCCATCACCTACTGAGATTATTATATTAGTTGTTATTTTATCTTTATTATTACTAATCCATTTTTCTTGTTTCGGAGATCCTAAACCAACTATCAGGATATCGGGATTCGCAATATTGATTTCATCAACAACTTTTTCACTTGAAAACGAATAACCAGAAGCAGTTCCAACAATACGTAAATCATTTCTTTTCCGGAGCATTTCAAGAGTTTCAGGGGTGTCTCCAAAGAAAAAAAGACGTATTTTATTCTCAATTGAATAGTCAATCAATTCTCTGTAAAAATCTGATCCAGTTATCCGGGAAATATTATTCTTAAATAATAATTTAATTGCTAAATAAATACCTATACCGTCACTATGCACGATTGTGAAAGAGTTATAAAGATCAGATAAATTTTGATCAACTATTTGATTTAAGGTGTGGAAATTAGCATAAGTTATTTCAATTTCAGCTTTTGTTTTAACAGAGGAATCAATTATTTCCAACAATTCAGAATAATTTGAATTTATTATAGAAATACCTGCTAAAGTAAATGATTTCATAAATATTAGAAATACTTAAATGGAAATTTGACGAGGAAAAATGTTCCAGAAACCGTTTGAGAGGAATGTCCATAATAGTAGGGAAATTTCTTTATTATGTCATTATTATCAAAAATAATGGGTTTGAGAGCAAAGTCTATAAATTTTTTATAATCTTGAAAAGAATCTATTGGATTAGTTTTATAAGTTGAATAGTACTTGATCTTATATTTCTTAAGATAATTTGTGATATCACCACTTCGAAGATACCCTAAATACTCGAAGCTATTGATAAACCCATCACCACAAATTAAATTCCGGTCTGAGAAGAAACCAATTACACCCATCCAATCAAAAGAAAATATTCTTTCATTTTCAGGTACTATTTTGCTAATTAGCTTTGAATATGCATAAATAGAGTTGTACTTTAAATTCTGTACACGAGTTAAATAAGTGATTGAAAGTGCAAAAAGAAATGCAATAGTCGCAAGAAAAACAAGATGACCTTTGCTTATTTCTTTTAACATATAAGTTATGAGTATCAATGAAATGATAATTGGGAGTGCCAGATACCATTCCCTAATACCGAAAGAATTAAAAAATAAGTGAATTAAAATATAGATATTGGCACCTATTAATGAGCCAAATAAGAATAATCCAAAATTATCAAATTTATTCCGATTAAAATAGATAATAACGGTACTTATCCAAAGGATTAATATTTTGGGGAGCTGACTAAATCGTTGCGTGGGAGTAAACAATAATTGAATATTATCGAGAAGAGAAATACTGGGAAATCCACTAACAATTTGACTTGAAACGATGTTGGGATTTCCAAAGTTGAAGTAATTAATTATCATATTTGTGAAATAGATCAACAAACAGGCCCCATATATTTTAATTGCATATTTGAATTTATTTTGATAATCGGAAAAATAAATGTCAGATATTATGAAAAATGGTATTACAGAGAAACAATAATCAGTTCTTGTCAGGGACATAAGAACATAAATTACTAATTTGGGAATAAAAAAGAATTTGTGATAAAAGAGCTCTTTTGACTTAAAATAAACCAATAATAAAAATAAAACACAGGAAAGAATTGTTTCCATACCAAGATCTCTAATTAATATAAACGGAATCAGTAAAAATGAAACAATAATTAAAGAAATTTTCGGAGTCTGAAGAATTTCGAATATGCGTTTAAGAAGAAAATAAGTTATTAGTGAAAAGGCAATATGCAAAGCAAATACAAAACGGAAAATTATTTCCGGAGAAAACTGTTGTATTAGATTTAACAGAAAAAAATATCCAGATAATATCAAAAACCATAGTGGATGATATCCATTAGTTATATTTACTTTATCAAAAGTGGATCCAAAACCTTTGCTGAAATTATTGGCAGTTTTAATATAATAGAATGAATCATCATGAGCAAAGTTAATTAATATCCTTATGTCAAGAACAAAGGACAAAAAAATGCATATTAAAAAAAGCACCAATACTGCGCAAGTAATTTTTGAATCAAATTTATGTTTCATATATTTCCAAAAGAGAATTCAGATATTTTTCGGCAGAATTGAAGTGAGTTACTTTAACGTGAAGGTTATCGCCTAATATTCCTGCTTCTTCAGGATCATTAAGTAACCATTCAATGGCAGTTATCAATGATTCTTTAACTCCCGGTTCAACGAGCAAACCATTATTTTTGTGCGAAATGAATTCTGCTATCCCTCCAGTGTTGCCACCTATAAATGGTTTCGAAAATAATCCAGCTTCGAGCATAACATAAGGGAACGGGTCAATTCTAGAGGGAAGTAAGACCATATAGCAGAGATTCAAATAGCGAGAAACATCATTCGTGGGTTTCTGTAAAATAATCCGTGGATTAATTCGAATCTTATCAAAATAACTGTTATCCAATTCGAAACTTCCGACTAAAAACAAATAGATATCATTATATCGACTTATTAATGATATAAAAGAATCAATTACTATATCGGCACCTTTAATTTTATTTATTCTTCCAACGAAAAGTAAAATCTTGTCTTTAGAATTAAATTGCAGATTTGACACTGAAAACATTCCTTCAGTGTTGAAGGTCGCATTCAAATCAATCACAAAATTATGTAGCATAGATATACGTGATTTCTCAATATTGAAATATTTGATTATGTGAAATTTAATGCTTTCACTTACAGCGATAACCATATCCGATTTAAGACTAAAAATACTAAAACCACGCACAAAACTATGACAAGTTGTTACAGTTCTAATCTTAAGTCTTTTAGAAACAATCCAAGCAAGAAATTCGGGATAACGATGATGAGAATGAATTACGGTAATTTTATTAAGGAAACAAAAATGTTTTAGGCTCAGATAGTTTGGAATTAAGAAAAATATATTCTTCCAACCTTTTCTAAAAGAAAATATCGAGATATTAATGTTTAGACTATTTAATCTGCTTAACCCATCACCGCCATTTGTTGCAAAAAAGAGATTAATATTGGAAATCCTGCTTAGTTCACAAAGTAGGAGGTAAACATGTTTGCTAACGCCGCAGGAGTAATTAAAGTAAGGTGAAATAATAAGAATATTCATGGGAAATTAATGTTAATCACTTTGCTTTCCGGCATTATTTAAAATATTATGCAAGGTGCTTTCATAATCAGTGCTATCATTGAAAAAATACTCAAAATGCTTTTGCCTTTTAGACCAATCAATTTTATTATTTATTGCTTCAAGTATCAAATCTAAAAAAGGTTTTCCTTTATCGAGAAAATAAATTGAAGTAAAATCTTTTATCTTAAAAGGGTCGTTATTTTTATCATCCGGTAAATAGATTATGGGAATATCATACTGCAACAATTCGATTGAAAAAGAGGAATCCTCCACAAATAAGATTTGCGCTTCAGTAACATATGGGATAAGAATTTTACTTATAGTTGCTATTTTTTTAAGGAAGACAAATGAATTTTTATTATCTTGAGGATGAATCTTTAGTATTAATTTCATATTTGAGAAGTATTTATTTAGTATAGTCTTGATTGAGTATACATTATGAAATAATAGGTTTGCATTCCTAGTAAATGATATCACTCCAGGGTTAGAATATGCAATTGGTATATAAGTCCAATACTTTTTAGATTTATTAGTAATGATTCTTCCAAATATTACATTTGGTTTTCCAGAGACAAAGATTTGTTTTGGCTTTTTACCGTAATTATTGTTTATCCTTTCTTTTTGGTAATTACCCCAAACTAAAGCAAAATCAGAATATGAGTTGGAATACATATATCTATAAGGTAATATTGAGTGATCTAAAGTAAATGTCGGAATGTGAAATATTTTTGCAATGTTACAAAAAATGTATTTGTTATCTGTATAGTCAAAATCTTGTACTAAAAACAGAATTCTTGTTCTATGTTTTCGGATAAGATATAAGAAAGATAACATTTCTCTAGAATTGTAATTTATAGTTTTCACAGTTCTTTTGGATGCTTTATAACTCCAATAATTCTGTTTTTTGCTAATTATATTAATTTGCTCATTGTGGGAATTCCTTAAAAAATGCACTAGTTTATTAGAAAAACACTTTGCCGATTTTGGATAATAAAAGATATTTTTACTGAATAGATATTTAGACTTACACAAAATATTTAATGATAAGATATTTGAGTTATTATTTTTTGACCATGACGAGAGATATTCAGCATAAGAAAAACTTGTATTTCTATCTGATCCGACAGAAATTAAAACAAGATTTTTTTTGTTAAAAATAAGAAATAAAACATATTTAAACGACCAAAGGAAAAACCACAATAAATGATTCAAAAAAGACTCAAAATCCGAAAATCGAAGATATTTTCTTTTACTTATTGTTTTATGCAAAAAAGATTGATTGTAAATATCCTCAAAGATATTTCTAAAACTAGCAAGAAAAGGCAGATATTTTATCTTTACCAAGTCATTTTCGAAATTTCTAAATAAATTCCACAAATGGAAATCTTTGTCACTATTCACTGAAATATTAAACCTCTTAGGTTAAAGTTCACTTGTTTCATATGTAGAATAAATTAGGGTATTGATCCCAAATAATATAAAATCAATACTCTAAGATAGAAAAAAATTATGTTTTGAAGATTCATATATTATTTATTTCTGAATTTACATCGATTGCTAAATTCTATATGTGAATTAGTATTTGTTGATTATAAATATTAAAAATGTTTAAATAAAATTATTTTAACTTTATGACATACTCTCTCTTTAAGATACCCTGAATAACTATTGAAGAAAAGAGGTTCATAATTTTATGATATTTATTTTTGTGAAACAATAGTATCGCCAATATTATCTTAATAACCCACTTATAATTTTTTAGTATAAAGAAAAAGGCTGATCTCTTCCGAAATGAGTCAGGGAAATTTAATTGAATAGCTAAAAAAAAATTTCTAAAGTAAGACTGAAATAAAAAGATTTCCCATTCTGACACACTTAATATCATTTGAACAAATGATATTGAGGGTGCACTTTGTGTTCTTAATCTCTTCATTAGGACCTGACCTAAAAGTACGATTCTTACATCCGGAAAACATGACATTATCCTTAAAGCATATTCGCGATCATCATTTGTAATGAAAAAATCTTTTCGGGGGAGGCCAATCGTTTTTACAATGTCCTTGTTTATAAGTACACCCTCAAAACAAAATGAATTTGTTAAATAATAGCCATTTGTTTTAGCATTATCATATATATCCATTATTTTAAGTTTATTTAGATCAATATATTCAGCACCATGATGGATTATTCCATCGGGATTACTTAGTTTTAAGGGCTGTAAAGCTCCGATCTTAAAATTATCTATAATTAGAAAATCCACTAGCGTTTGAATGCAATCGGGATACAAAACCAAATCATCATCCATGCACCATATCCAATCGCATCCATTTTCATAGGCATATTTTATACCGGTATGCTGGCCACCTCCGCTACCCAAATTATCCTGGGTAATCACAGTTAAATCAGTTTGAACCCCCAACCAATCTAAAGTTCCATCCGTAGATGAATTGTTGACAACTACTATATTATCAAATTTATATGTTTGAGATCTTAATGACAGTATACTTTCTTTTAATAATTCAATCCTATTAAAAGTTACTACTACGGCTGCGATTTTCATGAAGATTGTTTGTTTTCTGATTTGGCGTACTGAAGGCTTTTAATAACTACCTGGTCCATATTGTAGTATTTATATTCCGCTAACCTTCCCAGGAAAACAATTTTTGTTAATTTATTTGTTTCTGTGTTATATAAATTCATGACTTGAAGGTTTTCGGGGGGTAAAGTTGGATAAAAAGGTTCTCCTATGGTAGTCGGATATTCAAAAGAAATGGTAGTATTAACAGATTTTTGGTTTGTTAATCTCTTATGTTCTATAATTCGAGTAAATTTATCATTTGCGCTTACATAGTTTATCTGAGATGTCTCCTGAAAATATTCTTGATATAAATTCTTCCACTCAAATATAATTGAGCGGTAGGGGAGTTTGCCGTGGAGATAATCGAAAAAGTAATCTATTGGTCCGGTGTATATCATTTTATTGAATTTGATGTCGTTCAAAACTGATTTATAATCAGTATTCAATATAATTTCAATATTCCTATGATTCAATATTATTTCAAACATTTTTGTATAGCCATCTTTAGGCATAAACTGGTATTTATCTGAGAAATAGCGGCAATCTTCGTTGTATCGGACAGGAATTCGTCCGCAAACGGCAGGGGAAAGGTCTTTGGGTTCAAGATCCCATTGCTTTTTTGTATAATGTCTGAAGAATTTTTCAAACAGATCATATCCCACCTGATTTACTATAATATCCTCGGAATTGAGAACGGGATATCGTTTTTCTGCAACAGTTTGGAGATAATTTTCTGTTTCCCAATCTGTTTGGAGCTTTAATCCGTATAATTTATTCAAGGTAATACGATTGATGGGGATTGGATACAATTCGCCATTTAGATTTGCCAGGACTTTATGTTCATAGAATTGCCATTCAGTGAACATTGAAAGATAGTCAAAGACTTCTTTGCTATTTGTGTGGAAAATATGCGGACCATAGCGATGAACCAGGATTCCATGCTCATCCAGTTCGTCATAAGCATTACCTGCAATGTGTGGGCGCTTCTCCACTATTAATACTTTTTTATTGTGCTGTGAAGCTAATCTTTCTGCTATTACGGCTCCTGCAAATCCGGCTCCTACTATAAGATAATCGTACATATCCCTACATCTTTGAATTAAAAGTTATCAACGTTATACCCTTGTTCTTTAAGAAGATTATCATGGCTGTGGAGACATAGATTTCTGTGATTACCATTGAAACTGCTGTGCCGATAGCCTGAAACACGGGGATAAGAATTATTGAGAACACAATATTCATTATAGCGGCAATGACAATTATTCTTGTGAATTCCTTTTTGTAATTTAAGTTCAGCATAGTCTGAATCCCGGCAATGTTACTTAGAAAGATGATAAACGGGAGAAAAGCAATAATCTGCAACAGAATTACCGAATCCGGATAACCGGGTCCGACTATCAATCTTATTATCTGATATGCAAAGATAAAGAGAATCAGGGATAAAATGAAAACAATCAAGCCGATATATTTTACGACTTTTCTGACAAAAATCAGGGCGATTTCAAGGTTTTCATTGAATAGTTTGGATAAATGGGGGTAAATAGACTGAGCAATGCTTGAAAAAGCTCCCTGTACCGCAATCCTAATTTTATCTGCTGCAGCGAAGTAACCTACAATTGCATCGTTGGTGAAGAGGCCAAGGAGAAATATATTAGTTGTAGTATAGAGATTGATTGCAGCGGTGGAAATAAATATATAACCTGAATCAATGAAATGAAATTTGACAACTTCAAAAGAAGGAATCCGGAACTTTATTCCAAATATTAGAACTGCTGTGCTTAAAGCTATAAGTCCGATAACGAGATAACTTGCGCTGTTCAGGAAAACAGCCGTTAAAAGATCGCCGGAGGAACGAACTAAAAGAAAAATGAGAATAACATAGAGAGCCCTGATAATTACTGAAATATAAAGGAGATATTTCATCTTCTCAATGCCCTGAAAAAACCAAAGAGGAGAAAGTCCCCGACCAATAACGAGAATAAAAGTCAAGAAATAAACAGGCCTATTATAATTAAATTTAGGAATGAAGGTGACTAAAATAAAGAGAATAATAAAGCTGACGATAATCAGGGAAAACTTAATTAATAAAACAGCGTTGAAAATCTCAATGAGTTTTTGTTTGTTATTCCTGTGAATAGATACTTCTCTTGTGGCGCTGTATGTGAATCCATAATCAACAAGAGTATGAAAATAGGCAATAAATGCCGCAGAAAAATTTATGAGTCCAAATCCCTCCACTCCAAGAACTCTGACAAGATATGGGAAAGTTATTAAGGGGAAAAGATAATTGCTAACCTGAATAAGAGTAAGAGATGAGAAATTCCGGAAAAGAGTTTTATTAATTGACAACTAATCTCCAGTTGTTATCTTCTTGCCAGCCATATAACAGGATTCTGGTTGACGCGCTGGTTCCAGATTTCGAAGTGCAGGATGTTTCCTTCTAAACTTTCTCCGATTTTGCCTATTATTTTGCCCGGGGTTACTACCTCGCCTTCGGTTATGTATATATCCGAAATATGTCCGTATACGCTTCTGTATTCATTTTTGTGAGTAAGAATAATAACGCTTCCATAGCCCGGGAGCCAGTTTATGACCGAAACCACGCCTTCAGCTACTGCCCTTACGTTTAAGTCACCAGAGGCTTTTATATCAATGCCGTAGTTTATAGTAACTGTATTTAGTTTTTCATTCAGGTTTTCGCCAAAATCCCTTAGAATAGCTCCTTTATTTACCGGCCAGCTCATTCTTCCTTTAAGATTCTCGAACGAACTGAATTTATTCGTAATGTCAAAATACTGAGGAAGATCTTCCGACTCAGAATTAGTTTTGACTTTGTTTGGATTGATATTCTTAGTCTTTTTTCTATTTAAGCTCTCTTCAATAAGTTTTGCTATCATGTTTCTTATCTGCTGCTCGGCTCTCTTCTTTGCGTCCAACTCTTTCTTAAGACTTGCTTTGTCGTTTTTTATTTTGGAGATAATTATTTTTTTCTGTGAGATATTATCTGCAAGTTGTTTCTCTTCCCGTTCCTTTTGGACTATAAGGTGAGTTTTTTCTATCTTTTCATTCTCGAGCAAATTTTTCTGTTTTGAAAGTCTCAGCTTATTTTCAGTTATGCGTACTATGTCCCTCTCACGCTGTTCAGATATTTTGGAGAGATATTTATATCTTAAAATTGCCTGCTGAATTGATGATGCGTTGAGAATATAAGAAAGTTTATTGGAAAATGTTCCCTTGTAAACAGAGACAACATATTTAGCATAAGTGCTTTTTAATTCCTCAATGTTTTTTTCAAGAGAGGATACGTTTTGCTCCAAACCGGTTATTGCTTTTTCCTTGACATTGACTTCGGATTTAAATGAGTTAATCAGTTTATTCAGCAGGAAAGTCTGCTGATTGTATTTTTCAATCAGCTCGTAGTTCTTCTTTTCTTTTATCTCATTTGTGCGAATCTCTTTTTTTAAGGATTCAATCTCAATTTTGAGTCTGTTTAATTCCTTCTGCCGGGATGATATTTCTTTCTGCTGAGCTAAGTTATGACTTGCAAAAATAAAAAACAGTGCAATAGCCAGATAGAGCAAAGATAAACCAAATCTGCCGAAATTTTTGAATATATTTTTAGAATTTGACTCTGTCAGCATCGTCCGGGATTGTAAAATCTATATAAATATTTTTTTTATTTACCTGAATGCTGTTGTATTCTATAGTTAGAGCCTGCTTTCTGGAATTATTTTTGAGGGAGATTTTATAAGGAACAGCCACTGTTTCCAGAATGCCGAAAGAAGAGTATTTCCCTTCGAGAGTGGGGTTATTTTTAGAGTCCTTAAGCGTAAAATCCGAGATTCCTAAGTCCCTTACATCAATAACGTAAGTTGCGCTTGTTTTCCTGAGGGAATCGAGATAAGTGAGTATATATTTATCGTAGTCAATTTTATAATAGTCGGGTTCTTTATATAAACGCTCGGACATATTCACTGATCCGATGAATGCATCCACTAAATCAGTGAGTGACAGATCAATTTTGAAAATACTCTTAAGGATATTGTCGTTTATGCTCCCTTCATACGCTGTGTTATTAAGGGATTCATAAAAAACGTAATTTTGTTTGGAGATTAAAATCTGGGCTAACTCAATACCGAAAGGGCCGAAGAAAGTAACATAAACGGAATCGGGTTTAGAAAGAACAACTCTGAAGGTGGTTGAATTTTGTATCTCCGGAGTATTTAAATGAAGTGTTCCCACTCCTTCAAATGATTTAATTTTTCTTCTGTTAACCTCAAGTTTCTTTACCAGTCTGTCGGCAGGGAGAATCTCAATATCTTCGGTTGGTTTTGAAGGGACACATCCCGTGAAGTATGTTACAGAAAAAAAAAGAGTAAGAAACAAAAACGATTTAATGATACTTCTCAAATTTCACCTTTCTCAATTTTAATTTTAATAGCAGTATTATCCTGTTCAAGTTCAAGGGCTTTTTTCCAGCACTCAAGAGCTTTTACTTTATTCCCCATTTTTGAATAAACGTCACCAAGGTGATCAAGAATCACCGATTTATCTCCGCTTATCTCAAGGGATTTACGAATATACTCTTCGGCTTTTGGATAATCTCCCATTTTATAGTAAACCCAACCGTATGTATCGAGATAAGAAGAATTTGCCGGTTCAGATTTAAGAGCCTTGCTGACCATTTCAAGAGCCAAATTAAGATTTTCGCCTCTTTTGGATAAGGAATAGGCATAGTTATTCAGAACGAGAGCATTCGAGGAGTCAATATTTAATGCAAGCTGATAAATACTATCGCAGTTTGCCCAATCCTCCTCGCCGTCGTAGATTAAGCCAAGTGTTCCAAGAAGATCGACATTCCCGGGAGATAACTTCAAGGCACTATTGAGATATTTAATTGCCTCCTGAGTTTCTTTCAATCTGCTGAGAGTATATCCGAGCGAAGACAGGGCATTAACATCACCGGGTTCAAGTTCGACAGCTTTGGACAAGTAAGTTTTTGCGGGTTCGTATTTATCCTGCTGAGAATAAGAAATTCCGAGAATTAAATTTATGGTAAAATCCTCAGGGAATTTTTCCACTCCGCGCTTTAATACCTCAATAGTCTCATTATACTGCCGGTTATCGAACAATAAGCCACCGAGTCTGATCCAGGCCTCCGGATTCCAGGGAGCAAGTCCGGTAACTTCGTCGAAATATTTTATTGCTTTTTGATTCTCCTGCTTTCTGAAAGCAATGACTCCCAGATACATTTTCACCATCCAGTCACTGCTATCGGCATTAAGAGTGTTAAAAAGATCTTCTGCGTATGGGAGGAGCAGGGTATCTTTAACTGACTCCTCAAAAAATGCAGCTCCTATACGTAATTTAATATCATGCGGAACATCGGTTCGCGTAAGCAAAAGCCTGTATTCCCCGGCTGCAAGTTTCCACTCTTTTTGCAGAACAAAAAGATGGGCTTTCTTTTCTATAGCATCTATGTCGTCAGGAGAAGCAGTTATAACATCCTCAAGGAGTTCAAGAGCCGGCGTATACCGATTATCCTTTATATAAAACTCAGCCAGTAATTTTTTTAACGGAATATTTGAAGGGTCAATTTCCAGGAGGCTTTCCAAATATGAAATTGCTTTGGAAGTATTTCCGAGCCGCTCATATAACTCAGAAATGCGAATCAAGACACTCCACTCATTCCCAATTAATTCCAAAAGTTTTTCGTATATTTCTATAGCTTTTAACGGTCTTTTTGTCTCATACAGCCTTGCGAGATCGTAATATGAATTTACTATTGATGAATCCAGAGAAATTATTTTCTCAAGAGTTTGAATAGCGGAGTCATTTTGCTTTGCGGATTTATAGATTTCCTGAAGGAGATTCAGGTAATCAATGTTTGTGCTGTCCAGTTCGACTGATTTTCGGGCATTCTGCAGGGCAAGGGAGAATTTTTCGAGGATAAAATAGTTCTTTGCAAGTTCATAGTAAATACCCGGCTGGGAATCATATTGGAGAGCCTCCTGAAATTCGATTATAGCGAGTGAGTAATCGCCTTTAGATTCGGCAGCCAAACCGTTCAGGAAGTAATCCATTGCTTTTTGCTGATTATCAATTTTAACGGTCAGCGAATCTTTGGTTTCTGTGCCCGTACTGATTTTTTCAGTGCTACTGCAACCAATCAGAAGGATCGCAACAGGCAACAACAAAGATAATTTTACGGATAATTCAAAACTTTTCATAGAATAATTTATTGTAAATAATCATAACATACAAGGCAAATAAGTAATTAAGAGTTCTTTCCTGTTCATTTATATTGAGCAGAAACAGAGTAAAAGAAATCAACAAAAAATTGTATTTGTAAAAATAACGAAATTAAATGGAAATATTCGATTTTGCATTCTCATTTCTATGGGAATATGATGAAGAATTTATACATCTTCTTGAAGAAGAATTTCAAAAAAACAGACTCTCGACATTCATAATTACTGACCATAATATTGAAGAGGTAACGGAACTGGTCCGGACCAGGAAACTCCATTTTCATATTTATTTTGACAGAGCCTGGGATGTGGATGACCGCTTTGAGCATTTGGGAAAGGCATTACACAAACGCAAGACTCTTTTCATCAATTCATACGAAAAAGTGTTTCATGCTATTGACAAGGCAACAATGCATCTCGAGTTGATTACCGCGGGACTATATGTTCCATACTCAATAATTATTCCCCCACATAGCGAACGAGAGGATATTTTTATCTCAGTCAGTGATCTTGCCCGGCTGGGAAGGCCGTTTATTATTAAACCGTGTAATACAACCGGTGGCGGAGTAGGTGTTGTTACGGGAGCAGAATCGCTTCAGGAAATATTTTCGGAACGGGTAACAAACAGCGATGATAAATATCTTTTGCAGGAAAAAATCTACCCCCGGATTCTGGATGGGAAAAGGGCCTGGTTCCGATGTTTCTGGATATTTGACGAGGTTATCCCCACATGGTGGAACGATGTGACCCATCTCTACCAGCCACTTACACGCCGTGAGATTAATGAATTTAAGCTTTCCAAACTCTTTAATATTACAAAAGCAATAGCCTCTGTTTCCGAGCTTGAGTTTTTCTCAACTGAAATTGTCCTTTCCGAAAAAGATCTCTTTGTTGTGATAGATTATGTAAATGACCAGTGTGATTTGCGCTTTAAGTCTCATCACAAAGATGGTGTTCCCGATGAAATAATAAGGCGAATAATCTCCAAATTCAGATTATTTGTCAAAGCGCATAAGAAAAAGAACAACCTGAGCTAAGTTTTATGTTCAAAACAGAAATAATTATAATTTTGACCTTACTTACACTTCTTATTTTGCTTGGGGGATATCACTATTTATTTCATATATACGAGATTGACTATAGGTTATCAGCTCCTAATCTTTACGCGGATTATAAATCGGAAGTTACAATAGAAGTAGTACCGCTGAATTCTCTTGGTTTCAGAGCCCCATTCAGGGATCCGAAAGCATTATTCATAATTGAGGAAGGTAAGTCGCTTGTTCAAATCATAAAACAGAGTGAGAATAAATCTTCCCTTACTCTCCGGTCGTTAGGAGTCAGCGGAACGGTAATAGTCAGAATAAAATCAGCATACGCAATATTTCCTTCTGTTATAGAGATAAAAATATTAACGAGCACAGCGTCAGAAAATTTTAACAATGAGTCTCATATAATGTAAATATTTATTTGATAATTTGCCTAAAATAAACTATTTTTAAACTATTAATACGAATTAAGATAACTGTAAGAGAAAATTATGAAAAAAGTATTATTCCTTTTATCCATCGTTATGATACTAAAAGTATTTCCGCAAGGAACAGCAGGTGATGAAGCTAAATTTCAATACCGCTATTTAATTGATATGCCCTCGAGCGGGATTCTTGAAAAAGGTTATGTGTCGGTCTCAAATGATGTTATGCCCTTCGGAGTTCTCATCTCGAAGATGGAAGTAGGAGTGTTTGATGGGTTATGCTTCGGGATTTCTTACGGCGGGGAAAATATAATCGGAACCGGAAATCCAAAGTGGTTCAAACTTCCGGGAGTCAATGTCCGCTTCAAGTTTTTTGACGAGGCAATTGCACTTCCATCAATTACAATTGGGTTTGATTCACAGGGAAAAGGGGTTTATCTCGATTCCACAAACCGTTACTCAATAAAATCTCCCGGCTTTTTTGCATCTGCCTCAAAGAATTATGAAGTTCTCGGTTATCTGAGCCTCCACGGATCAGTGAATTATTCCCTTGAGCATTCAGACGGGGATAACTTTGTGAATTTTATGGTAGGAATTGAAAAAACAATCGGAAAAAGAGTTTCACTTTTACTTGAATATGATTTTGCCTTTAACGATAACAATACTGACTACTATGGAACAGGGGCCGGATATTGCAATCTTGGAGTAAGATGGTCTTTGGGAGACGGACTGACACTTGGTTTGGATCTGAGGGATCTTTTCAGCAATCAGAAACTTAACGCGGGCGCTGCCGACAGGGCAATTAAGATTGAATATATACGGGGTATATTCTAAAAAGTAACTAAGACACCAGCAGTCATAACGCTATTTTTTGCGATGGTATATTCACCGCAAAGAATAAACATACTATATTTTAGAGACATACCAAGTGAGGTAAGTAATGCATTCTTTCCCTCAAAACTCTTCGAAACATTTCTGCTGACCCGGAGCAGGGCATTAGCACTGTTTGGATCACCATTGATGGAATAGTTTACACTTCCCCTTGTTATCTCGTACTGAACGTTACCGTATAATGAAAGCTTTCCATAAGTTTCACCGACCTGAGCAGACAGGCCAAAGTTAGTTGATTTTACGTAATTTGATATACTGAAATTATTTGATGAAATACCAAGCGTCATATCAAAAGGAAATCTTTTGAAAAAATACTCATTTACATTTGCTCTGATACCAACTGAAGTCAGGAGGATGCTTTCATTGGCAAAACTCATCTGAGGAAAAACCTTCAGAAAAATTTCAGTATGCTCATAAGCAGCTGCGAGATAAATGAAAAAATGCGAAAGCAAATTAACATCATATCCGTCCGGGTAAGTATATTTCTGGTTGGAAGGACCTGAAAAAACGGAACCGGTTTTCCCCAGTATGGAAGTAGTGCCGCCTCCGGAAATTCCTCCGTTTCCCGAAGGATTAAACATTTTTTCGCTGCCTGTGGGATACATGGCAAATCCCTTAATAGCGACAGAAATTACTAATTCTTTATCAATTTCCGTTTTAAACCCGGTTCCCGAAAGGGAAGCATTACTGAGGGCAGTGATTATCGGTTTCAGATAAGGAATTACATCATATTCATCCAGCATTCCCAGATTTTTTCCCAACTGTGAAAAAGCCTGTGACTGGATTAAGAAGATGATAAAAAGAAATAACTTCAGATTTCGGGCTATTCTATGCATTTTTTACAAAATATATAAAAGATAATGTACTAATATAAATTATTTCAGATAAAAAAGAGTTGTTTAAAAGGGGTAATCTGAGTATTTTTACATCCGAGATAATTATTTTTTGCCCCGGTAGCTCAGTATGGATAGAGCGTCGGTTTCCTAAACCGCAGGTCGGAGGTTCGAATCCTCTCCGGGGTACATATCAAGTTAGGTTCGAACTCAGATAGTCCGAACTTTTTCATTTCCGGCAATTTTCCAATGATTTCGCCATCCATGTGAATTTTCTCTTCAATTTTTCCGTCTCCAGTTTATTCTCCACAAAGGAGGTTATTCTTTCAAAAAAGCTCTGATAAATCAGTTTTCGCTTTTAGGAGGAAGGATATTGCAGCGCTCATTCCTATGCCAGATAGTATGCTGTTTAGTTTACATCCATCATTGGTAAGAATGTCGGTACTTTGGCCATTGACGGATTTTCAAGGTAAATGTAAAAATGTGTTTTACAAGGTCTGCTTCTTTTTCAGCAACAGATCTCCCTTAATCTTTTTAATCCTCAAGCCAAAAGCAATATTCTCAAAGTCAGAATAGTTGGGAAAAAGGGAATAATTCTGAAATACTCTATTTACATCTCTTTTATAGGGGGGAGATTATCAAGAACTGTGGGGTTCCCATATTTACAGAGATACTTTATAGTTCAATCATTTCACTTTTTATTCAGAGTGAATGTGCCAGCGACATTTATCGTATCACCGGCCATTCTAATAACCTTAAATCCAAAAGTTCCATTTATAACGGTGCCGTTCAGTGTGCCATTAATAGTTCCGTTTGGGGAACTGTCAGTTACATTCAGAACAAAACTACTATTAGTAAGAGAGGCAAGTCCGTTTGAATTAGATTTTGAATGAGTCTCATTAACATTACCACCGAGCGCAGAGTAGGTGTAGGTTATGCTATATGCGGTTACATAAGTGGCACCGTTTAAGTCACCAAGCGTAACTGAGCATTCCTTTGACTTGTCAGTTGTGCCTGTGAATTCTCTGACATTTGTGGGACCTGAGGGAGTTATGATTTCCTCTTCCTTACTGCATCCGGCAATAAGCAGTAAAGCAATAACCATTAAACTGAATATTCTTTTCACACTAAACCTCTGAAAAATTGAGAAATACTAAAGCCATACAATAATCAAGTGGAAAATACAAAATTTTATCCAGAAAATAATATTTGAATTGATGTTATTTATCTAAATTTTAAAATAAACTTCAGAGGCTACTTTGAGGCACTTTAGGACAACTTCCTGACAAAATGGGAGAGATTCTGCTATTTTTAACAAGATTAAAAACTTGCAGAAAAAGAGGTTTTTACTCCGCTAACCTAATTTGCTATTTTCTTATCCATTAAAGTGGTGCATATCCTTATAGCGGCATATAGCAGCTGAGTCATATATTATGAATTCTTAACAATTTCTTAACACTTGAACTGTTTTTTTTTAATAGTAATAGTGTTAAACTTCGTGACATTATTTTAATAAAAATGGTAATCTTATCAAGGTGGAAAATTCTGATATACAGCATTGATGAGATTTTTAGTTATAATGAAGATTTTGATAGAAAAATGAAATAAAGAAAGAATCCAACATGAAAAAATATTTTATTCTTTTTGGTTTTGTCTCGGCCATAATTTTCTTTGGTTGCGGCAAAGGAAAGATTTCAGTTACTCTTGCCGGTTCAACGGCATTTCAGCCATTTGCAGAAAAGATTGCTGATGAGTATATGAAGACCAACCCTAATGTTACAATTACCGTGCAAGGTGGCGGTTCTGCAGTAGGAATTCAGTCAGCAAACTCCGGAGCAGCCCAGATAGGAATGGCAGACCTCGTGATACTACCGGAAGAAGCAAAATCACTTACTTCCATTGTGGTGGCGCAGGACGGTATTGCATTAGTTGTGAACCCGAAAAACAAAGTAGAAAATCTTAGCATTGAACAACTCCGCAATATTTTCAACGGGAAAATTATAAACTGGAAAGAAGTGGGGGGAATAGATGCACTTATAACAGTGGTGTCTCGTGAAGCCGGGTCCGGTACAAGGTCTTCCTTTGAAAAGATCATAACCGGGATAACACTCACTAATAACGCAGTAATTCAAAACTCAAACGGTACTATCCGGGAGACTGTAGCAAATGATGAAAATTCAATCGGGTATATTTCACATGGCATACTTAATGAAAAAGTAAAAGCACTGAAAATTGACAATGTGGAATGTACTTCTGAATCAATTATTGCACAGAAGTATACTCTGGTACGTCCTATATTTCTTTTAACAAAGGGCGCTCCTGAAGGTGAAGCCAAGAAATTTATTGAATATATTCTTACGCCGGAAATTCAGTCCATGATCAAGAAAGACGGATTGCTTCCGGCTAAATAATACATCCTATGAAAATATTAAGTGAAAAAGGAGTGCAACGCCTCCTGTCAGTAACCGCATTTTCGGCAATATCTGCGCTGGCACTGATTGCATTATTCATTTTTATTGAGGGACTTCCCTTCCTATTTAAATATGGTATAAAAGACTTCCTGCTTTCATCTGAATGGAATCCGGAGGCTGGGAAATTCGGCATATATCCAATGATCGCTTCATCATTTTGGGTGATGCTGGGAGCTATGCTTGTGGGTGCACCGCTTGGGATAGCGGGTGCCATATTTCTGGCAGAGTTTGCACCCAAAACAGTAATGCATATTGTAAAACCGGCTATTGAACTGCTTGCAGCGGTTCCTTCAGTAATATATGGTTTTATTGGTGTTGTAGTTCTTGCTCCTATTATCAGAGATGTATTTGGAGGTCCCGGACTTTCGGTTCTTGCAGGTGCAATCATTCTGGGAATTATGATACTTCCGACAATTATCAGTATTTCAATTGATTCTATTCTTGCGGTGCCGACTTCTTTCCGTGAAGGATCGCTTGCGTTGGGGGCAACCACGTGGCAGACAATTCACATGCTGACTTTCAGAGCCGCAAAATCAGGAATAATTGCAAGTATAATTCTTGGTATGGGAAGGGCTATTGGTGAAACCATGGCCGTAATTATGGTTACAGGTAATGCGGTAAAAATACCAAATTCCGCACTGGATTCAGCCCGAACTTTGACAGCAAATATTGCGCTCGAAATGAATTATGCCACAGGAATGCACCGCGAAGCGCTTTTTGCGACCGGTGTAGTCTTGTTCATAGTGATAATTTTTCTGAATTCAATAGCAAGCGTTGCGATCAGAAAGAAGGTAATCAAAAAATGAGGATTCCGCCAAAATACACACAAATTGGGGCAATTGCTATCCTCGGTGCTGCAAGCGTCCTTACGGTGGCGATACTAATATTCATTATCGTATTCGTTCTCCAAAAAGGTCTTCCAATTTTAAGTATTAACTTCCTTTTCACTAACCCATCAGACATGGGAAGGTCGGGTGGGATATTACCAATACTCATAGGAACTATCCTGCTACCTTTACTGGCAATCATTATTGCCGCCCCATTAGGAATAGGAACTTCTGTTTATCTGGCTGAATTTACCAGTGAATCAAGAGTTACAAGGTTAATCCGGTTTGGAACAGATTGCCTTGCCGGAGTCCCATCAATTATTTTCGGTTTATTCGGCTTCATCTTTTTCGTAACTATCCTTGGAATGGGATGGTCGATTATGTCCGGTGGTTTAAGCCTTGCATTTATGGTTTTACCGACAATTATCCGCACTTCAGAAGAAGCCATCCGTTCTGTTCCCAAGGCATATCGCGAAGTGAGTTTTTCTTTGGGAGCCACTCGCTGGCAAACGGTTCGCAAAGTGATTTTACCAAATGCCTTGCCCGGAATTGTTACCGGAGTTATTTTGGGTATTGGGCGCTCAATTGAAGAAACAGCTGTGGTGATCTTTACTGCAGGATCTTCTCTGCTCATTCCTACTTCTGTATTCGATTCAACACGAACAATGGCTGTGCATTTTTACATACTCGCGCGCGAAGGTCTTTCAATGGAAAATGCATACGGAACTGCAGCCGCTTTGATTATCGCAGTTCTCATTGTCAATCTTTCAGCATACTTATTGATGCACCGCTTCATAGCAAAAAGGAACTGACAGGATGATACAGGAAAAAAGAATTAAAATTGATATCCGCCACTTAAATCTTTATTTCTTTAAGGAAAAGATTCTTAAGGACATAAACCTTGAGATATCCTCCAATCAAATTCTTGGGATTATCGGACCGGCAGGATCAGGAAAAACATCATTTCTCCGATCTCTAAACAGGATGAATGAGCTTGAAACCGGGTCACGAATTGAAGGACAAATCCTGCTGGATGGGATTGATATCTATAAAAAAGAATTGAATGTTGTCACTCTTAGAAAACGAGTAGGTATCGTTTTTGCATTGCCTGTTGCATTACCAATGAGCATTTATGAAAATGTTGTTTACGGAGTGAGATTATCAGGGAACAATGACAAAACACACCTTGATGAAATAGTAGAAAAAAGTTTATCCGAAGCCTTTCTCTGGGATGAAGTGAAGGATCGTTTGAGTTTATCCGGACTTCGCCTCTCCGGCGGGCAGCAACAGAGACTCTGTCTTGCCAGAGTTTTAGCAATGAAACCGGATGTTATTCTTTTAGATGAACCCTGTTCAGGGTTAGACCCTATTTCAACTACGTGGATTGAGGATGCATTAACCGAATTAAAGAAACTCTACACTATTATACTGGTAACCAATAATACAATGCAGGCAGCACGGGTTGCAGACACTACCGCTTTCTTCCTTATGGGTGAATTGATGGAAGTGGGTTTAACAAAAAAAATTTTTACTGATCCGGTTAAAAAAGAAACAAATGATTATATTACGGGGCGATTCGGATAAAAATGGAAAATTGTACAGAGCTAAACGATAAAATTGAAATAAAGAATCTTGATTTGTTTTACGGACACTTCCAGGCATTAAAATCGATTAGTATGACTATGAAGCCCAAGTTAATTACGGCTTTAATCGGTCCCTCGGGCTGTGGGAAATCTACTTTACTTCGCTCCCTGAACCGGATGAATGACACGATACGCGGGGTTCATATTACCGGTCAGGTATTATTAGACGGGAAAGATATTTATCATTCCGGTATGGAAGTTTCTGAATTGAGAAAAAGGGTCGGAATGGTGTTTCAGCGACCAAATCCTTTTCCCCTTTCAGTCTATAACAATGTAGTTTATGGATTACGGGTTGCAGGTATTAAAAGGAAGAGTAAACTTGATGAAATAACAGAAAAGAGTCTCAGGTCAGCTTGGTTATGGGATCAGTTAAAGGATAAACTTCATCATCCCGCTCTGCAATTACCCCTGGATCAACAGCAGCGTTTGTGCATAGCGAGACTTTTGGCTGTTAAACCCGAAGTGATATTAATGGATGAACCATGCTCAGCATTAGATCCGATTTCCACTTCAAAAATTGAAGATCTGATGTATGAATTAAAAAAAGAATATACTATTATTATCGTAACCCATAATATGCAGCAGGCTTCGAGGGTAAGCGATTATACTGCTTTTTATTATATCGGCGAACTGATTGAATTTGCTGACACAAAAAAGATTTTTACTGCTCCGGATAAAAAACAGACTGAAGATTATATAAGCGGCCGTTTTGGATAATTATAAGAGGATATAAACATGCAGAATCATTTTAATGAAGAAATCGAAAACCTGAACACTAATCTTATAAAGATGGCAACTCTTGTCGAGGAGCAGATTGAACGTGTATTCACCGCTCTTGAAACGGGTGACATTATGCTTTGTAAGGGTGTTAAAGCAAAAGATAATGAAATAGATAGTTATGACAATCTGATACAAATACAATGTGAAAATATTCTTGCACTTTTTCAACCGGTTGCTGTTGACCTGAGGTTCATCTTATCTGTTTTAATGACAAATAATCAATTAGAACGCTGTGGGGATATTGCAGTAAACATCGCTAAACGGATAAAAAAAACAGGTGGAACTGTCTCCTTCATAAAGGAATCACAAATATTGGAGATGGGACAACAAGCCAAGGGGATGCTGAAGAATGCAATTAATGCTTTCATTTTGAATGATATTGAGATTGCGAAAAAAGTTTTAGAGGATGATGATATCGTTGATAATTTAAGTAAACTGATATTCCGTTTCCTCATTGATAAAATGAAAACCGATAATTCGCTCATCGAGCCTTGTTCTCATCTTATCGTTATGATCCGTAATATTGAACGCCTTGCTGACCATGCCACCAATATTGCGGAAAATGTGGTTTTTTATCTTGAAGCTAAAATTATCACACACCAAAAAAAATTGCAGTCTCCGGTAGAATAGTTTAGAAAATCATTTATTTATATTCAAAAGGGGTTGCCTTTTTCCGGTCACACTAATTAGAACGAAAGAAACACGTTAGTATAACGTAAACTTATTAAGACACAAAAGGAAACAACCATGTCAGAAAAACTTTTTCATGAAGTTCTGGTAGATGCGATTGCATATCAGGATGGCTCAATAGTCAGTAAACAAATTGTTAAAAAATCCAACGGTAATATCACTTTCTTTGCCTTTGATAAAGATGAATCTCTTACCGAGCACACATCTCCTTTCGAGGCAGTTGTTTATATGGTTGACGGTGAGATGGAAATTAAGATAGGGGGTAATCCGTGCCTTGTAAAAGCCGGGGAGATTTTAATAATGCCAGCTGATATACCGCATGGATTAAAAGCAATTGTAAAATCAAAAATGCTTTTAACGATGATTAAGTGATAAATACAAAAAAATATCCCGTTGCTAAACGGGATGTTTTAATGATTATAGTCCTTTAATTAATCCTTTTTCTCCGGATATAAAATTATTTTTACTAAATGATTTTTATCAAGATATAATTCAGCGCTTTCCTTTATATCGTTTACCGTTAACCCCTCAACCCAATTATTGTAATTTAGGATAATTTCCGGATTATCATTATAAATCAGGTAATTATACAGCATTCCGGTCCAGAAAGCATTTTGTTTCAGTTTAGTTTCGCGTGTTCTTCTTTGGGTCTCTTTCACTTTATTTAATGTTTCAATACCCGGACCATAATTTACAAGGCTGTCAATCGTCTTAAAGAGGGCATCTGTTAGCTCTTCCACTCTGCTTGGATTAGTTCCCCAGCTGATATTTATTGTATATTCACCTTTTGGTATCCTGTTTGTCCAGGGACTTACTTTAATTCCGTAAGTTCCACCTTTCTCTTCGCGGATAACTTCCCTGAGTGTAATATTCAGGACATCAATAAGCGACTCAAACTTATATTCATTTTCCCGGTTCCATTCCATCTCTCCGAGGAAAACTACTCCAATACTGCTTTTTTGTTCAATCCCCTTGAAAAGTGTTTTCTCGGTAACTCCTTTAGGCCGCTCAATATTAATTACCCGCCAGCTTTCGTTTCTTTTCAAAGAGGGAAGTCCTCCCAAATATTTTTCAATCATAGGTTTATCTGTCTTGGCATCAATATTGCCTACGAACAGAAAGGTAAAATCACTTGCATCAGCAAAGCGGTCTTTGTAAAATTTTCTCGAGATATTAATGTTCATTTCCTCCAGCAGTTTTGCAGACCAGGGACGGCTCCTAAAGTGATAATTACCCAAAGTAACCGTCAGAGTATCCTGAAATGCGGTCTGCGGATCATTGCTTGCATTTTCGAGAAATGTTCTGGTCTTGTTGTAATAAGAAGCGAATGCGGTTGAATCAATCCTTGGTTCAGTAAAATACAGATAGATCATCTGAAGAAACGTCTCAAGGTCTTTAGGACTGCAGTTACCATTCATTCCTTCAAAATAATTTGTTACATAAGGGTTTAGTTTTACGATTTTACCGGCCAGAATTTTTTGTAATTCATCCCGCGTAAATTTTCCTATACCTGACTCCTCTATCAAACCGTTGGTTGTAACTGCAGCAATATAGTCTTTGTCTTCAACCAGTGAATTACCTCCGGGACTGAATGCCCGCATACTAATTTCATCATTCTGGAAATCAGTTTTCTTTATGACTACTCTTACGCCATTGCTTAGTTTCCATTCAGTAATCCCGAGCTTCTCATTCTTGGATTCGGATTCCACTTTACCCGTTGTTTTAATCTCTTTAACAAGTGGTTCATTTTGAACAAAATCTTTATAAGGTTCAATATTTTCTTCTGACACTTTGTGAATTATCGTTGCCAGACCTTCCTCAGTAGGGAGAGGAATAGAATCCTTTTCCGGAACGCTAACCATCACTATCCGGTTTTCGTTTATCAGAAATCCAGATGCTACTCTATTTACCTCCTCAACAGTTATTAACTCAAATAGTTTTTTATCGATATTAAAAATATCCTCTTCTCCCATTATCGGATTATTGTACAAATAATGATACACATATTTCCCAATAATTTTCGGTGATTCCTGCTTATCCTTTTCTGCGAGCATCTGCTCATCCCGCCTTAAAAGAATAAGTTTCATCCTTTCAAGTTCAGACTTAGTAAATCCATGAAGCCTTACTCTTTCTGCTTCTCTCAGCAGAGTCTCAAGTCCCAGGTTAATTTCTCCCTCTTTAACTGCAGCAGAGAGTGAAAAGGCATCAACCGTCTTGACTAAATTTGTTTTTCCGCATCTGGCTTGTATAAAAGGGGGAACAGGCAATCTGGTTAACTCCTGAAATCTCATATTTAGCATTCCCGAAAACAACGTAGTTATCACTTGCTCCCTGTAATCATCAATGGTCTGTACCGGTTTTGCCTCCTGTTTATTATATACTGAAATTACAGAATTTACAGCTTCCTTGTCCGAAGCAATTGCAAAAAGGGTTTCTTTGTTTTTCGGGACAGAGAAAAGTTCCCGTTCTCGAACCATAACAGGGGAGTTAATGCTCTCAAAATTCTTCCTGATTAACTCTTCTATTTCAACCGTATTAAAATCTCCAACAGCAACAATGGCAAACAGATCGGGTCGATACCAGTCACGGTAGTAATTGACCAAAGTTTCATGCTTGAAGTTTTTGATAACTTCAATATCTCCGATTGTCAGTCTCTCAGCATAGCGGGAATCCTTGAAAACAATCGGAAGCTGTTTATCCAGCATTCGCATATTTGCCCCGCGTCCAAGACGCCATTCTTCCGTTATTACTCCGCGCTCTTTTTCCACTTCAATTGAATCAAAAGATAGACCTGCAGCCCAGTCCTGCAGTACTACAAACGCTTTTGAGAGAATTTCTTTCTTGTCGGTGGGGACCTGAAGCATATAAACTGTTTCATCAAAACTTGTATAGGCATTCAATTCCGGCCCGAATTTCACTCCGATTGATTCAAGATATCCAATCAGCTCATTTTTCTTAAAATTCTTTGAACCGTTAAAAGCCATATGCTCCACAAAATGGGCTAAACCTCTCTGGTCATCATTCTCCAGGACCGAACCTGCATTTACTACCAGTCTCAACTCACAGCGGTTTTCAGGTTTCTTGTTTTCCTGAATATAGTATCTTATGCCGTTGCTTAAGGTTCCTGTTTTAACTCTTTTATCAATAGGTAGTTTTTCGTTTTGAGCAAACGAAAATGCGATAAAAATAATAAAAATAAATACAATAAAAGAAATTCTTGAAATCATCGTTAATCCTTAATAATTATATCCAAATTTATGGAAATTATTTCGATTTATTTATGTTATATTTTCAGTTGGTAATTATTTAATTTTCGGTGAAATATGAGACCGGCATTTTTAATTTTAATAGTATTCTTATTTAGTCAGATGTCATTCAGCCAGAAAGAAATGAAACCTGTTCCGTCCGTAGACCTTAAAAAGTATGCGGGTTTGTGGTATGAATATTCAAAAATTCCGAATAGCTTTCAAAAACAGTGTGTTTCGAATACAACCGCTGAATACAAACTCCTTGAAGACGGAACAATTCAGGTAAACAACAGTTGTACTGATGAAGATGGGAAAAGGGATTTTGTTTCCGGAGTTGCCCGGATTGTTGATCGGGAAACCAATGCTAAACTTGAAGTGAGTTTCTTCAGTATTTTTGGATGGCGCCCGATATGGGGAGATTATTGGGTAATTGGACTGGACAAGGATTATCAATATGCAGTTGTAGGAACGCCAGGCAGAAAGTACGGCTGGGTACTGAGCAGATCGCCAAAACTAACTGATGAACAATTAACCGAAATAAATAAAATTCTTACTGAGCAGGATTACGATCTAAAGAAATTCGTCAGGTCTAAACATTCGGATTAATTATAGATCGTTAATTGCGTCTATTCCGGAAGGCATCGGAAGGAAGAACTGAATCTTCTGTATCTCCCCGTTCTTCTTTATTAGCCTTTCAATCCGTTTGTTTATCAGAACGCTGTGTTCAATATGAATATCGTCTTCAATGATTGACCCGAATATATAGCTCGTTCCCTTAACAAGGACGTTCTTTCCAATAAGCAGCGGATATTCATCGCTTCCGGTCATATTGACACTGGATTCGATCTTCGTATTATCTCCGATTACAATATTCCCCTTGATAATATCTCCCCATAATATCTCAACATTATTACCTATTACAAATTTCTGAGTCGGGAAAGTTGAGAGCAGGACATTTTCCCAGACTGTGACATTCTTTCCGAAAATCACATTCCCACTGACCACAACATTCCTTTTTAACATCAGGTTATAATTTAATTCCACTCCTTTTCCGATATACACTCCTTTACCAAGATGTATGTCCAGCGGTTCCCCCTTTGTATCCTGGCTCAGTATTGCCTCTATCACGCTGTCGTGTATATAGAAATCATCCGGATCTTCAATTTCTATAATATTCTTTATTGAATTGTATACGTTATTTCTGTAAACTTTTTCCATTTCCTTGAGGACTGACTTGTCGTTAAAGCCCATGAGTACGTACTGATCTTTCGGGCTTGAAGCTGAAACCGTATATCCCTTCTGATTGAAAAGTGCTATAAGATCAGTGATGTAAATTTCGTTCTGAGAGTTTTCACTTTTTATTGAGTGAATCAGTTCGGTCAGCTTTTTATAATTAAATGCATAAACACCGCTGTTGTATTCATTTATTTCAAGTAATTCCTGTTTGGAATAAATATATTTATTCCCTTTGTAAAGAGCTGTATAATTGGCATCATCAGAGATTGCTAAGATATCCTTATGTTCAATAATCTCAATCACTTTTCCAAAATCTTCTCCGGAAGGACTTCCATCTGCATCTTTTTCTCTTACCCTGACGATTCGTCCGTAATAATTAGCTTCAGCTGCCCCTTCATAAATTCCCGTGAGCACCATCATATCACTGTTTGATGAACCAAATCTCTCGCTGAATTCAGTCATTGTATGCTTGTCCAGCAAACCCATATCCCCCGGTAAAACAAATATTGTCTCCGGAAATTTCTTGTTCTCAACCCTTTCCAGTGCGACCTGAACAGCGTGTCCCGTCCCTTTTTGGACTTCCTGATATGCAAATTGAGTTTTTTCTCTCTTCCCGATTACCTTCATCACGTCAGGAGCCTTAATCCCAACAACTACAATAGAGTTTATTCCGGGAATGCCTGCGCAGCATGAATTATAAACTCTTTCAACAGACGGCACACCCCAGATATTATGAAGCATTTTGGATCTCTGGGATTTAATCCTTTTCCCGTGCCCTGCTGCTAAGATTATTGCGATATCTTTATGGGAATAATCAAGGGGTGAGGATAACTCTTCACAGAGGTGATTTACATTTTTATTAAACTCGTTTTGCATAACGTCTCTTTAAAGTTAATTATTATGAGCGTAAATTTAAGAAAAGGGGAGTAATTATCAAATTATAATTAAAAAGCGGGGAATCCGTTTTGCTTTCCGGAGTTCTCGGTTTTGCTTATTTGCCCAACCAGGATGCTGGCGCTTGTTTCGTCTGTCATAAGTTCTCTGAGAGAGAGTTTCTCAAGTATTGAATCAACAGATGTTTGCACAGCTCTCCAGACCGAACGGATGGAGCAGTTAATGCTGTTCGTGCAGATTGTTTCCTGCCCTGTAAAATCGCTGCAAAAGGAAGTCTCAAAAAGTTTTCCCCCAAGTTTTTCAAGCACGTCAGAGATTCTTATCATTTCCGGAAGTCTCGTCAGTTTATAACCTCCAGATTGTCCCCTTGCGCTGTCAATGAATCCCCCCATTCTCAGAATGCGCAGAATCTTTGCTGTATTTGCCTGTGATAAACCCTCAAGCTGACTTATCTCAGGAATAGTCATACCGTTAGTAGAATTGGAATATGCAATTCTTAAAAGAATTCTTAATCCATATTCTTCCTGTGAAGTGAATTTCATTTTAGTTGTTATTTAATTATCGCTTTATTCTACAAAAAACCCAGTTCAACTTTTGCAACCTCGCTCATCATATCCTGATTCCAGGTGGGGTCCCAAACTATTTCTATTTTAATGCTTTTCAGTTCACTTATCTCTCGCAGCTTTTTCTCAACTTCCACTGGCAGAGTCTCGGCAACAGGGCACATCGGGGAAGTAAGTGTCATCTTTACAACAAGGTTCTTTTCGAGATCAAAGTTTACTTCATAAACTAATCCAAGCTCCCATATATCAACCGGAATTTCGGGATCATAACAGGTTTTTAATTTATTGATTACTTTTTCCTGGAGTTCTTCGTATGTAGTATCACTCATAAACTATTTCGTGGAGATTGATGTATCTTCCTTCTTCAATGCGGCATTTAGTGTATGCCATGCAAGGCTTGCGCACTTTACTCTTGCGGGGAATTCTTTTACTCCCTGGAATATTGCAAGTTTCCCAAGCCCATCTATTTCTTCCTCAGATAAATCCTTTCCGGTTACAAGTTTCTGGAAATTGTCAAATATCGCTTCAGCTTCCTCTATCTTTTTCCCTTTTACAATTGTCGTCATCAGTGAAGCAGAAGATTTGGAAATAGTGCATCCGTTCCCCTGGAAAGAAACATCCTTGATTACGCTATTCTCATCAACCGAAACGAAAATATCAATATGGTCTCCGCATAGGGGATTAAATCCTTCCGCAAAATGATTTGCCTCTTCCATTTTCTTAAAGTTTCTCGGCGACTTATTATGGTCGAGAATTACTTGCTGGTACAGTTCTCTTAATTCCTGATCCATTAGCCAAATACCTCAAATACTTTCTTTATCGAATTAACCGTGTAATCTATCTCTTCTTTAGTATTATATATCCCAATGGAAAGCCTTGCTGTTGCAGGTACATTAAATCTCTCCATTACAGGCTGAGTGCAGTGATGTCCCGTCCTGATCGCAATTCCCTCGAAGTCCAGTATTGTCCCTATATCATGTGGATGGACTCCCTCAAGTATAAAGGAAATTATTCCCGTTTTATGCTTTGCATTACCAATTATCTTCAATTCAGGGAAAGAATTTCTGAATTTTTCATGGGCATATTCAGAAAGCTCATGCTCATACTTATAAATAGTTCCTGTCTCTAAGGAATTTATATAATCAATTGCTGTCCCGAGTCCTATTACGCCCTCAATATTCGGAGTCCCTGCTTCAAATTTATATGGAAGTGTATTGTATCTGGTCTTTTCGAAAGTTACATGCGAAATCATATCTCCCCCCCCCTGATAGGGTGGCATCTGCTCCAGATATTCCTGCTTTCCATATAGCACTCCTACTCCCGTAGGCCCATATAATTTATGTCCGGAAAATGCATAGAAGTCACAGTCCATATCCTGTACATCAACCTTTTCATGCTGAATCCCCTGAGCTCCGTCTACCAGTACCGGAATATTATACTCGTGAGCCTTCGCAATTATTTCTTTTACCGGGTTTATTGTCCCCAGTGAATTTGAAATATGAACAACCGAAACAAGCTTTGTTCTGGGGGAAATTAGTTTCTCGAATTCCTCAAAGATTAGCTCGCCGTCGTCATTAATTGGAATCACTTTTAGTCTTGCTCCCGTGGCTTCACATAACAACTGCCAGGGGACAATATTGGAGTGATGTTCCATATGCGAAATTAATATTTCGTCATCCTCTTTTACGAATGCTCTCCCGAAGGAACTTGCAACAAGATTTATCGAATCAGTTGTTCCTTTTGTAAATATTATCTCGGATAGCTTTTTAGCATTAATAAAATTCAGGACTTTCTCACGGGCTGCTTCATACTCCGTAGTAGCCTTCTGACTCAGCAAATGGACTCCCCGGTGAATATTGGAATTTGTTTCCTCGTAAAATTCCGTAATTTTCTCTATCACAACTTTCGGCTTATGCGTGGTTGCTGCATTGTCAAAATAAACTAATGGTTTATTATGGACAAGAGTTTTGAGAATAGGAAAATCTTCTCTAATTTTTTGAACGTTAAAGATTGTTTTCTCCATTTTATCCTTACTCTCCGTGACTCTTCTCATCTTAGTAGTACCTTAGGTAAGAGCCGGAGTCAATAATTTTTCTGAAAGAATAGATTCTAACCTGTCCCTGACCATGGGAAGCTGAATCGAGTGTACAACATCGCTTGCAAATGCATATATTAACGTAGCAAGTGCTTCCTCGTGTCCAAAACCTCGCGACTTAAGATAGAAAAGAGCGTCCTTATCCAGCTGACCTATTGTCGCTCCGTGGGAACACTTAACATCGTCAGCGAAAATCTCAAGTTGTGGTTTTGTATTTACCTGCGCATCCTCGGAAAGAATAATATTCTTATTTTCCTGGAATGCATTGGTCTTCTGAGCATCCCTCTTAACAAATATTTTTCCGTTGAAAACTATTCTTGAGCTGTCGTCTAAAATACTTTTGTAAAGCTGATGACTGTTGCAATGTGGCTCAAGGTGATTTATCAGCGTGTGATTATCAACATGCTGTGTCCCTTTTGAAAGCGAAAGCCCGTTTAATGTAGTTTCAGTTTCTTTTCCGTTCAGGTGAATATTGAGGTTGTTCCTTACAAGCGATCCGCCGAAATTTACGTTATACCCGGCATAATGGCTTCCTTTATCCTGACTTACTTCAAGAGTTGAAATATGAAAACTTGTTTCTGTTTCATCCTGTACTTTGGTATGCTCGATTTTTCCGCTCTCATGAACCTTGATTATCGTGAAAGAGTTTGTGAAATATGGTACCTCCGTCAATCCCGCATAAGTTTCAATTAACTTTATAGATGACTGTTTCCCTATCACAAATATATTCCGCGGATGTGTTACAGCTTCCTTTTTATTACTTGTGATATAAAGCATCTGAACAGGGGAGTCTATTACTTCATTCTCTTTTAACTTTATAAAAGTTCCGTCGGTCATAAACGCAGTGTTTAACGAAGAAAAAACATCTGCCCCTTTGTCAAGAACCTCCATTGCATACTTTATTATTTCCGCATTCCCCGCTTTAATCGCCTTGGATAATGGCATTATTTCCAGCTTATCCTCATGCTTTTTGATATCCGATAATTTCTCGTTGTATATCCCGTTGACAAATACCATTGTGGAATAAATTTTCTCATCAAAGAGATATCTCGCTATCTCACTCTTATTGATCTCTGAAAAATCTGTGCTGGCATCAAACTGATGTGCCAGAAGTGGTTTAACGCTTGTAAATTTCCACTCTTCATTGTGTTGAGTGGGGAAGTCGAGTGAATTGAATTTTTCAAAACCTTTTTTTCTCACCTCGTGAACGGCTGAATTTGCTTCTCCGTTCAGCGATTTCTCAAATCTCGAGAATGAGTCTCCGAACCATTTTTTAATTGTGGCATTATCCATAAGTTTTTTCTCTGCTTAGCTCTTTTTATCGTTAGATTCTTCGATCACCCAGTCATATCCCTTTTCTTCGAGTTCATACGCAAGCGTCTTGTCTCCTGACTTTATAATCCTACCCTTGTAAAGTACATGCACAAAATCCGGGATGATGTAATTTAATAATCTCTGATAGTGCGTCACGAGGATTATTCCGTTTTCGCTTGAGCGTATTTTATTCACGCCATTTGCCACTATTCTTAGTGCGTCAATATCAAGTCCTGAATCAGTTTCATCCAGTATTGCAAGCTTCGGATCAAGCACTGCCATCTGGAAAATTTCATTCTTCTTCTTCTCGCCTCCTGAGAATCCTTCATTAACGGATCGGCTTAAAAGATCCTGTGGCATCTCAACTATCGCCATTTTTTTCTTTATCATTGTCAGGAACTCCATAGCATCCAGTGGATCCTCCCCTCTGTATTTGCGGACTGAATTAACCGCGTTCTTCAGAAGGTTCGTGTTTGAGACTCCTGGAATTTCAATCGGATATTGAAAAGCTAAAAACAAACCCTCGCATGCTCTCTCTTCCGTAGACAGCTCAAGAAGATTTTTCCCTTCAAAAATCACTTCTCCCCCTGTCACTTCATATTCCTCGCGTCCTGCAAGAACCTGTGCAAGCGTGCTTTTTCCCGAACCATTTGGACCCATTATCGCATGAACTTCTCCCTTGTTAACATTAAGATTTATCCCTTTCAGAATTATATTTCCGCCAATACTTACTTTCAGATCCTTAATTTGTAACATTTTTAACCTTTCTTCAAAATACTTTATAAACCTATAATTATTCTATCCCACACTGCCTTCTAAGCTTACGCTCAAAAGTTTTTGTGCTTCAACTGCAAACTCCATTGGCAATTCCTTAAAAACTTCCTTGCAGTATCCGTTAACAATCATATTGACGGCATCCTCAGTCGAGAGGCCTCTCTGGTTAAGATAAAAAATCTGGTCCTCGCCTATCTTTGAAGTCGTTGCCTCGTGCTCCACAATCGCGGTTGGGTTATTGATGTCAAGATAGGGGAATGTGTGGGCGCCGCATTTGTCGCCTATCAGCAATGAATCGCATTGTGAAAAGTTCCTTGCCTTCTCAGCTTTCTTGTTTACCTTGACCAGTCCTCGGTATGAGTTGTTGCTCTTTCCGGCGGAGATACCTTTGGAAACGATAGTACTTCTTGTGTTCTTTCCGATATGGATCATCTTCGTTCCTGTATCGGCCTGCTGCATATTATTTGTTAATGCTACTGAATAAAACTCGCCGATTGAATTATCACCCAGCAAAATACAACTCGGATATTTCCACGTAATAGCTGATCCTGTTTCAACCTGTGTCCACGAAATCTTGGAGTTCGCACCCTTGCAGATTCCGCGTTTCGTGACAAAATTATAAATACCCCCTACGCCTTCCTTATCTCCGGCATACCAGTTCTGCACTGTTGAATATTTTATTTGCGCATTTTCATGAGCCACAAGTTCCACTATTGCCGCATGCAGCTGATTCTCATCCCTCATCGGTGCCGTGCACCCCTCTAAATAACTTACATAAGCTCCTTCGTCGGCAACTATCAGTGTCCTCTCAAACTGACCCGTATTTGCCGCATTGATTCGGAAATATGTACTTAACTCCATCGGGCATCTTACTCCCTTTGGAATGTATACAAACGAACCGTCGCTGAAGACTGCGGAATTGAGTGCGGCAAAAAAATTATCTTGAGGAGGAACTACTGAACCTAGGAACTGCCTCACTAGCTCTGGATGCTCCCTGACCGCTTCGGAGAATGAGCAGAAAATAATTCCAAGTTCAGCTAACTTCCCCTTAAAGGTTGTGGCCACAGAAGCACTGTCAAAAACAGCATCCACCGCAACACCTGAAAGGCGCATCTGTTCTTCAAGCGAGATACCCAGCTTTTCAAATGTCTTAACTACTTCGGGATCTACTTCGTCCATACTGTTAAGTTTTTTCTTCTGCTTTGGAGCGGAGTAATAGATAATATCCTGATAATCAATTTTCGAATACTTCACATTTGCCCAGCGCGGTTCTTCCATTTTGAGCCATGCTCTGTATGATTTTAATCTCCATTCAAGCAACCATTCCGGCTCACCCTTTTTCTCCGATATTAACCTTACTACATCCTCATTTAATCCCTTTGGTATAGTGTCAGACTCGACGTCCGATACAAATCCGTACTTATACTCCCGGTTCGCAAGTTCTTCTAATTCATTTTTTTCGGTGGTACTCATAAATCTAAATAAATTTTTTAATTTAATATTGTAACTTATACAATCTATACAAAAAAGTCAAGATTAAAGTTCAGAAAAAACAAAAAACTTTCGCCCCCCCCAAATGACTCCCTTCTCAATAATCTGAAAAGGTCTGATTCTATAGAAATCAATGAAAATCGCCCCCAATTTGATTGTTTTCTATCTCTTTTTCACGTTTTTTCACATCCATATTTTTCCCCCCATCCCCAAACCCCCACAAATTACTCTCCCATGGTTATGAATGCGTACTGAATGCGTACTGAATGCGTGGTGAATACGTACTGAATGCGTACTTCACTCGCTCATCCTTTCTTAACCTTTAATTTTCTGTAGCTTCTATCTTTTGCTGCGGGATTTGCAATATCCTTGCTATTTAGACATGAAATCTATAAAATACTTACTAAATTACTTAGAAAGATGTGATTTATTGATGAAAATGAAGCCTTTGTCAATTTTAGACTTAGGCCTCTATGGGAGAGATCATTTCAACAGTTGCAACTCCGTTTTTCCGAAAAGGATACTTTCGGAATATGGAATAACTTTTCCTGTATTTTCATTTCTTCCCTGAAGAGTATACCTCGGATTTTGGATTTGCATTTCCGCAACTGCCTGCTTGCAAAGCTCTCCAATTTTTCCCCCCTTTACCCGGTTCCATATCAAAGTTAATCTCATCCCCGGAAATTTCGTTGACATCTCATAATCCCCGTCACTGTCCGCTGCAGAGAATATCGGATCCCATGTTATCCCCTGAGCATCCTTTATAACCGCATTGATTGCGTCAACCTTCCCCTCCCTTTGAGTAATATACCATCCCGGTTTGTAATTGGGAAGTATTACTCCCGCTGTTGTCGTTTCCAGTTCCATTGCTATAACTTTTTCGGGAGCTATATTATACCCATAGATCTCCCTTCCCGCAAAGACTTCAATCACCGGCTTGAAACTGGCAGAGACAATAAATACATCAATTCCGTTAGCTTTGAAAGTTGACAATAGATTCTGCATCTCAGGTATGATGCGTAAACCCGCTTTGAATGAATGGCTGATATATCCGCTCTGAGTAGCCAGATCCTTTGGCGATTCCCATGTCTGGCTGCTTAACTGGTTTTCCAGTTCAAAAGTTATCACTTTATCAGTTAAGGCTTTTACTTCTTCTGTTGTATACCCGGCAAACAGGTAAAGCACCCACGGATACCCGTATTTTGCTTCAATCCCGGGTGTATCACAATATCCGCTGTACAAAAAAGCCAGTCTGGCTCTGAAATCTTTATACTCGGAAGTTTCCTTTATTTCATCAAGAGTCATTGTCCCCCCTATTCCTGAGTAATTATCAAATATATAATTATAACTCTTAATCAGGTCGGCGTTTATATCGCTCAAACTGACGTTATTATAATCAGGTGATAATCGGGATATTCCGTTAATCTCATTTTTCAGTATCGAACCGAATTCTTCTTTCGTCATTTTGAAAAGAAGATTTGCCACCTGATAGTGAAAAACAGCCTCTTCAGTATCAAAAATAATGCATGTATTATCCCAGTCAATAACAACATAAGGCGGTTTCTGTGGGTCATAATATTTCCCGCCGATCCCATATTCACTAATAAATTGGCTTAAAATTAAGTAATTCCTTTCCGACCAATTCATCCTGTCCGGCTTTTTAGGATCACCGTCAGGCTCATTAATCAGCGGATCAATTTTTCCACAGGTAATAAATACACACGAAAAGATTATCAAAAGAAATATTCGCAATCGGAAAACTTTATTCATTATTTCGACTTCTTAATTATTGAAAGTTCAAAATAGCATTTCTAAGGGTAAAATCAATAAAATAAATCCAATTTCTCCGCCTTTTTTTTCACTCAACTTATTAATATATTACTTAACTAAATTAAGAATTATTCGCAGTATCTAATAATGAATTTATCTGATCAGATTTTCAATGCCGGTGTTGTCGGTGCAGGAGGCGGAGGGTTTCCCACCCACATAAAAGCAAACTCAAAAGTGGAATTTCTCCTCGCTAACGGTGCTGAATGTGAGCCTCTCATCCATAAGGATTATGAACTCATGCTGAACTTCCCCAAGGAGATTGTTTCAGGTATGGAACTTATGCTTGAGGCTATCGGAAGTAAAAAAGGATACTTTGGCATTAAACTTAAAAATGAAAAAGCAATAGACGCTATCGAAAAAGAGTTAAAAGGTAAAAATATTGAAATCACTAGACTTGGGGATTTCTATCCCTCAGGCGATGAATACGAACTTGTTTATGAGGCCACTAAGCGCCTTATTCCTGCCGGCGGTATTCCCCTTAATATCGGATGCGTCGTAAATAATGTAGAGACCTTTTATAATATTCTTAAAGCATCAAAAGGGGAGAGCGTTACCGGGAAATTCCTTTGTGTAACCGGAGCAGTAAAAAAACCCTCCTCTTTCTTCGCCCCTATTGGCACCCCTTTCCGCGATCTTATTCAGCATGCCGGTGGAACGACCATTTCTGATTTTGGCATCTTCGTCGGTGGTGTTATGATGGGCTCTCTTACATTTGATCTTGATGAAGTGGTTACAAAAACAACTGCAGGACTTATAATCCTCCCTAAAAACCATTACCTCATTCAGAGAAAAAATCAGCCTGAACAAAATTGGCTCAGGATCGGAAAGTCCGCCTGTGATCAATGCAGCTATTGCACGGAATTCTGTCCCCGCTATCTCCTCGGTTATGATGTTCAGCCTCATAAAGTCATGCGCTCGCTCGGCTTTACTAAAACAGGCGAATCAGTTTGGAACCTCATGGCAGAACTCTGTTGTTCCTGCGGGCTTTGCACCCTCTATTCCTGCCCTGAAGATCTTTATCCCAAAGAAGCTTGCGATCGTTCCAAATTAAAAATGCGCAAGAGCGGTGTTAAATATATCCAGCAAAAACCTCTGCTTGTTCACCCAATGAAAAACGGACGACGGGTCCCACTGAAGCAAATGATCAGTAAATTGCGACTAAAAGATTTTGATGTTCATGCTCCTTATACAAATAAAATGCCTGAACCTGCTACTGTAAAAATTTTACTTAAGCAGCATACCGGTGAAAAAGCCACTTCAGCAGTAAAAACAGGGCAGAAAGTATCCAGAGGGGAAAGGATAGCAAATGCTCCCGAAGGGAAACTTGGAGCTAATATCCATTCCTCTGTTGATGGACTGGTAACCGAGGTAACGGACAATTTTATAAGAATTAAACGTTAGGAATAAAATGTTTTTGAAAAACTCGATCGGATTAATAGAACTCGGAAGTATCGCTTCAGGTATGCAGGCCGCGGATATTATGCTTAAAACTTCTAATGTGGAACTGATCCTTTCCAGAACAATCTGCAGCGGTAAATATATGACATTAATCGGTGGCGATGTTGCGGCTGTTAACAGTGCGGTCGATGCCGCTGTTCAGACCTTATCTTTCGGGATTATTGATTACATGGTCATTCCCAACGTTCACCCCTCTATATTCCCCGCAATTGCAGGACACACTAATGTTGATCTCCTTGAAGCACTTGGAATAATTGAATCCTTCTCAGTGGCATCAATGATTGAAGCCGCAGATGCAGCAGTAAAAGCAGCTAATGTTCAATTGATTGAAGTCCGGCTTGCTATGGCCCTCGGAGGAAAAGCCTTTTGCACTCTTACCGGTGAAGTCGCCGCTGTCAGAAGTGCGGTTGATGCCGGCGCTTATGTCATTGAGCAGAAAGGACTCCTTGTAAATAAAGTGGTCATACCACAACCCAGACAGGAATTACTTTCGGAGATGATTTGAAAAAGCCTGAATTAATGTCCCCTGCAGGGAACTGGGTTATGCTAAGAGTCGCTATTGAGAATGGCGCTGACGCTGTTTATCTCGGTGTTGGTAAATTTAATATGCGCGCAAAAGCTAAAAACTTCACGATCGATGAACTCCCGGAAGTCGTCTCATTCTCCCATGATAAAGGAGTCAAGGTTTATCTCACCGTTAATTCCATCATTATGGAAGACGACCAGATATATCTCGATGAAGTCCTGACCGCCGCAAAAGCAGCCCAGGTTGATATGATCATCTGCTGGGATGTGGCTGTTATTTTCAAATGCAAAGAATATCAGCTTCCTTTTTGTGTTTCCACTCAGGCTTCTGTATCTAACTCGACCGTTGCAAAGTTTTATAGCGATCTCGGCGCAGAAAGAATTGTATTGGCAAGGGAATGTTCTCTTGAAGAGATTAAGAAAATCCGTAAGGAAACTCTGGCTCCCAAAAGAATCGAGATTGAAACCTTTATTCACGGCGCTATGTGTATTGCCGTCAGTGGAAGATGTTTCCTTAGCCACGATATCTATAATAAAAGTGCAAATCAGGGAGACTGCATGCAGCCCTGCAGAAGGGAATATGAAGTCTATGATAAACGCCTCGATAATTCCCTTTTAATTGGTGAAGATTACATAATGTCCGCTAAAGACCTCTGCACTATTGAATTCCTCGATAAACTGATTGAAGCTGGAATTGATTCTTTCAAAATTGAAGGAAGAAAAAGAAGTCCCGAATATGTTGGTAAAGCTACTTCTGTTTATCGCCGGGCAATTGATGCTTATTTCGAGGGAGACTTAACAGAAGCTAAGAAACAAAGTTTTTTGGAAGAGTTGACACATGTCTATAACCGGGGTTTCTCAACCGGCTTTTATTTCGGGAAACCTGACTCAGCCGATTTTTCCTCCGTAGATGGTAACTCAGCTTCCCGGAAAAAAGAATTCGTCGGCAAAGTACTGAACTATTATAAAAGACCTAATGTTTGTTATATATCTGTTCAGTCAGGAAGTTTCAAAACCGGTGATACACTTCTTATAATAGGGAACACCACCGGCATGGCAGAACTGGAAGTAAAGGAACTTTTTAACGAGGAGTTACCAATTCTTGAAGCATTACGTGGCGACAAAGTTACTTTCCCCTGCGATAAATTAGTTCGCGAAGGTGATCAGGTATACAAGATAGTGAAATAATCATTAAGTGCGTTTTTAATGAATAATCTTAGAGAGGTTCAAATGACAAACAAAATATTTTCAGTGATTTCCATTTTATTGGTCACAACCCTGCTATTTTCCGGATGTAACAAAAACGAAGATAATCCCTTAAATCCGGGCGGTGGCAATGATAACGACGTGAATAACAGCGGTCAGCCTATTCCGACTATCCTTGGTACGGATGGTATGATGGCGACCATAGCTTTTAGTTATACTTTCCCGGGTTCTCCACTTAGCTTTGACTACGTTATGGGTTATGCACTTTTGGGATTGCCCAGTGGTGTGAATGCAGGTGCTGTTTCAGTAAACGGAAACAACATAAATTTTGCTACCGGCAACGGAATGAACTATTATAACTCATTTTCTCAGACAAATCCTTCCTCCTTGTCTAATGTAACCTTTAACGGTTCACAGCAGCATACATGGACAGTAGTCGGTGGAAACGGAGTTCCGGCTATTAACGATGGTCTGGTGGCTCCGAATACGTTCGAAATAACCGCCCCTGTCTCTAATTCCACAATTACAAAAACCAATGCGCTGAATGTCACTTGGAGCAACCCTACAACAACCGATTCTGTTATGGTCGTTATAGTTAGCTTAACCGGTGGGACTCCTTATGTAAGCTCTCTCCTGCCAAATAACGGATCATTCACCATTCCTGCAACGTCAATGACTACTTTACCCTTAGGTGACGCAATGCTGGAAGTTGTTAAATTCAGGTACAAAATTGCAACAGTTGGCAGCAAAAGTTATGCAATAATAGCAGAAATTGTAAAAGTAGCCAATGTAAAGCTCGAATAGTACCACTTTCCTGGTAAAGCAATAATGTTTGAGGGGCGGGGATATCCCCGCCCCTTTTTTTACTTAAAATCCTTCATCTCTGCCATTTTTCCATATACCCTTCTGTGACAGGTACTCTTTCAGGTTAGTTTGTTTTTGGATATACTCAGAATATTTGGTATATTTAATTCTTAATTTAGAAAGAATTTTTGAACTTATGGCTAGAATCAAAAACATCGAAGGTTTTTGTGGTTTCTGTAATGCAACTACAAAAATGGAGTTAAGTGGAGATTCAAATCTTAGCAAAGATGATACCAGGAAATGGGCTAAATGCAAAAAATGCAAACAGACGGTTTTGGTAGAATTTGAAGTTAAAGAAAAAATGTCCAAAGAGACAGAGGAAAACGAACAGAATGAAAAATTAAAAATCTATTCGCCTAAGTCTTCATTTCTTATCGGTGACGCCATATATCATCAGGGATGGGACGATACAGGAGTGGTTCTCTCAAAAGAACTTCTGTCAAACGGCGTTAGTTCTATATTAGTAAAGTTTAATAAATCAGGTCAAAAACAATTAATTGAAACAAACCAACGAAGTGAGGTGAATTAATTTGGTTGGAATCTCGATACAGGAAAATGAATCTATTGATCGTGCGTTAAAAAGATTCAAGAAAAAGTATGAGCGTTCTGGTATTCTTAAAGAGTTTAAGAAAAGAACTTTTTTTGTGAAACCCTCCGTTAAAAAACGAATGGAGAAGATCAAAGCTGCCAGGAGAAATCATCGTTTCGAAAATTTTGAACCCAATTCATAATGGTTTCAGGCAGTTTTCCGAAAATTAAAAGCCCGTATAAACGGGCTTTTTTTTATTTTTCTTTTTCCATCTTCTTTAGTTTGTCAAAGTGCCGGACAACTGCGCTGAGTGCTTCGGTCGGCGTATTACAGAACTGAAACAGGTCTAAATCTTTTCTGCTTATCATTCCCGATTCAACGAATCCCTCAAAGTTGACCAGATTTTTCCAGTATTTTTCTCCATATACGATAATCAGGAGATTCTTTTTGATTTTCCCGGTTTGTATAAGAGTCAGCACCTCAAAAAGTTCATCTAAGGTTCCAAATCCCCCCGGAAATACTATCAAAGCCTTTGCAAGATAGGAAAACCAGAATTTACGTGTAAAGAAGTAATGAAATTCAAAACTTAACTGAGGAGTTACGAATTTATTTACAAACTGCTCATAAGGAATGCTGATATTCAAACCAATGGAATAACCGCCTGCCTGTTTAGCTCCTCTGTTAGCAGCTTCCATAACTCCGGGGCCGCCACCCGTGCAAATGATGAATCTGTTTTCGTTTAGTCCAAGATTCATTGACCATTTGGTAATTTTTTTCGAGAGCTCCACAGCATCTTCATAATACTTGGACATTTCCAGCTGCTGCTGGACAATGCGAAGCTTTTGAGGGAAATCGGGTATTAATTTGGGATTGGTAGACTTTATAATATTATAAGCCTGAGTCGCTTCTCTCTTGGACATTATCCTGGCTGAGCCGAAAAAGACAATAGTGTCTTTGATTTTATATTTATTGAATCTTGCTTCCGGCTCCAGATACTCAGCAAGTATCCTTATTGTTCTTGCATCTGATGAATTAAGAAAATCTATATTCGTGTATGCTTTTTCCGTTTTTTTAATCATAAGGCTTCTTTTGAATTGGTGTATTAAAATAATAATGGCTTGCGGCCAATACTGTAGTAATTAAATTTTAACTCCTCCATCTTTTCAAAATCGAATACATTTCTTCCGTCAAAAATAACGGGCTGCTTTAAAGATTCTCTTATTTTCTCAAAATCAGGATTCCTGAATTCGTTCCACTCTGTCAGGATCAGGAGGGCATCCGCATCCGGTAAAGCATCGTATTCATTTTCAGCATAAATTATTTTATCTTCGAAATAGAATTTTGATGTTTCATTAGCTGCGGGATCATAAGCGGCAACTGTGCAACCAAGTTCAAGGAGTTTATTTATTATAACTATGGAGGGGGCTTCCCTCATATCATCTGTGTTGGGCTTAAAAGCAAGTCCCCATACAGCAAAGTGTTTCCCTTTAATTCCATCCTTGAAATGTTCCATCAGTTTGTTAACAAGCACAAGTTTCTGTTTCTTGTTAACTTCATCCACGGTTGTTAAAACCTGTAATGGAGAATCTTTTTCGTTTGAAGTCTTGATCAGCGCCTTAACATCCTTGGGAAAGCATGAACCGCCGTAACCAATACCAGGGAATAAAAACCTTTTACCGATTCTTGAATCAGTACCCATCCCGCGCCGGACAAGATCAACATTTGCTCCGACTGCCTCGCAGAAGTTAGCTAATTCATTCATGTATGTAATTCGCATGGCGAGATAGGAATTGGCAGCATATTTAGTAACCTCAGAGCTGTGTCTGTCCATAATCAGAATGGGGTTTCCCTGCCTGACAAATGGTTCGTACAGGAGTTTCATCCTCTCGATGGCTTTGGGAGATTCTGTACCGATTACTATTCTGTCCGGTTTCATAAAATCTTCAACCGCAAATCCCTCCCTCAGAAACTCAGGATTTGAAACAATATCAAAATTGTCAAGATTATGGTTTTTGAAAATATTTTCCACATAGTCACCTGTCCCAACGGGAACAGTACTCTTATTAACTATAACCTTGAAATCTTTATCCTGATTTGCTTCAAGAATGGCTGCTACATCTTCCGAGGCCTTCATAACGTAACTTAGATCCGCTGAACCGTCTTCCCCCTGAGGAGTGGGAAGGCAGAAAAAGATTATCTCGCTATTGTGGACTGCATACGCCAAATCGCTTGTAAATTCAAGGCGCTTTTTTGCTATGTTGCGGTAGAATATTGTATCAAGACCGGGTTCAAAAATTGTAAGCTCTGCATTTTGAAGCTTTCCCATCTTAACCGGATCATTATCGACACAAATAACACGATTTCCCATTTCTGCGAAACAAGTTCCGCTTGCCAGGCCAACATATCCTGTTCCAACTACTGAAATATTCATAAAAAATTGATCCTATTTTTAATTTAAGCTGTTTTAATTTTTACAGGTTTAACATCCCATATATTTTTTGCGTACTCCGTAATAGAGCGGTCACTTGAGAATTTTCCCATTCTTGCAATATTAAAGAGCGATTTTTTTGTCCAGGCATTTGTATCCTTATAAAGGTTACTCACCTGATCCTGAGTTGCAATATACGATTCATAGTCTGCAAAGAGACAATAATAATCCCCGTTTAGCAACTGTTCCGTTAAAGGATAAAAAATTCCGGGTTCAAATATAGAGAAATAATTATTATTTATCATATCTATAATCCTCTTTAATTCGGGAATTCTCTCGTAGTATTCATGCGGGTTATAGCCGTTATTTTTAAGATTCACAACTTCATTGGAGAGCAATCCGAAAATAAAGATATTTTCGTCTCCTACTTCTTCCCGTATCTCAATATTGGCTCCGTCCATAGTGCCGATTGTCAAAGCTCCGTTCAAGGCAAACTTCATATTGCCTGTCCCTGATGCTTCCAGTCCTGCCGTCGAAATTTGCTGAGATAGCTCTGTCGCGGGAATTATCTTTTCGGCAAGAGACACCGAATAATCTTTAAGGAAAAATACTTTAAGTTTATCGCCTATTGTTTTATCCTTATTGATTACGTCAGCTACATTGCAGATAAGTTTTATAATAAGCTTTGCGGTGTAATAAGCAGGAGCAGCCTTACCTGCGAATATTACTGTTCGTGGCGTCCAGTCGGCTTTTGGATTATCTTTAATCCGGTTATAAAGGGTTATGATATGGAGAACGTTTAGCAGTTGTCGCTTATATTCATGGAATCTCTTTATCTGAACATCAAACATTGAATCAAGATTCACCTTGATTTCGAATTCTTTTTCAATATAATTTGCCAGGATTTTCTTGTTAAGCCACTTTACGCTTCGGAGATCGTCCAGGAACTGCGCATTTTCCGAGTAGGGTTCAAGCCTTCTCAGATCATCCAGATTCTTAATCCATTTGTCTCCAATACGGTCCGTAATCATATTACTCAGCAAAGGACTTGCGGTTTTTAACCATCTCCTTGGAGTAATACCATTTGTAATATTAATGAATTTTTTAGGATATAACTTATTAAAGTGCGGAAAAATATTATTCTTAAGTATGTTTGAATGGAGTTGCGCAACACCGTTAACCTTATGTGAACCGATAATAGCGAGATTTGCCATTTTTACTTTTTTATCATTTCCTTCGCGAATAATCGAGAGATCAGAAATTACATTATCATCGTTAGTATAATTTGACCTTACTTCATCCAGAAAACGCTGGTTTATTTCGTAAATTATCTGAAGGTGTCTTGGTAATAATTTCTCCAGTATTGAAACAGACCACTCTTCAAGTGCTTCAGGCACAACGGTATGATTAGTATAACCAAAGGTCTTTACCGTTATGTCCCAGGCTTCGTCCCAATCAACTCCTTCAATATCCAGCAAAATTCTCATTAATTCGGGGATTGCAATTACCGGGTGGGTGTCGTTTAACTGAATAGCATTTTTCTCGGCAAAATTCTCAAAGGTTTTATGATTGATCTTATGCTTTCTGATTATATCCTGCAAAGTAGCGCTGACGAAGAAGTATTGTTGTTGAAGTCTGAGGAATTTTCCCTCAGTTATAGTATCATTTGGGTAGAGTACTTTGGAGATATTCTCTGACATGGTTTTGCTCTCTACAGAAGCAAGATAATTTCCCTGATTGAATTCTTTGAAGTTGAATTCTGAAGTTGCTTTTGCCTGCCATAATCTCAGATTATTTACAGTATTTGATCGATACCCCGGGACGGGAATATCATAACCCGCGGCTAGAACATCTTCAGTATCTACCCACTCAAATTTTTTGTGACCTTGATCATCCTCGATAAGAATAACCCTGCCTCCGAATCTGATGCGATAACTCAATTCCCTTCGCAGGATTTCCCAAGGATTTCCGTAGCTCAGCCAGTTATCAGGTTTTTCAACCTGCCAGCCCCCTTGTATATCCTGAGAGAAAATTCCATATTCATATCTGATTCCATATCCGAATGCCGGCAATTCAAGTGTTGCCATTGAATCAAGGAAGCATGAAGCTAAACGCCCAAGTCCACCGTTGCCAAGTCCCATGTCATTTTCACAATCGCGGATATTCTCAAGGCTATAACCGGCATCCTCCAGGATATTATAACACTCCCCGTAAAAGTCCATATTAATAAGAGCGTTGCCGAGAAGTCTCCCCATTAAATACTCCAGCGATAAATAATAAACTCTCTTTACGTCCTTTTCAACATATGTTCTCTGAGTCCTAAGCCATTTCCTTACTAATCTATCCCTGATCGACATTGACAGGGAATAATAAATATCTGCAGGAGTTGCAGTTATTTTATCCTTTACCAAAATAAACTCCAGATGTTCGGCAAACTGATTAGTCAGCGAATAACTTTCGAGTTTTTCCTTGTCGGTAAAAAAAACAGAGTCTGTTTCTGAGCTCATACTCTCACCTTGTATATTTCATAAATAGTTAAATCTAAGCTGGTTTTGGGATCCTTAATAATTTCTAACTTACTTCACATAGCAAATTACGTCAATTATAAAGAATATCAAAAAAAAATATTAAAAAATCCCAAGTTAAATAACTAAAACTATTTTAATTAATAATTTTATCTATTATATTTATTGGTTAGGAATTAAGAATTATGTATAACAACAAAGCACGAAGTATTGTGCGTTTTTTTTCAATTGACATAGAATAATGTAGTAAATTTCTATTTATGGAATTTTTTGAGTTAATTCAGATTACTTTTTTCGGATTTTTAGTTTTTATGACAGTAGTCATTACCGGTTCATTTATTATCTATAAACTAAGAAAGAAAAGTAAAAATCCACCCACCTACAATATTCCCAAAGTAATTGTAAGTAAGCACAACTCGGAGAAGAAAGAAGTAATCACACTTCCACCTCCAAAACCCGCACCACTAAAAGTCAGGGCTGATGTCCAGCAACCTCCAACTAAGAAAATGCAACAGATTCAGGTTCTGCAGCAAACAGTTTCAGCGAGTCAGCAAACGAATGTTGTTAACCCAACTCTACCCAATCCAACACTTCAGCAATCTCAACCCGTAATTCCTACTGTTCAGGTTAAAAAGCAAATTTCGCAACAAGAGCTGCCTCAGGATTCCTCTTCTCAAGAGAGACCAACCCAGCAGTATCCTCAATACGGCAGTTCACGTGAGCAGCGACCTGAGGTTCCTGCGACAAGGCCTACAATATTCAGAGCAACGGGACAATCTTATCCCAAGGTTACTCAGGTTACACCTTCCCGTCAGACATCGATTAAGTCACCCCAAGACAGGTTTCAGATAGTGAATCAACCTCGTGAACTCCCTCAAACTTCATTAAGTATTGCATATTATGGTGTTGACAGATTATCATACCAGCCTCCGAAATACCTGAAAATCGTTTCTCCGGATCAGAACAATAATCCCCCAAATAGATACTGAAGCAAATAGCCGCCATTTTATAGAACTTTTATTCTTCCATTAAGTCTTTCCTTTGAAGATAATTTATCATATTTTAGTACTTTAATTTTGTAATAATAAGAATGCTTTCAGGAGGTTATATGCGTTCATTTCTTTTAATCACTTTATGCGTTTTATTCTTTGCTTCCCCGATTTTTAGTCAGCAGGAAGAGAAATCTATTCCGGATATTTCGGCCTGGATTGAATATATGACACCCGGAGAGATGCATAAACTTATGCAAAAGGATGTTGGTGAATGGAAGACTACCATAAAATTCTGGACAGACCCCACATCTGAACCGACTGTTTCTCACGGACATGCCAAAATGGAAATGGTGCTTGGCGGAAGATATCTTAAATCAACTCATACCGGATCAAATCAGGATATGCCGATGGAGGGGATTAGTTATCAGGCATATGATAATTCAACAAAAGAATTTGTCTCAACATGGATCGATAACATGGGAACAGGGATTATGGTTACACGCGGTAAATATGACCCTGACACAAAGGCATGCATCCTTTTTGGAACAACAGTGGATCCGATGTTAAAAAAGGAAGTTCCTGTCAGAGAAATAAGCAAATATATTAATGATGATAAGATGGTGATGGAAATGTTTGTGACTTACGACGGTGTCGAAGAAAAAAATATGGAAATAGTTTTTGAAAGAATTAAATAGACAATAATAATACTTATGAAAGAAAAAGTGCTTAATCTGTATCTTGTTATCGAGAAGGGAAGTATAACCGAGTTCCGGGCAGCTTCTTATGAGTTTGAAGGAACGGATGATGAAAAAATCAATTTTCTTACGTCCAGATCTGCTGAGGATTTTCAGTCTGCATACAGGTTTGATCCCCCTATAAGCAAGAACGATAAACTTATGACATATAATCAATTTTCGAAACTGGAAAAAAGCGGAAAGCAATTCCAGCTGTTTGAGGAGATTTTCCAGTCGTTTGATGTGCCGGTGTCTCCATTGGTATGTCTTACACCGGTAGTTGACGGAATAGTCAAATCTAATGTTCCCTAAAAAATAAAATAAACAATTCTGTTTTTTTATATGGAGATATTTAATGTTTAAATCCTTTCGCTGTACTATTATAGCACTGATATTGATTTCCCCACTCGCTTTTACACAGGATAAACAGTTTACTGTTGAAGATATCCTTGCTAACAGAAATTTCTATTCCAAGTCTTTAAATCAGGTTAAATGGCTGAAGGAAGGGAGCAAATTCAGCCATATAGAGATGGATCCCAAAACAAAAAGCACGACAGTTTTTATTTATGATGCCGAGAAAAAGGAAGAGTCAATTTTAGTGACAGGAAGCGAATTAAAAACAGGAGAGAGTAATGAATCTTTTGTGATAAGCAGTTACGAATGGTCTCCCAATGAAAATTATATATTATTTACACGAGTTCTTTATGCGAGAACCAACAGACTTGGGGGGGCATTTTATCTATACAATGTAAAGGAAAAAACCTTTTCTGTTTTAGCGGAATCTGAGTTAACTCAGATTAACCCTACATTTTCTAGTGACGAAAGTAAAATAGCGTTTGTAAGAGGAAGTAATCTTTTTGTTATAGATATAAAGACTAAAGCAGAGACACAGTTAACATTTGACGGTTCGGAGGATATCTTAAACGGATATTTTGACTGGGTTTACGAGGAGGAGTTCAGTATAGTTAACGGAATCCAATGGTCAACTGATTCAAAAAAGATTGGATTCTGGAGGCTTGATCAGTCAAAGGTCCCTTCAATTGAATTAGCTCAATGGGATTCTCTTTATTTAAACTTATTTAAGATGCGATACCCGAAAGCCGGCGGAAATAATTCGATTATTAAAATAGGTGTTGTGAACTTAAACGACGGGAAAACTAAATGGATGGATATCGGAGAGGAGACCGATATTTATATCCCCCGAATGGAATTTACAAAAAATCCGGATTTGCTGGCAATTCAAAGAATGAACCGCCTGCAGACTGAATCAGATATACTGATGGCAGATGTGAATACGGGTAAAACAAAAGTGATTTTATCAGAGAAAGACACCGCCTGGCTCTCTGTTCATGATGATTTAAGATTCCTTGATGACGGAAAACACTTTTTATGGTTGTCAGAAAAAGACGGTTTTCAGCATATTTACCTTTATGATATAAACGGTAAGGAGATTTCCCAAGTTACTTCGGGTGAATGGGAAGTTGAGAAGATTCTGGGAGTGGATGAAAATAACGAGACAATATATTTTATGGCAAATGAAAGGGGAGTGATCTACAGGGATTTTTATGCCGTAAATATAGAGTCAAAAAAAATTAGCAGGATAACAGATAAAAAAGGTTTCCATGATGTAAATCTTTCTAAGGATTTTAAATACTTTGTTGACCGGTATTCCAATCTGGATACTCCACCAGCAACGTCTATTTATGCTACTGGCGAGGAGATTTCCGAAGAAATTATTCCGGCTAATACAAATGTATTTAAAGAATATGCTACTGTTTCCACAGATCTAATAAGTTTTACTACATCAGACGGTACGCTTTTATATGCTTCAATAATCAAACCTCCGGATTTTGACGAGTTAAAGAAATATCCCGTTTTATTTTATAATTACAGCGGGCCGGGAAGCGACGGTATTATTAAAGACAGATGGGGCGGAATGACTGACTTGTGGCACAAGATGCTTGCGCAGATGGGGTATATTGTTTTTATGGTTGACAACAGAGGGACAGGAGGAAGAGGAAAAGAGTTTAAGCATCTTGCTTATAAGCGTCTTGGATACTGGGAAATAAATGATCATATAGAGGCTGTAAATTACCTGGCAACGCTTCCATATATTGACACCGGAAGAATCGGCATCTGGGGATGGAGTTATGGCGGCTACATTTCAGCTCTTGCGTTAATGAAAGCATCTGATTATTTTAAGGTAGCTGTATCAGTGGCTCCGGTTATTCACTGGAAATTTTATGATTCAATTTACAGCGAGAGATTTCTGTCCTTACCGTCGCTGAATCCAGAGGGATACGAGGAGAGCAGCGTGCTGGCTTATACTGACAAACTCAAGGGAAAGCTGTTGCTGATTCACGGGACGCTTGATGATAATGTCCATTTTCAAAATTCGGTTTCTCTTGTAGAAAAATTAATAAGCGAGAATAAACAGTTCAGAACCATGTATTATCCGGGTAAGGATCACGGAATTTACGGAGGAAAAACAAGGCTCCATCTATTCAATATGATGACTGAGTTTATTTTAGAAGAGTTATAATTAATAAAAGGTCAGGTAATCCTGACCTTTTTTGTGTTTACTCATAATGTGTGGATGGGAGCTAAATTATCAATTAATATAGGGTTTGATTTTGTCTATAATATGCTGCTTAGGAACTGCGCCGATTACTGAGTCAACTACTTTCCCGCTCTTAAAAATACCCATTGTCGGGATACTTCTAATACCGAGTTGGGAAGCGACATAGTTATGTTCATCTGTGTTTAATTTCACGACCTTAAGTTTTCCGTTATATTCCTGAGCTATCTCATCGATAACAGGAGCAACCATACGGCAAGGACCACACCATGGAGCCCAAAAATCTACCAACACCGGTAATTCTGACTGTAATACTTCCTGAGCAAAATTTGCATCAGTGCCTTCCACTACGAAATTATTCATTTTTTCCTCGAATTAATAAATTAATAAAATATTTTGTTTACAGGTCAAAGGAAAAAGATAATAAAGCATCTTCGACCAATTAAACGCATTTCTGATAGGTATGATGAGAAGATTCGAGAAAGGTTGCAGGATTACATTCTGTCGAATAGTTTTCGGGGAAGAAATTTTAATATTGCAGCAATTATTCCCCAGCGGCGAGTGACGTAAACTATTTTTGCTTTTTTCTGAACTGCAAGAAAGATTTGTTTTGCGACTTTCTCAGCTGATGCCATCCAATAGATACTATCACCTTTTGCCATTGAGGTGTTTACAAATCCCGGTCTGATATCCGTAACAATAATGGGGAATTTAGATTTATGAGCTTTACGGCGAAGGCCTTCAAGATAATTAATCTGCCAGGCTTTAGAGGCGTTGTAAGCGGGAGCCTGATCATTACCACGAAGACCCGCAACAGAAGTAATTGCAGCCAAATGTCCGGATTTTTGACTCAGGAAATAGTTGAAAGCCCAATCAGCCACAAGAGTGAAACCGGTTACATTCGTCTGAATGGTTTTATCCTCAACGCTAAAGTTGAGGTTTGGATTAATATCTCCGGTACCAGAACTTATTACAAGTAAATCGAGTCCACCCAGTTTTGAGGTTAACTCATCTAAATTCCGGATTATGATACTTGTGTTCGTAATGTCAAAAGACTGAATAAAATAGCAGTCCGGATGTCCATTTCGGATTTCAAGGAGCAGGTTTTCACGTCTGCCTGTTATACCGACTTTGTAGTTATTTTCAGCGAGCAGTTTTGCAAGTTCTTTCCCGATTCCGGAGGATGCTCCAATAATAATTGCTTTTTTCATATAGTTTTATTTTTGTTTTTTGCCAATTTCCTCAATTTCATTTAACCATTTCTTTCTTTTGGTTTCATCTGCTGATCTGACAGGGGAGAATGAAGTTATTGATACGGGTTTAATGCCGCAAAATTGAAGAACACCGGTTTTTATGGCATGAAATCCGGTATTTTTATAGAATAAGGAGTAATACCATTTGGGAGTATCCATGGTAACAATAAGGCGGGCTGTTTTGCCGGTTAGCAGTTTATCCCAAAAAGGAGAGTTTTTGCGATATTTGAAAGCAAATCCGGGAACGAAGACTCTGTCTATAAACCCTTTCAATAAAGCGGGGTAGGTTCCCCACCAGTTTGGATAGACAAAAACCAGATGATCTGAATTTAAGATTTCTTCCTGGATATGTAGCAAATCTGGTTCTAATTCGGTTTTTGTATTATAATTAAAGTACAAAACAGGGTCGAATTTAAGGTCGATTATATTCACAAGTATACATTCTGCTCCTGAGGAATCAGCTCCTTTTTTGTATGATTTAGCTAATTCTGAGCAGAAGCTAGTCTTATCAGGATGTCCGTTGATAACGAGGATTTTTTTCATATTTTGATGTTTATGTTAAAAATGGTGGATAATGGTTATTTGTTTAGAAATACTTTGCAAAAATAGTGAATTTTAGCGGAATTCTAAATAATTGGAAGTAATAAGGGATAAAAAAGCTACTTTATAGATATATTGCAGATAAATGCGAAAATAATGGTTAATCGAGGGAAAGTCCTATCAGAGTCCTGTCAGAGTCCTGTTAGAGTCCTGTTAGAGTCCTGTTAGAGTCCTGTTAGAGTCCTGTTAGTAGGCTTGGGATGAGTAGGGGAGGAAGGGAGAGAGGGTAGGATGTTGAAATTAGATGATATTATTGGTATTACCGTAGGTATCGCCCGGTTCCCAGTCAATACCGTCGCAGGGGAGGTATTTTGTTGAGGGGTGTTCATCGAATTTGAGGCAAAGAACGGCAGTTTTATCAAAATGTTTGCAGGAAGAGCAAAGAGTGGAATCTAAAATGTTCTTGTTTTTTTCTATGAAGTGGTTATACTGAACAACAGCAGGATGGATGATGACTCCGTAGATAAGCATAAAGGAGAAAGTCCACCAGAAAGTAAAGTCCAGCCATCCGCGCAAGAGCCAGATTACAGGTATAAGGATGAAAATCCGGATGATAGCCCAGAAAACTATATCACCCATAAATTGGAGCTGTTTTTGTGAGAAAATTTAAATTCATAATTAGGACTATTTTTTTATATTTATGATACAAAATAAATTAATTAATGAATAAATAAAAGAAAATTCTTACGAGTTAAAACAGAATATGAACTTAAGAGATAAAACAATACTAATTACCGGAGCATCAAGCGGGATAGGGAGAGAACTGGCAATAAAATTATCTTATTCGCACAACCGGCTAATACTGATTGCGCGGAGAATAGATTTGCTTGAAGAACTAAGCAAAGAGATAAAAAAGAACGGCAGTAAGGCATTAGCACTGCAGTGCGACGTAAGCAATTATGAAGAAGTTGAAAAAACCGTGAAAATTATCGGGGAAAAGTATAACGAAATTAATCTGGCGATACTTAATTCCGGAGTAAGTTTCAGAACTGTTGAGGGGGAGCAGGAAATTGAAAAGGGAGTCAAGACTTTTTCCGTGAATGTATTCGGATTGTTTTATATGATAGAGGGGTTACAGAAATATTCATTATTAGGGAGGGGGTCAATACTGGCGGGCGTTTCGAGCATGGCAGACAGCAGAGGTTTCCCAAGAAGTGGGTTTTATTGTGCCAGCAAAGCAGCAGCATCCGTTTATCTGGAGAGTCTGAGGAATGAGTTATATTTATCAGGTATTAAAGTACTCACAATCAAACCCGGATTTGTAAAAACTCAGATGACTGATAAGAATGAGTTCAAGATGCCGTTCATAATATCCGTTGAAAAGGGAGCAAAGATAATTCTCAGGGGGCTTGAAAAGGAGAAGAGGATTATTAAATTCCCAAGAATTATTGCAATCAGCACAAAATTGCTCAGACTGATACCGGATCCGATTTTTGACTTTTTCAGCAGGAAGCACTTAGCTTCGCTTCCACCAAGAAAAGAATAGCTAACCGGTGATTTTTTTAATTGCGGCTAAGTAATTCTCTGAAAATTTATTAGCTTCTGCTTCTGTTTTAGCTTCTACCAGTATCCTAAGAATCGGTTCGGTGTTTGATTTACGGATATGTGCCCAGTGGTCAGGGAAATCAATACGCAGACCATCTTCAAGGTTTATTTTTTCAGACTTATAGATCTCTGCTAATTTATTTATAACACTATCCGGATCGATGTTTGTCAAAGCGATTTTCTTTTTGCAGGGGAAATAGTGAGGAAGGCTTTCCTTCATTTCCTGAAGAGTACCGCCAAATTCAAGCAAGTGCTGAAGAGTTAGAGCAATACCGACGAGTGCATCCCTGCCATAGTGGAGAGCAGGATAAATAACTCCACCGCTGCCCTCACCGCCTATTACAGCATTGACTTCCTTCATTTTCTTTACCACGTTTGCTTCCCCAACTGAGGAGCGATAAACTTTACAATTATAGAGAGCAGCAACATCCTCAACGGCACGAGTTGTAGAGAGATTAATGACAACATCGCCAGGGGTTTTAGACAGAATAAATTTAACTACCTGAGTAATAGTATTTTCCTCGCTGAAAGGTTCACCGGTGTTTGTAATCAAGACAAGCCTGTCGACATCTGGATCGACGACTACGCCAAGATCGGCATTGTGTTTTTTAACTGCTGCCATAGTTCCGGTAAGATTTTCGGGAAGAGGTTCAGGGAGGCGGGGGAAGATGCCGGAATCATCACAATCCAGTTCAATTACATCACATCCAAAGTCCCGTAGCAATTCAGGGATGATTTTATAGCCTGCACCGTTTACACAGTCTGCGAGCACTTTGAATTTTCTTTTTCTGATTTTATCAATTTCAAGATGGGGGAGAGCAAGGACATCATTTTTATGAATCTGAAGCCCTTCTTCAAAGTAGCGATATACTCCGAGTTGATTCCATCGCTTATATTTATTTTCACCAGAGTCGAGAGTGGATTTCAGGGTGAGATTCTCTTCGGGAGTCATAAACTGGCCGGTGGAATTAAGGAGTTTAAGAGCATTCCATTCGTTTGGATTATGACTTGCGGAGATAGCGATACCTCCGTTTGCGTTTTGAGTTTTTACTGTGTACTGGACGGTGGGAGTAGGGCAGATACCAATATCTATAACGTCTAAACCTTTAGCGAGCAGAGTGCCAGTAATAATCTGACGGACCATTTCTCCTGAGATTCTGGAGTCCCGTCCGACGACAACTGAGCCTGAGCCGACGAAGTCAGCATAAGCAGAAGTATATTTTACAATAGTCCCGGGATCTAAGCCGTCACCGACCAATCCTCTGATACCTGAAATACTAACCATTAAAGTTGGCATCTTACACTCCAAAAATTGTTATTTAGTTGCCTGTAAATAGATTAAAATAAGAGTGGCCACAGAGCCAATTACGCTCGACACAGCCATAATCCTATTAAGGTAAAAGTTGAAATTACGAGGAATTTCCTTTGGTATCCAAACAAAATCGCCAGGTTCAATTGAAGTTTTAACATCTTCGTCAATCTGTACCCAGGTTCTTGACTGACCTTTAATAATATATACTTCTTCAGCGCGAGCCAGGTCACCAAGACCACCGGCTTTAGAGATGTAATAATTATAGTCCTGATTCTGAGCATGCTCGATATAACCGGGTTTTTTCACTTGTCCAAAGACATAAACCAGGTTAAGCTTTTCAGGTATAAAGATAACATCGCCGTCCCGGACAACAAAATCTCCATCGGGACTGGATTCGTTCATCACTTCATTAAAGTCAATAAGTCCGTTTCCTCTGGTAAACCTGAGTTTATTATCTATGATGAAAGAAGATGAATCTTCTTCGGTAATTGTAGCCATACGAAGCATCATCATATTTTCAAATTCTTCAGTAAAGAGAACACTTCGAAAGACATTAGTACCCCGGACTAATTCGGTGCGGTTTAAGTCAGCATTGGATTTAAAACCACCTGCCCGTTTAATTACTTCCCGGATAGATGAGTTGTTTCTTGTAATATTGACATAGCCGGGGTTATACACTTCACCGACGATATTAACTTTGAAATCTTTTTTCTGAGTTTCTTCTGCGAGGATGTTTATCCGGTCGCCTCTTTGCAAAACAGGATTATCCTGAATTTTGAATTCGAGTAACTGTTCGGAATCGCCCGCGTAATTTAAGCGGCTTATTCTAACAAGATTGACATTTTCATAAGCTTTATTAATACCCATTGCAAGTTCAATGACATCGTTCAGTTTATCGCCTTCAAGAAACTGATATTTGCCGGGTTTATTGACGGCTCCGTTAACAGAGACGAAATTTCTTTCCAAATCGAGGGGGGGGAAAATTAGGATATCGTCATTCTGAAGATATGGATTGTTTTTGAAGTCGCCATTGATACGGAACTTTGAAAGATCTATCATCAATTCCGGACTATTGGCTCTTATTAATTTAATACCTCTTAGGGCGTATTCAACGGGATTGAGGAAATAACCGGGAAGATCAGGATTATAGTTCTGAACAGCCTGAGAAGAAATCCTTGTAATGTACTGATCCAGACGTTCATTCAGGAAGGCAGGGAAAGATCCGTTTACAATAAAAGCCCCGCCTATGCTGACACTTATTGTATTAATATTTTCGAGCAAACTTTTTGAAGCGGATTTTTCGAACTGTCCGAAAGAGTTAAAACTGATAATTGCCGCGAAAAACAAAATGATTTTTACTTTATTCATTCAAATATCCTAATTAATTTACCTATTATACTGTATTTCATAATATTTCTGATACTCACCGGATATAATTCTTTGCCACCAGGAAGAGTTGGCGAGATACCAATCAATAGTTTCTTTTATAGCTGTTTCGAAAGTGAACTTAGGTTTCCAGCCGAGTTCAGTCTGAATTTTAGTTGAGTCAATAGCATAGCGCCTGTCATGGCCCGGGCGATCTTTAACATACCCGATAAGATCTTCGGATTTATTAAGAGCGGCAAGAATAAGTTTAACGATTTTAATATTCGGGAGTTCGTTGCTGGCTCCGATATTGTAAACTTCGCCGACAGTTCCTTTGTTGAAGACAAGGTCTATTGCGATATTGTGGTCAATCACATAAATCCAATCCCTTACGTTCATTCCGTCGCCATAGACTGGCAATTTTTTATTGTTCAGAGCATTGATTATCATAAGAGGTATCAATTTCTCTGGAAACTGATACGGACCATAATTATTGGAACAACGGGTAATGACTACGGGCATTCCGAAAGTATGGTAGAAAGAAAGAGCCATTAAATCAGAAGATGCCTTGCTTGAGGAGTAAGGGCTGTTGGGGGAGATAGGAGTTTTTTCAGTAAAGAGACCTTCGGAGCCAAGACTTCCGTATACTTCATCAGTCGAAACCTGAAGAAACTTTTTGATTCCTCTTTTTCTTGAAACTTCAAGAAGAACATTAGTACCCATAACGTTAGTCTGAAAGAAGACAGCTGAACCAAGGATGCTTCTATCAACATGAGATTCTGCAGCAAAATTTATTACATACTCGATCTGATATTTTTCAAAGAGGTAGTCAACAAGTTCAAAATTCGCAATATCTCCTTTGACAAATTTGTAGCGAGGGTGGTTTTCACTTGTTTTTAAGTTTTCAAGATTACCGGCATAAGTAAGTTTATCCAGATTTACGATAAAGTAATCGTGATTTTCGTTCAGGGTATGATTGATGTAATTACTGCCAATAAAGCCTGCGCCACCTGTTACAAGAATGTTTTTCATTAATTTAGCTCCTTCAGTCAGCAGACTGATTTTCAAATGTTAATATGAAAAGAATCCGAAGAAGATTCCCGTTTGAATAAACAACTGATCATTTGATAAAGTTGACGGGACGTTATAAAGGTCCTGGTCATTATCAAATTTCCAACCGTCCTGATCTGTAAAAGTAAAAGTATGTCCAACCCCAACCCGTAAAGAGAGAAAGCGATAAAAGGGAATATCAATGTTGAGAGTAGGAGCCAGGACAAAATAATTCGAGTAAATTTTTCTGGAATAATAGTCGGTTTTTTTTGCGGGGTCTGAGATATCACCCCAGAGATTATCCCAGCTAAGGCTATTGTTGTTTCTGAAGAGTTCGATAGTTGTATTTCCACCGCCTATAATTCCACCGATGGAAACACCGACCGATTTAATGAAGGGGAGCGTGTATTCTATTGTAAATCCTCCAAAACCGGAAGTATATTGAATTTCTCTTTTATAACCGTCACGAAGTGATGATTCCTTTTTAACAGCACCAACACCCATACCACCGATTCTAAGATTAGGAACAACCATGATGTATGCAAAACCGGCACCACCGGAGCCATACATACCTGATGCGGATAATTCCCCGCTGCCAAATGTTTTAAGCTGCTGATTTAAGCCGTCAACCTTTGGGACAATCCACATAGGGAGAAAGCCTCCACCAAAACCAAACGGTGAATCAAAATAGGTCTCATCCTGAGAAAAAGAGACGGAATAAAGAATTATAATTAAAACGAGAGTAAACTTTTTCATAATTGCTCCTTTCAGTCAATAGACTGATTTTCAATCCGACGTATCGGAGATTTTAATATTAAATAATTATTTTTCTTCGGCAGATTCTGTGACATACTCAATTTCCATATTGTAATCCCATTTATCGAAGTAGAGATTTCCACCGCGCCATTCGACTTCGCCTCTCTGGAAGTCAACGGTCTCGCTGCGGGGGAATATTTTCGCAGGGAAAAAGTCCTGCGAGAAATCTTCATTAGCAACTAAACGATAGGAGTCAATGCTTCCGAGGAAGAAGTATTTAATTGCGGGGTCCTGTGAGAGCTGCAAACCGAATGACTGGTCAACAGGGATCCAACCTGTCTGATCGAAGTAAATCTGACACCAATCGTGTAAATTCACTTCTCCGGGATGAGTCATCCATCCACTTTGCCATTTTGCGGGGATACCGTTGTAGCGGCAGAGTGTCATGAAAAGCAGCGTCTGGATTCCACAGTCACCGTGTTTATTTTCGATACAGTAAACGGGGATATTCGGGATAGTTGAATATTCGCGAGCGCTTGCCCAAGGGATATTAGAGTCTATCCATTCAAAAATAAGTTTAGCAATCTTTACGGGATTTTTTTCATTGCCTACAATTTTTTTGGAAAAATCTTTTATTTCGTCTGAGAAAAGTATATGTTGGGTGCGTTCCCCGGTAAAGAGTTTATATGCATCCGAGTTTTTATCAACAGAATAGAGTTTATTAAAGTCGAGACTGTTGAAGTGAGCAGACGAAGTATACTCATATTCCACAATGAAATCTGTTGTTTTGTTTAGTTGGGCTTTCTTTTCCATGTAGACCGATTTGTGAAAATAAGTCTCATCAGAAATAATGCAGAGAGGAATATTTGTTTTGATCAGTTTTATTTCATTTTGCCTGTTCATTGTTTTGGGGAAAGGGAGCCAACAGCGAACAATTTCACCCTCAGGGACTGAGTTTGCGTCGACACTTAACGTATAAATTATGTGTTTTTTAACGGGCTGAACAAGATTTGAATTTAACTGAGAAGCGTCCTGCAGAACAGCGGGAAGGTGAAATTTAAGGAATTCATCTTTTTTATCCAGTTCAACGCCATCCACTTTTTGTTTTAATAATTTTGCCTCCTTATTAATCCGGAACAGGTTTGCGGCAGCACGATTGAAGAATTTCTTTTCGCCGTCGATGGTCATCATCTCCAGGGATTTTTCGGTAATCCAGTTTTGGAGCATTTGGTCAGTAAGATTAGGGTAATATTTAGCCAGGGCGCTTTTTATTTCTGCTTCTGTTTTGGTAAAGTCGAGCCTGATTCTTCTTATCCGTTCTTTTTCGAAGGCGAGGTTATATTTCTCAAGTTCTGAGACTGAGGGATTGACCAGTTGAGCGTCAATCAACTCAGTAGCCTTAGAAAAGCTTCCTTTAGCTATTTCGGACTGAATTAATCCGGATTGGTTCTGAGCCATTGTAAAAGAGGAAAATAAAATAATGAAAAAGAAAAAGAACCTATACATAATTTACTCCTTCGCACCCGTGCGAATTGTCAAGAGATAATAACATGTCTGTAATTTCGCGGAAGATACCTTCCCCCCCTTTAAGAGGAGAAACATAGTGGACGATATTTGTAATTTGTGAGACGGCGTCCCGCGGAGCTACGCTAAAACCGACTTCATTCAGGATATCCAAATCATTGACATCGTCTCCAATGAAGGCAATATTTTCAAGCAAACAGCCCTCGGAGGCAGCAATTTCCTGAGCTGCTTTAAGTTTTTCCCATGTCCCGGTGATAACAAAATCCATTTTAAGTCTCTCACCGCGGATACTATTTATCGGATTTATATCAGAAGAAATAATTCCGGTTTTATAGCCAGCTTTAGCAAGAAGAACAGAACCCATTCCGTCCTTAACATTGAATTTTTTCATAACGAGTCCTTCTTCGGTATAATACATTCCGCCATCAGTAAGGACTCCGTCAACGTCGGTCAAAACAATCTTAATTTTGCTGAGTCTGTCTTTTAATTCTTTGGTGATTTCCGGTATTTTCACAATTTCCTTAATAAAAAAAATCCATAATTACAATTTAACAGATTATTCTAAAATATTTAAGTGAAAAAGGGAGTGACTGATTAGCATGATTGTTGCGTTGAGAAATTTGTCAGGGAACGGTTTGAGAAAATCATGGGGCACTTTGAAGGTACTTTAAGTATAATTTGTCATATTTTTAGTATGGAGACAGTCCGTCAGCAAATGGAGTCAATTTGTAATTTTTGGCAAAGTGTGAAAATTGGCAAAAAAAGAGATTTTTTTTGTTCGAGAAATAGAAGGAATATTTCAGAGGAAATGAAAATATACAAAATATTTCATAAGATTAGTCTTGTAGAAAATGTGCACTGAAGAATTCATGTGAAATATTTAAGTTTCGGGGCCAATATTTTCAACTTTTTAACGATTCAGAAATACTAATTTCTTGATTATTGTAAAAATTTAAGCTAATTTTATTCTGACGAAATTTGGAAATTAAAACTATCAGTCAGAAGACTGATCTTCAATTTAATGGAAAGAAGAATTATTAGCAGAATAGTGAAAATATTAGCCCTTTTAGTTGTTATCTCACTAAGCATTTCGCTCAGGACATTTGCGCAATCCGAGAATAAGCAGTACGACAGTCTTCAAACCCTAATAGACCAAGCCAAAGGGAAAGAACAGGTTGATTTAATGAATCAGCAGGCTAAGTTTATATTAGCCAATGAGGCAAACTTAAGAGTTCAATTAAGTAAGAGGATAATCAAAGCGGCAACTGAGCTGAGATATACTTCGGGACTTATTGAGGGGTATAATAATGCCGGTATAGGCTACTACATGAAATACCAAATGGACTCCTCTTTAATGTACTTAAACAAGGGATATGATTTAATCAGGGGAGTGAATGATCCAAAACTTGAGGCCGAATTACTTACTAATATTGGAAATTCTTTTGAAAGAACGCTGGGATTCAAAAAAGCTAACGAGTACCACTTCAATGCACTGCAGATAAGAGAGAGAATAAAAGATTCAACAGGGATTGCACAGTCGCTCTCAAACATAGGATTAAATTACTGGAGGCTTGGAGATTATGTGGCAGCTGAGGGATATTTCGTCAGATCGTTTGAGATCAGAAAAAAACAAGGCGATTTAACAGGAGTAGGCAAGACCTTGAATAATTTAGGTGTGTTGCATTGGAACTGGGGGTACTATTATAAAGCATTGAATGCATATCTTGAATCGCTTGATGCGCGAACGAAAATTTATGATACGTCAGGGGTTGTAGTAACAATGAATAATTTAGCGATACTCTATCAGAAGTTAGGGGACTCCGAAAAGGCACTGGAATACCTTGAGCAATCCCTCCAAGTCTCAAGGAAAATAAAATATAACTTCGGTGAAGCATACTCATGTGAAAATCTCGGGCAATATTACAGGTCCAGGCATGATTATGAGAAAGCACTCGATTATTTTGACAAATCAATAATAAACTATTCGGTAATAAGTTTTGTTCCCGGAATGACTGATGTGCATAATGCAATAGGGGATGTTTATTTCTCACAGGGTGATTTTAACAAAGCAAAAGGTTACTATACAAAAGCCCTTTCTGAGAGCAAATCCATTAAAAATAAAAAAGCGGTAATAAATTCACTGAATAATCTGGGCAAAGTTTATGTTGAACTGGGTCAAACGGATTTATCTTACAAATACCTAACTGAATCGATGGAGATGCTTAAAGATGAGAAGATAGCGGATTACTTAAGAGATGCAAACCGATATTTAGCAGGGTTATATGAAAAGAAGGGGGATCTGCCAAGAGCTTACGAATATTTAAAATCATATAAAGCATTAAGTGATTCACTGTTCAACCTGGAAAATTCACGCATTGTAAATGATCTAAAAGAAAAATATGATGCGGAGAAGAAGGAAAAAGAGAATGAGTTTTTAAGAAGCAAAACTGCACTTCAGGGTTCGGAGTTAAAAAGACAGAACTATACACTTAACCTGTTTGGAATTGCGTTGCTTTTTATCGTGGTTTTCAGTGCCGCACTATATTATGCCTATAATATAAAGAAGAATGCTAAAGAGAAAGTAGATTCCCTTCATGAAGACCTTAAGAGTTTTAATAATCAACTTAGTGATTCGGAAAGAAATCTTCAGGAATTAAACAGAACAAAGGACAAGTTATTCTCCATAATTGCACATGATCTGAAAAATCCATTTATTGCATTAAACGGATATTCCGAATTGCTCCATGAGGGATTCGATGATTATTCAGATGAAGATAAAATGCAGATGATCAAGGATATCAGGGATGTGTCCGACAGTACATTTCAATTGCTTGAAAATTTACTGAACTGGGCAAGACTGCAAACCGGCGGGATGGGGTTCGTAAAAGAAAAACTTGATCTCTCAAATCTAATCCGGGAAAATTTAAGTTTAATTCAACCTGCGATTAAGCTTAAACAGTTAAATGTAGTGTCTAAGATAGAAGAAGGCCTTGAAATATCGGCCGACAAAGAGATGGTAAACACAATTATAAGGAACCTATTGTCGAATGGGATAAAATTTACTCATCAGGAGGGAAAAATAGCAATAAGTGCTGAATCAAAAAATGGTTTAGTGCATCTCACCGTAGAAGACTCCGGTATAGGAATCCGACCTGAGGATATTGAGAAATTATTGAGTCATGCGGAATTTCTTTCCACCAAAGGGACAGACGGGGAAAAAGGTTCAGGTCTGGGTCTGGTTTTATGCCAGGAGTTTATACAAAAGCATGGCGGGCAAATAGCTATTGAGAGTGTATTGAATGAAGGGAGTAAATTCACAATAACACTCCCAAGAGAATAGCCCCCATAATAAAATCACTATCAGTCAGGAGTCAGTCGGGAAACCGTCCGTTAGCTAACGGATTCAATCCAACGTTCCGGCGCGATGGAGATTTTCAATTTAGCAAACTTAAACATCATTAAGGAAAAAAATGAGAAAAGTAATTCTTATTATACTTTTATTAGCAGGTTCAATTAGTATAAAGCCACAGTGGCAAGTATCCTGGACATCGACTTCTTATAATTACTCAACTTTAACGGGCTGGGTAAATTTTGAAAAAAACGGAGACGGATGGAAGTCACGTTTTTATTCAATGGACAGCATAGCATTTAAGGTAATGGACTCGGAATTCAGTTCGACTCCACAATATACGTATACTTTTACTGCAGCTGAAAAATTAGCAGGATATCAGTTATATTCCCTTGGATTAGACTTAACGGGAGACGGAAAGGCCGAGTTTTATGTTCTTGCATACAATGGGCCATCAAGTAATTACAGACAATCAATGAAGGTTTTTGACATTGTGACAAATCAGACTGTTTTTGAAAAGAATGATGCAAGTTTCAGTTATTCATATCCGGAGTTTGCGGATATAGATGGTAACGGGACAATTGAATGTATGCTTACTAAAGTAGCATACCCTTCTTTTGCCACATACTATTATGAGGTTTACACTACGACTGTAACAGGGAATCTGGATTTAGTTGCCCCTTTAAGATTTGAATTAAAGCAAAATTATCCGAATCCCTTCAATCCCTCAACCACAATCTCTTATGAAATCGGGACTCAACAAAAAGTGACGCTTAAAATATTTAATATTAAAGGGGAGTTAGTGAATACTTTGGTAAACGGCATTCAGGAAGCTGGTAAGTACGAAGCCGTCTGGGACGGAAGAACTTACTCAAGTGAAAGAGTTCCAACGGGAGTATATTTCTATGAATTGATTAATCAGGAAGGAAGTTCAACAAAAAAAATGTTGTTGCTCAAATAACTATATTTGTCAAGATGAGTAGACGTTGGTTTAATAACCGCTTGCGGCAATTTGTAATTTAATCAAATTCTAAATTTAATTTTCAATTATTTGTTACAATTACTATGTTAGACAGAAGAGAATTTTTAAAGTCCACTGTAGTGTTTACCGGCGGTTTGGCGTTTAGCAAAATAAGTAATGCTGCCGGTATGCTCGAAGATATTAAGATATTTAACAGTAAAAGACCTGCTCCGGCTGAAAGGAAATTTACCAGTGAAATTATTGAGAAGACGATTGTTCAGATAAAAAGCAAAATGAAAGACGAGGAACTTGCATGGATTTTTGAGAACTGTTTTCCTAATACGCTTGATACAACAATTACGAAGCATGGGCTTCTGAATAATAAACAGGACACTTTTGTTATTACGGGCGATATTCCAGCAATGTGGTTAAGAGATTCTGCTGCACAGGTTTACCCTTATTTACCTTTTATCAAAGAAGACAGCAATCTAAAAAAATTGATTCAAGGTGTGATTAACAGACAAGTAAAATGTGTGTTGATTGATCCTTATGCTAATGCGTTTAATTATGATGATTCAAAAAAAAGTCACTGGTATTCAGATAAAACTGACATGAAACCGGAACTGCATGAAAGGAAATGGGAGGTCGATTCATTATGTTATGTTATCAGATTATCATATAAATATTGGGAAGTAACAGGTGATGTTTCCTTATTTGATGAGGACTGGGTTAAGGCAATGGAGCTTATTATTAAAACATTTCGCGAACAGCAGAGAAAAGAAGGTGATGGTCCATATAAATTCCAAAGAGTCACGGAAAGCCCAACGGACAGTTTATGCGGAAGAGGTTATGGTTTTCCCGTTAAACCGGTTGGGCTTATTTGTTCTATGTTCAGGCCCTCGGATGATGCCACGATTTATCCGTTTCTAATCCCGTCAAATATTTTTGCTGTCACAGCATTAAGTTATCTCTCTGAAATATTAGATTGTATAAATATGAAACATTTAGCAGTTGAGAGCAGAAACCTTGCTGCAGAAATTAATGAAGCGGTTCAGAAATATGCTGTTGCAGAGCATGCCGGTTTCGGTAGTATTTATGCTTATGAAGTTGATGGATTTGGAAACCGTATTTTTATGGATGATGCAAATATCCCAAGCTTACTTTCTTTACCCTATATCAGTTCCGTTAATGTGTCAGATCCGGTTTATTCCAATACAAGAAAATTTCTACTAAGCAGCAGTAATCCGTATTTTGTTATTGGAAAATATGGCGAAGGAATTGGGAGTGAACATACTAAAAGAGGCACGGTTTGGCATTTGAGTGTTATTGCAAGGGCTCTCACAAGCACTGATGATTCTGAGATTATTAATTGCCTGGAATTGATTAAAAAATCTCATGCTGATACAGGATTTATGCACGAATCCTTTAATATTAATAATCCTTCTGAATTCAGCAGAAAATGGTTTGCCTGGGCAAACACAATGTTTGGGGAATTGATAATTAAATTATTTAATGAAAGACCCTTCTTACTTGCAAAGTTGTAGAGTTCGTAAAGTTTTTCACCTTTGTAGTAAAAGAAAGTAATTTAACACATGAACTATGAAAATGATAAAAGGATAGTATTGACATTAGATGCCGGAGGCACAAATCTGGTGTTTTCAGCTTTACAAGGTAACAGACAGATTGTCGATGAAATTGTGATGCCGTCTGAATCTGATAATCTTGATAAATGTTTATCAAATATTGTAAAAGGATTTGAGAATGTAATAAATATTTTGCAAGTACAGCCTGCAGCTATTAGTTTTGCTTTTCCTGGGCCGGCTGATTATCCAAATGGAATTATTGGTGATCTTCCAAACTTACCTGCCTTCAGGGGCGGGGTAGCTCTGGGTCCAATGCTGCAGGAAAAATTCGGATTACCTGTATTTATAAATAATGATGGTGATTTATATGCTTTTGGGGAAGCTATTGCCGGTTATCTTCCTTATATTAATGAACAGTTAGAAAAAGCCGGAAGTCCTAAAAGATATAAAAATTTACTCGGTCTCACTTTGGGAACAGGTTTTGGGGCCGGTATTGTAAACGATAACAAGCTTTTTACCGGAGACAATTCAATTGCCGGTGAGATTTGGCTTATGAGAGATAAGTTGCGTCCGGAATCAAACATTGAAGAGCATGCAAGCATCAGGGGGATTAGAAGAATTTATGCCCGTGAATGCGGTATATGTGACAAAGATACCCCCCTTCCTAAAGAAATATATGAAATTGCAAAAGGGGTAAAACATGGTAACCGAGAGGCGGCAATTAAAGCTTTTGATGAAATGGCAGAAGCTGTTGGTGATGCGATATCCAATGCAGTGACTCTGATCGACGGTATTGTTGTAATTGGAGGCGGATTAGCCGGTGCGGCTGATATTTTTATGGACAAAATTGTTTCTGAAATGAATGGTAGTTTTATCAGTAGTGAAGGAAAATTATTTAAACGGCTTGTCGCCGATGTTTATAACCTTGAAGATCCCCGGAAAGCAAATGAATTCCTGAAAGGAAACCCTAAAGAAATTACTGTCTACGGAACCAATAAAAAAGTAATATATGATTCCGGCGTTAGGATAGGCATAGGCATTTCCAAAATCGGTACGAGTAATGCAATTGCTATAGGGGCATACACTTATGCTTTGAATTCTTTAGATAAAAATCAATAATATTTGAGTTTTTCCTTCTCCTCTTCTTATAGAATGGCAGGGGAGGTCGGGATTAATTATTAATCAAAAAAATATGTAATAATATGAATAAGTTAATTTTAGCATTGTTAGTTATTTGCTGTATTTCAAATGCAGATGCACAAAAAAAGAATTTGAGTAAATATATTGATCCCTTTATAGGAACAGGATTTCATGGTCATACATTTCCGGGAGCTTGTCTTCCTTTTGGTATGGTTCAGCTGAGCCCGGATACCGATATTAAGGAATGGGACTGGTGTTCAGGATATCACGATTCCGACAGTTCCATTATGGGGTTTTCTCATACACATTTAAGCGGTACCGGAGCTCACGATCTTGGTGACATCCTGATTATGCCTTATACCGGAGAATGGAAAATACTGCCGGGCAGCAAAAAAAATCCCACTGAAGGATACAGGTCTGTTTTTAGTCATTCCGATGAAAAAGCAGAAGCCGGTTATTATTCTGTTCTGCTGAAAAGCTATGGGATTAAAGCTGAACTTACCACCACAAAAAGAAGCGGTTTTCATAAATATACTTTTCCTAAGTCTGATAAAAGCAATATTATAATTGACTTGAATCATGGAATCTTTGATAAGACTGTTGAATCAAGGATTGAAAAGGTAAACGAAACAACCATAATAGGTTACAGGAAATCAAAAGGTTGGGCAACACATACCATTTATTTCTGCGCAGTATTCAGTAAGCCTGTAAAAGAATTCGCCATTGTTTCCGGTCAGGAAATCATTAAAAATAAAACAGACATAACCGGAAAGGAAATTAAAGCATTATTGAGATTTGCTACTGGTAAAGATGAAGTAATATATGTAAAAGTCGGTTTATCTCCGGTTAGTACTGATAATGCTTTGGAAAACCTGAACACTGAAATTGGCAAAAGTGATTTTAGTGCTATAAGGAAAGCCGCATCAGAGGCTTGGGATAAGCAGTTACAATCGGTAGTTGTTGAAAGTAAAAGTGAAGAAATGAAACGTACTTTTTATACTGCAATGTATCACGCGCAATTAGTACCATATTTATTTACAGATGTTAACAGGCAGTACAGAGGTATGGATAATAAAGTATATAATGCTGAAGGGTTTGATTATTATACTCTTTTTTCGTTATGGGATACTTACAGAGCAGCTCACCCGCTTTACTCAATTATTGCACCTTCTTATAATAATAATTTTATTAAATCTATGATTTCAAAATATGAGGAATCAGGAAGACTGCCGGTTTGGGAACTTCATTCATCAGAAACCTGGTGTATGATAGGTTATCATAGTGTGCCTGTAATCGCTGATGCAATTTTAAAAGGTTATGGTGATTTTGATGTTCAAAAAGCTTATATTGCAATGAAGAATAGCGCCGAAGACTCAATTCGCGGTCTTAACGATTATAAGAACTACGGATATATCCCATTCGACAAACTAAATAATTCTGTCTCTATTACTTTAGAATACGCTTTTGATGATTGGTGCATTGCTCAGGTGGCAAAAAAACTTGGTTATTATGCTGACTATGAAAAATATCTTAAAAGAGCTCAATACTATAAAAATGTTTTTGATACAAATCTGGGTTTTGTTCGAGGAAAAGATTCCGAAGGCAAGTGGAGAGAAAATTTTAATCCGTTAAATGTATCAATATTGGGTGAAGGAGATTTTACTGAAGGCAATGCCTGGCATTATTCGTTTTATGTTCCTCAGGATCTTAACGGTTTAATTAAGCTGTTTGGAGGCAGAGAAAAATTCGCCTCAAAAATTGACAGTATTTTTGTTCAGCCGGCGGTAAATGATAATAAACATTCATTAGATATTACCGGTATGATCGGTCAGTATGTACACGGAAACGAACCGAGTCATCATATTGCCTATTTATATAATTATGCGGGGCAGTCTTATAAAACTCAGGAAAAAGTGACTTATATAATGAAAAACTTATATACTGACAAAAGAGATGGGCTTTGCGGTAATGAAGATTGCGGACAGATGTCAGCCTGGTATATATTAAGTGCAATGGGTTTTTATCCTGTAAATCCCGCAAGTGGTGATTATGTCATTGGAAGTCCGATATTCGATAAAGTAACCATTAATTTAAGCAACGGTAAGCATTTTGTCATTAAGGCTAAGAATGTTTCAGATAAAAATATTTATATCCAGTCAGTAAAATTAAATAATAAAGATTACCCTAAAACATTTATAACACATAGTATGTTGCTGGAAGGAGGAGAAATTGTATTTGTTATGGGAGACAAACCTTCAAGATGGGGTACGGAAATTGAAAATTGCCCTGTTTCGGATATATCAAAATAAAATATTATCACATAAAAAAACTCCTTTTGAAGTTTTCTGAAAACAGATTTTCATATAACTTAAATTATTTATTATAACTTTTGCACTCAAAAAATAAAAAACCAGATTCCAACATTAATAAAGCAGGTTTATTTTACAACATTGTGACTACTGACAATTATTCAGTTAAAGGAATAAAATGAAAAAATACCATATACCAGAGTATATTGCAATCAGCGACAACGGATTTCTATTTCTTCCCTCAACCGGCGAGACTTTCACGCTTAATCAGATAGGCAAGGAGATTTTTAAGATGATCCAGGCCGGTGAGGACGAAGAAAGAATTTTTGAACATATAACATCCGAATATGATGTTGATAACTCCATAATCGAAAAAGATTTTTCGGATTTTATTTTACAACTCAAGTCTTATTCATTAGTTAAGTTTATATGAAAATAGCAATAACAGGATTAAACGCAACCGACAATCCGGGACCGGGAGTTCCGGTAATTCGAAGTATTCTTCATTCAGAAGAGTTTAAGGGTGAGATAATCGGGCTGATTTACGACAGTCTGGAGCCGGGAATATATATGAAAGATATTGCGGATAAATGTTATCTGATTCCCTATCCATCGAGCGGACTTGATTCGCTTTTCAGCAGGATTGTCCATATACATGAGAAAGAACAAATTGATTTGATTATCCCCACACTTGATTCGGAGTTATTCGGATTTATAAAGATCAAAGATAAACTTGAAGCAATAGGCATAAAAACTTTTGTGCCGACATTTGACCAGCTGAATTTCAGAGCGAAAGACAAACTGTTTGATTTCTGTTCCCAGCACAACATAAAAGTCCCCAAGAATATTCTGATCAACTCGATGCAGGATATGTACACTATTCCTCAGAATTTCAGTTACCCTGTAGTAGTTAAAGGAATATTTTATGATGCATATATAGTCAATAATTTTGAAGAGGCTATGACAGCATTCCACAAAATGAGAGCCAAGTGGGGCTATCCGATAATTGTGCAGGAGTTTGTGAAGGGGACCGAGTTTAATGTTGTTGCGCTTGGGGACGGTACTGGCAATACGGTAGGGGCAGTGTCAATGCGGAAATTGTATATTACCGATAAGGGGAAAGGGTGGGCCGGGATAACAATTGATGATCCAAATCTTCTCGAGATTTCATATAAGCTAATAAAAGAACTCAAATGGAAGAGCGGAATGGAACTGGAGTATATGAAGTCAGCCGATTCGGGAGAATATTATCTTTTAGAGATAAATCCGCGTTTCCCGGCATGGGTATATCTTGCACCGGAAGCCGGACAAAATCTGCCTTATGCGTTAGTGAAATTAGCATTCAATCAGCATGTGGAAAATTTTAAGAATTTCAAGACCGGGATAATCTTTGTGAGATCATCCTGGGATTTAATCACCGATATTTCCAAGTTTGAAGAAATAGCCGTTAAAGGAGAATTTGTTTTATGAACGATAAAAAAAGATACGAACGACCCATAATTACGAAACATTATTCAGGTATGATGAATAAGTTCGGGACGGGTCCTGTAACAACGCCTAAACCAACTATTGACGGGGTGTCCGTAAAGAGTTTAACAGAAAGATACGGATCGCCATTGTTTGTGATTTCAGAAAGCAAACTAAGGCGAAATCAGAGAAATTTATTAAGAATATTTAAGACACGATATCCTAAAGTTCAATTTGCCTGGTCGTATAAGACAAATTATCTGGATGCTGTATGTTCGGTTTTTCATCAGGAAGGATCTATTGCAGAAGTGGTTTCAGAATTTGAATATGATAAGGCAAAGAAACTTGGCATAAAAGGAGAAGATATTATTTTTAACGGCCCTGATAAAAGCAGGGGTGCACTGATAAAAGCTATCAAGGACGGTGCAAGGATTCATATTGATCACTTTGACGAGTTATATGAGATAATTGACATCACCTCCATAGAAAAACTAAAAGCCAGAGTAGCTATACGAATTAATTTTGATGTGGGAGTTTACCCTCTCTGGGACAGGTTCGGCTTTAATTATGAAAACGGGGAAGCCTGGCAGGCAATAAAAAGAATACTGGCAAATCCGGATCTGCAGTTGATTGGACTGCACACTCATATCGGAACATATATGATGACTGCAGAAGTATACAGAGTTGCTGCATCAAAGATAGTTTCATTATTTAAGAATATAAAAGCTGAATTCGGGATTCTGCTTGAATATGTTGATATGGGAGGCGGATTTGCATCGCATAATACGTTGATTGGGCAGTATCTTCCTGCAGAAGAAATGGTTCCGTCACCAGAGCAATATGCAGAAGCAATTGCCACGGGATTATATGAATTACAGGTCAGCAGAGATGATTTGCCGCTGTTAATACTGGAAACCGGAAGAACTCTTGTTGACAGTGCCGGATATTTAATTTCCACGGTTTTAGCGAATAAGAGATTATCAACAGGCAAGCGTGCGGTTATAATAGATGCCGGTGTGAATATTATGTTTACAGCATTTTGGTACAAGCATAAAATAAGCCCTGCACAGGACAGCGGTGTTTATACAGAAGAGGCTGCAATTTACGGCCCGCTTTGCATGAATATAGATTGCATAAGAGAGAGTATTAATCTTCCTGCACTTAAAAAAGGCGATATGATTGTAATTGAGGATGTAGGAGCATACAATATGACCCAATGGATGCAATTTATCACCATGCGTCCCAATGTTGTAATGATTATGGAAGATGAATCTGTTGAGTTAATCAGAAGGCAGGAAAACCTGGAGACATTATTGCAACATGAATTATTGCCGGAGAGATTAAAAATTAAAAAATAAGAAGATGCATTTTCTAATAGAATCAACACTATACAGTTACTCACAGATATTCTTTTCAAACAGGAAATGGTTTGGACTGGTCGCATTAATATCTACTTTTATCTCTCCCCAATTTGGGTTGGCGGCATTGCTCGGAGTAATACTTTCAAACCTGATTGCATACTGGCTAAAATTTGATACATTTAAGATAAGAAGCGGATTTTACGGTTTTAACGGGATATTATTCGGTTTAGCCATAATCTATTATTTTAGGATGGATTTTCAGATACTTCTTTTCCTGATAATTTTTATTGCAATTGCATTCTTAATATCCGCAGTACTTGAAAACTATTTAGCCGTTGCACTAAATTTACCCGGATTAAGCCTTCCCTTTATTATTACGTTGTACATTTTTCTAATTTTCTTAACAAATTATAATTCCCCTGTGCCCAGCTTGCACGCATCGGGAGATTCTGAGATTTTGAATCAGCTGCCATACGGAATTCAGGCATATTTCAAATCAGTAGCGCTTATTCTCTTTCAGCCAAACATACTTTCGGGAATAATACTTGTTACAGGGATATTGTTCTTTTCCCGAATACTTTTTCTTCTGTCAATTTTGGGGTTTACAGTCAATTATATTTCCCTGAGTTTAATTTTCCCACACTATTCAGAGTCATTATTAATTTTGACAGGATTTAACTCTGTACTAACGGCATTTGCATTAGGCGGGTCGCTAATTTTACCTTCAAGAAAGAGTTTTATTCTTGTGATTATTTCCTCGATCGGCGTAGTGATTTTAACAGGATTTTTCATTAAATTATTCGGACAAAGCATATTGCCTATTTTAGTCCTCCCGTTCAATTTTATTGTTCTCTCAGTTATATATATGCTTAAATTCAGGAAGGATCAGACTGATCTTGTCCTGCTCTATTTCAGTCCCGGATCACCTGAAGAGAATCTTTACTTCCACCACAATAAAAGAGCGAGATTCGATAAGTTCAAGTTTATCTATCCCGAACTTCCTTTCTTTGGAGAATGGTATGTTAACCAGGGAATTGCAGGTGAATATACACATAAGGAGGACTGGAAATTCGCCTGGGATTTTGTTGTTGTAGATGAAAAAAATACGCAATATGACAATGATGGTTATGTCGCAACGGACTATTACTGTTACCGATTACCGGTTGCTGCACCACTTGACGGTGAAGTAGTTCTTGTAACTGCAAGTATTCCCAATAATAAAATAGGTGATGTTAACGTGGATAAAAACTGGGGAAACTCGGTTATATTAAAACACGAATACGGTCTTTACACGAGTGTTTCACATCTGGAACCAAACTCCATAAAAGTTAAAGAAGGTGAAAAGGTAAAAAAAGGTGATTTGATTGCTCTTTGCGGAAACAGCGGAAGGAGTCCTTATCCACACATACATTTTCAATTTCAAACATCGGACAAACTTGGTGATAAAACGCACTTGTTCCCATTTGCCCATTTTATTGAGAAACTGGACGGTATTTTACATTTAAGGACATTTGACTATCCAAAAGCGGGTACGATAATTCAGAACCTGGATACGCATAAAGCATTAAAAAAAGCTTTTGAATTCAAGATCGGGGATGAAATGAGTTTTCAGTATGAATCAAAAGGTAAACTCATAACCGAAGTCTGGACAATTAAAATTGATATGTACAACAGTTACTATATAGAATCCTCCACGGGTGATATCGCATATTTTTATTTAACCAATAAAATATTCTTTATAAACAGCTATTCGGGGAGTAAGAAATCCGCTTTATACTATTTCTATATATCTGCTCTTCAGGTTCCAATGTCATACCATAAGGATTTACGATGGAGTGATATTTATTCTCCGGCGCAATTGAATAACAGCTTTGTAAGATATATCTCAGAGTTCCTGGTAATGATAAAGGAATATATCAAGGCTGAGGGTGAATTTTCATTTGAAGAGCAAGCAGAAGGGAAGAAAGATATTGTTATCAGTTCTGATATCAAAATAGTGGGGTCAAGTTTGTTCTCTTTCTTCAGGCAAGCCTTTTCCGGAAAGATTACTATCGACGGTGAAGGGAATTTGCAGGAAATTCTTTTTATGAAAAAGAAAGGGAGTGATTCTTCGGCGGTCGTTGATGAGGAGAATATACTATTCAGGGGAACAAGACTGTTAGATAAAAATAATAACTAAGTTTATATAAAGGAGATACGATGAAAAATTACGTAACATATAGTTTGCTGGCAATTACAGTAATTCTGATAATATTTATAACACAAGCAGGCTCCTTAACTCAGGATGAAAAAGTCACGGCTTTTAATACCTCGCTTATTCATGAGGGGAATGGTGATTTCAATAAAGCAATTGATGAGTTGCTTAAAGTATATGAGAAGAATAAAGGCAGCTATCTCTTTAATGTAAGATTAGGGTGGCTTTATTATGAAACTAAGGATTTTCTAAATTCAAAAAAGTATTATCGAGAAGCTGTTAAGATTAATCCGGTAAGCGTAGAAGCTCTCATCGGTATAACTTTCCCGCTGGCTGCTTTAAATGAATGGAATGAAGTCCAGGCAGCTTATGAGAATATCCTGAAAATTGATCCCAATAATTTTACTGCTAATTTAAGGCTTGGACAAATATATCTGACAAATGGAAGCTATGCCAATGCCAGGAAATGTTTAGAATTAGCAAATTCACTTTATCCCGTGGAGTATGAGCCTAATTTATCATTAGGTTGGACTTATTATTATCTTGGAAACACTGCAAAAGCAAAAGAACTTCTGACAAATGCTTTGATGCTGAGTCCGAATGATTCACTTGCCACTCAGGGACTTAAGTTAGTTAAATAAGATAAATTAATGAATAGATACATATTGATTATTCTTGTGATAGCTGCAGCAGGGGCTAAACAAAGTTTTGCAGATTCCACTTATATAAGTCCTTCATTTTATTATACTTACGGCGATTATTCAAACTCAATGAGTTCGAATTCCTTTGCCTTCTTTAACACTCTCCAGATTTCCGAGAGACTTTATTTAATAAACAGTTATGATAATCTAAATATAAAAACTCCGACACAGATTGGATGGGAATATAGCCAGCAGTTATTTTTAGGAGGACTATATTACAATGCTTACCCTTATTTCATCAAAGGGAATTATTCCTATATTCTGGGGAAATATAATTGGATTTCTGACGGGAGCTACAATTATAAAGATATTTCCCATCTATTCAATGTTGATTTTGTTTATTATCAGAATCTGTTTTATTACGGGGCGTCATACAACTATTTTATATCAAACGGGATATTAAATGCAGATAGCCTGAAGACAAGACGAATTCACCAATTAACATTAAGATGGGAATATATTGTATCACCTTCGTTGTTCATTTCTATAAAACCAAACTACTCGAGAGTTGACGACGGTAGGGATTTAATCTCTGCAGAACTAAAAATAAGATACCTGGTTTTAAATGGAGTTGTGATAAATACAGGCGGTTTTTATGGTTCAAGGGCATACTACTTTGATTCAGATTTATTGACAATATTTAATCAAAATTATACACAAAAATACAGGCTATTTGGACAAATCGATTTTTACCCTTTTAATGCAATAAGTCTTTCCGCAGGGTATCAGCATACTAAATTCAATGATTTTTCTATCAACTATTTGGTTGCGGGAATTAAGGGATATTTTTGGTTGTAAATTAGAGAATCTGAAATTTAAGAATACTTGAAATGTAGTTTCAAAAATCCCGAAGATTTGTTATTTTACATCTCTATTTTTTAGAATTAATTTATTAGGAGTTAGAATGGGTAAAGGCGACAGAAAGTCCAAAAAAGGGAAAATATTCAGAAAATCTCAAGGAAATTCAAGACCCAGACCACAAAAGTTAAGACAGCTCAGATTACAGAAATCTGAAGCTGAAAAGAAGTCTACGAAAGAATAAGCAGGTTTTGTAATTTATCATATTATCCGGCCATTTATTGAGATATCAATTAATCTCCTGCCTAAATCTACAAAATTCGATATCGAAATCAGGAATAGTTAATCCGGAAAAGGTTTATTCCTGATTTTGGCATTTTATTAATCAATCAATCATTTATTGCGGAGGAAACATGAAGCGAAGCATATTCTTACTACTATTTGTGATGACTATCTCGATTAGTATAGGGCAAACATATCAGGGACCGGCATCCGGTTCAGTGGCAAGCGGGGTACAGGTAACAACAGGTACATTTAAAGATGAAATACCCCAACCAAAAGGTTTTAAACCTAAACCATTAAGAAATTTATTCACGAGGTCTCATATAGCAGATTGGGAGAATATGCCTCAGGCTACCAGTCCGGAGGGAAGTAATTATATCACAGACCCTACTTCAACCAACAAGCCGGGATATACCGGAGGTGATTTTGTATTAACGAAGAATTTCCAGGGAATACCCGATCAGGGTTATTATATTCCCCCCGACCCTATCATGGCCGTAGGTCCTACTCATATTATGACTGCTGTAAACAGCCGTTTCAGAATTACAGACAAGAGTGGAACTGTTGTTAACACAATTGAAGCATCGACATGGTTTAACACAACATTAACAGGCGCTGATCCTTTTGATCCAAAGGTTATTTACGATCATTTTGCCAAAAGATGGGTAATGGTCTGGCTTAACGTTAACTCCAATTCAACACTTGCATACTATTTAGTTTCAGTGTCGGATGATTCGATACCTTCAGGAGTCTGGTATAACTGGAAAATTCCTTCAAATGTAAACGGGAATACAGCATCTGGGAACTGGGCAGATTATCAGGGTGTAGGATACGACAATAACGCAATCTATCTTACCTCAAACCAGTTTACTCCGGCAGGTTCATATAATTATTGTAAAATTAGAATTCTTAAGAAATCGGATTTATATGCAAACACCTCAGGTACGTTAAACTGGACAGATTTGTGGGATATCAGGGATGCAACCGGTAATGTTATGTACGGAATAAGACCTACAAGGTCATACGCAAATCAGAATGAATACTACTTTGTAGGAAGATCTGCTTTTGTAACGGGGACCTATTTTAGTTTGTATAAGCTGACAAATCCGGCTACAAGTCCTTCGATGACAGTTGTAAATGTTCCTGTAACTGCATACAGTGATCCGGATGATGCAAAGCAATCAGGATCATCATACACTCTGGAAAGCGGGGGCAGTGAATTAAGAAACGAAGCTGTTTACAGAGACGGGAAAATATATTTAGTACATTCAGTAAAGTCCGGAACAAGTGGATTGTCTTCAGCAGTCAGATATGTTGTAATTAACACAACAACTAACACGGCGATTGAAGATAAGGCTATGGGAATAGACGGATATTTCCATATTTATCCCGCATTAGAGGTTGATGGGCAAGGGAATATTGTTTTATCTTACACGAGGTCATCAAACACTGAATATGCAGGTGCATTTTATACCACAAGGCCTGTCGGATCTACCACACCCACCGGCAGCAAAACATTAAAAACAGGAGCAGGTGCATATTACAAAACATTCGGTGGAGGAAGGAACCGCTGGGGTGACTATAATGGAGCATGGCTGGATCCTACAAATGACCGCAAGATCTGGATGCTTACCGAATATGTAGCTTCAACAAATACATGGGGTACATGGGTAGGAGAATTAACATTCCAAACTGATGCAAGTTTTGTAACAGTATCAGCACCGGACGGCGGGGAGAACTGGCAGGTAGGGACAACAAAAAATATCACATGGTCAAGTTCAAATGTAACGAATGTGAAAATTGAATATTCGACAAACAGCGGTTCTGCCTGGACAACGGTGGCTGCGAGCGTACAGGCTTCTCTGGCTACTTATGCCTGGACGATTCCAAGTACTCCTTCAACTACATGTCTTGTGAGAGTTTCAGATGCTGCCAACGCCGGTTTAAGTGACGTCAGCAACTCACCGTTTACTATAAGTACCTCCGGTTTGAACTGGGAATCAGTGACAAGCGGAACTACGGGAGATATCTGGAGTATTGATTATGTAAATGAACAGGTGGTCTGGATATTAGCGTCGAACGGAGATGTTAAAAAGAGTACAAACGGAGGAACTACGTGGACAGCTGCGGGTACTATTGGTGAAGATGCATATTCCATAGCAGCTTTATCTGATCAGGTTGCAATTGTAGTAACAGGTCCTGCATCAGGGAACGGAAAAATCTTAAAGACCACTAATGGTGGAACAAATTGGGTTCAGAAATATACTGCAACAGGTGCATGGTTTAATTCAGTTGACAACATAAGCGCGACAGAATTATGGGCTGTGAGTGACCCAACCGGCAGCGTGTTCCATATAGTGGCTTCAACAGATGCAGGAGAGACCTGGGCATTAACTCCCAACAGGCCATCACAACCGGCAACCAATGTTTATGGCGCAAACGGTTCGTTCTACAGAATAGGAAACACTCTCTGGTTTGGAACCGGTGGTGCAACCGGCGCAACCCTGGCAAACCGGGTCTATAAATCAACAAACGGTTATAACGGACCATGGACATACGCAACGACTACAGCTCAGTTTGCAGGAGCATTAGCGTTTAACACTCCAACGGGCAATGGTCTTGTCGGATTCTGGCAGAGTACTAATACATTGAATAAGACAACCAACGGTGGTACTTCATTTACAGCTGTAACAACTTCAATCGGCATTGCTAATGGATTAGACTTTATTCAAAATACGACTTTCTGCTGGGCTGCAACTACAACAGGTCTTTGGAAAACTATAGATAACGGAACGACATGGTCTGCAGAGGTAATTCCGAGCGGAATTACTAACGGACTGTATACAGTCAAGTTTTACAATGATGCAAATGTTGGTCTCGCAGGCGGAGCCGGTGGTGTATTATTAAAGAGTAAATTATCATCTGTAATTCCTGTTGAGCTTACTTCTTTCACTGCTAATTTAGGTAATGAAGTTGTGAATCTTCAGTGGTCAACCGCAACTGAAACTAATAACAGAGGATTTGAAGTTCAGAAAAAAGTAAGTGACACCTGGAATACAATCGGATTTGTCAATGGTAATGGCACAACTGCTTCGAACTCTAATTATCTTTTTGTAGACAGTTACAGAGATAATAACTATTCCGGAAAAGTAGTCTACAGACTGAAACAGCTTGATTTCAACGGTGAGTTCACTTTCTCAAATGAAATCGAAGTGGATGCTGATTTTACAGCCAGAGAATTTTCATTAAGTCAGAACTATCCTAATCCTTTCAATCCCAGCACAGTTATCAATTACAGTGTACCTGTTAAGACCGGCGTTGTGCTTAAAGTATTTGACAATTTGGGTAGGGAAGTGGCAACTCTTGTTGATGAGGTTAAGGAAGTTGGCAAGTACGATATTGAATTTAATGCTTCAAAATTAGCCAGTGGTGTTTATTATTATAAACTGCAGGCAGGAAACTTTGTTTCCACAAAGAAATTTGTACTAATGAAATAACAAACAGATTTATAAAGAGACGGGCCAATCCCGTCTCTTTTTTTATAAAGAAAAGAGGAAGTAATGAGAAAAAAAATAATAGCCGGAAACTGGAAAATGAACATGGATTTGAATGAATCCATCAATCTGATCTCAGGCTTAAAGAGTGAATTAAATAAGAAGGACGTAAATTGCAAAGTAATAATTTGTCCTCCTTACATTTCGCTTGATACAGCAAAGGAACTGATAAAAGATTCAGTTATTGAACTTGGCGCACAGAATATGCACTTCGAAGAAAACGGAGCTTTTACAGGCGAAATATCGGCAGCCATGCTCAAAAGCGTTGGATGCGAGTACGTGATATTAGGACATTCAGAACGAAGGACTATCTTTAATGAGCCTGATGAACTTATAAACAAAAAAATGCATAAAGCGCTTGCAATCGGATTGAAACCGATTTTCTGTATTGGTGAGACTCTTGAAGAGCGTGAGGGGAATAAGACTTTTGATGTCATAAAGAGGCAGGTCACAAAAGGTTTAGATGGGATATCGAAGTCAGATATGGAAAAAGTTATTCTCGCTTATGAACCGGTATGGGCAATCGGTACGGGAAAAACAGCTACGCCTGCACAAGCTGAAGAGGTTCATCAGTTTATCCGCGATTTAATAGTGAAACTTTATGATGCTCAAATATCCGAAGGAGTAATTATACAATACGGCGGAAGCGTAAAGCCGGACAACGCATACGAATTACTTCACCAGAAAAATATTGACGGGGCACTTGTCGGTGGAGCTTGCTTAAAAGCGGACTCTTTTGTTAAGATTATAGAAGGGTGCTAAATTTGTTGGAATTTCGGGGGTTGGATAACCCCCGAAATTTCTAATTTTTATTCTCGATCTTTCCGATCATTCTTTTCGCATATTCATTATTGGGGTCTATTCTAAGAACATGCCTGTAATTTCTTAAAGCCAGTCCGCGATTATCATCATTCAGATAAGTATCTCCCAACCCAATATACCCGTCTATTAAGTCAGGATTTGAATCTATCATTTTAGTAAATACGGCTATTGCATCGCTGTATTTTTTATAAACCAGCAGGTCATAACCGAAGCTCTTAAACTCACTGATGTCGGTCTGGTAAACCTCTGAGGACTCATTCTTCGCATCTTCATAAAACTTAATGGCAGACTGGATACTGTCAGATTGTGCTATTTGTAAAAGTTTCTGTGAAATAGGTTTCTTAGGCATTTCAAGTTGTTTGACTCCAAGAAGATTCCAGACGAATAACTGTGCAGTATTTTCCAGGTTCCTGTCTATTATATTTATCAGATGAGCTGAAACAATTTTTTCATCAGGATAGATTAATAAATTTGAGAGAAATCCTGTCCCTCCGCCCGTATGACCAAAATAGGTATTCCCGTATTCATCTTTTCGTGAATCAAACCCAAGTCCGTATGGTATTATCTTTCCGTTAATAAGTTCAGTTGGCTTTAGCATAGTTTCAAGAGTAGCCGGTTTAATAAGAGTGTTATTGAGCAAAGCCTGACCAAATTTTATTAAATCTTCGATGGAAGTGGCAAATCCACCCCCGGGAAATTTGATTGATAAATCAGTAAGCGGAGCATTCTCAATCTCACGGTATTTATTCTTCTGATAACCGCTGGCTCTGTTGGGGATTATGTTGTTATAAAAGTCGAAATAAGCCGTAGTCATTCCGGCTGGCTTGAAAATGTATTCTTTTATATAATTCGAGAAAGAAATTCCGGAGACCTCCTCAATAATTGCAGCAAGTACGTTGTATGAGAGTGTGGAGTATAAGTATTTTGAGCCGGGTTGATGCTGGAGCGTGTCATTGGCAAAATACATTACGGTGCTTTTTATATCAGGGAAGCTTATTTTGCTGTTAAACTCCTCTTCATTCCTATAGGTCCTCAATCCGGAAGTATGACTCAGAATCTGGCGTATGGTTACAGGCCATTTTTTCTTCGGAAAGTAGGGAAGGTATTTGGTGATGTCCTCATCAAGATTCAATTTTCCTTTTTCTGCTAACTGCATTATTGCAACAGCGGTTATAGATTTAGAAATTGAAGCAAGCCGGTATACAGATTTTGTAGTTGCGGGGACGTCGTTTTCGATATTTATAAAACCCGCACTACCGGAAAAAATTATTTTGTTGTCCTTGCTTATAGCTGCAGAGAGGGAGGGGATATTTTTCACGGACGGGAAAAGATCTACGAATTTACGGTAAATATCATCATTCGTCTGAGAATAGGAGGATGTAAAGAATGTGAAAAGGATGAAAAGCAGAATAATCCGTGTTCGCGGATTTACTCTGCTCAATTCCGGGGAAACTATTTTTGATTTCAATTTATATGTTCCCCGCAAAACCAATCTATTGACGTTTTGAAAGTATATTGTCTATGAGGTTATACTGTTTTGCTTCCTCTGCGGAAAGGAAGTAATCTCTGTCGCAATCCTTGGTTATTTCCTCAACAGTTTTATCTGTAGATTTAGCAATGATCTCGTAAAGAGTATTTCTGGTCTTGATCATTTCCCTTGCATGAATTTCGATATCGGAAGTCTGACCTTGAAGTCCGCTAACCCATGGTTGATGAATCATAATTCTTGCATTTGGAAGGGAAGTTCTTTTTCCCTTTGTCCCGCCGGTAAGGAGAACTGCCCCCATACTGGCAGCCATCCCCACACAAATAGTAGCTACATCCGGTTTAATATAATTCATAGTATCATAAATCGCGAGACCGGCAGAGACGCTTCCGCCGGGTGAATTGATATAGAGGTAAATATCTTTTGTTGAATCCTCTGCTTCGAGGAAGATAAGCTGAGCAATAGTCAAACTTGCCACATGATCATCAATGCCTGAACCTAAAAATATAATCCTTTCGCGAAGAAGGCGGGAATAGATATCCATTCCGCGTTCACCGCGTCCTGTTTGTTCTATTACGTAAGGAACTAACTGGTTGAAAATTTCAATTTTACTATTACTCATTGTCCAACTCTGTTTTATTATTCTTGTTATAAGTTTCGAAATCGACTTTTTTCATTGTATTATTCTTAGTGAGGAACAACTCAAAAGCATCGGTTTTTAGTTTTTCGCGTATTTCATTATTAGACGTATAATATTGCTCAAGAGTTTCCGCGGAGACACCGAATTTTTTAGCGTTTACTTCCGCAAGTTCTTTGATCACTTCATCCGTGAGGCCAATATTTTCTTTTTTTGTAATTGCGTCAGCAATAAGATACCAGCGGATATTTGAATTTGCCTGTTTGCTTAACGATTCTTTTTCCTCTTCTGTTACGGCGGTCTTTTTAGTCTTCTGTGATTTATCCCTGTCTTCAATCAGTTTATTGTAAGCATTTTCAACAAGAGTAGGGGGAGGAGTGAATCCGTTTGCCTCCATGATTTTGTCATAGAGTTTAGTGAAGAAATATTCATTCATCATTTTCTCATTCTGCATCTCAGCCGATTCTTTGAGGACAGTAAGAAACTCTTCAATATTGGAAGCTTTGTCGTAAGACAATTTCTTAATAACTTCTTCCGACAAATCAGTTACGACTAATCTCTCAATTTTTTTGATAGTTGCCTGGTACTTCAACTCAATTTCATGTTCGTGTGAGTGGTCATGATCATGGTCGTGATCGTGATGATTAGAATCGCTGATTGTGAAGTCGAATACATCACCAACTTTTTTATTTAACGAGTTTTCATTTATTTCAGGAAGAACATTGGGATGGAAGAGTGAAACAGGCAAATCCTTCTGGAATACTTCCTCAGAGGGAGAATTGTTTTCATCATACTTACGGAGGTCAACAGTCATCTTGTAATTGTTATCTTTAACTTCTGTATCTTCCTCATAGCCTGCGTAATCCCGTTTAAGATTTTCAATTTGGGTTGCCAACGCTTCATCTGTGACAGTTAGTTCGGGGACTTCAATTTCGTGTCCCGTATAACCCTGAACTTCCAACTGAGGGAAAACTTCGTAAGCTATTGTAAACTTGAAAAGCTCATTGATTTTTAAGTCAATATCCGATAGTACAGGTTTGCCTACGAGCTTTATGTTCTGTGAGTCTATAAAGTCCCAGAAGAACTTATTTGCAAGAGTTTCGGATGCCTGATATTCGAGTGAATCGCCATAAAGTTTTTTGATATAGGAAGCCGGGGCTTTACCTTTGCGGAAACCGGGAATTTCTATTTTTCTGATTTTTTTCTCAACTTCCTTTGCAAAATCATCTTTGACTTCGTCATAGGAATAAGAGATTGTTACTTCAAATTGAGAATCGGATATATTTTTTAATTGACTGTCCAATGATACCTCTTAGGGAAAATATTAAAAAAAGAGTGCGAAAGGGGGGACTCGAACCCCCACATCTCTCGATACTAGATCCTAAGTCTAGCGCGTCTGCCAATTCCGCCACTTTCGCAGAATAAAAGGTTAATTTTAGCCTGCAAATATACCAAAAAAAAAGTTTTTTGCCAAGAAAAATAAGCGTTTGATACTCAAAAACGGAAGATTTGAATGGGGAAAGCCGTCTAAACCGTCCCGATTTCATACTGCCCCGCAAGCCTGTCCCGCAAGCGGGATGCAAGCAGATGCAAGCAGATGAAAACAGATAAACTCCTTCTTCTGATTAAAGAATTCCGACATGTCCGTCATCTGACGGATTCCCCGTAGGGGATAAATTTTCATAACAACAAATCCCCCGGCAATTTTTACCCCTTTAGGGGTTTAACCTTTTCCTTTGGATTGATGAACTTTCCCCCTCCAACGAGAAGGGTGTTGCAAATTCCGGAAGAGGTTAAAGTCCTACGGACTATAAAAACTGCGTGGTTAGGCGTGTTATGAAAATTAAAGCCCTACGGGCTAATTCGATCAAATGATAAATTTTCCCCTAAAATCCTTTCAGGATATCAGCATTTATCGCAAATTGTCTCTAATGCAAACCGTCAACTGACGGAAGGTCGGAGGGGGGGGGAATTAGAGGGGGAGTTCATTATTATCATTGGCATCTTTTTAGCCTGGCTTTTTGCCGGTTTTCAACCCTTTTTTTGAAGTTTTCTAATGATTTACGGCTTCTGTACGGCTTTGCGTTTCCTTTCGCGAGGGGCGCGCGCCATGTCACTCACTGCCTGACTTTCTTGACTAGTTACCCTTTTCCCCCTTTTACAAAATTTTCTTAAAAACTCTTAATCAATTTGTCTAAAAAAAGTGGTGAGAAGGCTCGGAAGAGTAGCAGATATGGCGGCGATGGTTACCGGAAGCCAAGACTTTTCTAGACAAAGTTAATTTAAGAAGGGCAAATAGTCAAAAAAGTTTGACTATTGTTGAGAAATTCAACAAAAATAAGGAACAAAATTCCGTTAGCTAACGGGCGAAATATGTCACCACTACGTGGTTTTTATTGTGTGGTGTGGTCGGGTTCTACCAATATTTCACCACTACGTGGTTTTATGATGGTACAAATAACAGGAAAAATTGTTAATGGTAAATGATGACGGGTGTAGGGGTTCAAAATTTTGAACCCCTACAAAACAAAACCGCAGATTACGAACCATTCGATTAACCCCATTGTGTGTAAAATGTGGCTAAAGCCAAAACACCTGTGTCCTCGAGTCCGTCCCGCAAGCCTGTCCCGCAAGCGGGATGCAAGCAGATGTAAGCAGATAAAGCTTGGAATGCTTCATAAAGTCCGTCAGTGGACGGATTCCCCGTAGGGGATAAATTTTCATAACAACAAATCCCCCGGCAATTTTTACCCCTTTAGGGGTTTAACCTTTTCCTTTGGATTGATGAACTTTCCCCCTCCAACGAGAAGGGTGTTGCAAATTCCGGAAGAGGTTAAAGTCCTACGGACTATAAAAACTGCGTGGTTAGGCGTGTTATGAAAATTAAAGCCCTACGGGCTAATTCGATCAAATGATAAATTTTCCCCTGAAATCCTTTCAGGATATCAGCATTTATCGCAAATTATCTCTAATGCAAACCGTCAACTGGCGGAAGGTCGGAGGGGGGGGAATTAGCGTGGAGGTTCATTATTATCATCGGCATCTTTTTAGGCAAACTTTTTGCCTGTTTGCAACCCTTTTTTTGAAGTTTTCTAATGATTTTTGGCTTCTGTACGGCTTTGCGTCCCCTTTCGCGTGGGGCGCGCGCCATGTCACTCACTGCCTGGCTTTCTTGACTATTTATCCTTCCCCCCCTCCTTTTTACAAAATATTACTTAAAAACTCTCAGTCAGTTTGTCTAAAAAAATGGGATGTGAAGGCCCGGAAGAGTAGCAGATATGGCGGCGATGCCTACCGGAAGCCAAGACTTTTGTAGACAAAGTTAATTTAAGAAGGGCAAATAGTCAAAAAAGTTTGACTAATGTTGAGAAATTCAACAATAATAAGGAACAAAATTCCATTAGCTAACGGGCGAAATATGTCACCACTACGTGGTTTTTATTGTGTGGGGTGGTCGGTTCTACCAATATGTCACCACTACGTGGTTATATGATGGTAGAAATAACAGGAAAAATTGTTAATGGTAAATGATGACGGGTGTAGGGGCAGAAAATTTTGAACCCCTACAAAACAAAACCGCAGATTACGCAGATTAACAGATTACGCAGATTAAAAGAAAAAAAGAAGACGGAGGACGGAAAAGAATGGATGAATGATTGAATGGGTGAATGGAGGCAGAGAGAGAAATAGATCTTGCAATTGTCCAGTAAATATACTAATATACTGGACAAAATTATAAATTATTTTAGGATCGCTCCAATAATGAAAACTACTGATTATATAGCTTATATAATTAACAGATTGCCTAAGGGTTATGTCTTCACCTATAGAGACTTTATTACTGAGGTGAATAAGAAGGAAGCGGTAATTAAAGGACTTAACAGGATGGTTGCTTCCGGCAAGTTGTCCAAACTTTCAAGAGGTAAATACTATAAGCCGGAAGTTACTGTGTTTGGCAATTTGCTGCCTGACCAATCCCAGATTGTAAAGGACCTTTTGGAGAATGAAGGGAAAATTGTCGGCTATCTTACAGGTTACAGCATTTACAATCAACTGGCTTTGACGACTCAGATCGGTAATACTATACAAATCGGCAAAAAAGAAAAACGTCCGGATTTTAAGAGGGGAAAGTATACTATTTCGTTTATTCAACAAAAAAATAATATTACAAAAGAGAATATTCCCCTTTTACAGGTTTTAGATGCCATTCGTTATATCAAGAGAATTCCGGACACAAGTCCCAAAGCCGCTTGTAAAAGATTCCTGACTATCATCAGGGGTCTGTCTGATTATGAAAAGGTAACTTTGATCCGCATAGCGCAAAAGTATCCACCCGCCACGAAAGCATTGCTGGGGGCATTGCTTGAAGAAACCGGAAATGTTTCACTTACTGTACTCTTAAAGAAATCTTTAAATCCGATTACTATTTATAAACTTTCCGGAATATGTAAAGCCCTCAAGTGTGCAAAAGGATGGAATATTCTATGAAACTCCATACTGATACAAAGCTCTTTAAGGATTCTGTCAGATATACCGCACAGTTAAAAAAGATTCCTGAAATTTATGTGGAAAAAGATTATTGGGTAACTTATGTGTTATATATTATCTTTCATCATAAGATAGGAAAAGAAACTATATTTAAAGGGGGGACAGCGCTATCAAAGTGCTTTTCATTGATAGACCTTTTTTCCGAAGATGTGGATTTGATTGTAATGAAAAGTGAAGGCGAAGCTAACAATCAGTTAACAAAAAAAATAAAAACAATATCTGATATTGTATCCGAAGTATTGCCCGAAACTGAAATAGAAGGAGTCACTCAAAAAAGGGGAATGAACAGAAAGACAGTTCACAGCTACTCAAAGGAATTCGGGGGTGACTTCGGTCAGGTAAGGGATAAAATAATTCTTGAAACCACCTGGCTCGGGAATACTGACCCTTTCCTCACTAAAAAAGTGAGTTCATTTATTTATGAGATGATGGTAGAAAATAACCAACGATCCATAGCTGAAGTAAATGAATTGCTTCCCTTTGATGTTTTCGTTTTAGACCCCAAAAGGACAATTTGTGAAAAAATAATGAGCCTGGTTAGATTTTCATACGGAAAGGAACCGGTACTCGATTTACGTAATAAAATCAGGCATACTTACGACCTTTTTCAGTTGTTAAGTAAAGAGGATTATCTTGTTTTTTTTGATTCCCGGGAATTTGATAAAATGCTGTTGAAAGTAGCAAACGATGATATTGTAAGTTTTAAGAATAACAATAAATGGTTGATAAATCATCCTTGCGATGCCTTGTTCTTTAAAGAAATTGAATCTGTCTGGGGAGAAATGAGATCAACATACTATAGCTCATTCAGGAGTCTGGTATATGGAAATTTTCCGCCGGATACCGAAATACTGAAATCATTGATGAAAATTAAGAAGCGTTTGTCGTTGATTAAATGGAATATTAATTTTGAAAGTATTTAATAATAATATTGACAATTGAATAATGAAATAATTGTTAATTATAAATTAAAAATATCCCCTAAAGCAATTGTTTTATGAACCCCGAAGAGGTGAAATAATGACCTCCACCTTTTAATCTTTTAACCTCTTAACCTTTTAATCTTTTCACCTTTTCCTCTTTTCCTTTTGCTATTTCCACTAAATTAACTACTTTAACAAAGGAGATAAAAAACAACTTTATTTGGAGGTGGTGTGAGCAGCAGGAGTGGTAATTTAAAGCTGACAGGCAGCAGAGGAACAAGGTCCAGAAGAATACCGTTTTATATATATAATTTATTCTTCATACACAAATATAATGCATCCCCCATTGCAGCAGAAATCTACAAGGCGCTTGAGCTTCTAAGGCAACAGACTCCCAAAATATACCCCAAATTTCAACCTGTTATTGACGGGTATGAAAAGTTCCTCGCCACCTTTGATGAAAAATTCCCAACCTACACTTCCGGCTATAAACTTCAGCAAATCTCCCCACTTGCGCGCACTCTCAAAGCACTCCTTGCTTTTATCGGAGCAACTCTAAGCATAGCTTTATTCGCGGTTGCTGTCATAAGCACAACATCAAACACACACAGCCCCCTTGCCATTGGCTTTTTTATTTCCGCTTATGCTGCTGTTATCTTAAGCATAGTCCACGGCTCCCTCTCCCGAAAGGCGAACTACAGGTTTGTCCGTACTGACGGCACGGGGATAACTATATCCTGTCCGTCGTCACAATCCCGGGTTATAATGCTTCCGCGATGGATGAGAAGTGCTTTCCTCGGTACGTTTTTATTCTTTGCGTCACCCGGCAGTACCAACGCACAAACAATTTCCGGAAAAATAATTAATGGAGTTGACAGCACTGGAGTCCCGGGAATAACTGTAAAAGTACAGACTACAACACCATACACGAATTATACCGGAACAACAGGGCCAAACGGAGAATTCAGCGTTGTAACAAATATTGAAGATGAAAACTATGCGTCCGGCAGTGTGGAGGCAACTGTCACAAGCATATCATCAAAACCATACATTACTATACAAAATATTGACAAACAGGAAGCAGAAATAACAATATACGACATTACAGGAAGAGAAATAAAAAAGATAAACGCGCCACTGACAAACGGAATAAATAATATTCAATGGAATGCGCGAAACGAATATAACGAACCGGTAAGCAACGGCGTGTACCTTACCAAAATAAGCGTTGGCGGCAAAATACTGAACAAAATATTCATGATAATGAAAAACGATATTGAAGGAACACCACAACACAGCATAAGAAGAGAAATAAAAAAAATAGAAAAAACAACAGCAAACTACAAACTAGGAATAACCACGCTTGAAGAAAAAGGATACGAAGCAACAGAAACTGAATTAGTATTAGAAAACTCCACTACTCCACTATTCCACATCACAATACCAAAAAAAGAATTCATAGAAAACACATTTCCGGGTAATGGAACAGAAATAAAAACATTAAGTAACCTGCTGAACCACTACGACATAAACACCACAGCAAAACCGGTATATCCGATACAAATAAACACGACCGGACTGCCGGCAAACATAAAAACAGCAATAACAAGCATTGCAAACGAAATAAACAACAAAACAGGGAAAAACATAACCAAAATAACAACATCACCAAACACAAACTCAAGTCTGCTGGAATGTGTGGTAGTGAACAACGACACAACTATTCCGATAAAGACAAACAACACATTCGGGATATGGACTGTCCACGACACAATATGGATGCCGAGTTTTGAAGAAACAGAATACATTCCAAAAAAAGGGAAAATATACATAAACAACAGTCACCAACTAACAACTGAAGAACTAACAACATACATAAGAAAAACACTACAAAAAATAATATTAAACACACAAAAAGAAACATACAACAAAGAAAACAACTCATACCCAAAAGGAACACAAGAAATAAGCAACGACGAAATAAAACTTCTAAAATTCTACTTTAACAACAAAAGACCGCAACTCAAAGAATTCAAAACAACATACAGCCAGACAGTAACACCAACAGACTACATAAACATCACAGGAACAATAACAATACCGGACACAATATCATGGCAAGAAAAACCGGTTGTTGGAGAAATAATAACCATTAACGGAGAGAAAGACACAACTAACAAAGAAGGAAAATACGCCTTCACAAACACAACTAAAGGATTAAAAAACATAAAGATTGACAGCGTAAGAACGGACGGAACGGTACTATACCACCAATACGAAGAAGAAGGAACAAACGTAACACAAGACACAACAAGAACAGAAGTAATGTTCCCGAAGATAACACTGGACTACACATTCTACGGACTAAAAATAATACTGGAATACTTTGCATACAACATGGGAGTAAACTCACCAACAGGAAACGAATTCTACAGAAAACCGATATACCCAATGCAAATATACATAGAGCCGAGCATTCCTGTAAACTGGATACCATACATGACAAACGCAATAAATGACTGGAACACACTATCACATACAAAACTATTCGAAATAGTGAACACTCCATACACAGAATGGGACAAAACATCAATAAGAATAGTAGGAGTAAACATGGGAAGCGGAGGAAACGACGGAGAATGCGAATCAGGCGAACACATAAACAATAGACCACTAAGATATTTCATAAAACTAAACACCGGATCAACCATGAACGGAACAACAAACATATACCAGGTAACAGGACACGAACTGCTAAGAACAATATACCGCGGAGGAGAAACAATAATGTCAGAAAACAACAAACATATAGGATTCTGGGCAAGAACTCCACTACCACAAATAGCACCAAAGGACGAAGGAATACAAGCATTCATACTACACAAACTACCACACAAAGTGAGAGTGAACAACTACAAAGGATTAGGAGGAAAGTAAATGGGGAAGTTGTCTGAACTGTGATTAGTGTGATTAATATGATTAGTGTGAAAAAGAGGAACAGAGAACAAATTGTTAATGGTTAATGATGACGGGTGTAGGGGCAGAAAATTTTCTGCCCCTACAAATTCTATGTCATCCGTCAACTGACGGACTGACTGACAGTTTTCGTGCCTTTAGCTACAAAATATTTATAGAAAAACTTAGTTTTATGGGATAACTCCGGTATTGGTGAATTTTATGATATTTTCAGAGAACAGTGAGGAGACAACCGGGGATACATTTGTAAAGATTACCTGGATTGGTTTTCAATGGGTCTTCAATGGGTTTACAATGGGTTTTGGTTCAGGAGGTAAGTGGCGGAAGGGAGCCGGGATTCCAAATTTGTGTTGTTTTAAGTCGATTTTTCAGAAGTAGGGTTATTCTCATAAATCAAACAAGTAAAAATATATTTACATACACAATATAATACATTGGGAGGGAAAAAACATGATCATACTGTGATCATTTTTTATGGGATTGGGGGGAAAAGGTGGAATAGTGGAATAGTGGAATAATGGAATAATGGAATAATGGAAAAGTGGAATAATGGAAAAGTGGGAAAATGTAGGGGAAAGGTCATTTTGGAATGGAGAGGTTCAGGAGCGAAGTCAGAAGACAGAGAGAGTTGTCTGAACCGCAGATTAGACTGCAGATTGACTGATTAGACAGATTGAATATGAGAGGAGTTTTTATGCTGTTCTGGGGTGGAGGAGAGTTATCAGTAGATTGGCTTTGGATTCGAGTTCGGCGAGGGTGCCGTTGTTTTCAAATATATAATGGCTTCTTTTGTTTTTCTCGATCTCTGACATCTGATTCTGCATTCGTGAGAGTACGGCTTCGGGGGAGACTTTGTCCCGTTCGACTACTCTCCGGATCCTGAGCTGTTCATCGGCAGTAATGAGGACTATGTAATCAAAAAGTGGGGTCATACGGGCTTCGAAGATAAGGGCTGCTTCACAAAAGACGAGGGGAGATGTTTCCTGATCCAACAGCTTTTTAATTTCACTTATTACAACGGGATGGACTATTGAGTTGAGAATTTTGGTTTTTTCGGGATCGGGAAAAACAATTTTTGCCAGATGTTCCGTATTGAGGGAATCGCCGGAATATGATTCCTCTCCAAAAGCAAGAATGATTTTTTTTCTGATTGTTTTGTGAGTGGACATCAATTGCTTGGCAAGTTCATCTGCTTTTATAACGGGATATCCTTTGCTTTCGATTATCCGGGCAAAGGAAGATTTGCCACTCCCAATGCCACCCGTTATGGCAACTTTGATCTTTGGAGACAAATCTACGGATTTACTTACGGATTTTTTCAAGATCAGCGTCGAGTTTTTCTGCGAGTGCTTCTTTTGTAATTCCGTTTAACAAAACTTTTGAGTAGGGAATGCTCATCAGCGGCGGCTCACCTTCATTAATCATATATTTATAAAGGTAAAAGCTTAACCGGTTGCGGTCGTTATCAATCGGAAGGTATTCTTTATAATTTTCAACAATTGAATAGACTTGTTTTTCCAGCGAATCAGCCGGAAACTCTTTTGTGAAAGGGGGTTGTAAAGTTGACATATTAATTAATAATTATTTTATTGTTATATTGTTATTCTAAATTTTAGAATTGATTGATCTAAATTTAATTAAAAAAACCCATTTTCAAAAGCAGTTTTCGGTAATAAGCAAAGAAAAATGTTATCGCCCGGTGAACAGAATATCCTGATAATCAGACTGTCGTCTCTGGGAGATGTGCTTCTGACAACTCCGCTGATCCGCAGCGTTAAGAAGAAATACAGCGGAATAACGATTGATTTTCTGGTAAAGAAGCAATATTCCGTGGTTGTTGAGAAGAATCCTTATATCAATAAGGTTTTTTTACTTGATACGGCGGATAAGGATTGGGAAATTGATATCAGCAAATATGACCTGATAATTGATTTACAGAACAATCTGCGCTCAAAAAAATTAACACGGGATTTTACAAAAAGAATCAGAAGATTTAACAAACATGGTTTAGATAAGTTTCTGCTTGTAAATTTTAAGTGTAACAGATTAAAAGATTTGCCTGAAATCCCGGTGCGTTATGCGGAGACAATAGGTGAGGGTCTTCCTGATAATGAAGGGCCCGATTTATTTTTCCCTGACGAAGCAGTCAGCAGAGTTCCCGGTGACGGAAAGACAATTGGACTCTGTCCGGGATCACGCCATTTTACAAAGAGATATCCGGCAGAGAGGTTTATTGATGCAGGAAATCTTCTGGCAAAAGAGGGATACCGGATTGCCGTTTTTGGCGGGAAGGATGAGCGCACTCTTTGCGCTGATATAGCGGGAAAGATAAGCAACTGTCTTGACCTCAGCAATGAAAATGATTTATTCCGGACCGCAGCCGATATGAAAATGTGCAAAGGAATAATATGCAACGACAGCGGACTGATGCATGTTGCCTGTGCTGTCGGTGTGCCGGTTGTAACCATATTCGGATCAAGCGTAAGGGAATTCGGGTTTACTCCTTATAAGAGCAGGCACATATTACTGGAAAATAAAAACTTAAAATGCAGACCCTGTTCCCATATAGGGAAGGGAAAGTGCCCGAAAAAGCATTTCAGGTGCATGCAGGAGATATCCCCGGAAGAAGTTTACAAAAGTATAAAAAAATTGATTAATAATAATGTCTAAAGCCTGGCTGGTTCTGTATAATGGTTTGTTTGTCTATCCGTTCTACCTGATAATTCTGATCTTATCACTTTTCAATTCAAAGATAAAGAAAGGAATAACAGGAAGGGAAAAACTGTTTGAGAATCTTGAAATAAACTTATCTAAAATTGACAAAAGCAAAAAGAGTATCTGGTTTCATTCTTCATCTCTCGGAGAGTTTGAGCAGGCGAAACCAATTATTGAAAAAATTAAGGGGGAGACAGATTATTTAGTTTACGTAACGTTCTTCTCACCATCAGGCTATGAAAATTCACTGAAATATCCTTACGCGGACCTGGTTTCGTATATACCGTTTGATAACATTTCAAATGCGCAGAAGTTTGTAAAAAAATTAAATCCGGCGCTTGCCGTATTTATGAGATATGATTACTGGCCGAATCATGTTGATCAGTTACATAAACAGGGTGTACCGGTACTTATAGTGGACGCAACAATGAGGGACACTTCGCCCCGACATTCGTTTTTAGCCAGGTCTTTCCATAAGGATCTCTACAGCAAAATAACAAAAATATTGACAGTATCCGAAGACGACGTTAAGAGTTTCAAGAAGTTCGGAATAAGGGATAATAAGCTGCTTGCAGTCGGGGATACAAGGTTTGACAGGGTATATCAGAGAAGCCTGATAGCTAAAGAAAAGAATTTGCTGAATGAGAAGATTATTAAAGATAAATTTATCTTTGTGGTGGGGAGTTCGTGGGAGGAGGATGAAGCGGTGCTGATACCGGTAATCCTTAGGTTAATGGAGAGGGAAGAAAACCTGCTGGTAATTATTGCACCGCATGAACCGACGCTTTTGCATTTAGAAAAATTAGAAAATGACTTTCACGGGAAGGTAAAAAGCATTCGTTTTTCGAACCTTAATAATTATAAGAATGAAAAGATAATCTTAGTTGATTCAATAGGGATACTTCTTACTTTATATTATTATGCGGACTGTGCATTTATAGGCGGGAGCTTTAAGTCGAGTATACACAACGTGCTGGAAGCAGCAGTTTATGGCATCCCTGTCCTCTACGGTCCTAAAATCAATACATCTCAGGAAGCACAATTGCTCGCGAAACTTGGAGGGGGAGAGATTATTAAAAATCAACGGGATACATTCAGAGAATTAAAGAATCTGATTTCCGACCCGGAGGAAGCAAAGAAGAAGGGGGAAATATCCCGTAACTATGTGGTCTCGAATACGGGGGCTACCGGGAAAATATTTGAAGAGATTAAGAGACAATTTATTAATTAAGCATGGTTTTTATCATGAAGAAATTAAATGTAAACGAAACGAATCAAGCTGTAATTACGGGAATTCTGGAGGATGCTCCGGTAGGGATTCTTATATTCGATGAAGCTTTCAAAGTTACATTTTTTAACCGGCTTCTGATAAAATTCGGAGTGCTCCGGGGAGAACTTGATTCCGGCAGCAATCCTGTTAATATGTCAGAGGGAGAAATATTTAAGGATGCAGAGATAGCCGATGATTTAATAAGGCTTAAAGAGGGGAAAAGATTCGAAAAGATATTAAGAAGTCTGAGCGGAGTTTCGGGAAGGGGGGTTACTATTCTTCTAAAAGGGGCGCCTCTTTACAAGGAGGGTATTTTTGCCGGAGGGATTTTAGTAGTTGAAGATATTCAAATCATAAGTGAATTAAAAGCGGATGCCAGGATTTTTGATAAGGAGTTCTTTGAAGATTTTATCTGTATAAATAATTCTCTTTTCATCATTGCAGACAACAAAAAACAAATAAAGTATTTATCAGGGGATGAAATAAGCTTCCTGAAAAAAGAGGGGAAAAAGGAAGCAGTTGATCTACTTCTGGCAGATTTCTTAAATGACGACGTGTGGAGCAATCTGGAAGCCGGAATAAAGAAAGCAACGGGAGAAAAGAGAGAAACGAAATTGACTTTTGCGGTGAAAAGTCAGGGGGAGGAAAGGAATTATGAAGTTAAAATAAACATCCTTCAATCGGGGAGGGAAGGGATCTTAAATTATCTGATTTTGTTTAATAATATTTCTGAAATCAGGGCTTCTCTGCATTCATACGAAAAAATAATTGAAGAACTTAATTTTTATAAAATCATTAATGATGTCACTTCCGATGCGATAGTAGGAACTGATGAAAAAGGGGGTATTAATTTCTGGAACAGCGGGGCTGATCAACTTTTTGGATTTAAGAGGAGCCAGGTTTTTGGAAAAAACTTTGGAGAGATCGCCTCATTATACAACGAAGATTTTTTTGGCAGAATACTTGAGGAAATTAAAAACGGGAAGAGTTATTTTGTGAGGCTGGGCTTTAAGAACCGAAAGGGGGAGTTGAGAAATGCGGAGTTCACATTCAGTTTAACAAAAGAAGAAAACGGGAGAACGGTTATTATAAAATGCGTTGATATAACCGCTAAAGCGGAGAACGAACGTTACTTAAGGGAATCTGAAGAGCGGTTCAGAAACATAGTTGAAAATACTGCAGAGCTTATCTGTAATTTTGACAAAAGCGGCAGGATCAACTTTGCGAATACATCATTTATTTCCACACTGGGATACAGCGAATCTGAAGTAAAAACGAAATCAATAATTGATTTTATCGAGCCGGTGTATACAGATGATAACAAATTTACAATTGACGACATAATAAATTCCAAGTACAGCAGTATAGAACTCCCGTTTATAAACAAAAGGGGAGAAACAATATATCTGCTGGCAAGTTTTAGCACTTCCGGTGCCGGAGGAAATGATAATTTTGTGATCAGCGGAATATTTATCGATATCACCGAAAAGAAATCCGCCGAGAATGAATTGTTAATGATGAGAAAGGTTTTCGAGGCTTCAAATGATGGTATGGCAGTTGAAAGTGAAAATGTTTTTATCCTGGCAAATGATTCATTCGCAAAGCTGTTCGGATATTCCGGCGGTACAGAATTGGCAGGAGTTTCCTCCATGGCACTTATTGATAAAACAGATCAGACTAAGGTAGAGAAGATAGAAAACTTAAGACGGCTTAAAATGGATTTTCCTGCTGCTTATGAAGTTCTTGCAGTGAAAAAGGACGGGACTAAGTTTTATTCAGAGCTTTCTGTTACAAGAACTGAATTTAACAATAAAGATTATCTGATAGTAATAGCCAGGGATATAACTGAACGGAAGAGGACGCAATTAATTATTAAGGACTCTGAGGAAAAATACCGAAGCATAACCGAGAATATTGAAGATTTCTTTTATACGGCGGAACGGGTAGAGTCAAAGTTAACATTCGTCTTCTTTACGGCAGCAGTGGAGAAGATTACAGGATATCAACAAACTGAATTTTTAACTGACAGGCGGTTGTTTTTCAGAATTATATTCCCGGATGACTTTGAGGTTGTGAAATCCAGACTCAGGGATTTATCCGACAATTATTATAAGAATCTGGATGAGATTGAATACAGAATTATCAAAAAGGACGGCAGCGTAGTTTGGGTCAAGAATAAAGTAAAGTCAGTAAGGAACGACAACGGGATTATTCAAAAGATTTACGGCCTGGTAGGAGACATTTCAATTCAGAAAAAAGCCGTAGCAGAGATTAAGCAAACCACCGATAACCTGAAAAAATTAAACGATACAAAAGACCGGTTTATATCTATCATTTCACACGATCTCAGAACCCCGTTCAGCTCTATTATGGGGTTTACTGATCTTGTATTGCAGGATAATGAACTATCAAACAGCGAGATCAGAGAATATGTGAAATATATTCAGGAATCATCGCAAAATATGCTTGCACTTGTGAACAGTCTTCTGGACTGGACAAGGCTTCAGACAGGAAGAATTGAGTATAAGCCTCTGAAGACTGAGTTTTCATCGGTGGTTAAGAAAGCAGTAGTTTCAATGACAGGATTCGCAATGCAAAAAGGGATTGAACTTGTGAGCGAAATTCCTGATGATACGTATGTTTTTATTGATGGAAATTTAATTTTACAGGCAATAAATAACCTGATATCCAATGCACTGAAGTTTACGAATAGTGGAGGGAAAATTACAATTACTGCAATGCAATCATCGCAAGCACGATTCATGGAAGTGAGTGTGACGGATACAGGTGTGGGAATCCCGGAAGAGAAACTATTGCAAATATTCGAAGTGGATTCAAAATTCACTACAGAAGGGACCGGGGGCGAGAGAGGAACGGGTCTCGGGCTTTCACTGGTCAGGGAAATTGTTGAGAAACACGGAGGGAAAATCTGGGTTGAGAGCAAACTTAAATCCGGAAGTTCGTTTAAGTTTTTAATTCCAAAAGCTTCAGCAACTATTCTTCTTGTTGATGACAGTAACACAGACAGAATACTCTATTCAAAAATCCTGCGAAATATTATTCCTGATTATGAAGTAATGACCGCATCAGGTGGAGAAGAAGGATTAAAACTAATCAAAGAGATCTCGCCGGCTCTTGTAATTACTGATCACAACATGCCGGAAATGACCGGTTACGATTTCATAAAAACATTACTTAACTCAGATATAAAAGGAAAGCCACCGGTAATAGTACTCAGTGACTTCCTTGGTAAAGGGGAAAGACTTGCATACGATGATATCGGAATCACATACGCATTTGAGAAACCCGTCAATCTTAATGTCTTTAAGGACGCAATAGAAAAAAGCTTAAAGAACTTGACGATTAGCGCTAATTAGATTAAGGGCACTTCCGGCTTTAAACCATTCTATCTGGCGGTTATTGAAAGAATGATTTAACATAATTTCCTGGACAGAGTTATCGCTATGCTCAAGGACCATCTTCAGAGGCATCCCTTCGCAGAAATCAGTTAGCCCGTATATGGAGATCAGATCATCCTCAAGTATTTTGTCAAAATCGTTAGGATTTAGGAAAGTAAGCGGAAGCATACCTTGTTTTTTCAGATTGGTTTCATGAATCCTTGCAAAACTTTTTACAATAATGACACGGCCGCCAAGGAACCGTGGCTCGAGTGCAGCATGTTCACGGCTTGAACCTTCGCCGTAATTTTCATCACCCACAACAATCCAGTTTACATTTTTCGCCTTGTATTCCCGGGCTACTTCCGGGATGGATTTGTATTCTTTGGTAAAGATATTTTTTGTTTTACCGGTTTCATTTGTGTAAGCATTTACAGCACCAATAAACATATTATCCGAGATATTATCAAGGTGTCCTCTGAATTTTAACCATGGCCCGGCCATTGAAATATGATCAGTGGTACATTTGCCTTTGATCTTAACAAGTAAAGGAAGCCTTTCGAGATCTTTTCCGTTCCATTTTTCAAAAGGAGCTAACAACTGCAGGCGGTTGCTTGCGGGATCAACAGAAATTTGTAAGTCTCTGTCATCTGATGAGGGGGGAATAAACACGTCTGTATTTGATTTAAATCCATTTGCAGGAAGTTCGTCACCTGAAGGAGGATCTAATTTTACCGGTTGACCATCTTCGTTAATCAGTTCATCTGTCAGCGGATTAAAGGAAAGAGAACCGGCAATAGCAAAAGCTGTTGTAATTTCCGGACCTGCAACGAAAGAATAAGTCTCAGGATTTCCGTCATTTCTCTTAGCAAAGTTCCTGTTGAATGATGTTACAATGGTATTCTTTTCACCGGTTTTTATATCCATTCTTTTCCACATTCCGATACACGGTCCGCAGGCATTAGCAAGAACAATCCCGCCGATATTTTCGAGTGTTTTTAATTGTCCGTCACGTTCAATAGTAGCTCTTACCTGTTCAGAACCGGGGGTAATAGTAAACTGAGCTTTGGCTTTTAGTTTCTTTGTAACCGCCTGTTTAGCAATGCTTGCAGAGCGGTCAATATCTTCATAACTTGAGTTAGTGCAGCTTCCAATTAAAGCGACACTTACTTTATCCGGATATCCTTTTTCGGTAACAGCTTTTTTCAATTCGGAGATGGGGTATGCCAGGTCGGGAGTGAATGGTCCGTTAACGTAAGGTTCAAGTTCTGAAAGATTTAATTCAATAACTTTATCAAAATATTTTGCCGGATCAGCCGTAATTTCAGGATCATCACAAAGTACATCCGATAGCCCGGAAGCCATAGTTGCAACATCTTTTCTTCCGGAGGCAATCAGATAGGCAGCCATTTTTTCATCATAAGTGAAGAGAGAAGTTGTAGCTCCGATTTCCGCGCCCATATTGCAGATTGTCCCTTTTCCGGTGGCGGAAATTGATTTAGCTCCTTCACCAAAGTATTGAACAATATATCCGGTACCCCCCTTGACAGTAAGAATGCCGGTGAGTTTTAAGATTACGTCCTTTGGTGAGGTCCAGCCTGATAGCTTTCCTGTCAGGTGTACACCGATTAATTTGGGCATTTTAAGTTCCCAGGGCATTCCGGCCATTACATCGACAGCATCAGCACCCCCGACACCAATTGCCACCATCCCAAGGCCTCCGGCATTCGGAGTGTGGGAATCGGTTCCAATCATCATTCCCCCGGGGAATGCATAATTCTCCAGAACAACCTGGTGTATAATTCCTGCGCCGGGTTTCCAGAAACCTATTCCGTATTTTCTGCTTACACTTTCAAGGAAATCGAAGACCTCCTTATTTTCATCCTTTGCGCGGATAAGGTCATCTTTCGCGCCAACTTGTGCCTGTATAAGGTGATCGCAATGTACCGTAGTGGGAGCGGCTGTTCTGTGTTTACCGGAGGAGATAAACTGTAAGAGGGCCATTTGAGCAGTTGCATCCTGCATTGCTACCCTGTCAGGTGCAAAATCGGAAAAATCAACTCCACGAACATACTTTTTGGTCGGGGCTTCGTAAAGATGGGAATAAAGAACTTTCTCTGTATAAGTCAAAGGCCTGCCAAGAAGTTGGCGGATCCGGTCAACTTTTATTTTGTAGTGTGAGTAAACTTCTTTAATCATATCGATATTTGCGGTCATAGTTACCTTTAAAAGTTAATTTATTATATATAGATGTCAAAAATAACTAAAAGTTTCCAAAATTTCTCCCATTTATTTTTCCCCGGATCAAATCTCCGGCCTCAAAGGGAAATAGTATTATCCGGCCTTCCGGAGATTAAAAACTGCCTGGCCCATTCTTTTGACCAATACCCTGAAAAAAGAGGATTTTGCAATAGAAAAGGTGCTTTTTTTAAGTATTATTAATAAAGCTTAAAAGTAGCTATTAACCCCAAAATTTATATTATATTTCTTGCTAATTCCAGAAATAATCGATAAATTTGCATATCTGTTTCCGCCCGTTAGGGCGTTTTTTATTTAGTTAAGACTGAAATATGGAAAAAAAACATGAATCCCATATTATTGGGATTGAAGAAAAAGCAATTTTACAGGTTTGTGAAAGGATTGCGGAAGAAAATAACTGCATGCTTATTGATGTTATTTTCCGTGGCCGGTCAAGAAATCTTGTAATAGAAATTTTTATTGATAAAGAAGACTATTTATCAGTTGAAAATTGTGCCGATATCTCAAGGCTTATTGAAGATGTGATAGAAAAGGATGAAATGATTAAGGGAGGCTTCAGGCTTGACGTCTCATCCCCGGGAACAGACAGGCCTTTGAAATTCCTGAACCAGTATAAAAAACATATAGACAGGACTTTTGAAATCACCTTCAAAGATGAAACGGACTCAAAAAAGAAAATATCCGGTAAATTAGTCTCGATCGAAGGTAATGATCTTCTCTTTAGAGATAAAAAAAATGAGTATTTAATTAAATTTGATAATATTGTGACTGCTAAGGTTTTAATAACATTTTCTGACGGAGGAAAAAAATGAATGCTGAGATTGTAGAATCTTTTGCGCAAATGGCAAAACAAAAGGGGATGGATAAAGATGTCCTTGCCGCTATAATTGAAGAAATTTTCGGCTTACTTGTAAAGAAAAAATATGGCGAGAATGCCAATTATGATATTGTTATAAATATGGACCGTGGAGATATAGAAATATATCTTTCGCGCCTTATCGTTGAAGTTGTTGAAGATCCTGATATTCAGGTCTCCCTGGACGAGGTTAACAAGCTCGGAAATGAGGATGAACTGGATATCGGGGAAGATTATATGATGAAACTTAAACTTGAATCCTTCGGAAGAAGATTGATTAATTTAGCCAGGCAGAACCTCAATCAGAAGATCAGAGAAATAGAGAAAGAGATAGTTTACAACGAATATAACGATTTACTTGGTGAGATTGTTATCGGAGATATTTATCAGATTCGCAAAAGTGACGTACTGGTAAATCACAACAAGAATGAATTAATGCTGCCCAGGGTGGAACAAATACCTTTCGAACGTTATCGTAAGGGAGATACTCTGAGGGCTATTGTGAAAGAAGTAAAAAAAGGACCTGCCGGACCGCAAATTATTATTTCCCGTGCAGACAATATGTTCCTCCACAGACTGTTTGAGATCGAGATACCCGAAATTTATGACGGTATAATAGACATTAAAGGTATAGTAAGGGAACCCGGAGAAAAAGCAAAGGTAGCAGTGGAATCTCAGGATAAAAGGATTGATGCCGTCGGTGCTTGCGTTGGTATGAAGGGAATCAGAATTCACGCCATCGTCAGAGAATTAAACAATGAGAACATTGATATCGTCAGTTACACTGCGGATGAACAACTTTATATTCAGAGGGCATTAGCACCGGGAAAAGTTAAAAACATAGAAATTAACCCTAAAGAACGTACGGCTCTGGTTTATGCTGATAACGATCAGGTCTCTCAGATTGTAGGGCGTAACGGAGTTAATATCCGCCTTGCAATGAAGCTGACAGGTTATCAGATAGATCTTATCCGTGAGGAGAAGCCCTTTGAAGAATATGACGAGGATATTGAGCTTATCGACATGAGGGATGAACTTGGCGAAGAGATATACAATCTGTTAATCGATGCCAGGTATGATACAGCTATTGAAGTGCTTAAGGCTGGACCTGAAAAACTGAAAGAGATTTCCCAATTGACTGAAGAACAAATTGAAGAAATTATTCAAATAATTAAAAACCAGTTCGAAGAAGAATAAATAATTCTATTATGTGAGCAGCAGGATTTAGTTACTCAGATTCTATTTTATCGCAATTTGAAAAATTTTGATTTCTAAAAACACTAAGAATAAAGAAAAAGTAAATGGAAGAATTAAAAGAAAAAAAGGTCAGAATATCCAAGATCGCAGCGGAAATAAATATTCCTGCTGATCAAATTGTGGACTTTTTAAAGAAAAAAGGCTTTGAAGTAAAGACTCTGAATTCAGTTGTTTCCGAAGAAATGATGGATGCAATACACGATCATTTCAAAAAGGATATAGAAAAAACGACAAAGCACTACAGAAAACTCGAAGAGTTTAATAAAAAACTTGTAAAAGACGAAAAAGGGAAAGAAGAGAAGCCAAAGAAATCTAAAGAAGAAGATTCAGAGGAAGAAAAGGAAGAGACTAAAAAGTCTTCAAAGGCAAAAGCTAAAATCGAGGAAGTGATCCACGAGGAGACAACTGATGAAACCGAACATCCACATAAAGAAGCTAAAGAAGAAGCTTCTGTTGAGAAGCCCAAAAAACGTGTTGTAAAAACAAAAGCATCAGCAATTCTTGAAGAGATCCAGGAAGAGCACAAAATTATCCATACGGAAGTTGCACATCCTAAAGAAATTACTGAAGTGGAAGTTGAAAAATCTGCGGGAGTCGCTGCAGCTAAGAAAAGTAAAGAAATAATTCCCGTAGTTGGAATTCCTGCTGAGGAAAAAACGGTAACTGAAGCTGAACCGGAAACACCTGAAGTGACCGGTCAACCTGTGATTGGTAAAACAAAATATATTACCGAAACTGATGTTGAAAAAAGAAAGAAAAAAGGTTTAACGGTACTCGGAAAGATTAATCTTGACACTTCGAAGGTTATTGCACCGGATCAGGTGGCTCAGGTCGAACAAAAAGATGAAGCCGTAAAAATAGTTAAAAAGCGAAAACGACCTAAAACGAAAGCCAAAAAAGAAACTACTGCTCCTGTCGAAGAAACACCTGCAGTAAAAAAGCGTCAGAAAGTAAAGAAGTTTGAAATTGATCAGAAAGAAGTTGAGAGTGCAATCAGGAAAACTCTCTTGAGTATTGATGAAGCATCATTAAGCGGAAGAGCTCTTTCGCGTAAGAAAAAGAAAAAAGAACGTGCTGAGCAGGAAGAGAAAAGACAGGAAATCAGACGTCTTGAAGAAAACAAACTCAAGGTTACTGAATATATAGCAGTAAATGAACTAGCTAATTTAATGGGAGTGGGTGTAAGCGAAGTAATTGCTAAATGTATCTCCCTCGGTCTTATGGTTTCTATCAATCAGAGACTGGACGTTGAAACCATTACCCTGGTTGCAGACGAATTTGGATTTGAAATAGAATTTGAAAAAGAATATTCTGCTGAAGCTCTTGACGACACACCGGATTTCGAAGAGACTCTTAAACCAAGATCACCAGTTGTTACAATTATGGGACACGTAGATCACGGTAAGACATCATTGCTGGATTACATTCGTAAGACAAACGTAGTTGCCGGTGAATCCGGAGGTATTACTCAGCATATCGGAGCATATAAAGTAGGCATTGGTGAAGACAAGTATATTGCTTTTCTTGATACTCCCGGTCATGAAGCATTTACTGCGATGAGAGCAAGAGGTGCTCAGGTAACGGATATCGTTATTTTGGTTGTTGCTGCGGATGATGCAGTGATGCCTCAGACAGTTGAAGCTATAAGTCACGCACAAGCGGCAAATGTTCCTATAATTGTGGCAATTAATAAGATTGATAAACACGGTGCAAACATCGATAAGATTAAACAACAGCTCGCTGACCGTAAAGTGCTTGTAGAAGACTGGGGTGGCAAGCATCAGTGTATCCAGGTTTCAGCAAAGCAGGGGACGAATGTTCATACGCTACTGGAAAAAGTTCTACTAGAAGCTGAAATTCTTGATCTTAAAGCCAATCCGGACAGGCTTGCACGGGGTATAGTCATAGAATCCGAACTCGATAAAGGACGCGGAATAACCGCGACTGTTTTGGTTCAAAAAGGAACACTCCGGGTTGGAGATCCATTTATAGCCGGTACTTTCTATGGCAGAGTCCGTGCGATGTTCGATGAAAGAAATAAAAAACTTACTGAGGCGGGACCAAGCACTCCGGTGCTGGTTCTTGGATTTGAAGGATCTCCTCAAGCGGGCGATACATTTATTGTTCTTGACAGTGAGCGCGCAGCACGTGAAATCGCAACTAAGCGTCAGCAGCTAAAGCGTGAACAGGATCAAAAGCAGGTTCATCACATTACTCTGGATGAAATATCCAAGCAAATCAGTATCGGAGGAGTCAAGGAACTTCCTGTAATTGTTAAAGGCGATGTGGACGGATCTGTTGAAGCTCTTGCCGATTCATTGATGAAATTATCCAAAGAAGAAGTTATTGTAAGGGTAATTCACCGCGGAGTTGGAGCAATTTCAGAGAGCGATGTTCTTCTTGCTGCTGCATCGGATGCGATCATCATTGGTTTCCATGTACGTCCTAATATCAACGCGCGAAAGCTTGCAGAAAATCAGAAAGTTGATATTCGCTTGTATAATATTATATATGACGCAATCAATGAAGTTAAATCAGCCCTTGAAGGATTACTCTCACCGATTATTTCTGAAGAAGTAACCGCTACAGTGGAAATAAGGGATGTATTTAAAATTTCCAAGGTCGGAACTGTGGCAGGTTGTTTCGTAACTGACGGTAAAATCACGAGAAACAATAAAATCCGTCTCATCCGAAACGGCATTGTAATATTTGACGGTTCATTATTATCACTTAAACGCTTCAAAGATGATGTCAGAGAAGTTGATGCCGGTTATGAATGCGGTTTGAGCATTTATAACTTCAATGATATCAAAGCGGGTGATATTATTGAAGCATATAAAGTGATTGAGACTAAGAAAAAATTCGATTCTAATTAAACTCTTTATACTTAGAACGGATTACAGATTGAATTATTGTCGCTGCAGGAGGTGAAATATGAGTGTAAGAACTGAAAAGATTTCCGAAATGATTAAAAAGGAGATAAGCCTTATCTTCCTTTATAAAATCAGCGATCCTGCTCTGGGAATGATTACGGTTACTGATGTTAAAGTCACTCCGGATGTTAAACAAGCAAAAATATTTATTTCCGTGTTTGACAAAGCAAGAAGACCGGAAGTATTAAAAAAGATTGAATCAATAAGCGGTTTTATACGGAGTGAGCTTGCTCACAGGATTAAACTCCGCTTTGTTCCCGAGTTGAAATTTTTTCTTGATGAAACTCTTGACTATGTGGAAAAGATTGAAGGCCTGATCAAAAAAATTCACGAGAATGATTAAAAAAGGATTTACTGATACATCTTCTTGTGATTTTGAAGCGGGGGAAACTGTACTAATTGATAAACCCCTCAACTGGACCTCCTTTAAGGTAATCCACAATATCAGAAAAGTCATTAACGTGAAAAAAGTCGGCCATGCCGGGACACTTGATCCCAAGGCTACCGGATTGCTGATTGTTTGTACCGGGAAAAGAACAAAGGAAATAAGTAAATATCAGGACCTCTCTAAAGTTTATACCGGAATTATAACACTTGGAAAAAGAACTTCCACAATGGATTCCGAAGGAGAAGTTGTTGAGGAACGGGAAGTGGGGGAGGTAACTGAAGAATCCTTAAACAGGATAAGGGATTTATTTGTCGGTGAGATCGAGCAGATTCCGCCTATGTATTCTGCTATTAACTACGGCGGTCAAAAACTTTATGAATTAGCGCGAAAAGGTCGTACTGTGGTAAGGGAACCTCGGAAAGTAACCATTTATTCATTCCTTATTACAAAAGTTGAATTACCCGAAATCCATTTTGAAATTGAATGTTCAAAGGGGACTTACATAAGAGTTATTGCAGAGGATTTTGGAAACAAATTAAGCTGTGGGGGATATCTGAGTGCTTTGAGAAGAACAAGAATCGGGGGTTTTAATGTCGATGAGGCGTTTGAACCGCGGGAGTTTGAGGAGATATTTACTAAATAAAAAAGCCCACTTTCAAGTGGGCTTTTTTTGTGAATTATTTGCTTAGGTTCCGGAGGAATAATCACTCATATATTTTTCCTGTTCTGCTGTCAGCTTGTCAATCTTATATCCGATTGTTTTAAGCTTAACACCGGCAATTTCCTGATCCTGCTCAACAGGTATGTCATATACTGTATTTTCCATCTTTATACCTTTTTTGTGAGCGTTCACAAGCCTGATCTGTGACATGAACTGATTTGCAAAGGACATATCCATAACTTCTGACGGGTGACCTTCTGCTGCAGCGAGGTTAACTAACCTACCCTGTGCCAGTATATAGATCTTCTTTCCGTTTTTCAAAGTGTATTCTTCATTACTGTTTCTTACGGTTCTTTTTGATGCTGCAACTTCAGCTAATTGATCAAGATTGATTTCGCAGTCATAGTGACCGGTATTACAAACTATAGCACCCTCTTTCATTGAGGTAAAATGCTTTTTAACAATAATATCCTTAACTCCTGTTGCAGTTATAAAGATATCACCTACTTTAGCGGCTTCGTCCATAGTCATTACGGTGTGACCGTCAAGTACTGCTTTTAAGGCAGCAGTAGGTTTAATTTCGGTAACGATAACATTGGCACCCATACCGGCTGCTCGCATTGCGCAACCCCGGCCGCAGTGTCCGTAACCAGCAACCACAAAATTCTTTCCTGCTAATAAAACTGATGTAGCTCTGATTATGCCGTCGATGGATGACTGGCCTGTACCATAAACATTGTCAAAATCCCACTTAGTTTCGGCATCGTTAACTGCTATAACCGGATAGATAAGTTTTTTATCAGCCGCCATAGCTCTTAATCTCTGAACACCAGTTGTTGTTTCTTCTGTGCCACCAATTATTTCTTCAGCAAGTTTAGGGAATTTATTATGAACCGTGAATATCAGGTCGGCACCGTCATCAAGTGTCAAATTTGGCTTCATATCAAGAGTACGCTCAATGCACCAATAGAATTCTTTTACATTCATTCCGTGCCAGGCATAAATTTCAATGCCGTTTTTTGCTAATGCAGCAGCAATTTCGTCCTGAGTCGAGAGGGGATTACACCCGCTCCAGCTAACTTTTGCTCCGGCAATCTGAAGTGTTTCAATAAGCACTGCAGTTTCTTTAGTAACATGAAGGCAACCGGCAATTTTATATCCTTTTAAAGGTTTTGTGTTTTCATACTTTTTCCTGAGTGCCATTAAAACCGGCATTCTTGATTCAGCCCACTGAATTTTCATTCTTCCGTCGGCTGCTAATTTAAGGTCTTTTACTTTATATTTTCCTGGCTTATAATCCATTATATGTTTTTCTCCGTTAGTATTTATAAATGTTTTTTGAACAATGGGACTAAATCTAAATTCTCCCATGTAAATTCTTTTCCTTTTCTTCCAAAGTGACCGTATGAAGCAGTAACCTGGTAGATTGGCCTTCTCAGTTGAAGTCTGTTAATAATTCCGTTAGGAGTTAAATCAACTTCTTTCATAACGATATCAGCAATTTTCTTGTCAGGTAAAACTCCTGTACCCTTAGTATCAATGAAGATAGAAACCGGTTGAGCAACGCCTATTGCGTATGCAACCTGAACAAGGCATTCTTTTGCTAATTTAGCACCAACGATGTTCTTTGCAATATGCCTTGCTGCGTATGTAGCACTTCGGTCAACCTTTGACGGGTCTTTACCTGAGAAAGCACCGCCTCCGTGTGGAGCCCATCCGCCGTATGTATCAACAATTATTTTTCTTCCTGTTAAACCGCTGTCTCCGTGTGGTCCGCCAATTTCAAAACGTCCGGTGGGATTGACAAAGTACTTGGTCTTTTTGTCTAAATATTTTGCCGGAATAACCGATTTAATTACATATTCAATTACGTCACTCTTGATTTTTTTCTGACTTACAGAAGGATCGTGTTGAGTAGAAATAACAACTGCGTCAACGCGTACGGGTTTCTTATTGTCATCGTACTCAATTGTAACCTGGGATTTTGAATCAGGTCTTAGATACGGCATTAACTTCGGCTGTTTTTTTCTTATATCAGCTAATCTTTTCATCAGTTTGTGAGCGTACATAATCGGCATAGGCATATATTCGGGGGTCTGATCACAAGCGTAACCAAACATAATTCCCTGATCTCCTGCGCCACCAGTATCAACGCCCATAGCAATATCGGGAGACTGTGAGTGGATTGCATTAAGTACTGAACATGATTCAGAATCAAATTTATATTCTGCTTTTGTATAACCGATTTTTTTTACGGTATCACGGACTACTTTATTAACGTCAATATATGCTTCAGTAGTTACTTCACCACCTACCAGAACTAATCCCGTGGTGACAAATGTTTCGCATGCTACCCGTGCTTTTGGATCAAGTTTATAAATTGCGTCAAGAATCCCGTCCGATATTTGATCGGATACTTTATCGGGATGCCCTTCCGATACAGATTCAGAAGTGAACAAGAATGACATATAATTATTTTCCTTTCAGTTTATATTTTCTTTAAAAAAAATCAATTTCGCTTGAATCACCGGCATTAAGTCTTTTATAACTCCCTTTAATGCTCGTATTATTACCAATAATTGACTTATCCAGCAATGCCTTACTTACTTTTGCGCCGTCACCGATTATCGAATCCTGAATAATTGATGAATTCACAACAGCCTTATCTCCGATTGTTGTGTAAGGCCCGATTACGGAATTATTAATACTGGCAGTATCGGCAATAAAAACCGGTGGAATAACCACAGAGTTTGGAAACAACTTATGAGTTCCTTTATGACTAAGCAGATATTTGTTTGTGGCTAACAGAGTTTCCGGTTTTCCGCAGTCATACCAGCCCTCTACATTAAATGTAGTCATCTCTTCGCCGTCTGTAATCATCATCTGGAGAGCATCAGTAAGCTGATATTCTCCACGGGTCTTCATATCTTCATTTACTAATTTCTCTAAACTCTTTTTTAGTGTATGGGGATTTTTTATATAATAAAGTCCCACCAGAGCAATATTTGAGATCAGGGAAGTAGGTTTCTCAACAAGTTTCTTAATAATCCCGTTCTCAAGGACAGCTACGCCAAACCTGGCCGGATCATCAACATACTTTACTCCGAGAGACGATTTGTCAGACTTAAAGACTTTCTTCAAATCAACATCAAAGATAGTGTCTCCGAGAATAATAAAAATTTCCTCATTATCAAAAGTCGGGACAGCGGTATAAATAGCATGACCCAGACCCAAAAGCTCTTTTTGCTCAATAAACTCAGAGCTTAGAGAAGGATAATTTTGATTTACGTAATCAATCACCATATCTCCAAGATGGCCGTAAATAAAGGTGGCTTTGGTAATATTTTGGTCTAGTAATGAGTCAATAATATGACCCAGAATAGGCTTTCCGCCTACATTCATCAGGACTTTCGGAATAGAATAAGTATGTGGTTTTAATCTGCTTCCGAATCCTGCAACAGGAATTATAGCTCTCATAAAAATATATTTTTATTTAACTTATAAAATTATTGAATTTCCTGCTTAATAACAAATATACACTCCCATTCATTCAACTTATTTTCATCTCATTTCTATTCTTATCCTCTATTTGAGCTTAATTCCGGCACGGTTAGTCAAGCCGTTAAAGATATTATTAAGCCGTTCTAAAGCCGATAATCACTCCCTTTAAATTTCTCTAACTAATCCCCCTTTAACCCTGTTGCTCAAATACTCCCATAAATGCTTTAATATTCTTAATTCTTTATTATATTTTGTACTTAGATTAATACTCTATTCCCCAAACAATAAATTATTAAGAAAATGAACATACAAAATAGAATTACCGAACTGTTCCGGATTAAATACCCCATAATTCAGGCCGGTATGGTCTGGGTCTCAGGGTGGAAACTTGCTTCTGCAGTTTCGAATTGCGGCGGACTCGGGTTGATCGGGGCCGGATCAATGAAACCCGCCCTGCTTGCTGAACACTTGGACAAATGCCATAAAGCAACCAAATTCCCTTTCGGAGTTAATCTTCCGTTATTCAGAAAAGATGCAGAGGAATTGCTGGAAGTAATAATAGAAAAAGAGATTAAAATTGTTTTCACATCTGCTGGTAATCCTGCTACACATATAGGACGCCTTAAGAATCATAACATAAAAGCAGTTCATGTGGTATCCTCTCTGAAACAGGGCAAGAAAGCCGAAGATGCCGGGTACGATGCCATTGTCGGTGAAGGGGTCGAAGCGGGGGGACATAACGGAAACGATGAACTTACTACTTTGACGTTAATACCACTCCTCAAAGACCACCTTGCTGTTCCCGTAATAGCCGCGGGCGGAATTGCTGACGGAAGACAGATTGCAGCAGCTCTCCTTTTGGGTGCAGAGGGGGTTCAGATTGGAACTTTATTCGCTGCTTCGGTCGAATCATCAGCTGACATAAATTATAAACAGGCTCTTGTAAACGCAGGGGACAGCGATACTACTTTATCCTTCCGGAAAATAGGATTGGTCAGAATGCTGAAAAACCACTTCACTGCCCGTGTGGGCGAGGCGGAGATTATGGGTGCAGACAATGAGAGATTAATTCATTTGCTCGGTGAAAAACGTGAGATGAAAGGAATCTTTGAAGGGGATGCGGATGAAGGTATGATGGAAGCCGGACAGAGTGCAGCCTTTGTGGATGGCATATATCCTGTGGAAATAATCTTTAAGCAATTACTGGAAAAGCTAAACAAATCTATGGGAATTTTAGAGGATTTCAGGGATGTATTCCCGAAACCCTTAAAATGACCACAAAAAAATATTATAATAAAAGTATTTCCCTAATTGTTTTAGTTGATTTGGTTTCTTAAATTGCTATGTTAAATTTTAATTCTTAATTGTATAGGCTCACGATGAAACTATCTGAACTGCTTAGTGAAGATGTAATAATTCCTGAATTGTCAGGGAAAACAAAGGAAGAAGTAATCAAGGAACTGATTGATTTATTTCAGAATGATTCCCGTGTTAATGACATAGATAAAGTCCGAACGGCTGTTATGGAGAGAGAGAAAGTAATGTCCACGGGAGTCGGAAAGAATTTTGCCATCCCTCACGGCAAGACCGATGCAGTTAAGGATATCCTCTGCGCTTTTGGTAAGTCAAAATTTCCTGTCGATTATCAATCCCTTGATTCGCAGCCTGTTCATCTCGTCTTCCTCCTTGTCGGGAAAGATAATCTCGTCAGTATGCACATAAAGCTGCTGAGCAGAATTTCCCGTATGATGACCAAAGATACTTTCCGCGAGAAACTTTTCGATGCAGTCACGAAGGATGACATTCTTGAGATTTTCAGGGAAGAAGAGAAATCTTATTTTGAACTTTGATATAGAACTTTATGATTAAACTGATCGCAGGTACAAAGGATGTGCTCCCAAATGAAATTGGCAAATGGTATTTTATTGAAAGCAAGGTAAGGGAACTTTTCCAATTATTTAACTACGGGGAAATTCGAACTCCCGTATTTGAAGAAACCGCACTTTTCGCAAGGGGAATCGGCGAGGAAACCGATATCGTCTCAAAAGAAATGTATACATTCACAGACAGAGGGGGAACAAGCATAACCCTCAAACCCGAAATGACCGCGTCAGTAGTCAGAGCCTTTATTGAACATACCCTTGACGCAAAACAATCATTGAATAAATTATTTTACATTTCTCCAATGTTCCGCCAGGAGCGTCCGCAGGCTGGCAGGTTAAGACAGTTTCATCAGTTCGGAGCCGAAGCACTTGGAAGCGTCTCTCCATTTTTAGATGCGGAGATTATTATCATAGCATACCGTATTTTATCTGAACTGGGATTAAAGCAAACCTCTGTGAAAATTAACACTCTTGGAAAACCTCCGGAAAGAGAAAACTTCAAAGCCGCACTTAAGGATTTCCTGACTCCACATATAGGTAAACTTTCTGAAGACAGTAAAAAACGCTTTGGCGGAAATATCTTAAGAATTTTTGACAGTAAAGACGAAAGAGATATTGAGGTGATGTCCAATGCTCCGATTATACTCGGTTATCTTGAAGAAGGCAGCAGGCAGCACTTCGAAACTGTAAAAACAATCCTTACGAATTCAAATGTCCCTTTTGAAATCGAACCTAAATTAGTTAGAGGTTTGGACTACTATACAGATACTACTTTCGAAATATTAAGCGGTAAAGTCGGCTCTCAGAATGCGCTTTGCGGCGGTGGCAGGTATGATGATTTGATTGAGAGCCTTGGCGGTAAAAACACTCCCGGTGTAGGGTTTGCTGCGGGTATTGAGCGTATTATCTTAGCTTTGGACAATGAAAACAGATTTCAGCAGACAGAAAGCGGCATTGATTTTTACATAATTCGTTTGAACGATAATGAAGAAGCTGCATACCGGGTAGTCTCCGGACTAAGAGAGAAAAAACTCATAGCCGAACTTGACTATCTTAAGAGGAGCGTTAAAGCCCAGATGCGCGAAGCTAATAAATTCAATGCAAAATTTGTGATTTTTACTGGCGGGGAAGAAGAGAAAGACGGGAAAGTAACTCTGAAGAATATGAAAACCGGTGAACAGCAAATAATCGAACCGGGCAGTATTATTGAGAATGCTAACAATATTCTTAGATAACAATGCCGTTAAAAAAACCTAACGAGATTCCGAAAATTCCCAAGACCCGAAAGAAATCTATTTCTGCTCTCAAGAAAGCTATTCCACTCAAAATAAAATCTGAAATAGAATTTGAAGTAAGATTTTTCTTTAAGTATGATGAGACAATCCATAAACAATATTATGTGATTTTCATAAATACAGTTAAAGAGTTTTCCTATCTCAACTATGAAGTCGCCGTTGAAGTAGAACACACTAAAGATGTAATCGACATCAGCCTCCAGGGATTGAATATGAAACACTCATATCTGGTCGAACCGCGATCCGCATACAAAGAATTACTGTTTGAAGAACTATACGGTAATCACACAATTAATCTTATCAAGCAGGACGGAAGCATAAACACGGCGGTTGTAAATTTTAATATTTTCAGAAAAGAAATGAAGATGATTTCCGACAAAGTACCACCTAAAAGGAATAATAGCCGGTTTTGTAAATTTACTATTGAAGAAGAAATGTTTACCTTTGAAAAGCATGAGGTGAAGAGATGATTCCCGAATTGTTCAAGATTGGTCCGCTTACGGTCTATAGCTATGGATTAATGCTCGGTATTGCATTTATCGCTGGCAGTTACATAATGAGTTATGAATTTAAGAGGAAAAAATTACCCGATTATTTCAGCTCTGAGATCACCCTTCTGGCAATAATTTTTGGAATAGTTGGCGCAAAACTGTTTCATTTATTTGAGAACTGGGATCAGTTTCTGGAGAATCCGGCAGAAATGGCTTTTTCGCCTGGTGGTCTTACGTTTTATGGTGGTTTAATAGTTGCCACTCTTTCAGTATATATTTATACCAGAGTAAAAAAAGTTCCTTTTCTCTTTATAACGGATGGAGCAGCTCCCGCGCTTGCTCTCTCTTATGGAATCGGAAGAATCGGATGTCATCTCTCGGGTGACGGTGATTACGGAATTCCAACTTCTCTGCCTTGGGGCGTAAATTACGAAAATGGGGTTGTTAAACCTTCAATTATGTTCAGAGGATCTGAAATTGAAAAGCAATTTGGTGGATTTGTTCCTGATAATACTCCGCTTCATCCAACCCCACTTTATGAATTTATTGTTGCGGTTATTATCTTTTACGTCCTCTGGAGATACAGAAAATCCATCTGGCCTGACGGAAGATTATTCATGTTATATTTCATTCTTTCCGGGTTTGCAAGGCTTTTAGTTGAATTTATCAGACTTAATCCTTTGCTACTTTTTGGACTCTCCGAAGCGCAGCTTATCTCAACGGGATTAATAATTATCGGTTGTGCAGTTACATTTTATTATATAAAGCATCCGGAGTTAACCAGATATGTCGTCCCGGAATCTTTATCTGCAAGTAAGAAAAAGAATAAATGAACGCAGTTATTGGACGTAAACCCGTATTAGAAGCACTTAAGCAAAATACGGAAATTGAAAAAATCTATCTCCTCTTCGGGCAGCATGGCGATGTTATAAATCAGATATGTATTCTTGCAAAGAAAAAAAATATTAATGTAGCTCAGGTTACACAGGATAAATTCGGTAAATACACACAAAATCCGAATGCACAGGGGGTAGTGGCCCTTCTTCGCGCAGTAAAATATTATTCATTCAGTGAAATTATTGATAGCTGTAAGACAAAGAAAAATCCTGTTATTTTAGTGCTTGACTCAATTCAGGATACGCATAATCTTGGCGCCATATTAAGAACAGCGGAATGCGTGGGTGTTGACGGTGTAATACTTCCAAAACATAATACTGCTCCAATAAATGATACCGTTGTAAAAACATCAGCAGGCGGAGTTAACTACGTAAAAATATGTTCAGTGCCTAATTTAGTTTCCGCAATCCAGGGACTAAAGGAAAACGGTTTCTGGATAGTCGGCACTTCCCTTGATGGGGATAAAGACTATAATGAAATTGATTACAATATGCCCGTAGGCTTGATAGTCGGAAATGAAGAAAGGGGAATAAGGAAACTCCTCCTTGAAAAGTGCGATTTTCTTGTTAAGATACCTGTATTTGGAAATCTACAGTCTTTGAATGTTTCCGTAGCAACGGGAATAATGCTTTACAAAATAAAATCTGCAAGGTAATCTTCTTATCTGATCAGATAAACAATTATCAATACCGCTACAAACCCAACAGTTATTTTTTGAGATAATTCAAGGTTTTTAATTTTAACTTTAGCCCATGTGTTTGCAATAAGAACCATTACAATTATTAATCCCAGAGTCATTAAAAGGGACTGAAAAATATCAAGTGTGGGTCCTATAATAGTTACAAGGCTTTTACCTCCCCAGAAAAATCCGAATATCAATATAAGATGAAGCCAATAGACAAGGAGGGAAGCACGGCTTATATTAAGGAGAAAAGAGTTCTTCAGATCGAATTTGTCTGTAATAGATTTACATGCTGAGAATAGGAAGAGAATATATCCCAGTCTGAGAATGAAGAAAAAGATATTCGGTCTCGGCATTTCTAAATGGAAAGGAGAGAAGGTAGTGACAGTCAGATGCCCGATAATTATTAAGGCGAACGCAATATAATAGTTGTACTTAAAATAACTCTCAATTTTTCCGTATTTACGAGCAAGTGTAAAATAATAACCGAATAAATATCCCGTAAGCATAAAAGTAAACCAGGGGAAAACCGGGAAAAGAGAACCGTACTTATTCGTAAAATAGTTGGCAATAAAATTTGGGAGATAATTGTTTAGTTCCGCATTCCACATAAGAGGGGATACAATCATAATAAGCATACTCAGGACGATTAAAACCACTGCTAAAACTTTATCATCTTTTATTAACATTCTTATAAACATCAGAAGAAGTAATCCGATTCCTATGCACTGCAGCACATCAACAATCAAAAAAGGAGCTAATTCATTTGCTCCGGATTTAGCCAAAGTATCTGTAAGTGAAAAAGGTATACGGAGACTGTACCCAGCTAATATAATAAGGAGTAAACGGGAAATCTGTTTCCAGAAAGGAAGCCTGAATCTTCGAAGTTCCTTAAGTTTTTCAGGGCCCGAGAAGGAAAAAGCAAAACCTGAAACGAAGATAAACGACGGGGCAACAAGTCCGTTTATAAAATTGATAATGGGAAACCATGCTGCATCCTTAATTTCCGGAAGGAGCATGGAATTAAAAACGTGAACTTCTATCATTATAAGCAGAACTATTCCCTTATGCAAGTCAATGAAATCCAGACGGCTTTTAGTTATCATCAAAAAAACTTTCTTTTTTAATTTTAAATTTACTAAATTCCATTTGGTTTTTCAAAAATAAAGAAATAACAATGACAAAAAGAATTTTTGTTTCGGGAGCAACAGGACTAATAGGGCGTGAGCTCGTAAAAAAATTATCTAACCGGGGGGATGATATTACTTTGATTACCCGGAATAAAGCTAAATATTACAACGATTTCTCATACGTGAACCGTATAGAAGAAGTTGATTATAATTCTTCAGACGAACTGACTGAACTTATTGAGGAGCAGGATGCAGTTGTTCACCTCGCCGGAACGAATATCTCAGCAAAAAAATGGACTCCCGGGTTTAAGCAAGATATTTTCGACAGCCGAATCATAACCACCAGATTTATTGTTGAAGCAATCAGTAAAGCAAAGAATAAACCAGGAACATTTATTTGTGCCTCAGCCGTTGGATATTACGGCAACCGGGGGAATGAAATCCTCAATGAAAACTCCGCTCCCGGAAATGATTTCCTCTCCAAAGTGTGTGTTGAATGGGAGAACGAGGCAAATAAGGTCAAAGAACATGGGGTTCGTTGTGTAAATATCCGAACCGGAATAGTTTTAAGCAGAGAAGGCGGTGCACTTCCCAAAATGCTCCCGGCATTTAAGTTTTTCGTTGGGGGTGGCTTAGGCAAGGGGAATCAATACTTCCCCTGGATTCACCACAGAGACGAAGTCGGGATAATAATGCATTCCATTGATAATGAGGATATTGAAGGTCCCGTCAATGCCGTTGCACCTGAGTCAATTACCATGAACAAATTTGCAAAAGAATTGGGAAGCATTCTTAAACGTCCTTCATTCTTCAATGTTCCTGAATTCGCTTTGAAAATCCTTATGGGAGAAGGTGCTGAGGCATTAACTGCAAGTCAGAATGCAGTTCCGGAGAAACTGCTGAAACACAATTATAAATTTCAGTACAGTACGGTCAAATCAGCTCTGGTTGATTTATTTTTGCTCTGAGATTCCGGCTATTCTTCGGATTCAACAGGGTCTCCACTCTTACATAACTCAAGCATACCAGTATCCTTGATGTGAGTGATAACAGAACGGTTTAGAAGGTCAATTGAGACAGCCAGATATTTCCCATCCTGTTCCTGAATCACTATTCCTGTGACTCCCGCAAAAGGACCTTCAGTAATTCTTACTTTGCTTCCTTTTACTATAGAGTTAAGTACCTTAAACTCATAATTTTCTGAAATAAAGTTTCTTAAGTTTTCCATCTCAAATTCAGGTATTACAGCAGGTCTTCCGTTGTAAAAAAGGCATCGTATAACCGGTGTTAATTCAAGAGCAGAGTGTCTTTCCTTATCATTAGCTTTTATGAAAATATAACTCTTCAATAAAGGTTCGGTTACTTTTTTCTTCCTGTCACTCCACTGTTTTATTACTGTAACTGTCGGCAGGTAGTATTCTATATCGAGATCCCTTAATCCTGACTCAGCTTTAAATTCCTGTCGTGGCTTGGTATGAAGAGCAAACCACTTTTTCCCATTATTTATTGTTTTCATCTTTTAACTCCGAATAAATCTGTGCTTTCTTAAGCACACTTAAGAAATTACCGCCCCAAATTTTTTCAATATCCTTGTTACGATAACCCCTTCTGAGAAGTTCGCGCGTTATATTCTTCATCTCACTAACGTCAAAACACCCGAGCACACCGCCTCCTCCGTCAAAATCAGTTCCTATACCGACATGATCAATTCCTGCAATCTTAACAATATAATCAATATGATCAACCACATCAGAAACAGTTGCTAAATTCTCGGGGTATTTCTCGTTTATGGCATACCATTCTTCTCTTGCTGCTTTTGCAATAGAATCAGGCAAGTCCTGAAGTGAGGAATATTTATTTTTAAGTTCTTTCATCAGCGAGTCTCTTACAGGATTTGGCGGGATTACCTTGAGATAACCGCTAAAGAAACATACCTGAATAACACCACCTTTTTCTGCTATTTTTTTAATCAAATCATCTTTTATATTTCGATCAATGTTATTAAAATATGAAGCGCACGAATGTGATGCAAAAACCGGTGTCTTGGAAAGCAGAATGACATCAGTCACAGTTTTATCAGATGCATGTGAGAGGTCAATCAGGATTCCAAGATCATTCATTTTTGCCACTACTTTTTTTCCGAATTCAGACAACCCGCCGTGTTCTTCCCCAAGCGGATCACTTGAAGAATCACAGATATCATTATTCTTTGAGTGGCAGAGAGTTACATATCTCACTCCCCAATTGTAATACTTTTCCAAAAGAGTAAGGTCATTTCCCAATACGTATCCGTTTTCAATTCCAAGGGCAACAGCGAGTTTCCCGTCTTTTTTAATAGTAAAAAAATCCTGATACGATTTTGCGAGGCTGACTTTGTCACTATGTACTGAAATAACAGAATCTACAATTGTGAAGAGTTGTGAGACATCATGAATCGCTTTTTCATTGCCTTGCGGGTCCCTTTTCCCTTGTCCTACGAACAAGGCAAAATACGCGGCGTCCAGACCCCCTTCAATCATTCTCGGAAAATCAAGTTTACTGCCGCCGGTATATGGATTATTCCTGCCTCCTATATCGAAATTACCTCGTTGAATACGGAGGGGGGTATCTGTATGAGTATCAATTGTGATGATCTCAGAGTGGATTTTTTCTACTTGCCTGTCAATTTTTTCAGGTGTCTGACCCATTAAGAGTATTGGGAAACCAATAATTAATATAAGTAATATTTTGTGCATAGATTAAATAATATGATAAAATCAATTCCTAAATATAACAGAATAAATAAAAGTCGCAATACTTTGCAGTTAATTCCTGTCTGACTATATTCAATTTATAGATATTTTATTTTCCCCGCGATGCCTTTCATTGACAGGATGGGACTTGTATTTGTAATTCTTTCTCTTATTGTAATAGTCATAAGTTTGATAGAAAGTAAAGGAGATGATCCGAAAGCGATCAAATATGAGAAATCAATTTTCCATACTGATAATGTTTTCAACATTACGGCAATCGTATTGTCAGCTTTAATAGGAGTTATCTATATATTGTTTTGGTAGAATTTTAAGAATTTCAGGAGTAAAGAAATGAAAAGCAACGGAATTTCAATTCAGACATACGGCGATAATAAAAATCCCGCTCTTATTTTTGTGCATGGTTTCCCGTTTGATTCAACGATGTGGCTTAAGCAGATAAAGCACTTTAAGGAGAAATATTATTGTGTGGCTTATGATATAAGAGGACTGGGAAATTCCGATACGGGGGACGGGCAGTACACAATGGATTCCCATGTTGATGATTTATTTTCCGTAATGGATTTGCTAAATCCGGAAAAACCTGTGCTTGCCGGATTATCAATGGGAGGGTATGTTGCTCTCAGAGCGGCAGAGAGAGAAGAGAATAAATTCAGCAAACTTATATTGCTCGATACTAAAAGCGACGCGGATACCAATCAGGGAAAATTCAACAGATATAACGGGGTAAAAAAGATTAATACTGAAGGCCTCGATACTTTTATCAGTTTTTTTATTCCTAACTGTTTTCGCGACAAGTTTAAGACAGAAGAATTTGATCAGTATGAGACGTATATGATTACTGCGAAGAGATCTAATCCGACGGGGGTCAAAGGTTGCCTTATTTCAATGCAAGGGAGGAGCAGTGCAACGGAATATCTGCCGAGCATAAAAATCCCTGTCCTGGTGCTTTGCGGTGAGGATGATAAGCTGACTCCTGTTGAGGAGATGAGATTAATGGCCTCGAAAATTAATAATGCAGAGTTTAAGATAGTACCTGATGCAGGACATATATCTCCTGTGGAAAATCACGGTTTTATAAATTCAGAAATAGAGAAGTTTTTACTAAAAGTTTAGTACTTCCCGAAAAGTCTCGAAAAGAATCTGTGAACCGTATGAATTCCTTTTACAGGTTCAAGGTACATCAATACGCACTTTCCCGTGATATATGAGATATTATTTGTGTCGCAGAATTCAATTACTTCTTTAGATTGTGAACCAGGCTGCAGCCAGAAGTATTTTATTCCCTTTTGATGGTTTTCTTTTATAATCTGTAAAGTAACATGCGGTTTGACAACCGACACTACCAATTCAGGAATTTGTTTAAGTGATTTAATCTCCGGTACGCAGGGAAAACCGTCAATCTCATTAATTAAAGGATTAACCGGGTAGACATGTTTGTTCCGGTTCAGAAGTTCCTTATAAATAATATACCCGAACTTCTTTTTGTCCCTTGACACACCAATAATGGCGATGGACTCTGCTTTATTAATTATTTCTGAGTGATTCATTTTGATTTCCTGTCTTAACTATTCTCGAATATATCAACAGACCTATAACTGTCGCAACACCGATCAGACTGAAGATGATCCATAGAGTCTGAGGGTCCTTGAGATTATCCACAAAGTGGACATAGAGATTAGCCCCAAGAATACCACCTATGGATGAACCTATTACACCGTAAAGAAAAGCATAACCTAAGTAAGTTGCTTTTTTATTAGGCGGAGCAATGAGGCCAACATAGCTTAAGAATTTTGGGTGAGCAGTCATCTCACCGATTGAGAAAATTACTGTACCAAGCATAAAAACCCAGATGTCAGTTGAAATGGCAAGAATGGCCATTCCTACAGTCCCCATCGAGATACCCGTAATCATGGTGGGGAGTGCGGCAGTTTTTTTAACTATGTTTGATACAATCATCTGCAGAAGAATAATCGTTCCGGCATTTATGACAGTTACGTGTTCCACATCAAAAGCCCAGTTCAGATTAATTCCAAACCAGGAAAAGAATCCGTTTACGGAATTATTCAGGGCAGTTGCATCGACATAGTCTTTTACATACCAGAGAACGGAATCGAACATCTGGAAATAGAGGATCCAGAAACCCGAATAAATCACAATAAGCGAAATGAATTTCACATCGGTAACCACCATCACCATTTCCTTAAGGACCTGCGGGATATTTTTTTTAGATTCCTGTTTAGGAGGTTCTTTATAGAAAAAGAGGGTGGGTATAAGCATTGAAGCCGTTCCGACTGCAGCAGCGTATATTACATATTCCCAGCCGAAGTTATTTTTCAGGTAAGGGACAAGAATTAAAGGAAAGAGAAAAGCCCCGAGATTTACGGACCAGTAGAAAACACCGAATCCGAGAGTGCTGTTGGATTCATTGGTGACCCGTGCAATTGTTCCCGAAATCATCGGTTTGAATGACCCGGCGCCTATTGCCATAACCACAAGACTGGCAAATACGAGAGTATATTCAGTTGATTGAGCGGTGAGAAAATATCCAAGTCCGAGGAATGAGAAAGCGAAAATTAGGGTTCTTCTGTACCCGAATCTGTCGCCGATAGCACCGGCGAGTATCGGAAGAATATAAAGGAGAGGTTGAATAACACTTTTTATAACACCGACACTTTCTTTAGTGAAATTTAGCTGGTCGGTAAAATAAACTGAGAGGATGCTCATCATTCCGTAGTAAGAGCCTCTTTCAAAGAACTCCATCATAATTACTAACCAGAATGTTCCGGGGAATGCTTTAAATAGTGATTTTTTTTCTGACATATTACTCCGGTTAACTTAAATCGTTATAGTGTAAATATTGTTTTGTTTAAGATTCCGAATTCATACGAATCAGGAAATCAATTAAAAGACGGTGACCAAAACCGGTCATATATTTCTTAGTGTAACTTGTTAAATCGTGCGGTGAAGAAGGACCTGCGATATCAATATGCATCCAGGGGGTCTTCTCATCAACAAAGAGCTGAAGGAACTTAGCCGCTTTAATAGCTCCGCCCAGTTTGCCGCTTAAATTGCTTACATCAGCCACATCACTTTTAATAAGCTTGCCGTATTCATTCCACAGAGGAAACTGCCAAACGAGCTCGTAAGTATTAATTCCGGAGGCATACAGGAGTTTTGCGTAATCGTCGTTATTGCTGAACACACCTGCCGCATATAATCCGAGTGCTACTGTTATTGCACCCGTCAGGGTAGCTACATCAATTATCAAATCCGGTTTCTCTTTGCTTGCCAGATAAAGGGCGTCTGCGAGAATGATTCTTCCTTCAGCATCAGTGTTGTCTATTTCCACTGATTTTCCGGATGCGGTAGTGATGATGTCGCCGGGTCTGAAAGCAGAGCCTGATGGCATATTCTCCGCAAGTGGTATAATCGCTGTTAATTCAACAGGGAGGTTTAGCTTTTCTGCTGAAATAAGAGCCGAAGCGGCAATGGAAGCACCTGCCATGTCTCCTTTCATCTCCCACATATCGGCTGAGGGTTTTATGGAGATTCCACCTGTATCGAATGTGACTCCCTTTCCGACAAGAACGATATGTTTAGGCTTTACCGATTTTGACTTGTCTTTAGGACTGTAGTGCATCCAGAGCAGTCTTGGAGGATTTGCGCTCCCTCCGCCGACCGCGAGTATTCCGTTAAGTTTCTTTTTCTTAAGGTCATTCTCATCCCAATAAGAAACTTTTATGGATGAGTTGGAGCATTTGTTTTTAACTGAGGTGCAAAATGTTTCAGGAGTTATTACATTCGCAGGTTCATTCTGGAGGTCCCGGGCAAAATTCAAAGCGTCCATAATATGATTTGCTGAATCGATGGCTGTGTTCAGGCTTTTTACATTGAAAGCAGTATCTTCGCTTGCAAGGTAAACAGTCAAAGGCTTTGACCCTTTGCGGTCGCTTTTATATTTATCGAACTCATAATTGCCGTAGTGAATTCCTTCAAGGAAAGTCTGATAAAAGTAAGTTTCGTTTTCGAAAACAGTACGGAATTCAGAAAATTGAGGGAGTAATATATAAAGGCTTTGAACAAAGGACTTATTCATACCTGATATGTACCCGGACATTGCGTTTCTGAAATAATCGGTATTGAAACTCTTCTCTTTTTTAACATAGATCAGCTTGATTATTTCAGGATGATTGACAGGTTGTGATACTGAAACCGTACCTGAGTCAATAAGAATTTTTTTCTGCAGCGGGGAAAGGAGGATGTTGAGTTTTTTGTTCAATCCGTTAATCTGTTCGTTAACCCAATCATTTTCAATTATGAAAGCCAGGAACTCCGATGCGGAGTTAAGAAGGTTTTTCTTTTCATCAATTTTAATATTCAGTTTAAACATTGCCGGAGTTTCCTTTATTAATCGTCAGAATCGCTTCATCTATAATTTTATCTTTCAAGTCGTTCATTTTTTCATTTCTTATTCTTATGCCCGATGCATTTTTGTGGCCGCCTCCTCCGAAAAGCCGGGCAAGTTTATGAATATAATAAGTCCCCTTGGAGCGAAGGCTTACTTTGAAACCGTCGTTTAACTCAAGGAAGAAGAGGCCGACTACTACATTCTCAACGCCCATACAGAAATTTATAAATCCATCAGTATCAGTTTCAAGAGCGGCACATTCGTCAAGGTCATTCTGAGTAACAACCATGACGGCCATAGTATTGTTGTTATATAACTTCATTGACTCGAGGGCTCTTCCGAGAAGTTTGAATTTGGTGAATTTACTCTCGTCGTAGATTAACCTGTAGACATTTGTAGGATTAACTCCCAATTCAAGGAGATGAGCTGCAATGCGGTGAACGCGAGGGGTTGTGCGGTCATACTTGAATGAACCAGTATCCGTCATTATTGCCGCGTAGATTGGAGTTGCAATATTGAGACTTAGAGGAACTATCTTTGTCTGTTCAAGAAAATCGTATATAATATGGCCAGTGGAAGAATAAGAAGTGTCAGCAAACAGATGATTGTGAAAATCTTCGGGGTCTTCGTGGTGGTCAATTACAATTTTAAGCGCGGAACTCCCTTTGATATAGGGTTCCATTTTGACTGTCCTGTTAGCACGGTTAAGGTCAAGAAGTATGATTACATCGACATCGGAGAAGACACGCTCGTGAAGCAAGGGATCGAACTGTTCAATCACATTATCCGAATCCAGAAACTGAAGGTAGTAAGGAGTTTCTGAATAGTTCAGTACTTTAACATTTTTACCGAGTGCTTTGAGGATAAAATACATGGCAATCTCGGAACCGATAGCATCGGCATCCGGATTAACGTGGGTAGTGAGTAAAAAACTCTTCCCATTATGTAAAACAGCCGTCAGGGGTTTAAAATCGATCATATTCTTTAATAAATAAAATAAATAAAGGATTCAAAGCATAAAGATAAAAAAAATCCCTCCCTTATAAAAGGGAGGGATAATATTTATTGAAAAGGGGATAGCTAATTTACTTCCCAGGTATTTCCGCCAGAGAATAATTTGTCAAATGTTCCTATACCTTTAGATTTCTGAACCTGTGCAATCTGTCCCTCAACATCGCCATCGTATGTAGCTTTGTTGAATTGTCTGAATACACCGATCGGAACCGGGAATCCCGGTAGATCAGTGAAACGGGCTAACAGGAATACACGTGTCGGGTTATCGTCAAATTCATCATGTACCCAACAGTCGTTGATTGAATGCTTGCCGTCATTAATATTAATGATTTTGGGATTAAGCCCGTCAAGCATAATTCCCTTATCCATATTCTTTCCGAATACAAGCGGTTTACCGTGTTCCATTACGAGAGTATGGTCAGCTTTTACGTCTTTTTCCGTAACCTGAGAGTGAACACCATCGTTAAAGATCGGGCAGTTCTGATATACTTCAATGAAAGCAGCACCGTGATGTTTTGCGGCTCTTGAAATTACTTCCTGGAGATGCTTCGGCTCTCTGTCAATTGAGCGGGCAACAAATGATGCACCTGCTCCGGTTGCAATTTTAATTGAGTTAAACGGCCAGTCAATGCTTCCAAAAGGAGTTGACTTTGTGACCGTGCCTCTGTCAGAAGTCGGTGAATACTGGCCTTTGGTCAATCCGTATATTTTATTGTTGAACATAACAATCTTAATATCAACGTTTTTCCTGCAGGCATGAATAAAGTGGTTCCCGCCGATAGAGAGACAGTCACCGTCACCTGTGGCGACCCAAACCTGAAGTTTAGGATTGGCAAGTTTTACTCCCGTAGCAATTGAAGCAGCGCGGCCGTGGATTGAGTGAAAGCCGTAAGTATTCATATAATAAGGGAAACGGCTTGAGCAACCAATACCGGAAATCCAGACTATGTTTTCTTTAGCTTCGCCGAAGTCAGGGGCGCATCTTTGCACCTGTGCGAGGATAGAATAATCTCCGCAACCCGGGCACCATTTAACTTCCTGGTCGGAGGCAAAATCTTTTGCTGTTAATTTAACTTCATTATTTTCCATTTTCACCTCCTAAGAGCCTGTTGATTTCTTTTTCGATTTCGTGTGACTTGAATGTTTGTCCCTGTATTTTATTAAACTGCAGAACATCAATTAAATACTTTGCGCGGATAATAAAGGCTAATTGTCCAAGATTTAATTCGGGGATAAGAATTCTCCTGAATTTCTTCAGGACATCACCAAGATTTTTCGGGAAAGGATTCAGATAGCTAAGATGAGCGTGGGAAACCTTATCGCCATTCTTATTGACTCTGGCGAGGGCTTCCTGAATTGCACCGTAAGTGCTGCCCCAGCTAAGAATGAGAAGATCACCCTCCTGAGGTCCCTGTACAATCAGATCAGGAACATCGTTAACAACATTCTTAATTTTCTGATCACGTTTATGTATCATGATCTCATGGTTCTGAGGATCGTAGCTAATGTTACCAATAACATCTTTTTTCTCAAGACCGCCGATTCTGTGTTCCAGGTCAGGAGTTCCGGGGATAGCCCAGGGACGCGAGAGGTTTTCATCCCTCAAGTAGGGATGGTAACCTTCGGGATCAGTCCTGTAATGTACAGGAATCTCGGGGAGTTCAGAAAAATCAGGAATCCTAAGAGGTTCACTGCCGAGAGCAAGATAACCGTCGGTTAAGAGAATAACAGGAGTCATATATTTGATAGCAATTTTAGCTGCCTGAACAGACATCCAAAAACAGTCGGCGGGGGATGAAGCAGCGAGAACCGGAAGAGGAGCTTCGCCATGACGACCATAGAATGCCATGAAGAGATCTGCCTGCTCGGTCTTTGTCGGAAGCCCTGTACTCGGGCCACCGCGCTGAACGTTGACAATCACTAACGGAAGTTCAGTCATAACCGCAAGACCCATTGCTTCGGTCTTAAGTGAGAGTCCCGGACCGCTGGTGGTTGTGATTGCGAGCGAGCCTGAAAAGGATGCGCCGATAGCTGAACAGATACCGGAGATTTCATCTTCAGCCTGGAAAGTCTTTACTCCGAAGGCTTTGTACTTACTTAGTTCCTGGAGAATTTCTGATGCAGGAGTAATAGGATATGAACCAAGGAAGAGAGGGATACCTGCTTTTAATGATGCAGTAATAAATCCGAGTGCAACAGCTTCGTTCCCGGAAACGTTTCGATATCGTCCTTTTTTCAGTTTTGCCGGAGGAACGTCATACCGTGAAGTGAAGAGTTCAGTTGTTTCGCCGTAATTGTATCCTGCTTTAAGTGCTTTCAGGTTAGCTTCAAGAATAGCCGGTTTTTTAGCGAACTTAGTTTCCATCCATTTTTCGGAAACCTCAACCGGTCTGTTATACATCCAGTACATTAAACCGAGAGCAAAAAAGTTTTTGCATTTTTCTTTTTCTTTAAGAGAAAGGTCCATTCCCTCAAGGGCGCCCATTGTAAGCTGTGTCAAGGCAACGGGGATAACATTATATCCTTGCAGAGACCCGTCCTCAAGCGGATTAGAATCGTACTTTGCTAATTTTAAGTTTTTTGTGTCGAATGCATTTGTATTCAGAATGATAGTTGCATTCTTCTTAAGATCTTTTAAGTTAACTTTTAAGGCTGCGGGATTCATTGCTACAAGAACGTCCGGGTGATCACCGGGAGTTTGAACGTCGTTGCTGCTGAAATGAAGCTGGAAGCCGCTAACGCCTGAGAGAGAACCGGCCGGGGCGCGGATTTCAGCAGGGAAGTCGGGAAGGGTGTTCAGGTCATTACCGACGAATGCGGTAGTGTCCATAAATTGGGAACCTGTAAGCTGCATACCGTCTCCGGAATCGCCGGCGAAACGGACTGTAACCTCATCAAGAACAATTAATTCAGTTTCTTTTGCCATTTTTTGTTTACTCGAATATTTAAAAAATTGATTTACAAATTTATCAATTTAATCAGAGATTACAAAGGCAAATTCTATACTTAGATTTGTTCTTTTACAAAAATTAAATTATATTAGCCCAGTAAAAAGGATTATATTGTAAAACGCACAATGGAATATCTTGACAAACAGATTATAATGATTCTAAAGCCTCCTTCCCGGGGAAGTATGCTCAGAAAACCGCCCGTAGACATCACAGATTCAAGCGCTCCCCATATAGTTAATTTCCTTCCTCACAGCCATTATCAGAAGAATAAATAATTGATTACAAAGCAAAAAGAAACATATGGCAAATAAAATGAATAAGTTAAGAATAATATTTCTGATTATACTGCTTGCTGAATGTGGGTTTGGCACCATCCGCTACGTCAGCAAGACGGGGAGCAGCACTCCGCCCTACACCTCTTGGGAAACGGCAAGCGACAGTATTCAGAAATGCCTGAATATCTGCATCGATGGCGATACTGTAATAGTAGCCAACGGAGTTTATAAAGAAACCCTCCTGATACTTAATTCCATATATCTTCTCGGAAGCAGTATGGATAGCTGTGTGATTG